>Ga0315320_10000422_pt1 | contig 34927 bp, 38 predicted proteins | sample M140m21515metaG_FD_203458 | JGI IMG/M metagenome (GOLD analysis project Ga0315320, IMG submission 203458) | Ammonia-oxidizing marine archaeal communities from Monterey Bay, California, United States - M1 40m 21515 | ecosystem: Environmental > Aquatic > Marine > Coastal | place: USA: California... | reverse complement strand
CAATATAATCAGCAAAACAAATATTGTTTAATATTTTATTATAAAAAGGTATAGTTTCGTCCTTTGGTATTTTTTCTAACACATCAATTATATTTTCATGATATAAAAGTCCTACACTTGTTCTATCTGTTTCATTCATCAATTCAATATGTTGATTAAGCTCGTATTTATTATTTAATAATTTTTTTATAATATCCTTGACATCTTCATTATAATTTTTTTGTTGAAACATATTTTGAATCAATTGATTTTTTAAAATACTTTCTTGGTTTTGATAAATATCATATGTTGATTTTAATTTACGCAAATCTCCCTGAATAAATATAACCATTTTTTCCTTTAATTCTTCTTCTAATTTTGGCATTAATATGTTAATTATATTTTTAATCTGAATATTGGTAGGATTTTTTAATTCTACCGTTTCACATATTTTTATCATTTCTTTAATTTTTTTATCAATATGATAATTTCCAATACAAATAATAGGTATCATAGTTGTATCTTCTTTTTTTTGCTTTTTTGTTTTTTTCGGTCTTATTAATTTTATTAGTGTGTTTATACCTCCCTTATCTCCACTATTCATACCATCTAATTCATCCATTATAATTGCAATTTTTTTTGTTTTCTTTTGCATTAAGCTTAAAACATTTTTATCACTCATATTATGTTTAGTTATTTGATCGACTATTGTTTTATTTCTGACATCCCCTGCATCATATTTAATTATATCATAATTTAATTTTTTCAATATCCCTTGAACAAATACTGTTTTACCAGTTCCTGGTGAACCATATATATACATACCTCTTTTGGTCAAAACATTTTTCTTATTTTCTTCAAAATTATTTAAACATTCGATTAATTTTTTTTCATTATCCTCCCTATCTAATAAAAGATTTAAATTCAATTGGTCCATTTATTAGATTTAGTCTTTATTCTTTTAAATACTAATCCTTGGTTTCTCATAAATTCTTCTAAAATATTTTTACATTTGGTAGACTCAAAAATAAATATGGAGAGATATTTTATCAATTCTACTTTTCTTGGAAATATTTTATCTTGATAAATCAATCGTTTCTTTTTTATTAAATAAGAAAACATATAAACAAGATATTGTTCAAATACAAAATCATTATCATATCGTAATAGATGTCTCCAATATGATGATAACTTAATAATTTCACTTGATGATTTTATTTTATAATTTTTTTTCCAGTAAAATTTATTAGTAAGAGATAAAGATTTCAAGGGTAAAAAGGAAAAAATCTCTCCAACAATGTCTTCTGGAAGTTTATTTATTTGGGTTAAATCCATTTGATATAGAGTTTTATTTTTCTTTATATCAAATTAACAATATAGTTGATTCCCATTTTCGTCTTCAGCATTAGTAATACCATCCCATGTAATTTGGCACCCTTTAGCAAAATCACATTTCTGTTTATTAGTCATTTTATTAAAATCTTGAGGAGAAACACAATTCTTTCCTAAATTCTGAACATTTAAACATTTACCATCTTGTGTTTTTTGCCAGTAATCTGGACAACCTCCTAATTGAGGAGGAAACACTTCTGTCTTTTTAGCACTGGACATCATTACTGCAATAATCAACATTAATATAATAAATAAAACGATTGCAACTGTTAATACTGTTTTTTGAAAACTCATTATATAAATTAATTTATATAATATTTTTTTATATATTTAATATAAATGAACGCAAACGGTAGAGTAAATATATTAGACCCTATAAATAGTAGCGTATTTCAATTATATGACAAAATTCCTATAGATGAGAAAACAACCAGTTATAGGGATGCATTGACAGGAAATATTGAAGATAATAAATTATCTAAAACATTTTTTTCATCAGGTAATATTCTTATATTACAACACGGTCTTATGGGTGGTGTTTATAAGAGTTCTAGTGGAAGATTTAGAATAGGATATCAAAATGAAGATACTTTAAAGATAATAATGAGAAGTATATTTTTACAACATGCATCTAATTTACCTCATAGTATAACACAACAAGTTGAAGAATTAAATAAACTTGTTTTAGAATATGCTATTCCACAAATATGCGGTGAAGCAGAAGGATATATTAAATACAAAAACGATGTAAGTACATTACCTGTACCATTGAGTCACGGAGTTTCAACCTATTCAAACAATGTTTTAGAATTAAAAAAGTTTTTTTAAATATAACTATCTTTTATTTAGATATTTATGCTTTCTTCTTAATTTTCTTTTTAATTTTTTTCTTTTTAATTTTTGCACCAATGCCTTTTGCTCTAACAATTCTATCATTTTTGTATCTAGCATATTCTTTTTCAAGTGTTTTCAACTCACTCAACCACATTTGTTCAATAGTAGTTTCTTTGATCTTATTCAACTCTATCTCTTTTTCTCCTTTCAACTTCAATAATTTTTCATAATTCTCTTCTTCAACACTATCAATTGTCATATTTCTTAGATATTTATATTCTTCATCATTATTGATAACATCATATCCTTTCTCCTTCAACATAGCAATTACTTCTGTCTTTTTCTTTTTCCTCATAATGAGTGTTGGTGGTTCGACAATTTGTTCTTGAATGAACTTAGCTTTGTTACTTAATATTTTTACTTCTTGTTCTAATACTTTAATCATATGTTCTTTTCTTAGTTCATATGTTTTATACCTGACGGGGAAATACTTGTCAATTATTTCATAAATGTTGTGATACTTTGTCAACTTTTGATTTTCGTCAAATAAATACATATTCGATGTTGATTTTGTAGTTGTTAATCCAAACACCTTTTCTAGTTTTGTAATATTCTCAGTAATCTTTTTTGCTACTATATTTGGAAGAACTCCCATATGCAATTTAACCATAAATTCAATATTTGTATCAGTACAAGAATCTTTATAAGATTTTACAATTGGTTTCTTTTTCTTACCCTTTTTATCTTTATCTTCCATAAGAGTTTCTAGAAATGCTTTATAAGGCTCAGTCCAAGTTCCTACTGGCAATTCTGTAATTTTAATTGTATCATGTGACACAATTTCATACTTTCCTTTTACTAAATATTTTTTATATACAACATCTCCTTTCTTTTCAGTATATTCAATAATATCACCCTTGAATCCTTCATAATATGGTTTAATGTCCCCACTGTATTCTTTACCTTTTAATTTACATTTTAAACATTCAATAATTTGTGTAGGATTATAACATAAACCTTCATAACTAAAACCAGTTCCAATACCTTTTCCTCCATTTACTAAAATCATAGGAATGATAGGAGCATAATACTCTGGTTCAACTTTAAGGCCATCATCATCAAGATAATTTAAAACATCATCATCCAACTTGGGATAAATTGCTCTAGTAATAGCATTTAATTTTGTAAATATATATCTTTCACTTGCACTATCCTTGCCTCCTTTCAATCTAGTTCCAAATTGTCCTAAAGGTAGTAATGCATTGATATTATTTGATCCCGGAAACTCTTGAGCCATACCGACAATACCTCCATTCAAACTAGCTTCACCGTGATGATATCCTGAGTGTTCACTAACATAACCAGCCAACTGTGCTACCTTTATCTCACTTATTAAATTTCTCTTAAATGCTGCATACAGAATCTTTCTTAGACTTGTTTTCCATCCATCCACTAAATTAGGAATACTTCTTTCACAATCATATTTCGAGAAATGAATCATTTCTCTATCAGTGAAATCTTCAAATGATACTTTATTATTATCTGGATTCAACACTGCATCCTTATCATAATTCGCTAACCAATCCTTTCTATCGTCTGCTCTAGTTTTGTTAAATACTCTGTCAATTGCATTATCACTTGTTTCGCCGTTATATTTAAACATTACAACTTTCTTTTCTGCAAAATATTCTTTGAATTCTTTTGCCGTACTCGTTCCTAGACCCTTATAATATTTAATCTTCCATCCCTTTCCATTATTATTTGCTTGTTTCCAAGTTTTGTATGCACTGTCTGTATAAAATGATTTAGTCCTCTTACCTTTAGTTGCTTTTAAAATAGGAGTATTCATAAATCCTAGAAAATTAGGAATTTTTACTAAATCATGCCATTGTGAATGGAACATATTAATACACAATCCTTTAATATGACTTCCATCTAAATCTTGGTCAGTCATAAATAATAGTTTACCATATCTTAACTGTTTTGTTGCTTCTTCTTTTGTATATGTTTTTCCTGTAATTAATCCTAAAATTTTCTTAATATTTGTAATTTCTTCATTATTATTAATTTTATTTAGATTTGCATCTAATGTATTCATTAGCTTACCCTTGAGAGGAAATACCCCATATGTATCTCTATCTTCTTTACTCAAACCACTAACAATACCCGCTTTGGCTGAATCTCCCTCACACAAAATAAGAGTACATTGTTTTGATTTAGTTCCACCTGCCCAATTTGCACCCATATACTTTGGAACACCACGAATATTTCTTGTTTTCCTACCATCTGTTTTTTTCGCTGATTTTGCTGCTTTAATTTCATTAGAAGCTATTGCACTTTCCATAACGCCCATTTTTGCCAATTTATCAATAAATTTATCACTTACTTCACATTTTGAACCCCATCTAGACTGTGGGGTATTCATACATTCTTTAGTTTGACTATCAAAACTAGGATTTTCAATAATACAATTTACAAACAACATAAGTTGTTCTTTGATTGTAGCGGGTTTTACCCTTACCTTTTTCTTTTTCTCAATATACACAATCATCTTTTTTACTATTTGGTTTAAAATAAAATCAATATGTTTTCCTCCTTTGCAAGTATTGATACCGTTAACATATGAAACTTGAGTAAACTCGTCTAATGGACTTAAACACGCACCTATTTCCCACCTGTCGTGTGGAACTTCAAACACCCGTGTTGTTTCAGTTTTAGGTCCAATATAAATATCCATATATTGTTCAAAGTTCTTGTTTGGAACTGCTTGTCCATTAAATGTTACCTTTACAGACTTATCGGTGACAACCCCGATATCATATGTTCTTTTCTTAAATAAGTTGAACATATCATCTGTTAATCCTTCTAAACCAAATCGTTCATAATCCGGTAACCAAGTAACCTTTGTATATGGTTTTGATGTGCTCTTTTTTACTTTTGGATTTGAAATGGTAGTTAGATTATTCTCAAATCTCTGTGTGTATCGTTTTCTACGAATATGGTCAACTGTTTCAACCTCGCCCCATTTAGAATAAATTAATACTAACTTAAAACCAAATCCATTTTTACCACCAACAATTTTTTTTTCATTTTTATCATAATTTGTAGATGTCCTCAAATGACCGAAAATCATTTCAGGAATCCACAAATCATTTTCTGGATGCTTTGCAACATCCACACCATTTCCGTCATTCATCATAGAGATTACTCCTGTTTCTTTATTTACGGTAATTTCAATATTTCTTACTGGAATAATATTTTTCTCTTTTCTTAATAGCTTTTGCATTAACCTCACTACATGATCCCGACAATTTACAATACCTTCATCAAAACATTTATATAATCCTCCAATAAAATCATATTCTTTAACTTTCATATTGTCTTCCTCATCTAACACCCAATTTTTTACAACATCTGATTCAATAGAACCAATATAAGTATCTGGAGCATCGAGAATATGTTCGATGTCCGTTTTTTCTTGATAGATATCCGCTAAGTCTGATGCTTTCGTAGACATGTGATTAATAATAACTCGTTTATTTTTTTAAATCGTTTTCAATTTTAGTTAATATAAATAATTTATTTACATTAATCATAATAATAACCGACCATATACCATAAATATTGCCACCAAGATCTTCCACCTATAATATCATATTCTTTATTCAATCTATCTTGAGCTTCTTGAAGTAATCTCTCCAGATCCTTAACTTCTTCCTTTGCATACCATAACTTATCTTTATAACTAAATCGTTTTCGCTCCATATATAATATATAATTAATAGTTATATATTAAATTTAATTAGCATTTCTTATACTTACCCTTCTTTTTACCAGACTTGTGACGGCATCTGCGAGTCTTGCGAGCTTTGCGTCCCTTACTGTGCTTCTTCTTTGCAGTCTTAACTGCACCGAATTTTCCTTTTTTAGTTGTGTAACCAGCATCACGAAGTTGTTTAAGAAGTTTATCTTTCTTCTTACTTTTGGCAATTGAAACAATTCTTCCTTGTTTGTTGTATTTAAGATTAGTTCTTGTAAGTGCATCACCACCTTCACTTTTAGTCTTGCCGTAACTAGTTTTGAAAGCAGTTCCGTGCATAACTTCAGCACGAGTTCCTACTAAATTTTTGTATGTGCGTCCAGCTTTTACACCAGCACGCTTGCGTCTACTTGCGCGGTTTCTTCTAACCATTATATAATTAAACAAGAAAAAATATAAACGCAAAATTTCTCTAAAGTTATAAAAAAAAAATCTAAATATTTTATATATGGCATATTATGGAAGAGACCCTACTAATATGAAAAAACAACGAGAATATTGGGATAATTTTAGAAAGCGTTCATATGAAGAAGCTCATAAAAAAAACATAAGAACAGGACCGGCGACAGATGTCTATAGAGCACCTAAACCACTTGGTGGTCAACCAGGAAGGGCTTTCAAACCAGGTGAATTGGAAGAAACTATGCATGAATGGCAACATTTTTATAATCAAAAAAATCTAGCAAGTGATCCTCTTAGTTTAGGTAAGTCAGCACCTGAAGCTTTAAAGGAAAAACAAGCTAAAATAGATACAAGGTCTAAGAAATCGCGTTCAACAAAATTTCCAGCAACATATTCCCTTAAATCAGACCCTATACTGCTTGCAAATAGAAAAAACCAAGAGGCAGAAGATGCAAAAGCAAAGCCAACAACCAATATGAGAGACTATAAAACAACTTTAAAAAAAAAAAACGAAAATTATTTTAAAGGTGGTAAAACTAAGAAACGCCGAAGAAAGAATAAGAGGAAAACTCGTCGCCGCAAGAAGAAAACAAAGAGAAAACGCAAATACCGAAAAAAAAGAACTAGGCGGAAAAGAGGTGGAAACAAACAACTTAGTGATAAACAAACATTCTTGAAGGAAGTAAAAAAAAATGAAAAAAAACTAAAACCAATGTTTAAGGAGTTCATGAATAGATTTATTATATCAAAAAAAACTATTACATTTAATATGGTATTAAAAGAAATAGAAAATATGAAAGATAGTGAATTTGAAAAAAATATAAATAATATTATTAATAATAAATCAAGAAGTAAAAAAGGTGGTGTATTGTTACCTGATCCAGCCCACCACCTAATTGGTGATGATAACGTGGATACTTATAATTGTGTTTTATTTGTGATTATTGTTACTGTAGCCATCTCGCAGATTTGGTTCTCCTCCCAGTGGTTAAGAGGTGAGCGCGGCGTGCGTTTTGGTTTGGGACCTGCTCTTGAAATTATGGATGATATTATGGGTCCGGTACTAACTTTTCTAAATATATTTTGCCGTGTGTGGGTGCTCTTTCACAACCACCCTCCACAGCTGTCCACGCATTTAAGGCGACAAGATTCTGCCCGTGATATAATGCAACAAATAAATCGTATAGAGCCAATGATAATAAGGCAACGTGTTCTAGCAGGGGCACCTGATAGTTTTGATACTGTATTTTCTTGGCAAGCTATGGAGAATTATCTACATGAAATCAGACAAATAGTAGAACAATTTGAAAATAGATATTATGCACCTGCCGATTCAACGGCAGGGACAAAAAGAGGAATCTAAACACTAATTATTCCAATAAGTTAACAAAATTCTACCATCCTTAATATATTGTTCTGGTATTACTTTATCAATATATTTATAATAATATTTCTTACTTACAGTCAATATCTTATCTTTATTATTAATGTATTTACAAAACATAACATAAGATTCATATATTGTAATGTCTTTGTCAATAGTTTTATTAAACCTATGTTGAAATGCATCTAACATATCCCCTTGTTTATTCCAAAAATTACACGAAATACCTATTAAAAATTTTTCATTTTCTATAGTAACATCATCATAAAAATGTTCGATAATATCTTGTAAATTATCTTCACTAAAAGCAATAAGAATATTGTTAGTATCTTGAGACCATTTATTGATTAATGTATGTAATTCGCTTATTTCTAGTTCTTCTGCATTATCTTTTATTATTGATTGATTCCAAAATTTTTGAACTAACTTTGTATTATTTAAGTAATGACTCTTAATTCCTGTAAAAAAAGAATTATTATTTTCTATTTTTTCTCTTAAAATATTTTCAAATTCTGCTTTATAAATCATATTAGGTAAGCTATTTTGTTTCAAATAGATTTTCCATAAATAAAACATATCTTTTAATCTTATTTGTCCCGCCTCTTCTTTTATAGTCATCTGAATTATGAATTTATCAATAAATTCATATTTTGTATTATTTTTTAAATAAAATATGTTATTTTTAAAACTACTATTTCGTTTATCAACATATTTATCTGCATTTATATATCTTGTAGAATAATGACAACAAACAACTAAAAAGTTAAATAAGTTGTCTTTTAAAAACGATAACCAACATGATTTATTTTGAATAGATTTTGTAAAGTATATTATTCTACTTTTTAAATAATCTTCGCCTCTATATCTATATCTAACTGATGAAGTAATATTCAACTTATTTTTAAAGTTATAATGACACATAGATTCTAATGTATCAAAAAACAACTTACTTTGTATTGGAACAAAATAATGTAAATCTAGTTTTTTGTTTAGTATATTATCACCTATTAATGCCAGAAAATGTTTCACATCTTCTTTAGTATTGAACAGTGTAGGAGTAAAAAAATTGATGACATATTGAACTGTGGCAGATTCAGGGATAGTATTGAATAAGTTTTGTTCTTTTATATTCTTTATTATCGTATTTTTTATTTTTTGTTTCCATTCAATCAATATACCCTTTTCGGTAATATCATTCAAAATTATAATCCAAAGGTCATCTTCATTTATAAACTGATAATTTTCTCCATCATAAATTATAAATATATCAGTTGCTGATATATAGAAAAATTGTTGCTGTGGATCAGTCAAAAAATTATTAATATATTTTTTGCTTTCTTTTTCTAAAAATATTCTTTGTTTTTCATGTTCATAATATTTATCTAATAATGATGGTAATTGACTAGATAGATAATATTCTAATTTTTGTATAGTATTTGGAGAAGATTTATATTTCTCATATAAGTTTGTTATCTTTACTAAACTACTTTCCATTTTATAAATAATTCAATATTTATTTAAGTTATTTATAAAATTGGCATATTTTTATAATTTATTGTAACTTGTTAATAAATTCATGTTTTAATATATTTTTCAATGTAATTCTAGATGCTGGATTTTTTTGCAACATTTTTTTTATCAAATCACTTGCATTTTCATCTAAATTATCTAATTCAGTTGATATATTTGATATTTTAAACTCTTGTAATTCATGTAACATTGTCAAATAATTTTTAGTATTATCAAATAAAGGTTTATCTGTTAATAATCCATACAATACAATACCTAATGACCAAACATCAGTATTATGAAAATATCGTTTATACATCAAAACTTCAGGAGAAACATATCCATTAGTTCCTATAACTCTTGTTAAATGATTTTTTTTGTCTAATTTTTTACAAAATGCCAAATCTATAATCTTTATTTTTATAGGTTTTGTTTTACTTATAATTATATTTTCAAATTTTATATCTAAATGAACATAATTATGTTTAAATAATGAATAAAGTCCTAATGTAACTTCTTTTATTATTGTTGATACATTATTGATACTAGTGACATCATATGTTGGGTTTTGTATCATTTGCATTAAATCAATACCATCTAAATATTCATACATTATGTATAATTGTTTTTCTGTTTGAATGGCTTTGAAAAATGAAGGTAAATATTTACTATGTCCTATTTCTTTGAGAATATTAATTTCTTCATAAGCGGTATTGAAATATTTTTCGTCTATTTTTTTACAAGTTATAATATGATTATTCATATCTAATTTGAATGCTTTACATGAAACACCAAATCCTAAAATCATTGGATTATATTGTTCTATATCGAAGTTATCTGTTTTAACAAGTGCATTGTTTTTTATGTTATTATCTACAACATCAACTCTATTATTCCAACAAGAAAGCACACAACTATTACCCATTGTAATTACTATTAATAATAATCAAAAAATTCATAATTAAACGCATAAGTATTTAAAGATTCAAACGCTTAAATAATATATATATGACAAATTCAGCAACAAATAATTATGTATTAGAAATGAAAACTGTTCAAATAGCACCAGTTAGGACATTGATGACTGCATTAAAAGATATATTACTTGAAACAAATATTGTATTTTCGCAAGATTATACTGATAGTAAAGGAAATATTGTTCCTGCTGGAATCCGGATTATTAATATGGATAAATCTCATACTATTTTGGCGCATCTTTTTTTAGATGCATTAAAATTTGAACATTTTTATTGTAAATATCCAAAAATAATTATAGGTGTAAATATGTTTCATCTTTTCAAGTTAATTAATACTATTGATAATGATGATACATTAACTATTTATATTGAGGAAAAAGATTATAGTGATGGTATTGTTGAGTATCTTGGATTAAAATTTGAAAATGGTGATATAAAACAAATGAAAATACAAAAACTTAAGTTGATTGAACCTGACGAAGAAGAATTAGACATGCCTTCAGTTAAATTTTCTTCTATTATTAATTTACCAGCAACTGATTTTCAAAAAATAATTCGCGATTTAAGTAATATTTCAGAAAGACTAGAAATTAAGTCGATTGGTAGTGAATTAGTTTTTTCTTGCACTGGACCATTTGCAACAGCTCAAATTAATAGAACAGAATCAGACGGTGTTACTGAATTTGTCAAGAAAACAGACGATACCGAAGTTATTCAAGGAGAATTTTCGCTAAAGAATCTAGGATATTTCATTAAATGCACAAATCTTTGTAGTAACATTGAAATGTTTTTGGAAAATGATCTTCCTCTTGTTGTCAAATACAGTGTTGCAAGTCTTGGAGAAATTAAATTATGTCTTGCACCATTACCTGCTAATTAAATATAAATAATAATTTATAATTTATATTTATCGTTTGCATCCTCTTTGATTTCTATATCTCTTTTTTGTTTTCCTCTTTTTTCTTCTTCTCCGTTTCTTCGTTTTTCTTTTTGTTTTGCGTCTTTTTCTACGACTTTTCCTCTTTTTTCGTCCTCCTTGAGCTGCACTACGTATTACATTTGAGGTGATCTGATGCAATGGAGAGTTAGGGCTAGGGTTCCCCAATGCAAGCCGTGCACCGGGGTGATGATGAGCCACTCGACCTTGACTCAACCGCAAGTTTCCCGCTGCTCTTCCTTGTGCTTTAGCTTCTGTGTTGCATCGATTTAAACATCTATTATAGTCTAGTCTAACACCATCTAAGTATGTACTGTTAGGAATAACCAATTGTGTAAAAGCGTCCATATATATTATCTAAATATTATCCTCGTGAGTTAATATTTAGCGTTTGCGTCTTTTTTTAGTTTTTCTCTTTTTTCTTCGCTTTCGTTTCTTCGTTTTTCTTTTGCGACTTTTCCTTCTTTTTTTTGTTTTTCGTCTTTTACCTCCTTTTTTCGCCTCTTTTGCCCCTTTTTTTGCATCTTTCAAAACTTTTTTAATATTTTTTACAAATTTATCTTCCATTATTTCTGGTGATGCTTTTCCATCTGCTTTTTTTTCTAGATCAGATACATATGTTAACCTTGCTTGTTCAAGATTCTTTGCACCTTGAGAAGTGGTCTCCCATATATTTTTCATTTCAGTAAGTTCTTGTGGTGTTAATCTTTCTAAAAGTATTTCACGCTCTGATTTAGGTGCTTGAATTTGTGCAGCCATTATTGCTAATTCATCATCATGTTGATCATCATTGAAATCAGGTATGTCTAGTCCTTCTCCAATAGTAAAACTATCTAATTCTTCAGCAGTTATTTTATTCATATAAATTATCTAAATATTATCTTTTTAATTTTGTCTTTATTCTTAAAGTATAACGCACCTAATATTCCTCCTATTAATCCACCAGCTATAACTTGTTCAACTGTATGGCATTTAAGATATACTCTACTATACATAATTCCTACACCTGCTAATGTAAACAAAATAATACCATAAACTTTTGTTAAATAATTGTAGTTGCTATTTATTAAATTAAGAATTACATAAGTAGAAAAGAATATAGCATTTTGCGAATGTCCTGATGGCATTCCATAACTATTCTTAGGTATTCCACTTGTATTAGGAGTTACAAATATTCCACAAAACTTGGCATCCTTAGGTCTAGTTCCATATCCTAATATAGGCCATTTTTTACTACCCATTAAAGGTTTGCAAATTTTATATTTTAAAAAATGATTGAATGAATCATTCAATAGTAAAAAAAAACTTAATAGTAATAAATCTATGTTACCTGTAATAAAATAGGACAGGAAACATGAAAAGGAATTAATCATTGGATATGCTCTTGCTAAGCCTAGTAGTTGTTTATTCATTTACATTATAATTAGATTAATAATTGGGTTTATGTTTTTTAAATAAACAACCTCTTATATCTAGTCCAGTAATTTCTGTTATAACTCGTGGATTTTGAAATGATAAATTACTCATCCATATTTTTAGAATGCAAAATGATTTTTTTGGTGAAATTGTAATACCAGTTACCTGTTGTTGAAACTTAGGATCATTTGATATAGTTTCACCTGTTAATACATATGATAAATCCTTCCATACAGACGCTACATTTTTGTTTATAACCTTGAATGAAAAGCAACCACCATCAGAGTTCTTTGGATCTTCCCAAGTCGGATTAATTCCTTTTCTCATAAAGAATAACATGCAATTCTTAACCATTAAAGCGGGAACACTATTAATCAATGATACAATTTCTTCCATTGAAGATACTTCCATAATTTTAATATAACTGTTTACACTCCAGTCAGTATCGTGTGGTAAATGAGCCCATAAAACCCATTTATCATATAAAGGGTGTTGTTCAACCGCTGATGGAGATTCCATTTGTTGGGATATTTCCATTATGTATTAGTAAATTCAATTTTGTTTATATATTTTTTTTTAAACATATATAATTATTCTTCTTGTGTATGTAGCAAATACTTTTTGTTCTCTGTTAAAACTACATATTGTTCACTATTTAATTTAAACATATTTACATCACTATCAATAATACTTAATGAATACTCATCGTCTAGTAAAAGACCATAAAATGTTTTTACATACCAACTTACAAAGGGTTTGTCTAATAATTTATTATTTTCGATATAAAAATGTTCCAAATGTTTGTGTATTGATGATTTATTTTCATTTTGACAAAGTTCTACTTGAATAAACGGTTTCTTTGTAATTTTCATTTCAAAATTTTCTGTTATTTCATTTTTATCAATCAATCTTTTATATAACTCTTTGTCTTCTACTTTTTTTATCAAAAACATCAAATCAAAATTAGTGGTATCAATATACGAATTATTTTCTAAATTATCACTTTTATATGTTGTATCATCACTTTTATTGTAACCTAAAAATTCAATATCTTTTTTAAGTATTTCTTCTTCCTCTTCATCATCGCTTCTATCTAATCTCTCTCTAGTATTTACTTCATACCACCTTTTTAAATTATTATATTCTAAATTTGCCTTGTGATATGCTTTTACACTATTCCAACTAACTTGTTGTGCAACATCCTCGGCCATATCTCTATCATAGATCCATAAAAATCCATAACCTATGGTGCCTATCATACCTACACCTGCTAAATAATAAACAATATCCCACATTTATATATTACATAATAATATATAAATTTTTAAATACTTTAAATAAATTAATTCCACCATCCCTCATGCACTCGTTTTCGACAAGATATTTCTGGTTCATTATCTTTACAATTCATATCTCTGATATTTTTTTGTAATTGTTGTGCTTTTTGGGGTGTAAATTTATTATAAATAGCTTGCATCAACCCATTGAAACAACTTTCAATTGATTTTATTGCTTCTTCTTTTTTCATTTTTTTTGCAGAATTAATACATGCATTTGATTTTGTTTGTAAATCACTTGACATCTCACTTTCACCCATTCCAGATAAGATACTACTTACACTGTCTACAAATAATTTGTATTTTGTCGTATCTAAATGTTCTTTATCTTCTTGTACTTTTGTTTCTGGTTTATCGCTTTCTTCTTCGGTATAAAACAACAATGATTTGCTTAATATTCTGTTTGTTTTTTCATTAGGTGTTTCATTTTCGGTTGGTACACCACCGCCTCCGCCACCACTATCAGCAGAATCGTAATAATTCATTACATCATCTTCATCTGGTTTCATCTCTTTATCGTCCCTTGCAGGAGGAGGATGATGTCCGTGGTTATCATTATGACGAGGACCATGTTTGTGATGATTATGATTATGTTTACCTTTTCCATGACCCTTAATTTTTAATTTTCCAGTTGATGGATCTAATCCAAACATCAACAATAATATTGCTACTACTAAAGTCATTAAAAGGAAAGGAATAAAAACAATAAACCAAGAAATTATCCCTAAACCTAATTGACATAAGTAATTCAACAATATAGTAAATATAAAAGCTACCCAGACTTTAATTAATGCTGTATTATACAAACCTTTTACTGTGTCTATTACTACTTGAGTAACAGAAAATATTAAATATATTAATGCAGGAGGACACAAATTTTGAAATGCCATTACTTATATATTATTTATAAAATAAATGAGACACCGTTTTTATAATATCCTGCTTTTACAAATTCACCTTTTGCATCTTCTAAAATTTCGCCATCACTATCTAATTTGTATATAGTGCCATTTTTTATATTTGTAGCAACATATTCTTCACCATCTATTGTTACATCTTCTACTTCAAAATCACCCTCTTCATCATCTTCTTCCTCTTCTTCCTCTTCATCATCTTCCTCTTCTTCCTCTTCTTCCTCTTCTTCCTCTTCTTCCTCTTCTTCATCTTCATCATCTTCCTCATCATCTTCCTCATCATCTTCCTCATCATCTTCTCCTTCCACATTTTCTTCATCTTCTTCGCTAGCGGTATCAATTGTTGCATATTCGCCTGCTTCTTGCGCAAGTAAAACTGTTTTAACAACAGCAATATTCTTGACCTCTTCATCTTCTTCCTCTTTTTCACTATCTTCCTCATTTTCGGATTCATCTTCAGAATCATCATCTTCATCACTATCATCTCCTATGGCTGAAAAGCTATTTATATTTTCAATAGTAGCTATTTTTATACTATTACTTTCTGTTACTTTTTCATTTTTACGCATTGTATCATTTTCTATTTTAATAGGCGGTGACTTAGATGGTTGTGGTATTTCTTTGACTTCTAATGCAACATTTTTACAATCCGCTAGTTTTTTCAAAGCTATTACTAACTCTTGTTTAACCTTAATAAGTTCGCTATTTTTTGCACTAAGTTCTCCTTCATAAAATATTTTTAATGCTTTAGCCTCTGCTTGAATAGCATAAACAGTTTGATGCGCCTTCAAATGTTCGTCTTGTAATTGTTTAACCATTGGCATATTTAGTAAAACCTGGCGAATACTTTGTTTTTCTCTTAACATTGGTGTTAATAAACCAGTTAAATGTTGATGTAGAACCTTATTGACATCATTTAACATATTAGATATATCAATTCCATCGCTATTTTGTTCTGTTTTCTGTGATACAGCAGACATTTATTAATTAATTAATAATTCCGTTTAATATCATTTTTTATATTATATTTTTATTTATATGAATCAACAACAGAGATATGAAGGAGCATTATCTTTAATTAAAAGTCAAACAAACTATACAGAAGAAGAATCAAAGAAGAAGTTAGATGAGTGGAATGGAAACTATATGAATGTAATAAAGGAATATTTAAATCCAAATTTTAAAATCAAATTGGAAAAAAAAGATAATAGAAGTGTTAACCAAAAAGTTATGGGAGAAATAAGGGGTTTTATGGATACTGTTACTATGGATTTTCAAAAAAGAAAAGCCGAAGAAGAAAAAAAACAAGCGTATTTAAAAAATGTTTATCAGCGATTCTTAGAGGTAAAAAGCCAATATCCATCTTGTGTTTATGATCCACCAAGAGTATTATCATGTGATTCAAACTGTCCTAATCCATTATGTCCTGGAAAGTTACTACCCAATAGAAAATATAGTAAAATGAAAGAAGAAACAAATGATAAAGAGGTAATTAATTTATAAAGTCTTAAGAATACATTATAAATTAAAATTATTAGTAATGGCGTTAGTTTTACTCTGTTTTATTTGACTGCGTTTTAATCTAAAATTAGATGCCGATTTTTTAACATCCTTGTCTAGAATATTATTATATACATTTGGTATTTCATTATTTTCTTCATATAATTCTGGTAATATTTTTGTCATGGGTTTATCTACAATCATAAAAATTCTTTCTTTACTTAATAACTTTCTATATTCTTGTATTGATAAATTACCATAATACTTATCAAGTGTATAATGTGGATCTGGTGCAGGTTTGATACTTTTATTATAATCATATATTTTACTATATACATTATTAAGTAATGAGTATCTTTCCCATTTTGTAGAATCATCGATTTGTTCGTTTTTTAAATAAGACAAGGCACACTCAGGACTACAAAAACATCCATAAACTTCAAGACAATCTCCATTATATTGTTTAGGTATATAAACAGCAGGATTATCAAATTCATATGTGCACCAAAAACATGCAGCTCTTTTATCTGATACATTATTACATCGTAAATTCTTTTTTAAAGTGTTTAATTTATCCCATAAATCTTTAGAATTTATATTTGATTCTTTTGGAATTTCAGAACAAGAAGTTTTCTTTGGTTTTATTATTGTATTTTTCTTTGGTTTATTATGTTTTACAGAATTATTTACTTCAGTAAATTGTAATTCAAACATTTTATTATTTGTAGTAATATTATAAGCTTCTGGATTAGCGATATTTGGTGTATAATTTATATCAAATTTATTAATATTATTTAATTCTTCACTACTACATTTCAAATGTAAAATTACATTTGGAGTTTTGCTTATAACTGTATTTGTTAGTTTTTGATTTTTTTTGATTATTTTGCCTCCTTTTGGTTTCCTACCTCTTTTTTTTGGAGGAGGTTTTTCTACATTTGTTTTGGGTTTGGGCTTTCTACCTCTCTTTTTGGGTGGTGGCTTTTCTTTTTCTACTTTTTTTTTTGCTTTTCTTGGCATTTTTATAAAAAATATAAGTTTTTAATTTAAATACTTTTTAAATATATTTTGTGCGTTTAAACATTTTCTAATGGGTTTTTTCTTAAATTATAACATTCTCGACATAATGCTGTATAATTACTTGTGCCTATAACCATTTGTTCTTTCTCGTTACTTAATCTAGATGTGAAAATACCATCATTTACTTTACAATACTTACATATAGCTTTTAATTTTATAACCTCGTCGCATAATGGAATAATCTTTAAAATAGACCCAAATTCTCTTCTTTGAAAATCTCCATCTAATCCACAAACATATACCTTTTTATTTTCTGTATTAACTAAATAATCAACTGCTTCATACAAATCATCAAAGAATTGACCTTCATTTATAAAGAATGCATCATAGTTTGCTGCCTCCCATAATATGTCTGTTAGTTTCTTACAGCTTTTATCATTATTAACGCTAGTTTGATTATGAGTTTTCGTTGTTGATGTTCCCGAACCATATCTGTCATCAGCACTATGATTTACAAAACAACATCTAATATCACAAGCTTTATGACGATTGTATTCTTTAATTAGTTCTGTAGTTTTTCCAGAAAACATACATCCTAAAATAACCTTGAGGTAACCCGTCATTATAGTATTATCGGTCATTTTATTAAGAATTATTTACTTAATAAAATAATCAATTTTTTCTAGTTTTTCTTTTCTTTCTTCTTCCTCCTCTTTTTCTTTTTGTTTCTCTTTTCCTTTTTCTACGACGAGTTTTTTTCTTTTTCTTTTTTTTTGTTTTTCTTCCTCCCCTGCGTTTTTTTCTACGCCTTCTTCTAGAATCAGGGCCTGTAATAGCAAATGTTTTCATTCCAAAATCCTCATCATCATTGAAACTGTCACTCCATGTTCCAATAGACCGTATATCTTTTTTTAAAAGTCTATAATGCTCAGGAGTTAATATAGCACCTTCCCATTCTTTAATAGGTATAGCTGCCATTCCAGCGCCTCTTCTTATATCATTCATCATACAAAAACTATCTAAAAATGTCATATCACAATCCTGAATCATAACAGCTTCCATAAATTCTCTAGAATTACCTTTATAAGCGGCTTCTCTTGTTCTTGTGCCTGAATATTCTTCTGCCCTACCTTTTTTATCTTGTGGTGATAATGATAATCCGTCCATTAACATAGATAATTCTTCTAGTTCTCTTTCACTATCGCCAGATATTGATCTTTCTAATGTCTGCATTCCAGTTTTACCTCTATCATATCCACTTTGGGCAATATTAAAACGGTCGAATAATTTTTCTCCTAATTCTTGATTATATTTTTTAAAAGCTTCTACTCTATCGCTTCCTACAAGTATAGTAACCTTCGTAAATCCGTTTTTTCGTAACCAATTTAAACACTGTTTAGAAGGGAGTTTTCTAGAACCCGGAGAAGCGTTTGCTGCTCTGTCTCTTACAATTTTTACTCTTGAATCTAATAAACGGTCGCTTACTAAATTTTTATATTTGTATTTTTGACAAATAGACATACTATCCCAATTATCAGGTAATTGGTTTCCTGGTTTACTTCTAGTTAAAACCGAACGACCACTATCTAACTCTATTTGATAATCAGGACTTAAACTAAGACCAGGATTGTCCGTCAAAAAAGTTAAATCACTGTAATTTCTTTTAGGATACATTCTATTCAAATAATATATTCTTTCTGTAATTGATAAAGGATCATTTCTTGTTCTTTCTTGTATTGGAGAAACCCATAGAAAGGGTTTTCCCTTTACATCTCTTGCCAGTTGAATAGTATCTCTTACTAGCACTTCATGTCCTCTATGAGGAGGTTCCCATCTACCTATTGTTATTATTGCTTCTTTATCAGGACTTTTACTTGCCATAATTAATATATATTTTAAAGAGATTAAAAAGTATTTAAAATATAATAGTATTATGACTGATAATAGACCTTGGGTAGAAAAGTACAGACCAACACAATTTGATGATATTGTATTAGATCCGCTAAATAAAAAGTTATTAGAAAATATTATTAAACAAAATAATTTTCCTAATTTGTTATTTTATGGACCTCCTGGAACAGGAAAAACAACTACAATTATAAACTTGATAAATAGATACCAAGAACATTATAATCAAAAAAATAAGGGTTTAATGATACATTTAAACGCAAGCGATGATAGAGGTATTGATGTTATACGCAATCAAATTAATCAATTTGTAAATACTAAAACACTTTTTGGAAATGGTATGAAGTTTGTAATATTAGATGAAGTTGATTATATGACAAAAAACGCACAACAAGCATTAAAATATTTAATACAACAGTATACGAATAATATTAGGTTTTGTTTGATTTGTAATTATATAAGTAGAATTGATACATCATTACAAAATGAATTTATTAGATTAAGGTTCTGTCAATTACCCAAAAAAGATACATTTCATTTTTTGAATAAAATTGTATCTGCTGAAAAACTACATATTAGCGATAAACAAATAAAAAACATTCAATATAGATTTAAATCTGATATAAGAAGTATGATAAATTATTTACAATCTAATCATAATAACATAGAAAAAAGCACTAATATTTTTACAGATAAATTTATTAAAATATTATTGGTAAAATTGCAAACAACTGAAAAAAATAGAGCAAATATAATTTCTAAAACTTGTAAAAAATATAATATTCAAAAAAAAGAGTTTATTTTGCAGTTTATTGCTTACTTAATAAGTAATAAACCAGAAATAATAAATACAAATTTTTTATCAGCTATACAATTTATTATACATAATAACACTGTAAAAGAAGATTATTTAATTCAATATTTATTAGGAGAACTAGATAAAGTATTATAATACAACTTCATTCTATGTTGTAATTTTTTGTTGAATAAATCGGGCGAAGATTTTCTAGGGTTAAATTGGTTTCTTTTTAGACAATATTCTTGAATAATATTATCTAAAACATTATCTTTGTTAGATTTTGAATAGGTTGTTCTCCGTTTAGGAATTGGAATACCGTTCATTTATATAGAGATATAGAAAATAAAATTGATTTAAATATAATATAAAGAAATATAACACAATAATGGGTGATCTAGATGCAGAATGGTTAGCATTCCAAAATCAAACAACTAGTTTAAATCAATCAAATTATATAAACACTGCTATCAAACCAGTAGATATAAAAAAAGATACTCCTAAATGTAGTGATATTTATATTTCGACTCAAACAAAAATAGCATATTTGAATTCAGATATAAAATTATATAAAGTTTTTTGGAATTTACAGGTAATGGATTATTCTAATCCAATCGATGGTATTATAAAGAAGAGTATAAAGATAAATTGTAATACTCCTGAAGAAGTTAAGGTCCTAGAAAAAAATATTGAAAATGAAAATGAAAAAGGAAATGTCGATATACATATTTTAAATCAAGTCGATAATCCAAACGCTAGAAAGGTCAAGTTTAAGGATGTACGAAAGATTGATGTTGGTTTATGTAAAAAAGATTTAATTAGTTACAGGAAAAAGAAAAAGGGTGCATTTTATAATTGTTTTGCAATTATAATGCGGATTAAATACAAGGATATCTTTAAGGAAGTGCATGTAAAAATATTCAATACCGGAAAATTAGAAATTCCTGGTATTCAATTCGACGAATTATTAACAATAACACTTGACAAGTTGATTACTATTTTGAAGCCTTTGACCAATGATGATTTAGAATATAATAAGGATGATATATCTACTGTATTAATAAATTCTAATTTTAGTTGCGGATTCTATATTGATAGATTCAAATTATACAAAATATTGAAAGACCAATATAATATTAGTGCTGCATATGATCCTTGTTCATATCCTGGAATACAATGCAAGTTTCACTATAACAAATATAATACTATCCATTTAGGGTATAAAACAAATAATGAAGATTTGAAAATTAATGATGTTGATTATGATGAAAGTTGGATTCAAGTCTCTTTTATGATATTTAGAACAGGAAGTGTACTTATTGTAGGAAATTGTAATAGTTATATATTAAATATAATATACAAATTCTTAAAAAAAATGTTAATCACAGAATATCTTAATATTTATATCAAAGACAATACAACTAAAAAGAAGCCATCAGTTAAAAAAATTAAAAAGAAAACTATTTTATTTACCGTAAAATAACCAATTAGTAAATTTTAATGGTGTTTCATTAAATAATTTTTTTTCACAATTTTGGTTATACATTTTTTTATTCATATTATTCATTGTTATTTTTTTATTATTTTGTATCTTTTTGAAAAACAAGTTGCTAAGATTAAAAAATAAACATTCATCTAAATTTTCTTTTTTCCCTTTTAACAACTTCTTATATTGCAAATATATTTTACAAACATTATTTTTTTCCTTTAACGATTTCTCAAGTAAAATAATTTTATCTGTAATTCTATTTGTCATTTTTTGTATATACATCATATAACTCATTTTTGTTTCACCTTTATAATTACTATTATTAATTACTTCTTTAAAGATTTCGGTCAATACATTAGTAAAATTTTCTATATAGTTAAAAACTATTTTCTCATTTTCTTCTAATATAAACTTTTTTCTATATTCGTTATTTATCTCAAATATAGTCTTTTTGTATACAAAAAGTGTGGCATCTTTTGAATTTAATTGTAAATAAGAATTATTATCTTCTCGAATTTGTCCTATGAATTCTACATAAAACAAATAAGCTTTCTTTGTATGATATACTGTTAATTCTAGGTTCTTAGTATACAGTAACATTATATTGAATATATGTTTTATTGTAGTTAATCCCCTAATTACAATGAATATATAATAATCACTGTTTTGTATCATAATATTTTCTGTTATATGAAATAAATATTCATTTACAAGTGTACAAAATTTTTCAGTAATAGTTTTATCCTTCGAATTCAATATTTTATTATAATTCTTTATTTCAAATATATTCGTTGATTTGTCTTTTTCCATTTATTAAATTTGAATATTATTTTTTTAGAGAAATAACTATTTAAAGATTAAAATGAAATCTATCACATAAAATGTCTGAAGAAGTTCGTGAAGATAATTCAAATTATAGACTTCCTAGTGGAACTACATTACAACACTGTGCAAAATTAGCTGTTGTTGAAGACAAACCTATCATGTTTGATTATTGGACAGGTTCATGTGATAAGTCTGTTTTAATTGGAGTTAGAGAAGGAGGTGAAAAACTTCTAGTCAAAAGTGAGGAAGAATACACAAGTCCTGTTGCTAAAATTTACAAAGTCGAAGGAGAATATATTGTTATTACAGAAAATTCTATTTATCTTGTTTCTGCCGATATTCCCACTAAAAGAATAGCCGGTGCTTAAATTATAAATAATGTAATTTATATTATTTATAATATATCCTTTAATGATTTTATTTGTTCGGATGTTAATGTCTCTGGAAATATAACATTAAATTTTATTATTAGTTTTCCAATATTATTTTGTCTAGACATTCCTAAATTTGATATTTCTTTTATATAGTTACTAGGTATAATATTACCTCCTTCATTATTTATAGTATAAGTTTTTCCATTAATGTGTTTAATATCAAATTTGAATCCCGTTAATGATTCCTTTAATGTAATATCTTTATTGTATACAAGATTTAATCCGTCTCTTTTCATATTTGTATTATTTTCTACTTTTATGTGAAGTTTAATATCTCCTTTTAATCTATCATTTATAATATTACCTTTTTCTTTTATTATCATTATTTCACCTGAATCAACTCCTTTGTTAATATTTACATATAACTTTTCTTTTTCTATTCGTTTTACATTATTTACCAATATCCATCTTTCTATTTGTAATGGATAAGTCATCCCATTATATGATTGTTCTAAACCTATAACTACATTTTTTATTATAGGAGCGGGTTTTTGTAATGATTGCATATTTACAGGTTGTCCGTTTCTAAATATTTGTACATGTGGCATTCCAGGCATTCCTCCAACCCCTCCTGCCATTCCAGGCATTCCTGGAAACCCTCCTCCAAAAAACATCTTAAAAATAGGATCTATATCAGCAGGAGAACCTCTGTGCATTTGTGCAAAAGGATTTGCGTTTTGCATTTTATACATTCTTCTTTTTTCCACATCACCTAAAATAGAATAAGCCTCATTTATTTTTTTAAATTGTTCTTCGTCACCTCCTCTATCTGGATGATGTTTTAAAGATAACTTTCTATATGCCTTTTTTATGTCATCTTGACTAGATGATTCATTGACACCTAAAACTTTATAATAATCCATTTGTAAAATATATAAATAAAAACTTAAATAGTTTACTACTTAATTTATTAATGAATATTCCATTTTTAAAAAAATACCAACCAACATTTTTTAAAGATTTTACAATTGATGATGCTTATATTGAACTTTTAAATACACTTATTAATATGAATAACTTAAATATATTATTAGTGGGTAATTCTGGATGTGGTAAAACTTCTTTACTTTATGCTACAATTCGTGAATATTATGATAGAAAAGATATACCTAAACAAAATGTTTTGTATATCAATAATTTAAAAGAACAGGGTATTCAATACTATAGAACTGAAGTTAAGACTTTTTGTCAAACACCTTCTATGATATTTGGTAAAAAGAAATTTATAATATTAGATGATATTGATTCTATAAACGACCAAAGTCAACAAGTTTTTAGAAATTGTATTGACAAATATAGTCATAATGTACATTTTTTAGCCTCTTGTTCTAATACTCAAAAAGTTATTGATAGTATTCAATCTAGATGCACTATTGTAAAAATAAAACCTATAAATAAACATTTTTTACAGACGATATTTAATAAAATTAAAACTTCAGAAAAGTTAACAATTGATAGTAAATCTGAAGAATTTATATTAAATATATGTAATAATTCTATTAGGTTATTAATTAATTATATGGAAAAATTCAAATTATTGGATTTAAATATTACTGAGAATAGAGTTAAAGAAATTTGCACAAATATTAGTTTTTATGAATTTGAAAAATATACATTAGAATGGTATAAAAACAAAGATATTATAACTTCTATAAGTATCATAAATAGTATATACAATAAAGGTTATTCTGTTATGGATATTCTGGATTCATATTTTACTTTTATAAAAATTACAACTATTTTAGATGAAACTATAAAATATAAAGTAATTAAATTAATTTTGAAATATATTGCCCTTTTTCATACTTTACACGAAAATGAGATTGAACTTGCACTATTTACAAATGAACTATTTAAAATAGAATAAAAAAATTTAATAACTTCATTTATTATATGAGTCAAATTTTTCAAAATACTTTTCCAAAAAAAATATTCTTTGAGTTTATAGATAATTATTGTGATAAAAATAATAATCAATATATTTTTTCAAAAGAATCTTTTAAAAGAATTAAAATTGATGAAAAAATAAATTCTTTCTGCAACGATTTAAAATCATATTACTTCAAATCTAAACATCATTATTTAGAAAGAGAAAAAACATACAAGAATTTTGTTACTATTGTTCGGCAAATATGTAAATATCATCACATTCCATTTACATCGGATATAAAATATTCAAAATCTAAATATGAAATTAAATATTTTATTTACCATGACTTATAAGTATAAATTTACTTGCTTGAGTATTAGCTTCTAATACTTGTCTATGACTTAATCTTGCAAACCATTGATATTTTGTTCTGTTTAGTATATCATCGTCTGGAAGAATGATACAATATAACGAACACATACATAAATTTAATGATGATTCCTCTAATAAGTGATCCACTAAAATCACCTTATTTTCTTTATTTTTGGTTCCTAATCCTTTACCACAAATAATATTACATTTACCTTCTGACATTAGTTTTCGTAAATATCTACTAATATTTCCTTCAAAATTTGGTTGATCTGTATTATCTCTGGATATAAGTATCTCTAAATGTTCAGATAATTCTTTCATTTTATCACAACCTTTTACACAACCCAATACTTTACTACTTGGACCAAACCGACTATGAGCATTACTATCGCTTCTATTTAATAATTCTCCTGTGAACATCTTGTTTCCACTGACTTTCTCATCATATAACTTTCTTAAATCTTTCATAACTATTGTTGAATTAGGCAACAACATACCTCCATATGTATGTATTAATTTTGTTAATGCTAATTTTCTTATTCTACTCTTTATAGGATCTGCTAGACCATCCAAACAAATACTCCATTCTGGAACTATTTTTTCAAAAGAACTATCATCAATTAAGCAAATCTTGAAACTATCACTACAGTGTTTCACTATTGATTCTACACATAAATCTTTATATGGCTGGTTCATTCGTTTAGTATTTCGTGAATAAAAGCTATCCCAATCTCTTGCATTTACTTTGTGTTTTGAATGAATCCATAAAAATGGTTTTCCATCTAATGAATCACTTTCATTTAATAAATATTTTCTTACTAAATTATATTTATCTAATTCCTCATCCGGATAAAACTTTTTACTATATCTATCATATAGCATACCTATAGCGGTCACTGCGATAAATACCAATATATAATTCACTATCTTCATTATATATATAATAAATAATTTATTAATTTTTTAATTGCTTTAAATTCGCCCACCATTTTTGATTCGCTTGGCCTATTTCTTCATCTCTTTTGATTAACCTAAATGCTCTTTCCGTATTTATCTTATCATTTTGCATATTTCTTTCTCTCATCATTCTTTTTGACTGTTCTAAAGAAACCATATCTGGTGTATTGTCCTCTCTATATCTCACATAACTTTCCACACTATCAAATTTCTTTTTTCCTGTAAAATCTTCCATTGTTACAGGAACTACTGTTTCTGTATGTGCTTTTTTTAAATCTTCGTATTGTAAATTACCACTAAATATATCGCTTCCATATTCGGTTGGTTTTTCTCTAGTCAACCCATAACCTCCACCTGACATCATTTCCTTAATACCATTATGTTTTATTAATGCTTTACTTTGTTTTTTCTTTCTATCAAATACTTCTCCCATTGCAGCCATACTCTTTATTTGTTCTTCATTTATATCATCATTTGATTTAAACCATTTACCATAACCTGTGTCCAGATCTTCATCTTTAACTCTTACCTTTTCAAACATTTCATTAAACCATACATTAAAATCTTTGGCACTTTTACCATCTAACTTTTTTAATAGTAGCTTGTTTTCCGTATCTACTTCAGCATTATACTTTTGTTTTTTAGCACATTGTTCTTTTTTATAACGATATTCATATATTGCTTCTAACATCTTGTAAGCTTTCATAAAAAATAAAAAAAAATCCTTAGATAACCCACTTTTGTCTGGATGAGTTTTCAATGCCATTGCTTTAGCCTTTTTCATACTTGCTCTATCAAATTTATAGTCTAAATGAAATAGATTCAATATATCTTCTAATTGATAATTGTCTATATCTAGATCAAAATCTTCCATATAAATTTTTATATTATTTTATATTTATTTATTTATTCACAATATATAATAATGGCGCAACAAGGAGGACCATGGCATCATATGCAAATAAGCTTCGATAATTGGGAAGAATTCCTAAGAACAAATAGAGAACAAGAAAGAGACCCTTTAAATGAAAATTTTAACTGGTGGTATTGGTGTGGTTTTAAAAATGATGAAGAAAGAAATAATGCTATACAAAGATATCAACAATCTATAGCAATGATACCTGAAGCATTTTATCAAGGAGATAATACTGCTATTGATCCATTGATAGCTAATGGCACATTATCTCGTTTTAGTGGAGAAATTGTTAAAAATATTATTCAACAATTACATCTTGATATAATTCAACGAAACCCTGATTCTAGAACACTTGACGGAGTTCCACAACAAGCAGATATGCCTACAAAAAGATTAATATTTCGAGTTTTTTTTACTATTTATGGTAAAGAAGCTGAAAATGGTAAATGGTATATACAAGGAGAGTCTGCGATTTTATATCGTTTATTTATTGCATTAAATGAAATTGGCTTTCCTGCTGATACCATCGAACCTTTATTATATTATATATGGGTGAATTGTATAATTAAAACTCCATTGAAAGAAATGTTATTTCCTTGTAAAAGAGGAACTAATGATTTAATGGATATGCTTAATGAAGAAGACCAAACACTATATCCAACTGATAAATTAAATGTTGATGCTTTTATTAATTGGCTTTTTGCTTTATTAATTATAAAAAAATACAAAAATAATTTTACTCATATACTTAATGGAAATAAACAACAAAGAAACCAATTTTTCAGTTTGTTTATTACTATGATACCTGTGACACTTCCCTGTCTATCAGGTATATTAGCACATGAAATCGTAAATGAAGGATTACGTCCTAATATTTTAAAAATATTTGGGGAATTACTTGTTAGTAAAGACCCTACTCAATTTATTGCTTATATTGCTAGTTATTGGTGTGCACACCTTCCAGATGAATTATTATTTGATAATACAGATATAGCAGATATGGATATTAATGACTATGTTCAAGTAGGCCAATTATATACTGCCAGATTGAGTGGTAGTAATATATATCAACATCCCATTGATGAAAATGAATTTGATAGAATATATAGATATTTTACTAAACCAAAAACTAGTAAATTTCAAAGAGACTCTAGACTAAGTAACAAAAAAACTAAATTTAATAGTTTAGTAAATTTAGCTATCAAAAAGTCGTGGAAAAACGGTAGAAAAATAGAAGGTGCTGGTGATATTGAATTATTTGTATTACCTAAAAAATTTGTAATTGGTAATCAAATTTGGGATGAAGCATATAACCCTGGTGTAGATGCGGAGGAACCAGAAGCAGCAGGTATAGACCGGCCAAGAGATAGTGCTGAACCCCCATCAACAGGTGGAGAAGGAGGAGGAGAAGGAGGAGAAGGAGAAGAAAATGGAGGCGATGCCGTAGTTGGTGGTGCTCAACAAACACCTTATTTCGGTGCAAATAGCCAGGAATTTTTTATCCATAACTGGGGAGCATGGAGTGAGGCTAATATTGGGGATCCTCTTACAATAGCTTATGGTGAATTTACTAATTTAGCAGCAGCAGTTGGAGGAGGACGATATGGTCAAAATTCACCAACATTTGTTCCTTTCCTTTATTTAGTTGCTAATAGAAATGGTGGTAATTATGATATAACTCAGGGTCTATGGCGCGGAGCTGCTGTAAATTGGCAAAACAATTTCAATGCTCAACAATTACAAGACTTAAATCAAGCAGCAGATAACTTTACACAATGGGCAAATCAGCACAATCCACAATTAATTAGAGTTTTAATGGTATTTTTGACAGATGTTAATCGAAATCCTGTTGATATACGAGCCGGTGGAAGAAGAAAAAAGAAAAGAAAAAAGAAAAGAAAAAGATATAAAAGTTTCAAAAAATCTAATAGAAAATTAAATAGAACTATTAAATTACGATAAAACCCTATTGTAACTACTTTGAAAAAAATGTTTGACTCCTGCTATATCAGCCCCTTGAACACTTTCTACCATTTCTTTATTTATAAAACTTACTAATGTAGGGAATCCTCTTACCTTTAAAAAACTACATATGTCACTACCTTCGTCTGCATCTACGATAATCATATCAAACCGTCCTTTTATTTGTTCCCACGCAGTTTCAACTAAAGGTTTTATTGTTTTACAAGGGCCACACCAAGTAGCAGTAAAATCAATAATAAACGCATTACTTGTGGTTATAAATTCTTTTAATTCTTTTCTAGTTTTTAAATGTACAATCCTACCAGGCATTATACATTTAATTAAGTATTATTTTTAAATAAAAATAGGTTTTTATTTTTTTTATATTTTGGTTACTGTTTTTTTTTATTTATAAGAATATATTTATTAGGAATTGACGGCGGAAATAGAACGCGTGTGTTTTTGGAGCCTTGCCTCCTGCTCCTTTGGTGCGAACTTGTAGATACTTTCCAATCTTGCCCTTAGTGACTTCATTTGCAACATAAAACGATTGGATCGTCTCATAGTCTTTTTTGATTTCTTGAAATAACGGATGCTCTTTGTTGAATAGAACTTCGTTAAGCCATTCGATATGATCTCCGTCTCGAACATAAGGAGTGAACAACACGTTGCTGATTTTCTTGTATAAACGCGACTCTTCGAACGAAGTTGTAGGAAGGTCCTTTGGTTTCATCATAGTAATCGCTACGGTTTCACTCGCGATATAGTCTCCGTCCCCTAATCCGGCTTGTTTCGCCAATCTGGTTCTTGATGTCGCTTTTGTTTGTGGGAATGCTTTTAACTCTCCATCTAGACAATCTAAACATGCACTAGAAGTCGGTATACCTAACAACCCCTCCAAAAGGAGGCCTGCTTTACCTTTATTTTTTTGTTTGGGACATAAGAACTTACGACCATTTACGTCGCGGCGATAGATAGTCCTGATAGCATCAATAGTTGGGCGTGGTTTACTTAACATTGTGATTATTGTTTGTGAGTGTATTTTTCTTGACTTTTGATAATTGGGATAGTTAGAGTTTGTCAGAATTAAAAAATTTCAATTTTCAGATATTTTTCAATCTCATTTAAAGGAAAGAATAAATTCTTTTTCTGTATCATTTATACAAAATCTCTCCCACACTGTCTCTATATCCTCACTTTCTGGAAATGATTGCAGTATTCTTATGTTATTAAAATTACCCCATCTACATATATCATTCAAAAATTTATAGAGTGGGTGTTTTAAAACATCTCTTATCTTATGTGCCTTAGTAATATCGTCACCACATCTTATAAATGCAATTGATTGTGTCATACCACAGTTATCCACACCCACTGAATAATAACTAGTTGTGCTAATAAAAACCTTATATCCTGACTGATATTTATGTGGCCTACTAGCATATACTGTCTGTTTTGGAGTATGAATCAATCTATATGGATGATCTTCATCTTGTTCTGTAGATATTAGGTGTTTCTTGGTATATTTATGTAAATCACTAGAAGTTTCGACTTTAAATTTTGGTATTGTAGTATTATCAATTGTCTTATGAAGTATGGATTGTATTATATCGTTGTATACCAATGGTATGTATTTTCTAACTTCACTTTTTACCTTACTTTTATATGGGACTCCTCTCCTAATACCTTCTACTGTGAATTTCCTTTTACCAGGACAATTTTTTATTATATACCAAGTAAAACTTGAGCCTATCTTTTTGAAATATTTTTTTGCTGTGTGAATATTTAAGTATAATATTTGCATTGATGTTAGCTTCTCTATCAAAGTATTTCTATCAGCATATGACATCCAATTATCAGGAGTAATAAATAACAAATAACCATTTGGTTTTAAGAGTTTCAATGACTTTTCTAAAAATGGTTTTATCAAGTTGTGATTTTTTGATGCTCTTTTACCATTAGGTAATAATTTTGCATATGGAGGGTTTGCTACAATCAAATCAAACTGTTGAGATTCATTATACACAAGATAATCTTCAGTAGTAACATTCAAATTATAAGTGTTTGCTTCAAAGATAGTATTAATCATCATTGTTCGATTCAAATCAACATCATTGAAATATAAAATGTTTTCTAAAATATTTTTTGGAGAGATATTTTTTTTAATTAATTTGTTATAAATTACTGAATGAAAATTTCCATTTCCACAAACAGGATCTAATATTTTTACATTTTCCAACTCCCTATTCCAAAAGCTCTTAGGTATTTTTTTTATCATTTCTTCGACACAACTTATTGGAGTTGGTTCATCATTACTTGATTTAAAAGCCGCTCTATCTTTATTTAAAACATCATCATAATGTGATTTGATTTCCATATAGGAATTATTTGTAATTTTTACCATTACATATAATTCAATACAATGTTTAAATCAGTTATCTTCTTCTCTTTTTGGTTTTTTTACGCTTTCTTTTTCTTCTACGGGATTTTCTTCTTTTTCGTGATTTTCTACGGGATTTCCTTCTTTTTCTTTTTGTTTTTCGTTGAGTTCCTCCACCTCTCCAGGGTGAGATTGCTGTCACACTCTTACTCCAGTATTGTATAAAATGACTATTGTCGGGTCTCATAACTTTAACTTTAATCATATTCGAGCGATTCGCACCCTCTAGTATTATTCCTTTGAATTTCGTTACATTATTTCGAACTCTTTGCCCAGGCACAAGACCTTCTACTTTTTTCTTTTTTTTAACGCCGAAATATCGGATATTATTATTTTTATATTCTATCCACCTCTCATCACCATCGTCAAAAACTACATAATACCATGGATGTTGTGGTCGGCGTTTCAAATCTATGGTTCCCTTATACCATTTTGGGGGGTCGTCGCCTGTGAATAATACTATAACGCGGTCATGAATATGATATCTTTCTTTCAATTGGGAATCAATATATCCGAGACTTTTTCCAGGTTCTGCTGCCTTTAGTGAGAGTCTCTTTCTCTCCTTTCTCTCCTTTATCTTTTCCCGCCATCTTTTTTCTTCGAGCTTCTCTCTCTGAAGTTTTCTCTCCCACTCTCTATTGTAGCGCTCAACTTCTTCAGGGTCTGGGGTTTTGCTGCGTGGTCCACTTGCTGCATTGCGGCTGCGGGATTGATAAGGGACTGCTGCTACTGGTGCAGCTGGTGCCGCTGCTGGTGCTGCTGGTGCCGCTGCTACTGGTGCAGCTAGTGCCGCTGCTGCCACTGGTTCTAAAGGAACAATCTCCGCTATTGGTAAATTGGCGTCTGCATCTGCATCATTGACTTCTTGTGCTACTTCTAAATTCGCCAATCTCGCCATCTTTTCATCATTTGTTAATGAATTCCAATCTGCCATATTATATATATATTAGATATTTGTTACAAATTCTTCCAAATCTTCTAAATCAATATGTGGCAATTCTAAATGACTTTCCCACATAAATTTACAAAATGCCCATTTGATATCATATTGATCAGTATAATATTCTCCGCGTTCTTTTAATAATTTCTCTCCAATATTATTTGGAATAAGTGGTAAACTCTCAATTGGAAGAACATATGACAATTGTACATATGGACTTACATTTGTATGATTATTAGGTTCAATCATAATGGTATCAAAACTTGGTATAAATTTCAATAAATCATTAAACAACGGAGGATAATTATATCTATAATGCCATCTCCAATCAACACAACCTTTTGTATAATAATTCATTACCCATTCTAGTCCTTCCATAAAATTAACACTTACTTCCTTTTTGAATTCATGTGTTTCATCTGTATTAAAAAGAGCTTCATAATAGCGCTTTTGCCAAAAACTTTCATACGGATTTATATATTTTTCTATTTCTCTGTTTTTGATAGGAATATGCAAGTATCTATCTTTCTTCTCTTCTTCTGTTTTGCATTTAAAACTACGTCTTTCCCATTTTTGTCTAATTTGATATTCATCCATTAAATTATCATATTCATTATCAGCCAAAAATTTTACAAGTTTTTTAACATTTTTCCAATATATCTTTTTACCATTTGTTAAGTTTTGGTTTGTTTTACCGATTACTTCTTTGTATGCTTCTATCATGATATCAACTCCATTAGTTCTAATATTTACAGAAGGAAAATGTGGCAAAAAATCATTTCCTAAGAAAAAACATAGAAAAATATAGTCATATAATTTGTTTGTTTCCTGTGTTGATGAAGGTTTCTTGTATCCATTCATTTCTAATATAATCCTCTGTGCTAGATATGGAATATCTAATAAATAACTTTCATTGGGGTTTATACTTTTGTCAATAGATTTTACAAATTCCGGAGTTTCTCTATATAAATAAATATTTTTACTAATTCTAAGATGATTTAAACAAAGCATAATCAAATCTGCATCTAATCCATAAACAATAGTGACTTCATGTTTATGACATTCATAATCACGGATATAACCAAACAACTTATGTTCTCCTTCACCTGGTTCATTCGAACCAGTAAAAATGAACTTTTCTATACCATATTTCTTTTCCTGACCTTTAAAAAAATTATCAATTGTAAAATTCAACTTATCCATAAAGTTTGTTCCAGGAGTAATAGCAGTTTTATTCCATTCATTTTTCTCTCCAGAAATATGATTCATAATCTTCTGTTCTAACATAGATTTATGTCTTCTAGTTCTCTGTTGTTCTAACTTTGCAACGGGGGCTACTCCATCAAATGCAATTAATACTTTTTTGTTAGGTTTAATATCGTTGATATAATTTTCTAATTTTACACATACTAATCGTATTAACTCTTTTTCAAAAGCTTCGTCATTTTTATATTTGTCATAATCTTTGGAGAGAAATCGCAACGCATCATAGATTATAGAATTACTATCAAAATACAAATTATTTATTTGTTTTTTGAAGCCAGCCAATTTCAATATCATTTCTTTATGATTTCTTATCAAGTAAGCAAAATAGCTTGGAACACCCATTTAATATATTACTGAATTTAATCTTAATATTAATTTTGAATATATTTAAAATTAATCAATAGTAATAAAACTATTTAAATAATTACAAAATATTTAATTTATAATATGAAATTAATAGCGCATAGAGGTAATATAAATGGTCCTAATAAAGAAAAAGAAAACAACCCAGAATATATAATGGACGCGATAAATAAAGGATATTATGTTGAAATAGACTTATGGGTGATAGATAATAAACTTTATTTGGGTCATGATAATCCTCAATATATTATAAAAGAAACTTTTTTATCTAATATAAAAGAAAGAATATTTTGTCACTGCAAAAATATACCAGCTATAAATTATATGTTGCAAAATAAACCTAATATAGAATGTTTCTATCATGAAAATGACAAATGTGTATTAACTTCAAAAGGTAATATATGGCATCATTATAATACACCAGAATTCACTTATAAATCTATATGTGTTATGCCGGAATTATCTGCAAAAAAGGTAGATTTTACTGGATGTATTGGCATATGTACGGATTATGTTGAAAATTTAATTTTTTAAAAAAAAACACTTAAAACTAAATAATAATTATTGGTTATAATGACTGACAAGTTAATTTTTCTTAATGATGTTGATTTAGACCAAAATGTAATTGCTACATATTTTTTACAAAGTAAAACTACTCTAGCAGACGCAGCGTGGAATTTATCAATAGGTCAAAGTGTAGGTAATCCTAATGTAAGAAATGAATGGGAAACTGACGAGTTGTTTATCAAATACTCTTGTAAAATTTTACATAAAAGAGAAGATTTAAATGAATCATCCGGTATAGTAAATATAGCATTTCCAATAATAAATACAGATTGGGCAGGAGATGGTATAAGTCATCTTTTATGTCAATTAATGGGTGGACAAATGGATATTGATAATATTGAAAAATGTCACTTACTTGATTTAAAAATTCCTGATCATATTAAAAATAAATATTTCAAACA
>Ga0315320_10000421_pt1 | contig 34940 bp, 52 predicted proteins | sample M140m21515metaG_FD_203458 | JGI IMG/M metagenome (GOLD analysis project Ga0315320, IMG submission 203458) | Ammonia-oxidizing marine archaeal communities from Monterey Bay, California, United States - M1 40m 21515 | ecosystem: Environmental > Aquatic > Marine > Coastal | place: USA: California... | reverse complement strand
CTGGCACATAATGCAATTACTTTAAACGCGAGGCTCTCACGATGAAGAAAAAAATAATCATGGTATTGGATACCGAAACCGCCGATCTCACTGGCAGCATCTATGATATCGGCTACACTATTACAGATAAACAGGGAAACATTGCACTCACTCGCAACTGGCTCGTCGAAGAAATTTTTACGGATGCGAAAAAAATGATGGGCGCATTCTATGCAGGTAAGATATTCTCGCACTATGCCCCGATGCTACAGCGAGGCGATATTGAATTGACCTCTTGGTCAACAATCATCGAAACAATGCGAACCGATATCTTGGAGCATAATGTTAATGTTTTGGCTGCTTATAATTTACCTTTTGATACTCGCGTTATGCGTAACACTCATGCGGCACTAGGGTATACTGATAAGGTATTACCTCACGCGCTCGACCAGCTTTGCATTTGGCAATTCGCTTGCGAAACTAAACTCAATACGCGACTTTACAAAACTCTTGCAGCAGAACAGGGATGGGTTAGCGATGCGGGAAACATTCGGACAGGCGCGGAATACGCTTACCGATTTTGTGCAGGTGATTGGGGTTTTATCGAGGATCACACAGCTTTGAGCGATGCAATTATCGAGACGGAAATTCTGGCGCGATGCTTTGCGACTAACGCAAAAATTCCCTACAATAAAAAATCTGCAATGCCTTGGAGAATCGTAAATGCCTAAAACAAAAACACTACTGGCGGAACTGAACCGCTTGGTTGAAAACAATAGCGACTCGCTCGCTATTGTTTTCGAGGGCAGGGATTCGGCAGGAAAAAGCGGCACGATTAAAATGCTAACAAAATATTTGCCGCCGAATTTATTTTCAATCGAGCATTCTAAAAAGCCTAGCAAGCGCGCAATGGGGAACTGGTTTGGTTATTGGAACAAGCGTTTACCAAAGCGTGGGCAGGTTCGATTTTTTGATCGCTCTTGGTATTCTCGCGCATTGGTGCAACGTGTCAACGCATGGTGCAGCGAACGTAAAGCGCAAAATTTTCTAGCGAATGTTATTCCTTGGGAGCAACAATCTGGAACGCGCATTATTAAATTCTACCTCTCAATTTCAAAAGAAGAACAGCAAGCGCGATTAAATGAGAGAAAAAAATCCCCTCTCGTTTACTGGAAATTTTCTGCAAATGATAAACTTGCGCTCGACTCATTCGATCGCATGACTCTCGCAAAAGAAGATTGCATCGGGACGGACTGGATTGTTATTGACTTCAACGATAAAAAAGCAGGTCGCAAAATTTTACTAGAACGCTTGGTACAGGAAATTAAAAATGGACAATAACGCAATTACCGCTTTACTTTTTATTCTGGTTTTCGGTTTCGCATTTTATTTACCGATTGGTTTTTTACTCTCATTCTAAAACGCTCATTTCAGAAAATCCGCCTCGCACAAAAAATGCCAGGCGGATTTTTTTTTTGCCTGATAAAAAACGCTCATTCCAAAAATGCAGGGCACGAAGCGCCTTGCAAAAAAATTTTGGCGCGGGGGCGCCAGTGCGAAAGCGAAGTGCAATTGCGATGGTGTAGCCTGCGCCATTGTACTAAATCGAGCGGGGTTTGTCAAGTCTTTTTTTCACGTTCGGTGAAATTAATGCCAGAAGGGCAGGTCTTGGTAATATATTGTCAAACCCCGTGACAATTTATTGTCAATCAACAGGCGCCGAAGTGCGAAGTCGAAAATCAACGCAAATTGCCGGGCGGCGCCATTGTACCAAACCTATGCGGGGTTTGTCAAGTACTTTTTAACTTTTCCTGAATTTAATGCGCAAGGGCAGGTCTTCTGAGACCCCGTAGAGACCCCGGCGGGGTTTATGTGTAAAAAACCGAACTTTTTACCCATATCGAAGCAAATATGGGTAATTTTTTGAAAATTTGCACATAAAGCAATAAATCTCGATAAATTTTGGTAAATTGTAGCAAATAATACTTGACATTTTTTAACCCCGTGGCGGCCCCCGGAGTTGGAGTGCGTTCCCTTATGTCCAAGCCTCAAAAAGATATTGACAAAAGGGTTCGAGTTTAGTATAATATATACATAATTTGGAAAAGGAGCAATGTTATGGCAGACCAACGTGACCAACTCATAGAATTGATAGACGAGAAGTGGTTGAACACAGAAGAAGTGATAGTAGCGTGTCTCAAGTACATGAGCCTAGACGAAGTACAGGATATGATGGAAGTAAATGAGTACGATACATTGTTCCAAGATTACACAGCCTGGACGGAAGACTAATGGAAGAGTACGACGAGATTGTAAAAGAGTTAGTTGATAATGTCAGAGATGGTAGTGACACAGAGTGGATGTTGGTAACTGGAGTGCTGATGGCTGCACTAGCAGATGCTATGTATCTAAGTCCGGAAGTAGCACGAATGATAAAGGATAAAAATGCTAGACATAGTAAAACAACATAAGAGCTGGAATAAGCATGAAGTAGAAGCGTGTATTAGCACGATTGTGTACGCTTTCAATACTTTGGACATTCCTTTTAAGACGAACATTGAGTTGAAGTTTGAGAAGCAAAGCACTCAATGGTCAGGACTAGCGCTACAAAATAGTTTGAAGAAATATGAGGTAAGACTCTTCCATTCTCCAGATATTTATGATATGATAGCTACTGTTCTTCACGAGATGGTTCATATTAAACAGTTTCGAGCAGGAGAACTAGGGTACACCCCAACGCTAACATGGCATGACGGTACTAGGTGTAATGATGTAGAGTATGATGACCAGCCCTGGGAGAAAGAAGCCTTTAAGTTAGAAAAGAAATTGGTAAAAAAGTTATTGACAAAGACCTAAAACTTCAGTATAATATACAAATAAATGAGAGAAAACCTTTTCGGGAGAAAAAACATGACTACACAGAACTACACTGATCGACAAACAGAAGACCTTCTCAACGCTTACAACATATCCCCTACTAAGGAAACTGTGGAAGAGTATGCAGAAGAGTTCGGTAAAAGCACTCGTAGCATCATAGCGAAGCTTGTACGCGAAGGCGTATACCAAACACCTAAGCGTGTAACAAAAGCTGGAGAGCCTATCGTTCGTAAAGCTGACATAGTTGCTGAGATGCAAGAAGCAATTGGTAAAGAATTCCCTACACTTGTCAAAGTTAGCAAGCAAGACCTGGTACAACTAGCAGCCTTTATTAAGGGCTGTTAAAATTAAATCTTGACAAAAGTGGTATGATTTCGATATAATATATAAAAATTTGGGAGACTAGCATCCCTTACTCCGAGACGAGTATAAAAGCAGCGGGGTCTCTACTCGTTATTATAGAGGGGGGTTTGCTTCAGCCCCTTAATAAGAAGCTCTCTTCCTTCTAGAGATATCAAGAAGGCGCTGTCCTACGAGCGTATCGAGAGGAAGCTCTAGTAGAGTGAGTTCGTGACTCTTGGGTTCTTTCTGGAAAAGGAAAGAAATAAAATGGCAGGGATGGCAGCCATTATTCTAATTTGAAGCAGCCCACGAAAGTGGGCTTTTTATTACCTTGAAAAAAATTCTTGACAATTTGTGAAAACCTTGATATAATTATAGAGTAAAATTTAAATGGAGTTACAAAATGAGTAATGTAGTAGAGTTTGGAGGTCTAAAGCCAAGAATTGAAAAGCAGCTACAGAAGCTAGAAGAGATTCATCAGCAGTTAGATGACCTTTACGAAAGTCTCAACGGGGTCGAAGAAGACCTGGCAGAGCAGCAGGAAATCTTTGACAATTTGTTGCTGTACTGGAAAGACCCCGTACCGACTATTTGGAAGCTGTATGCTACGAATCAGAAACTAAACGAGGATGATTGGGGAGAAATAGAATAGTGAGCAACTACACTGAAGAACAAACGGTTGAAATGGTCGCGGCGTATGTGAAAACCCCAACGAGAGAAACAGTAGAAGAGTTAGCAGAGAAGTATGAGAAGTCGCTAAAGTCTATAATTGGAAAGCTCTCGAGAGAAGGAGTATACCAACGACAAAGTTATAAAACGAAAACGGGAGAGACTCCTGTAACCAAAGAAGAATTAGTATCAGAAATAGCAACGGGGTTGGAAATTGACCTAGAGAAATTACTAGGGTTAGAAAAGGCTCCAAAGCAAACGCTAAAGAATATACTAGATGCACTAAGCTAGAAAAGAAAGGCCCTCCAAGTGAGGGCTTTTTTATAATTGTATATAATTGAAGAAAAGGTGTGTGGGGTTTTAACGACTTGCGAATTGGGCGAAATTATGTGTGTTTGTAAGAGACGCAACTTTGGAAAGGAGTTTTAGAGGTTGTAGCGGGGTTCGTTTGACCCCGTCGGGGTGTGTAGATATTTATTTGGTTATCCAATTGATATTTGTTAGTCATAATCATACATGAGTTAAAACACAACATTAGTTGGATTGAAGAAAACTGGTTTAAGCAGAAGTATACCTGAGACCCCCGTTCCGCTAACGCTACAGGGGATACAGAACGTATCTTCTATTAAAACAATTTTCTTTTGATCTGTAAGAATATTGAGAATGACTTGATTGTATATCAAAATATGAATTTATTATACCATGACTTTTAGCAGAACACAAGAACTGTTTTTGCCTAGGAGTATGATATAAAAACCTGTGCGGGGTTACAGAAACTAAAATATTATTCTTTCTTCTCAAGTATATTCGGACAAGCCTCCGCCAACTCTTCGAGATGTATATCCCAGGGAAAGTGTCGTAGACAGAAGTAGGCTTCGTCACGCATACCTTGCGGAACCCATTGGTTATTCAGAATGGAATTAAGAAACTTCTCAGTTTTCTTGAGCGAGTTATATCTCTCAGTTGGCATTGTCATGTGGGTTTCCTAGAATTGAAGGTGAGTAAAGTATTTGCCTAAAAGTGCGAAGCCTTTCTCTGCTCTTCGTCCTTTTCGCTGCTTACAGGCATAAATCATTTCTTTCAGTGCCCATTCCCAACTCGCAACGGGGTCTTTCATCGGAGCTTCCTCTACAAAAGTGAAGTGCCACTGATTCTTCTCTAAATCTTGGAGATGAAGCAGCATATACTTTGCGATATCTACATAGGGATAAGGGCTCATGAATAACCTCTGTTTGCAATGTTAATATAATCAATTTCATTTTGAATAACTTTGAGATGAAAGAGTGCATTTTCAATGTTTGCTTCTCTATCATTTCCGAGTCGCGCCTCGTTTACAATTCCAATTACTTCGAGGAGGACGCCTCTAATCTCTTCTTCTGTAATTTCATTTTCCATTCTTCGTATTCCTCTACTGTAAAGTATTTTGCTTTGCACATAGTGCATCCAGTTTTTGTAATATTTCCAACCCCGCAGCTAAGACATTTATACATCTAGTACTGCCTCCAGGTCAGGCTCCCAATAATTCGGGCCTTTCATTACTTTGCCCATTTCATTTTTCAGAGCATGACCATCTACAAGTTTTGACATATTGCTGTCGTGTACTTCTTCGAAGCAAGCGTCAAGGTCGATACCATAAGCATGACCTGCCCCGTAGATGACATATAATAAATCTGTAAGTGCATCAGCTACTTCGACAATATCACGACTCTCAATTCCTTCGAGTAGCTCATCAAACTCTTCCTGTATAAGTGCAGTTCGAAGGTGTACTACCTCACCGTCTGGAAATTGTGGTTCATCTAGAATCTCTTGGTCGCAGGCTTCCATAAAATCGCCTACTTTTTCAAAGTTCGTCACATCAATCATTGCTTTGCCTCTTTCTCTCGCGAACTACAGCGGCTTGCTTCCTAGCTTGCCGCTTCGTAGAAGGTTTAATATACTGTTCACGTTCTCTAAATTCTCGAAGCACTTCACTATTGTTTACTTTTCGCTTAAACACGCGAAGTGCTGCGTCTACATTCCCGTTTCTAACTGTTACTGATCGCACTCTCTCTCCTTGCAAGTTCATTCCGAACTTTTGCTTTTATCTTAGGCTTTGCATTGTTAGCCTGAAGATACTCATTGAGCGTAGTAGTAGGAACAGCTTTCATGTAGTGATGCTTATATCGAATCGTTCCATCTTGCTGTCGTACTGGCTCGCTAGGTTTAAATTTAATTCCCATTTTTACTTCTCCTTATTATCCACCCCTTTTTACGGAGGTATTGAACTTTCTTGTAAATCGAATTATCGTTTCGTCCTGGAAGCATCTCTTTTAGTTCTTCCATGCTGACTTCGTTATACCTCTTACGAAGAACATCACACTCTTTCATCGTCCAGGCTTTGCTTTGTTTTTTCATTTTTATATTATACAAAATTAGAGGTGTTTTGTCAAGTATAAAATATGAGAACCACAAGCGTGGAAAAATTTTTCTTGACATTCTGTTTCAAAATTTGTATAATATACAAAATGAAAAAACAAATGGAAAAACAATGGATTGGATAGAGTACGGTATCTACGGGGTCTGCCTTTTAGGCGGGGTCTACACGAGTTACAATAGCGGCTTTAACCAAGGCGTTTCATCATGCTTAGAGCATTTAGAGGAAGAAGGGTATATTACCCTGGAAAATAAAGACGATGACGAATGAATGTGAAATTTGTGGAATGGATTGTGGTGTTGAACTAATCTGTGAGCAGTGCCTGCAAGAGATACAAGACGACGATTACTACGAAGACGACGAGCCAGACGAAGCACAAGAATGGCACGACTATGACCCAGACTGTTAGGTAGATTATGGCAAATCGTTTTAGAACAGTACGTAATTTAATCAAATCAAAGCAGAAACCTTATAATGCCCACAAGAAAGAAATTGAACACACAACTCGACAGAAAACTGGACATTCTGCACAGAATGATGTCCATGAACCTACATCTAGAGAACCCGAAGCTAGTACAGATGCAGATAACAAGCATAACCAGATGCTGGGGTGATTTAGACCTAGAAGATAAGGCATTCTTAGACAATTGCACTATCTATGTGAGGGAGCAAGATGAATGGATTTAAGTCAAATTGCTATATTTGGGCGATTCAACAGCGCCTGACGCGAGGGGGTAAACTAAACCTTCGACGCACAGTAATGTGGCGAGGCCCTCACATGACCTGGACAGATAACGACGGAGTTGAGTGGGAGTTCACTTTTATATTTGCTCGTCCTCGTCCCTGGTGGTATGTTCCCTTCTACTATAAAGGAGTAGTAAAGAAACGATGTTAAAAGAAATACGATCTAATATTAGTATTCAAGTATGCGACAATGGATACGTACTAGAATATAGTGGCACAACAGTAGACGGTAACTATAAGTGCTTTCGAGTAGTTTGCGAAGACCTAGATAGGCTAGTAAAAATTCTAGAATCTTTAACGGACTTACCCCTTGAACACTACTAAATTTTGCCCTACCTGTGACAAAGAGTTCAAAGTCGTACTCGAAGCTGCACGGTTTTGCTCAAGAGAGTGCGAAGAGGAAGCTGCCTCCCAATATGTCGAAATGAAGTTCACTACGGCGGCAGATATGCTTCGTGAAGAGCTAAAAAAGATTAAAGAAGATTAGAATTCGTTGAAGCATGTAATAGGAAGTTTGGACTCGGGTGCAAATCCCGATAGCTCCACCAAAAGAACACTGTCGGTGCTGTTGGAAAGCGCAGATGGACAACACTAGGACGCCGTTCGAATCGGAGCAGTGTTCTTTTGATGGGGCTATTCATAGATTCGACAGACAACTGAAAGCATGTGGAGAATAGGTGCGGGAGCTACCTTGAATGCAACAAACTCTATAAATGCAAACGACAGCGTTTATTCCTTAGCTGCATAGCTAAGCGGGGTCTCAGCAACCTTGTTAACCAACTGCTGGAGCCTTCTCTGTTCTGGAGAGGGCTTTTTCACGTTAGTAAGAAGTACCGAAAGGACTTCAAAGTCCCGCCGAAAGGGGGAAAGGAGATATGTATGACAACACATAAATTGTCTATGGCAGACCTGCCGAAATTTTTTCTAGGGTTTGACCGCTTACAAGATGACTTCTTTGCAAGTACAGTAGATGGAGGTTATCCTCGATATAACGTCTTAAAGTCCGGACCCAGTTCCTACAGAGTAGAAATTGCAGTACCAGGATGGCATAAAGAGGATATTGAAATCTCACTACATAAAAGCGTACTTAGCGTAAAAGGCACTACAAAGCAAACGGAAAATCCGGACGAAACATACGTCTATAAAGGATTGAGTGGTAAATGCTTTACACGCAATTTCCGAGTAGGGGATCATATTAAACTTTCAAAAGCATATATGAATAGGGGGCTGCTTTGTATTGATCTTCAGGAAGAGATTCCAGAAGAAGATCGCCCAATTACTATATCAATATCATAGGAGAAGTCATTGAATAAGACTAAAACATACGAGAGAGCGTGCAAGTTTTGCGCGATCGTTGAAGGGTTAGCCCTATGCGCAGTAAGCATACTGATACCTTTCAGTATCGTAGCAACCAATATGTAAGACCAGCAGGGTCGGGAGAAATCTCGACCCTTTTTCTTGGAGAAATTATGATTAAACTCGCGATAAACGTAGTAGCATTCTGCGCAGGTCTAGGAATAGGTGGAAAAGCCTTTTCGCAGACGTACACAGACAATGTAGCAGATATTATCAACAATAACTGCGTAGTTTGCCACCGAGAAGGTGGTATTGGGCCAATGAGCTTCGAAACCTATGAACAAGTACGTCCTTGGGCGCCTCTCATCTCGATGAAAGTAGCTTCTCGAGAAATGCCTCCATACGCTTACGATCACGGTATTGGAATTCAGAGTCTACAAGGCGATTGGCGACTTAAACAAAAAGATATTGACACTATTGTAGCATGGGTCTCAACGGGGTCATTGTATGGCGATTCCGACACAATTGTACAGCTTCCAGAAATGGGCGACCCAGAGGCTTGGAATTTCGAAGCCGACTTTGGCGCACCTGATGCAATCATTCCTTCAGTAGCAATTGATATTCCTGCGAACGGTAATGATCTGTGGCACAAACATTTAGTACCTACAGGTCTTACTGAAGATCGTTGTATTAAAGCAGTACAAGTTAAGCCTCGTGGCAATGCAAAGGCAGTAGTGCATCACGCTAACTCAAGTATTATTACTGAGGGAGGCAGAGAAGGTATGCTTACTGAGTATGCTATGGGAAAGTGGGGAGAGATTGTTCCAGAAGGAGTATGCAGAACTATCCCGGCAAACGCAGAAGTATCGTGGGATATACACATGTTCCCAGGTGGTCTTGGAGCGATGGCTCCTGGAAGTGTTATCAAGGACAATGTAGTAGAAATCGGTCTTTGGTTATACACAGAAGAGGAAAGCGCACAATTGAAATACAAGCAAGACTTGAGCTTGTATCGCCTTGGCAACCAGGACGATTTAGTAGTCCCACCCAATGGATATGCAATGACGCAAGGCTTTCACAGTTTCGATCATCCTGTGCGTTTAGATAGCTTTCAGCCCCATGGTCATCTTCGTATGAACGCTGCTAGTCTTGAAATCTTCTATCCAGCTACAGGTGTCACAGAGCAGATCAGTCAGATAAGCAAGTGGAGTGCTACATGGCATCACAGCCATCTATATGATCCAGACTTTGCTCCATTGATTCCAGAAGGCGCAGTGATTGTTCTCAAGCAGTGGTACGATAACACAGCGGCGAACCCCAACAACCCAGATCCTGATATGTTTGTGATGGGTGGCTCACGCACTGGCGATGAGATGACTCACGCTTGGCTGGCAATTACGCATTTAGATGATGAAGGCTATAAGGAGCTGAAAGCCTCCAGAAGTATTATGGGAGATGATTAATGAATAGTATTAAAAAACTGTTATGGTTAAGCACTGTAGCAATATGGACAGCACTACTGTGCGGTATTACAATTGCTGCAAAAGCAGCAGAGATAGACTATGCAAAAAATGTAGCTCCTATCTTTGTTGAACAGTGCCAAAGCTGTCATCGTGAAGGGGGTATTGCACCGTGGGCTATGACTGATTACAGAATGGTTCAAGCTTTTGCTCCTGCAATCAAAGAAGCAGTTGTAAATCTAAAAATGCCCCCAGGTCAGATTGACCGCAAGTATGCAGATGTAATCATCAATCATAGAACACTCAGTGATCTAGAAATGAGTACAATTGTTGAGTGGGTCAATGCAGGTGCTCCTGTAGAAGGCGATCGAGATCCTCTAACAGAGACTGTGTACTCTACTTCAGAGTGGGTACACGGAGAGCCTGATATGGTGATTGAAGTACCTCCTCAAGAGATTCCTGCTGTTGGTACAATGGGGCCTAGATCAATTCCTTATCGTTATGTGGGCGTTGACTTGGGACTAACTGAAGACAAGTGGCTTCGTGGTTCGCAGTTCCTACCCTCAGAGCCTACTGTCATGCATCACATGCTAAACTCAGTATCAGTACCAGGTGAACGCAACGGCAACATCTTAGGCACACAAGGTGCAGAACAGCAGAACATGGACTATGCGAGCGTAAGTGCGTATGTTCCTGGGGGTGATCCAGACTTCTATGACGAAAATACTGGTGGCTTGCTAAGAGCAGGTTCGACAGTAAATCTACAGTTACACTACACGCCAGACGGTACAGCCAGAACAGACGAAGCACGAATTGGTTTGTACTTTCACGATGAAGGCGTAGTACCAGAAGATAGAATGGCAGGCGATTGTGCTTGCATCTTCCCTAACAATTGGACAACTATTCCTGCATTCGACCCTAATTTTGTACAGACAGCAGAAGTAGTGTTGAAGAATGATGTAAATCTTCATACCTTCTTACCTCATATGCACTTTCGAGGAAAGAGTATGAAAGCCACAGCATTCTACCCAGACGGTACTTCAGAAGAGCTTATCGATGTTCCACGATATGACTATGCTTGGCAGCTATCATATACTTGGAGAGAGCCTAAATTCTTGCCTGCAGGTACAAGACTATTTGTAGAAGGAGCGTTTGATAATTCAGCAGATAATCCAATGAATCCAGACCCTAGTAGAGATGTACCTTGGGGTCAGATGTCAGAAGATGAAATGTTTTTTGGAGCGTTTACATGGAAGAACTTGCAGTAATACGAGCACGCCTAGAAGAACTTAGGCAGTGTGAAAAAGAGAACACTAAAGAGTGTCGAGAGTTAGAGGAGGAGTTTCGGCTCCTCTCTAACGATTTAGTAATGGCGGAAATTTATGGAGATATTGACTGATTTAGCTATATTAGGAAGTATGATTTTTGCAGCGTATGTATGGGGCTGTATGTTTCTTGCTTATTGGGAGCATAAACTTCGTGATAAATTTAGACCCTAAGCTGTTATTTATAACAATACTTATTTGCTTCTTTGCTATTGGAATTAGTAATAGTGTAAAAGCAAGCGTCGAAAGACCAGAGATAGAAATATGTGGGGCGGAATAGTAGGCTCTATAGCGGGGTTGGGACAAACCTGGCTGGAAGGTAAAAACAGTAAGATGAAAGCCAAAGCCGAGGCGGAAGCTCAGGTAATGGTAACAGCGGCTCAGAGTAAAGCAGATTGGGAATCAATCATGGCAGCTAACTCTGGATCATCATGGAAAGACGAGTGGTTAACCTTGCTCTTTAGTATTCCTATGATATTGTGCTTCTTTCCTCAAACTGTAGAATACGTTCATGCGGGATTCCAAGCATTAGAAGAAATGCCAGCATGGTATCAATACACACTTAGCGTAATTGTTGCAGCATCATTTGGTGTACGAGCAGCAGTAGGATTTATGGGTAGAAAATGAATGTAGAAAGAATACAAAAGCAGTTGGAAGCTGATGAAGGAGTAAAATATGTCATCTATATCGATCACCTCGGTTACCCAACATTTGGTATCGGGCATAGAATCACTCGAGAAGACAAAGAATACTGGGAGCCGCTCGGAACCTCAATACCCGAAAAGCGAGTCAGAGAAGCCTTTGAACAAGACCTCTGTATAGCAATTGGAGATTGTGAAGCTTTATACGGAGACAGGTTCTCTAGTTGGCCTAGAGACGTCCACGAGATCCTGGTTAATATGATGTTTAACATGGGTCGAACTCGCATGAAGAAGTTTAAAAAAATGCGAGAAGCTTTGCTACTACAAGATTGGAAAGAGGCTGCTAAGGAAGGTAGGGATAGCAAGTGGCACAAACAGGTACCAAACCGTGCTGAACGCCTTATGGTACGACTGGAAAATGTTTCTTGACAAATCATCTCCATTTTAGTATAATATATGCTGAAATGGAGATTTACCTTTGAATTTATTTTATTTAGACGAAGACCTCGACAAGTGCGCTGAGTACCATGTTGATAAGCATATTGTAAAAATGCCCCTAGAAGTAGCACAGCTAATGTGTACTGCTATCTGGATAGACGAGCATTTAGGCTTTGTACCTCGTGCTCTTGAGAAAGATGAGCGTGATCATTTGAATGCGCTTAAAAAAGATATAAAGCATTTACCTCTAGAAGAAAGGCCTCTAACACCTTATCTGCCCATGATGTACAATCATCCTTGTACTATATGGGTGCGTTCGTCCTTAGATAACTTTGAGTGGACGCATTGTTATGGTAATGCTTTGAATGACGAATACTATTATCGTTATGGTAAGCAGCATAAATCAATCGTAGAAGTAGTAAATAAACTACCTGCTCCGAAGAATATGCCTCGCAAAGGTTTCACTACCTTTGGTTTGGCAATGCCAGACGATCTAAAAGATTATGATAACCCTATACAGTCTTATCGCGACTACTATCATCTAGACAAAGCTACCTTTGCAGAGTGGAAGTATCGTGAAAAACCTCCTTGGTGGAGTGAAGACTATGCAGACTATGAGAAAAGGATTACACGATGAAAGTTAAGTTAATAAGTTACTCAAAGGGTTCTAGTGACAATAATCTTTTAGAAGATATTGCCTATATCGCCAGAGTATCAAACCCTAGTAACCAGAACAATTCTCTCACTGCGGAGAAATTAGTTCGATATCTAGTAAAGCATAAACACTGGTCTCCCTTTGAAATGGCATCTGTATGTATCGAGATTGAAACTACACGAGACATCTCAAAGCAGATACTGCGTCACCGTAGCTTCTCTTTTCAAGAGTTTAGCCAACGCTACGCAGAGCCAGGAGACCTAGCAGACTTTGTATTGCGAGAAGCTCGTATGCAGGATACAGAGAATCGCCAGAATAGTATAGAGTGCGATAACGCACACATTGCAGCGTTTTGGGAGAACTCTCAGCGCAATGTAATCTCAGCCGCTAGGATGGCTTATGAGTATGCCCTCAAATCTGGTATAGCGAAAGAGCAAGCGCGAGCAGTCCTTCCAGAGGGTTGCACGCCTACGCGTATGTATATGAACGGGACTTTGCGTAGCTGGCTTCACTACATTGAAATTCGTAGTGGGGTCGAAACGCAGAAGGAACATCGAGAAATTGCACTAGCCTGTGCAGAAGAAATAAAGAGTATATTTCCTATGGTAACTGAATTTATCTCTTGACGAATTCATTTAAATTTAGTATAATATCTTTTTATTGGAGAAATCAGTGGAAAGTTTATTATTAATATTCTGCGCTCTTATGGGCAGCGGTATATTCATAACTTGGATGGTAATCGAAGATGATTAGCGAAAAAAGAATAGAGCATATGAAGCAGCTCTCAGAAGATCACGATGTAGCACTAGACATAGTGTGTGAAATAGCAGAATTTCTTGGAGAAACTGAGGATTACGACGGTCTAGTTTCTGAAGTAGAGTTGTATGCCTGGCTATTCGGAGATAAAAACTATGAGTGAAGGCAAGAAGTATGATGGCGAAAAGCCCCGCATGTACCTACTTCCTCCAAAATCAACCCAAGAAGTAGCAAAAGTATTGACTTTTGGCGCTCAGAAGTACGATGAAGATAATTGGAAGAAGCTAGCTAACTTACAGAATAGATACACTGGCGCGGCTCTACGCCATATCTTTGCAATTATGGATGGCGAAGACCTAGACCCAGAAACAGAGTGCTATCACGAAGCACATGCAATATGTTGTTTATTATTCAAACTGGAGGCAAAACTTGAGGCGCGGAGTAAAGAAGAAAGACTACGAGAATCTGAGTCAGTCGAACGTCAAAAAAGTATATTTGATGCTGAACCCACAAGAGGATTCGTCGACTTCAGCAATTACTAAAAAAGCGGCATGTGATATGCTCAATATCTCGTATAACACTACGAGACTAGATAAAATCATTGAAGACTACTTAGAAACAGCAGCTTATGTTTCTAAACGTAAGTCAATGAATCGAGGTAAGGCCGCTAGTAATACCGAAATTAGCGAAGCAGTTATGGGGTATCTTCAAGGTATGACTATATCTGATATAGCAAAAAGTCTTTACCGCTCTCCTTCGTTCGTAAAAAATCTTATTGAGCGCGTAGGAGTGCCTCAAAGACTTACTTCAAAAGAGCAAGCAGGAGAAGTAGACTATCTTCCAGATGAGTGTGTTTCCGACTCTTTTGAAGTAGGAGAAATAGTATGGTCTGCTCGATACCATCGTGCAGGTACTATTATGAATGAACTAAGTCCTACTTATGTTCAGTCTAAAAAAGGTCTCACTAACACTGACTATGAAACAAGGTATGCTTGCAAGTGCTACGACATACATATTTCAGAAGATACAGATAGTGAAGATTCTATGTTCCCAGGCGTATCAGCAGGTGGCTTCTTTGCAAGCTCTACAGCGTATGACCTAGGTAAACTCTCTCACCTAGAGAAATATGGTGTAAACTTAAAGAGCATCTAAAAAATAAATCTTGACAAGATGCTCAAAAATTTTATATAATATCTATTCAAATTTGAAACAAGGAGTAAAAAATCGTGGCATGGGACGATGATAAGAAAGCAGCAGTAATTGAAGCGTATGAAGAAGCCAACCCAACACCTGAAAACTCGATGGAAATCGTTAAAGACTTAGCAGACGAGTACGAAGAATCACCTAATGGTGTTCGTATGATTCTGACTAAAGCTGGTGTTTATGTTAAGAAGACTCCTGCAGCTTCAAGTAAATCTTCTGGAGGCAGTACTGGTGGTACGCGAGTATCAAAAGTAGCCGCTCAGGAGTCCTTGATAGCCGCACTCACTGATGCGGGTCAAGAAATTGACAATGATATTGTTGATAAGTTGACAGGCAAAGCTGCCCAGTATTTTGCTGGTGTAATTGCCGCTATCAATGCCTAAATCCAAGTAATAAACCACTTGGTGAACACCAGGGAGTCCCCCGCTCCCCGGTGTTTTTTTGTACCTAAACCTTTCACCAATGAGGTCAGTACTGCAAAAAAGTTTGCTAACCTGCAATCGAAGGAGAAAGTGTGAAAAAAGAAGACCTGGCTAACCTAGTGCAAGACTATGGCGATGCCGTTATAACATATAGAAGTGAGAACTCGAATAAGCTAAAGTATAATGTTTGTACTTTAGATTTTTCTACGCCTTATATAAAGTCAAAGAATAGCAGAGCCAAGGAAGATAAAACTACTTTGTTAATGTTCTGTTGGGATACTGACTCTTATAGACTTCTAAAGCCCTCCACTGTTACCAGTGTAGTTCCTCTAGCTTCTGTACTAAAAAACGGAAGGTAGAATGGACTTATATCAAGCACCGGAACTCTACGAAAGGATTATACATTACGACTCTGATAAAGAAGTTCAGATTCGTTTAACTGTAAGCAACTTTCGTGGGGTTGAATATTTAAGCCTTAGAAAGTATTACCTAGATTTCTTTGAAGAGTGGCGACCCACTCCAGAGGGTATCTCTATGCCTATTGACTTTTCCAATTCAAAAGAAATGTTTATAGGACTGACAGAGATATTATCCCTAGCAGAATCAAAAGAGATCATAGAGGAAAACTTCAAAGAACTAATTCAGGATATCTACAAATAATTCTTGACTTCTACCCTATAAATTTTATATAATATACATATAAATTTGGAGAAGCCTTTGAAAGAATTTTTAGATACCGCTAGTGCTGCTTATTATAAGGGTGAGCCAATCATCTCAGACGAAGAGTTTGATAGATTAGCTCAAGCGTATTCCTATAATGTAGTTGGACACACTATTTCTGGTGGGATTCCTCACCGCTATAAAATGTACTCTTTACAGAAGTATTTCGATATTAATGATGCTCCTGATTTAGACGGGTACATTTCTACCCCTAAGTTAGACGGAGCAGCAATCTCTATACTCTATGTAGAAGGACAGCTTGCTATGGCACTAACTCGTGGAGATGGTAACAAAGGTCAAGATATTACAGACAAAGTACGGCTTCTAGTACCTAATGAAATTATGCAACCAGGTACCGTACAAATTACTGGAGAAGTAGTATGCCCGTCTTCCGTTACGAATGCTCGTAACGTCGCAGCGGGGTCATTGAATCTGAAAGATATCGAAGAATTTAAGAAACGCCCTCTAACGTTTGTAGCCTATGACATCCAAGGAAACCACGTATTTTCATCCTGGGCAATGGCACTGAACTCTCTACAAGTACAACAGTTTAATACTGTACATAAGTTTAATGCTGATGAGTATCCAACTGACGGAATAGTATACAGATTGGATAGCTATAAAAACTTCGAGAAGATGGGCTACACAGCACATCATCCTCGCGGAGCTTTTGCTCTCAAAGAGCAGAAGGAAGGAGTAATAACAACACTCCTAGATGTTGTATGGCAAGTAGGTAAAAGCGGGGTCGTAAGTCCTGTAGCTATTCTAGAGCCTATAGAGATTGGAGATGCAGTAGTATCCCGAGCAACTCTGCACAACATTGAATACATACGGGAATTGGACTTGGAATTAGGATGTAAGGTGGAGGTTATTCGCTCTGGTGAGATCATTCCGAGAATAGTTAAGAAAGTTGTTAACCTGTAAAAAAATAATTCTTGACTTTTACCTTAGTTTTCCGTATAATATCTTTTCAACTTTGAGGAAGAACCCGAATGACAGAAATTCAAGCCCCGACACATTGCCCTTCGTGCAAATCGTCACTTGAATGGTCTAACCATCTACTTTACTGTAGGAACGAAGCCTGTGATTCACAATCAACAAAGAAGTTGGAGCATTTCGCAAAAACACTAAAGATTAAAGGACTTGGTCCTGCGTCTATCACTAAGCTAGGTCTTACTAGCTTGGAGGATATTTATTCGCTCGAATTAAGTGATTTATGTGAGAAGCTCTCTTCCGAGAAGTTAGGACACAAACTGTTACTAGAGATAGAAAACTCTAAGAAAGTAGGTCTTGAGACTCTTTTGCCAGCTTTTAGTATTCCTCTGATCGGTAAAACTGCCGCAGAAAAATTATCAAAAGTCTGCAACTCAATAAGCGACATAGACGACGATAGCTGCAAAAGAGCAGGACTAGGTCAGAAAGCTACTGAGAGTCTTATTTCCTGGCTACATAGGGACTTCTATTCCTACTATGATGGGTATCTCCCCTTTAGTTTTAAGTTTAGCAAGGCTAGTAGTAATGTTAATGTTGCAACCAAAGGTACAGTTTGTATCTCAGGCAAATTAAATAGTTACAAAACGAAAACCGAAGCAGCTAGTACTCTGGAAGACTTGGGATATACAGTCAAAAGCAGTTTAACAAAAGATGTAACGATTCTAGTAAACGAAAGTGGTGTAGAATCGTTAAAAACTCAAAAAGCCAGAGAATCTGGCGTAGAAATAGTTACTAACCTTAAAACTTTTATTTTGGAGAATATATAATGGCAGTCCCTAAGTGGAATGACGAACGCACAACTGAACTCACTACCTATGTCGGTGATGAGTCTCCCGTATCACAAGCAACTGTAGCAGGCGCTGCAGAGCAGCTTGAAACATCTTCTCGCTCAGTATCTAGCAAGCTCCGTAAGATGGGCTTCGAAGTAGAGCTCGCATCAGCTGCAGCAGGTAAAGCCTTCTCAGCAGATCAAGAAGCAACACTCGCTACTTTCGTAGAAGACAACAGCGGCAGCTACACTTACGCTGAAGTCTCTCAGTACTTCGAAAATGGCGCATTCTCTCCTAAGCAGATTCAAGGAAAGATTCTGTCTATGGAACTGACAGGCCACATTAAGCCTGCTCCTAAGGTCGAGTCTGTTAAGACTTACTCGGACGCTGAAGAAGCAGAGTTTATTAGTCTTGTTAAGTCTGGCGCATTTGTAGAAGCTATCGCTGATGCAATGGATCGCTCCGTAAGCTCTGTTCGTGGCAAGGCTCTTAGCCTTCTCCGTTCTGGCGCTATCGATGCTATCCCACGCCAGGAAACCACCAAGTCTGCAGCGAAAGAGGATCCATTGGCCTCTATCGACAACATTGCAGACCTTACAGTAGAGCAGATCGCAGAAGCGGTTGGCAAGACTGTTCGTGGTGTTAAAACTATGCTTACTCGTCGTGGCATCACTGCTGCTGACTACGACGGCGCTGCGAAAGCCGCTAAAGCCGCACAGTAATCATAGTTTGTCCAAATGCTAACTAATCCTGGTTAGCATTTGTTTTTAGGTTCGGGAGACCTTAGATTGAATATCGCAAGTGCTTTAATCAAGCAAGTCATTGCTCTGCAAGACTTCGAGACTTGGAGCCGTCTGCGTAAGCATTACTTACCTACAGAGTATAATACACTTTACAAGGTTATCGAATCTCATTGCGAGAAGTTTCATCAAGTTCCTACATTTGATGATCTTCGCTATGAGATTCGTGATGGTGCTACTCGTGACAGGCTCTACGCTATTGAAAGCGTAGAAGTAGAGGCAGAGCCTCTACACCTGTTGGAGTACCTAAAAAATGAGTATGCTCAGAAAGAAATTCTAGGGTCTCTTGAAACCTATATAGATCAGTCTGTGGCTTTTGAAGACGCGGATGAGTCTCTTGCACATCTTCACCAGATCGTACTTGATGTAGAACAAAAAGTAGAGCTTCAAGACCCAGAAGAGAATATGCAATATATTCCTCTCTTCGATCCTGATGAAGAAGTAAGCAAGTACCTGCCCTTAGGTCTAAATGCTGACTACGACGATAAGATTAAGTTCTCTCCTAGAGATCTCATTCTTGTAGGCGGTCGTCGTGGGGCGGGTAAATCTATAACCTGTTCTAACCTAGCTAATAATGTATTTAATTCAGGCAAGTCAGCTCTCTATTTCACTATTGAGATGGATAGCCGCCAAATTCTTCAACGTTGTGCTTCAATCGCAACGGGGATACCATTCTCTAGATTAAAGTTGAAAAACCTTAATGTTACAGAGTGGGAAAAGGTTGCTGGATGGTGGGCTAACCGCTTCCAGAACGGTGAAGAGCGTTTGAAAGAATACAGAGAGCATAGAGACTTCGAAAAATTCCATCGTAATCTTACAACTACTTGCGAGCTTCTCCCGACTCAGCAGTTAGATGTTATTTACGATCCATCTCTGACTATATCCAAAATCAGAGCGGAATTAGATAAGAAAGTCAAAGCGCTCAATGTAGGTGTAGTCATTGTTGACTATATCAATCAAGTAAAACGCTCAGCACTGCCTTCACGAGGCGGTCAATATGACTGGACTGAACAGATAGAAGTTAGTAAGGCTTTGAAGGCCATGGCTCAAGAATTTGAGGTTCCAATCTTCTCTCCTTACCAAACAGATGCTACAGGTGAAGCCAGGTTTGCAAAAGGTATTCTAGATGCGGCTGATGCAGCTTATGCACTAGAAACTTGGTCACCAGAGGATGGATGTATTACATTCAACTGTGTTAAGATGCGTAACAACTCTATGGACTCCTTCACCTCTACAATGGAGTGGGACTCCCTAAAGATTGGCCCAGCCTCTTCGCTATCTCCAAAAGAGAAAGAAGAATCTGAGCTTAAAACAGATGAGAATATAGACGACCTCTAAAATATTTCTTGACACTCCTGTTATTTTTTAGTATAATATACATATTAAATAAATAGCAGGAGTTTTTCTTTATGATGGTTTACACAGATACTAGCTATCGACCCCTCTCTCGTAGTCGCAAAAAACTTACCCCAAAACCTAAAAAACAAAAAGCTAAGTTCATACCTTATGCCCCTGCTTCTACTGTTTACCGTAGAGAAACTAAAGAGTATAAATCAGTGCTAAGTCAAGCCTGCGACACTACTAAACAAGACAACTCGTACAAAGCAGAAATTTCTAGCAAGTACACATTAGCGCCTGCATATAACAAAGGTGCATATCAAGTAATAAGTCAAGCTAATATAGAGGATATTGGAAAGTAATGAGGATAAAACCAATGATGTCAGAGGATGTATATAGGTTTATTAAGAGCCTGGTAGACCCTGAAAAATTTGGACACGCAGTAAGTGCCGAAGTTCGAGACGAAGCACGAGTTCTACTAGGGCTAGGAAGAGCAGAAAAAGAATCATACGGAACCCATGTGGAGAGTTATAATTGACAGTAGAAGAATTATTAGCTAAGAAGGAAATACCTTTTACGATGAAGGGTAAAGACCTCATCGTAAGCTGCTTAAATCCTGAGCATGATGATTCTAACCCTAGTATGCGAATAGACCAAGTAACTGGTATATTCAACTGCTTTTCTTGTGCGTACAAAGGTAATGTATTCTTTCTATACCAAGAAAAAGTAAATCAGCTACAGATGACAAAAGATTTACTAAAAAGAAAGATTAATCAAAAGATGGTAGAGTGTGTTGGACTTTCGATGCCTAAAGGTGCAGAACCTTATAGCGGGGATTGGCGGGGTATCAAACCAGAGACTTACACTAAGTTCGAAGCATTTCAGCATCACGACCCAGATTACATAGGTCGCATTGTATTTCCAATTCGAGATATTACTGGAAATATTGTAGCCTTCAACGGACGTCATACCTCTAACGGTATGCCAAAGTACAAAATTAGCCCTCACAAGGCAAAACTACCATTCTTTCCTAGAGTAAATGCTAGGAATGGTAAAATAATACTTGTAGAAGGCATCTATGATATGTTAAACTTACATGATAAAGGATTAACAAACGCAGTGTGTTCTTTCGGAACAAACAATGTAAGTGAGGAAAAGTTTCAGATTCTCAAGATGCAAGGAGCTGAAGGCGTAGATGTATTCTTTGATGGAGATGAAGCAGGACAAAAAGCAGCAAAGACAGTAATCGATATGTGTGAGAAAGTTGGTCTCACTACAAGAAATATTCACCTAGCAGACACTGACCCAGGTGAGTTATCAGAAACCAGAGTAATTAAATTAGCGAGAAAACTATATGCCTAACGTCGCATTAATAGAGACGAAACCTAGTAAGACAAATTTTGTTCAAGAGTTCGATGGAGCTTTTGACTTTGATCAGTTTCAACTCTGTTCAAATCCTACAATTAAGAAAGTTCTCAAGCGAGACTGTGACATAGATATTGATATCAGCCTGTATGACTGGATCATTCTAGTAGGCAGTGATGCTTTGAAATACTTTACAAAAATTAATTCAGTTACAGAATACTCTGGCAAAGTTGTTGAGCAGAAGTTTTTGCCTGTCATCAACCCTGCCATGCTTGCATTTAAACCAGAAGCTCGTAAGACTTGGGAAGATTCCAAGCAGAGTATTATTGACTTCATCGCTGGAAACAAAGAAGAAACCTTTGTAGATGAGAGTATTGCTTTCGGTATTCAAGACACTGCCGAAGCAAATGCGTACATTCAAGCAGCTATCGACTATGACTATACTCATGTAGCTCTCGACTCAGAGACTACTGGTCTGTATCCTCGCGATGGTTATATGCTAGGTCTTTCTCTGTCTTATGATGGAGAGACAGGTGCATACATTGATACAGACTGCTTTGATGACACTACAGAAGCACTCTTGCAGGAACTATTTAACAAGAAGACTGTAATCTTTCACAATGCTAAGTTCGACTTAGCGTTCTTTGAGTATCATTTTAACTTCAAGTTTCCACAGATTGAAGATACAATGCTACTGCACTACCTTATTGACGAGAACCCTGGAACTCACGGCTTGAAGCAGCTTGCCATGAAGTATACTCCCTATGGAGACTACGAGCAGCCAATGTACGACTGGATAGACCAGTATCGTAAGTCTACTGGCACACTAAAAAGTGACTTTCAGTGGGGCGCAATTCCATTTGACGTTATGAAGACTTACGCTGCAATGGACTCTCTAGTTACATTTCTAGTGTACGAGAAGTTTAAGAAGATTAAAGAAAACAAGAAGTTGTGTTGGGTATATGATAATATTCTTATTCCTGGCACTCGTTTCTTGTTGAATGTTCAAGATAATGGCGTACCTTTCGATAAGAAGCGACTGCTAGTAGCTCAAAATCTAATGCAGGACGATATTGATGCTGCAGTAGGTACTCTGTACGAAAATCCTGCTATCGCTAGGTTTGAGAAAATCAATGAAAAACCTTTTAACCCTAACAGTACTGTTCAGCTTCGCACTCTCTTATTCGACTTTCTGGGACTACAACCTACAGGAAAGAAAACTGGTACAGGGGCCAACTCAACAGATGCGGAAGTCCTTGGGGAGCTCTCACAGCAATCCGAAGTACCCGGACTAATTCTAGACATTCGCCAGAAGTCTAAAATCAAGAACACTTACCTAGATAAGATTATTCCTCAGCTAGATAAGGATAGTCATCTGCGTACAGGTTTTAACCTGCATGGCACTACATCAGGTCGGCTGAGTTCGAGCGGCAAGCTCAATATGCAGCAACTGCCTCGTGATAATCCGATTGTCAAGGGCTGTATCAAAGCTAGTCCAGGGCATAAGATTGTTGCAATGGACTTAACAACAGCAGAGGTTTATGTCGCTGCTGTGCTTGCAGAAGATAAGGCTCTCATGGAAGTATTCCGCTCTGGCGGTAACTTTCACAGTACGATTGCAAAGACAGTATTCCGTCTAGCATGTCCTGTGGAAGATGTTGCAGAGTTGCACTCAGTTGAGCGTCAGGCTGCTAAGGCTGTTACCTTCGGTATTATGTATGGTGCTGGAGCTAACAAGATTAGTCAAGAAGTTACAAAGAGTTCAGGAGCATTCTTTAGCCGACAAGAAGCACAAGAAGTTATTGATGACTACTTCCGCAGTTTCCACAAGCTAAAGACTTGGATTAACCACAATGAAAAGTATATCGAGCAGAACGGCTTTATATACAGTTTCTTTGGCAGAAAGCGTAGGCTTCCTAACGTGGCATCTACCGATAAAGGTATTAAGAGCCACACTATTAGGTCTGGTCTAAACTTTCTGGTACAGTCTGCTGCCTCTGACATTAACTTGTTAGGCGGCATTGATATGGAATCATTTATTCGAGCAAATGGTATGAAGGCTAAAATCTTTGCACTTGTACATGACTCTATTCTTGCAGAAGTCCCAGAAGAAGAAGTTGAACTATATCAAGAAAAACTACAGCATTTTATCCAAATGGATCGAGGCATCTACATACCAGGTGCTCCAGTAGGCTGTGACTTTGATATTGGTGAAGATTATTCGATGGGCAAGTTCATGGATAAGTACGGCGAGTATCTGTGATAATCACCTACAAAACTATTACTAAGATAACCTTTCCAGTATTCATACTACCTAATAGTAATTGGACTACCGTGGACGGGCTAATGTTTCTCGACAAAGAAATTATAGATGATAAGAATATGCCCGGAGCTACTCTAGGCATACGAAGACTACAAAGTCCTTTCACTGTGAAGAAATTGAACAGATCAGTAAGTAGTTTTGTAGGTATCTTAAAGCAGTCTCGGAATACATTTATAGACTCTGCTGGTGTTCCATTTATATACCAAAAGACTGAAATGGCTTCCTTGAAATATCTTAAAATCAAGAAGATAGTGAGAAAAGAAGTAGCTGCCCTAGTATATGTCCAAGGCTCTAGCTCTCCTTTTACTGTGCCAAGACCTCCGCAGGATGGGATGCTTTGGGCAGGTATCTTACACCTTCATGGACTCCCTTGGGAGTTATACGAGTACTCGGAAGACTTCAAGAAGAATACTCGGAGAAAAATATAAATGGCAAAACGAAATAGATTAATAGCAGCAGCTAACTTACAGCTGAGTGAGATTGAACCATTAACTAAGAACCAGTTAAAAGCCTTCGAATCTGATAAGCATTTAGTCTTACACGGGGTCGCAGGAACTGGTAAAACTTTCATTTCATCGTATCTCGCCTTTGACGATATACTAAAGAATGAGTATGCTAGCTTAGTAATTATTAGAAGTGCCGTACCTACTAGAGACATTGGCTTTCTTCCTGGCAATGAGAAAGAGAAGTCCTCAGTCTATGAAGAGCCGTACAAAGATATCTGTATTGAGCTTTTTCAGCGAGGAGATGCTTACGAAATATTAAAGCAAAAAGGATTAGTCCACTTTATGACTACTTCTTTTATTCGTGGTGTAACTCTTCGAGATGCAGTAGTTCTAATTGATGAATGTCAGAATATGTCCTTCCACGAACTCGACTCCATTATCACTAGAATGGGTACTGGATGTAGAGTTATATTCTGTGGAGACTTCAGACAGGCTGACTTAGATAAAAATGGTTTAACAGAGTTTATTCGCGTACTGAAGGCTATGGGTGAATTTACTTTAATTGATTTCGAAGCCAGCGATATAGTAAGAAGCGACTTCGTTAAGAAATATATTATAGCAAAAACAGACTTGGGCTTATGAAGGCAGTATTGAGTAACAGAATATTTATGGATTGCACTCCTGAATTACAGCAATCTATAGATAAAGAACTAACTTATAAGATACCTTCTTGGAGTCCAGAAGAGCCTCCTCAGGTTATTAAAAACATGGGGATTATTCGAAAGGGGTTGATTACAATTCCTATCGGGCGAACAGACTTGATTCCAGAAGATTATGAGATTGTAGATAAGCGTCTGCACATAGAGGCAGACTTTCCTGAGTTCAAGTTCGAGCTTCGGGAGAGTCAGCAAGCAGTATATGACGAGATAGAAGATAATGCAATCATCAATGCTTGGGTTAGTTGGGGTAAAACCTTCACGGGGTTGGCCATAGCAGGAAAACTAGGGCTAAAGACTCTTATTGTTACTCATACTGTGGCACTCAGAAACCAATGGGCTAAAGAAGTAAAGAAGGTGTACGGGTTTGAGCCAGGAATTATAGGTAGCGGAAAGTTTGAGCTAGATAAGCCTATCATTATTGGAAACACTCAGACCCTGTACCGAAACATGGATAAGATTCGTAAAGAATTTGGGACAATCATCTTAGACGAGATGCATCATGTAAGTAGCCCAACTTTTTCCAGAATCTTGGACATAAGCCATGCTAGGTATAAAATTGGGCTGTCAGGAACTATTGAACGAAAGGATGGAAAGCACGTAGTTTTTCGTGATTACTTTAGCTCTAAGATATTTAAGCCGCCAAAAGAGAATTTTATGACTCCTACAGTGCATATTGTGAAGTCAGATATAAGATTCCTAGATGGAGCAAGAATGCCTTGGGCGAATAGAGTTACACATCTTGCAAATAATGAAGAGTATCGACATACTGTAGCTATGTTAGCAGCAGCTTATGCTCAAAGAGGCCATAAGGTGTTGGTGGTAAGCGATCGTGTCAGTTTTTTAAAGCGTTGCGCCGAACTGACTGGAGAAAAAGCAGTTTGTGTTACGGGCGAGGTAGCGCATGAGGACAGAGAGACACTCGTGGACGGAATTTTGTATGGAGACAAGAATGTGCTGTACGGAACTCAAGCAATTTTCTCCGAGGGTATATCAGTAAACAATCTAAGCTGTCTAATACTAGGTACTCCCATAAATAATGAGCCACTATTAACACAATTAGTTGGTCGAGTCATAAGACTACAAGAAGGCAAGATATCCCCAGTTGTAGTAGACATACATCTAAAGGGCAACACTGCTAATAGACAAGCATCTAATAGAGTAGGTTACTACATGAAGCAAGGGTACAAGATAACTCAGCTTTAAAAAATATTTCTTGACAAAAAGGTAAAAGTTTAGTATAATATGTTATTATATAATTGGAAAAAGATATACGATGCAGCGGGCGGCTCTACTACAGAGACATTCCGCATCTTCGAGATGCTCACAAAGAGTAAGATTCCAAATAATAGATACGATAAAATTTATAAATATCGTAACACAGACTTTAGTGGAAGGAGTTTTCTAGTACACCCAGATGTACTGCTATATAATTCGTTTCATTACAGCCACCGCGAAATTGCGGTATACCTTTCGATAGCTTCAATGAGAAAACTTCCACATTGGATAGCTACGAAAGACACAACCCTAGACTTGCTTCATGTACCAGATGAAGATGTAGTCCTAGAATCAATCTATGAAAGCAGACTACTTTATATCGAAAACCGCAAGGTACATTTCGTTTATGAAGAAGCCCCCGAGGAAAAACACTAAAAATGGCAATATCATTTAATCAGCAAAAAGGTTCAGCACAAAAGTCATCCATCGAAACTTTCACGTTCCGTGATGGCGACAACAAAATGCGTATCGTAGGCGACATTCTTGCTCGCTATGTATACTGGGTACAGGGAGAGAATGACAAGAACATTCCTCTAGAGTGCCTATCTTTTGATCGTAACTCAGAGCGTTTCACCAACATTGAGAAAGACTGGGTTCGTGAGTATTATCCCGATCTAAAGTGTGGCTGGAGCTATGCTACACAATGTATCGATCCCGCCGATGGCAAAGTAAAAGTAGTAAACCTAAAGAAGAAGCTGTGGGAGCAAATCATCACTGCTGCAGAAGACTTGGGCGACCCTACTGATTTAGAAACTGGCTGGGATGTTTGCTTCAAGCGAGTTAAGACTGGGCCTCTTCCTTACAATGTAGAGTACCAATTACAAGTATTGAAGTGCAAAGCTCGTCCACTAGATGATAGTGAGCGTAAAGCTATTGCAGACCTGAAGTCTATGGACGAAGTAATGGCTCGCCCTACTCCAGACGCACAGAAAGAACTTCTTGACCGTCTACGTGGGCCTTCACAAGAGCAGATGGACGAAAGCCTTGAGGAAGAGTTCAATATTGCATGATATTATTCACCGCAGATTGGCATATTAAACTAGGTCAGAAAAACGTTCCTGTACCCTGGGCATTGAACAGATACCAACTATTTTTTGAACAAATTCGAGAGATAGAGAAGCAGTGTTCAATGCACGTTATAGGTGGAGACTTGTTTGACAGATTGCCAACTATGGAAGAATTGGAACTGTACTTTTCGTTTATTCGGAAAGTACAGATACCAACTATCATATATGACGGTAATCATGAAGCTACAAAGAAAAACAAAACTTTCTTTAGTCAGCTAAAGCAAGTCACGAGAGATATCAACCCGTTAGTAACAATTCTAGATATCTCTTATGTAGATAAAGATTTAGGTTTCGGCATACTGCCTTATACAGAGCTACACAAGAAAGGTTCTATAGAGCATTTTGATAAATCAAAACCTCTATTTACTCATGTAAGAGGAGAGATTCCTCCCCATGTAAAGCCTGAAATAGACCTAGATGACTTATCAGAGTTTCCAGTAGTATTTGCAGGAGACTTACACGCACACTCAAACACTCAGAGGAATATTGTATACCCTGGAAGTCCTATGACCACTTCTTTTCATAGAAGTAAAGTCTCAACGGGGTATCTACTAATTGATGAAAATTCTTGGAATTGGTTATGGGAAGAATTTCAACTTCCTCAGCTAATTCGTAAAACAGTAACCTCTACAGAAGATATGGTCGAGACAGCATATGACCACACAATCTACGAGATAGAAGGCGATATACAAGAATTAGCATCAGTTAAAAACTCAGAGTTGCTAGATAAAAAAGTTGTGAAACGAAACAGTGAAGCAACTCTCATAATGGATAAAGATATGTCCATTGAGGAAGAGCTAGCCGAGTATCTAACCTATATATTAGGCATAAACCAAGAAAAAATAACTGGAATACTAGGTACATTTAATGATTACTCTCAAAAAGCTCAAATGGAGTAACTGCTTTAGCTACGGAGCAGATAACGAGATAGACTTAAATGACAGCACTCTTACTCAAATAATCGGTACAAACGGAATGGGCAAGTCGTCCATTCCGTTGATTATTGAAGAAGCTCTGTATAATAAAAATTCAAAAGGAATCAAAAAAGCAGATATCCCAAATCGTTATGTTAATAATGGTTATGATATCTATTTGTCTTTTCAAAAAGAAGAGTCCTTGTACGAAATTACTATTAACAGAAAAGTAAATGTCAAAGTCAAACTAGAGCAGGATGGTGATGATATATCTAGCCATACAGCTACGAATACTTACAAGAGTATTCAGGAGATTCTAGGAATTGACTTCAAGACATTTAGTCAGTTAGTCTATCAAAATACTAATAGCAGCCTACAGTTCTTAACGGCTACAGATACAAATCGTAAGAAATTTCTGATCGACTTGTTGCACCTAGAAGAATATGTTAAATTGTTTGAAGTGTTTAAAGAGGCGGCAAAGGACACTGCCACTCAAGTAACAAGTGTAGAATCGAAAATAGCAACCATTGAAAACTGGTTGTCTGAAAATAAATTGAAGGATACTTCCATACTTCCTCTGTTAGAAGTTGAAATTGAGACGGAAGAAGATGAGAAAGAACTGCGTACTCTTACGGTAGAACTTCAAAATATTTCGGAAAAAAATAAGAAAATTTCAGAGAACAATAAATTTATAGAAATACTGAAAGGTATTAATATTGATGAAGCGAATAACATATCCGCTACTGAAGTTCTTTCTTATGATTCTTTACAATCCGAGGCTGGTAGCCTCAAGGGAACTATTACTAGTTCTAAAGCTGTATTAAGTAAGCTAAAAGCATTAGACGATGTTTGTCCTACTTGTGAGCAGTCTATTGATACAGACTTCAAACAAGGATTAATAGAGGCTGAAACAGCAAAGGCGGTAGAAGCCGCAGAGAAAATAAAGAATGAAATTAACCCAGAAATTGAACGAATTAAAAACAACAATTCAGAATATGAGCGCAAAAGAAATATTCAAAGCGATTGGGAAAGGGTTTATAAATCTATTGACAGGAATCTTCCGCAGACTCAAATGGATCGGGAAGAGCTTGATAGAAGGATTCAGGGAATTCAGGGCAGAATATCGGATGCAAAAGTCAAGTTGGGAGATATCTCATCAGAGAATGAAAGACGCACAAAAAGAAACACCAGAATCCAAGTAATAGAAGAACAGACCCAAGAGTTTTTAGATCAGTTAAATGATGCACAAACTATACTAGACGGTAATACTGAGTTACACTCAAATCTGGAAATGCTGAAAAAAGCCTTTAGTACAAACGGCTTACTAGCATATAAGATAGAAAACTTAGTAAAAGAACTAGAAGAGTTAGTAAATTCGTACTTGGCTGAGTTATCTGACGGTAGATTTACTTTAGAGTTTGTAGTTTCAAATGATAAGCTAAATGTACAAGTAACAGATAATGGTAATATTATTGATATCTTGGCTTTATCTAGCGGAGAGTTAGCAAGAGTTAATACTGCGACTCTTATTGCAATCCGCAAACTTATGAGTAGTATATCGAAGTCGAAACTCAATATACTGTTCTTAGATGAAGTTACAAATGTACTCGATGATTCTGGTAGGGAAAAGCTAGTAGAAGTATTACTAGGAGAAGAGGAGCTAAACACTTACGTAGTAAGTCATGGTTGGACCCACCCTCTACTAGAAAAGATAGAGATTGCAAAGAAAGGCAGTATAAGCGTGTTAGAAAAATAATATGGTAGATAGCAGAGCAAAAGGAGCTCGCGGAGAGTATCTCGTAAGGGATATGCTCCGCGAGTACACAGGACTAAAGTTTGAAAGAGTGCCTGCTTCGGGTGCATTAGAGTATTTAAAGGGAGACTTATATGTTCCGAATGAAAAGAATATATACTGTATAGAAGTAAAAAACTATTCAGAGTCTCCTTTAAATGATAAAATGTTCACGGCAGAGAAAACTAATAACCTTATTCGCTGGTGGACTAAGGTTGAGCTACAAGCTGAGAATGGAGGGCAGGAACCAATGCTGTTCTTCAAATACAACAGGTCTAAGGTATTCGTTGTTACTAGGGTAAAACCTGAGAAAAGCTTAAAATATTTCTTTATTTCTTGGTTAAATTGTTATATAATGGTAGCTGAAGATTGGTTAGAGCAGGAAGAAATAAAATTTTTAGGAACATATTAGATGGCATTTAATTTCTCAGACAAAATAACAGGATCAGGCAGGAACGCTACTCTCATAGTAGATGCTCTAAATCTAGCTTTTCGATGGAAACATCAGGGACGCACAGATTTTTGCAACGACTACATACGAACAGTAGAGTCCCTTGCCACATCCTACGACTGTAGTAACATAATAATTACTTCAGACCAAGGTTCTTCTTCCTACCGCAGAGAGATATCCCCTGAGTACAAGCAAAACCGAAAGGATAAGTACGCAGAGCAGACAGAAGCAGAAAAGCAAGCCTTCGCAGATTTCTTTGAAGAATTTGAGAATACCTTAGAGGCGCTTGCAGACTTATTTCCAGTGATTCGGTATCAAGGTGTAGAGGCAGACGACCTTGCAGCTCACCTAGTAAAGAATCGAGTTCGTTATGGGCTTGGCGATATATGGCTAATCTCTAGTGACCGAGACTGGGACTTATTGATAGACGAAAGAGTTGCTAGGTTCTCTTATGTGACGAGGAAGGAAGTTACTTTAGATAACTGGAGCGACCATTACGATGTGACTAGAGAAGAGTATATCTCTTTGAAGTGTCTCACAGGTGATAAAGGCGATAATGTTGCAGGTATCCCAGGGGTTGGACCAAAACGCGCTCAAGACTTGATACGCGAATATGGTGACGCAATGGATATTTACAATAGCTTGCCTATAGATGGAAGATACAAATATATACAAGCATTGAATGATAGTGGAGAACAGATACTAACTAACTATCAGTTAATGGATTTGATAACATATTGCGATGACGCAATAGGCTCTGACAATATAGCAGACATACGCCGGAAATTTGATTAATGAATATTGATATAAACTATAGACGAGATAATTACCTATCAGAGTTTAGTATAAAAACTCTAGAAGACAGGTACATGGTAGACGGGGAGATCTCTCCACAAGATGCTTTTGCACGCGCCGCAAAGACTTTTGCAGACGATGAAGCTCACGCGCAGAGATTATATGACTACGCTAGTAAGTTATGGTTTATGTTCTCGACACCAATTCTTAGCAATGGAGGTACAAAACGTGGACTACCTATTAGCTGCTTTCTTAATTACGTGGACGATAGCCGAACTGGTATTACATCTCACTACACTGAAAACGCTTTTCTATCGTCGGTAGGCGGTGGCATTGGGGGAAGCTGGAACGGGGTTCGGAGTGTAGGCTCGAAAACGAGCAATGGCTCCGAAAGTACGGGAGTTATTCCGTTCCTAAAAGTAGTAGATGCAGAGATGCTAGCGTTCTCTCAAGGTGTGACTCGTCGAGGTAGCTACGCAGCTTACCTAGATATTGGTCATCCAGAGATTGAAGAATTTCTCGATATTCGTAAACCTACTGGCGGTGATATTAATCGTAAGTCTATCAATCTACATCACGGTGTAGTAATTAGTGATAAATTTATGGAAATTATCGAAAACGCTACTCGTATTGAAGGTTTTGATGATTCTTGGGACTTAATTGATCCAAACAGTAAGCGAGTTACTAAAACTGTGTCTGCAAAGGCGCTCTGGGTGAAGCTCATTCAAAACCGTGTCGAGACTGGCGAGCCTTATGTTATGTTTGGTGATACTGTCCAGAATGCGCTACCTGAGTTCCAAAAGAACCTTGGACTAAAAGCGCGTCAATCGAATCTTTGTTCAGAAATTACACTTGCAACAGATGAAGAGCGTACTGCTGTATGTTGTTTATCAAGTGTAAATCTGGAAGAATATGACGAGTGGAGTACAAATGACCAGTTTATTCCTGATTTAGTACGAATGCTAGACAATGTACTAGAATACTTTATTTTCAATGCTCCTGATGAGCTAGAGAAGGCAAAGTTTAGTGCATACAGGGAAAGAAGTATTGGTCTTGGGGCAATGGGCTTTCACGCTCACTTGCAGAGACATAATATACCTTTTGAGAGTGCGCTTGCAAAAGGCAGAAACATGCAAATGTTTAAAAGACTTAAGTCGGAGGCGCTTCGTGCTACAAAAATTCTTGCAGAAGAGCGTGGCGAATGTCCAGATGCTGCTGGGTACGGTGTTCGAAATAGTCACTTATTGGCTATTGCTCCTAATGCTTCTAGTAGTATTATTTGTGGTAATACTAGCCCAAGCATTGAACCCTACCGTGCTAATGCATTTGTTCAAAAAACAAAAACAGGATCGTCACTCCTCAAAAACGAATACCTAGAGCATGCACTTGATGAGCTAGGTATGAATGATGAAGAAGTGTGGAAGAGTATCATTACGAATAATGGCTCAGTACAGCATCTAGAATTTTTAGATGACTACACAAAGGACGTGTTCAAGACAGCGGTAGAGATAGATCAACGTTGGGTGATTGATATGGCAGCAGACCGTCAGAAAGACATTTGCCAGAGCCAGTCTCTTAATGTATTTTTCCCTGCAAATGTTTCCAAACAGGAGCTTCATGCAGTGCACATGATGGCTTGGAAGCAAAAAGTAAAGACTCTTTATTATTTACGAAGTGAAGCAATGAAGAGAGCGGACAATGTTTCTGTAGAAGCATTAAGACAGTATATTTTTGAGTCAATAGACGAGAACGCGTGTTTAGCGTGTGAAGGTTAGCAGATATGAGCAACTTACTAGAAGAGAGAGATTATTATAAACCGTTTAATTACCCTTGGGCATTTGAGCATTACAAAAACCAGCAGCATATGCATTGGCTTCCAGACGAAGTTAATCTTGCAGATGATTTGAAAGATTATCGAGAAAAGCTCTCACCAGAGAATCGCCGACTCGTAAATCAAATCTTTCGATTCTTTACGCAAGCCGATGTAGACGTATGCTGTGGCTATGCAAAGCATTACCTTCCTACATTTAAGCAGCCAGAAGTACGAATGATGCTTTCTGCGTTTGCAGCAATGGAAGCAGTGCATCAAGAAGCCTACTCATTGCTACTTGAAACTCTAGGATTTGATGAGTCTGAGTACCAAAAGTTCTATGAGCATAAAGAAATGCTTGATAAGCATGAGCATCTTGCTAATTTTGGTATGGGTACAAAGATGGACATAGCAAAGACTATGGCTATTTATTCTGGGTTTACAGAAGGCGTGCAACTCTTTAGTAGTTTTGCGATTCTTCTTAACTTTCCTCGACATAACCTTATGAAAGGCATGGGGCAGATTGTTACTTGGTCAATTAGAGACGAGAGTTTGCACGTAGAAGGTATGAGCCAGCTTTTCCGTACTTTTATTCAAGAGAACCCAGAGTTGTGGAATGATGAATTGAAGTATGAAATCTATTGTGCTGCAGAACGTACTGTGGAGCTAGAAGATGCTTTTATTGATCTCTGCTTTGAAGGTGCGGATGTGCCCGATTTAACGCCAGAAGAAGTAAAAGAGTATATTCGATATATTGCAGATCGAAGGCTACTAGGATTAGGCATGAAGAAAATCTTTAACAGCGAGAAAAATCCTTTGGAATGGTTGGACTATATGCTCAACGGGGTTGAACACACTAACTTCTTTGAGAATCGAGCTACTGAGTACTCAAGAGCGAGTACAACAGGAAACTGGCAAGATATATTTAAGTAATAAAAAGCCCTCTAATTGAGGGCTTTTTATTGCATCAGTTAAACCACCCGAACCTTATAGTTACCCGCACCGACCGCTGTAATCCTAACCTTGTTACCCGCAGGAGCGTCAAAGTTATAGTCAGTTCCTAAGACAGCACCTTGGCTTAAGATGTTGGCATCGTAGTTGATAGCCGTGCCTGAGTAGGTAGGGGCGGTAGAGCCAGTGTTGTAGTACAGGATAGCCGCAAAGTCTAAGTCGTCACCGAGCGTGATTTGATTCGCGTCAGTAATGGCGTTGAGGGCTGTGCTGTCCATTTGGTTTGTGTAGGATGTTGTGGCTACGGAGTATTCGTATACAGCATCTCCAGTAGAGCCGGCAATAAACATTTTTGTTCCGTCATTATTAAAGGCAATTCCACGCGGCCCTGTGTCTTGAGTTCCTACTGAAAAGTTTTGAGAGTAAGAAGCTGTAGAAACATCAAAACCTGTAGATAATGTGTACTGACTTACGTTTTCAGAAGAACCGCTAATAAACATTCTCGTCCCGTCATTGCTAAATGCTAGACCGAATGGCGTTGTTTCTTGCGCGGAAATACTAAAACTATCAACATACGAGGCTGTCGATACGTCAAAGCCAGTGGTTAATGAGTATTCGTATACAGCATCTCCACTCGACCCTAAGACAAACATTTTTGTCCCGTCCGCATTAAATTCAACTTCTTGTGGAGCTGTATCTTGTGCTGATACACTAAAGCTATCTACAAAACTAGCAGTGGATACATCAAAGCCCGTACTTAGTGTATATTCATTAACGTCATTTCCAGTATTGCCAGATACAAACATTTTAGTTCCATCAGCATTAAAAGCTAGGCCAGTGGGGTCTGTGTCTTGCGAGGAAACACTAAAGCTATCTACAAATGTAGCAGTAGAAACATCAAAACCAGTTGATAATGTGTACTCATTTACGTCAACACCACCTGCGCCAAGCACAAACATTTTAGTGCCGTCTGAATTGAACTTTACTGAACTAGGAAGAGCTTCTTGAGTTGCTACACTAAAACTACCTACAAAAGATGCTGTAGAAACATCATATTGACCAGTTGTGTTTGCAGCACCCTCCATAGCCTCACGCAGCGCAGCCACCTCTGTATTCGTAGACGCATTAGCCCAAGTCTCTGAAGCGTATGTACCGTTAGAGTTGTACTGCCATGTCCCTGCGTTGTTCCTC
>Ga0315320_10000420_pt1 | contig 34945 bp, 25 predicted proteins | sample M140m21515metaG_FD_203458 | JGI IMG/M metagenome (GOLD analysis project Ga0315320, IMG submission 203458) | Ammonia-oxidizing marine archaeal communities from Monterey Bay, California, United States - M1 40m 21515 | ecosystem: Environmental > Aquatic > Marine > Coastal | place: USA: California... | reverse complement strand
GCTCTGGGTGCAAAGCATTCTTCACTTCAACGGTTACCGGAGTGGCAGCGTCTTGAGTTGCGCAATCGAGTCCGACCTGATTTTAAAGTGTTTACCGGAAATGATCTTGCCATCGACATGGTTATGTATGGGAGTGACTATTTGTTGGGTTTGAGTACGTTTGCCCCTGATGCATTTGCTCGACGGGATGCCATGTGGGAGTCGGGGGATCCGCATTTTTATGAACTGAATGATTTACTTCAGTACTTGGGCGCCTTTACATTCCGCGATCCAGCGCCAGCATATAAACACTCTGCTGCAATGTTTCTCAAAATTCGAGGCATGCTTGCCAGCGATCAGACGCATCCGGATTCACCCCATCGACCTGAAGCCGATGCTGCAGTTCTAGAATTGATTGCAAGTGATATTCAGAGAATCATGAAAGAGGGAAATTGATGGCTTACCCGCGCGTGGCAAGTTTTAAACAATACGATGAGTTTGTGAGCCATCTTGCCAATTTGGGAATTGAGTTTCCCTGTGATGAACAGGTCGTGACCAGCAGTAATCCTCTTGCTGATCCATTGCATATTGATGGACAGACAATTGGAAACCGATTTTGCATACTTCCCATGGAAGGTTGGGATGGAACTCGTGATGGAAAGCCGACCGATTTGACGAGAAGGCGTTGGCATAACTTTGGCCTCAGCGGTGCAAAGTTGATGTGGGGTGGAGAGGCAGTTGCAGTACGCTCTGATGGTCGCGCTAACCCGAATCAGTTGATGATTTCTGCTGAGAACTTGGCAGATATTGAGTCGTTGAGATTGGAGTTGTCCAAGGCTCACCGAGCCAAGTTTGGCATGGACGATGATTTGGTGGTGGGCTTACAGTTGACTCACTCGGGGAGGTATGCACGTCCCAATCAAAAAAGCGTCAGCGAACCGCGGACGGTGCAACGTAACCCAGCACTGGATGCTCGGTTGGGGATTGATGATGGAGCTGCGCTTTTCTCGGATGATGAGTTGCAGGAGTTGGTAAATGACTTCATTGATGCTGCCGTACTTGCACAGCAGGCTGGTTTTCAGTTTGTTGACATAAAACATTGCCATGGTTATTTGGGGCATGAGTTATTAAGTGGTGTCGATCGAGCTGGGCAGTTCGGTGGTAGTTTTGAGAACCGAACACGTTTCCTACGTGATATTGTGGAAGGGATTCATTCGCGAGCGTCAGGCTTGATGATTGGAGTCAGGCTCAGTGTTTTTGATTTTCTTCCCTTTCAGCCGGGGGCGGATCGAATCGGTGTCGCGGACCCACTCGGGGATCAACGTTTCGCATTCGGTAGTGATGTATCGGGCTGCGAAGTCGATTTGAGTGAGCCCTCAAAATTCATGGAGCTTCTTAAAAGTCTGGGCATCAAGCTCGTTTGTACGACAGCAGGAAGTCCATACTACAATCCGCACATTCAGCGACCCGCGTATTTTCCGCCCAGTGATGGGTACAAACCACCGGAAGATCCGCTGGTAGGTGTGGCACGCCAGTTGCGTGCAACTGCTGAATTGAAAGAGAAGCATCCCGAGATGGTATTTGTTGGCTCAGGCTACAGCTATCTTCAGGACTGGTTGCCGCATGCTGCCCAAGCCCTCGTTAGGGAAAATTGGGTCGATTCTGTAGGTTTGGGCCGAATGGTGCTGTCCTATCCGGAGTTACCAGCTGATGTCTTGTCAGGAGAGCAGCTGACTCGAAAAAAAGTGTGTCGCACATTCAGTGATTGTACGACGGCGCCACGTAATGGCATTGTCAGTGGCTGTTATCCGCTCGACCCTTTTTACAAGGTTCGTGAGGAGCATGATCGATTGAAGCAGGCCAAAAAAGCCACCTGAGCAAACAGCAGGTTCAATGTCGTGCTACTTTGCAAACGGGCGACCATCGTGTGGTGATTGGATCTTGGGACATCGTGGGTAGAGCAGGATCGAGTCGTCTGTCATCATGACTGCTGACTAAATCATTCCGTTGAGCTGTGAGTGACACTGTGATCCACCTGCGAAATGTGTTTTGCGCCGCTGCCTCTCTTGTCGTATGTCCAGTTTTCAGTGCTGATGTTAATCCTGCCGGACCAGCAGAGAAGAAATTGTCTGCAAATAATCGGGATCCCATCGTCGTTACCGATGAGGCAATTCGGATCCATAAAGCAGCTCCAGTATTTGATGGGCACAACGATTTGCCATGGGCGCTGCGAAAGAGTGGTAGTGCAGTTGGTAAGATCGATTTGCGCAAGAACCAACTTGACCTCCACACTGATATTCCGCGATTACGAAGGGGTGGTGTTGGTGCTCAGTTTTGGTCGGTGTATGTGCCGGTTTCTACCGCGACACAAAACAATGCTCTTACAGCGACACTTGAACAGATCGCAGTTGTGAGGGAGTTGACGAAACAGTACAGCGATGTGTTTGAATTGGCTTTGACCGCTAACGATGTCACTCGAATTCGTGGTAATGGCAAGATCGCCTCATTGATTGGTGTTGAGGGAGGACACTCGATCGAAAATTCGTTGAATGTCCTTCGCCAACTGTATCGTGAAGGGGCCAGGTACATGACATTGACCCATTCGATGTCTCTCGATTGGGCAGACTCTTGTAGCGATGAGCCAATTTCCGGTGGGCTGTCTGCTTTTGGTGAGGAGATCGTTCACGAAATGAACCGCCTAGGGATGATTGTTGATCTGTCTCACGTTTCGCCAGCTTGCATGAGAAAAGCCTTGGAGACGACCGAAGCACCAGTGATTTTCTCGCATTCATCGGCCCGGGCCGTTGCTAACCATCCTCGAAATGTTCCGGATGATGTGTTAGTGCTGACAAAAAAAAATGGCGGCGTGGTGATGGTGAATTTCTTTTCTGATTTCGTGAACCCCGTTGATGCAGCGCGGTCTCAAAAACGGACTGACCAGCGTGAAAAGTTGAAGCAGCTTTATCCTGATGACGAGGGCAAGGCGACGTCCGCATTGAGGCAATGGGAGCTTAAGAATCCCCGATCGAAGCAGTGCACTGTGCATGATCTGCTGGATCATATTGATCAGATTGTTAACGTTGCTGGGATTGACCATGTTGGATTGGGCTCCGATTACGACGGCGTTCCAGCACTTCCGTCGCAACTTGGAGATGTTAGTACCTACCCGGTTATCACTCAGGGCCTGTTGGATCGCGGCTATACCGAAGCTGAGATTCGACAAGTTCTCGGAGGGAATGTGCTGCGAGTTTTCCAGCAGGTAGAGCAGGTTTCCAGCAAATTGTTACAGCAAAAGCAGGTTAGGAAGCCCGAATAGACCGAATTGAAGCAAGATGAGCCCCACCCAAGTGGAAGTATTTCCGCTATGATTGACGGCGGTTTCTCTGCATTTGCCTCGCCGTTTCCAGCGTTGGTTCTGCAGCTTTTTACCAACCGCACGTTTGCGGTCATATTGCCAAGTCGCACGGCATGGTCACCAACCCATTGATGAATGCAGATGAGTAACACAGTAGATTCGATGCAGGCGGAAGCAGAAGAGTTTGGGCAGCGTTACAACGCAGTCCGTGAAATGATTGGGCGGGTCATCGTCGGTCATGACGACATCGTTCATGGTGTTCTGACAGCAATTTTTTGTGGTGGTCATTGCTTATTGGAAGGTGTTCCCGGGCTTGGAAAAACCATGCTCGTCCGAACATTGTCTGATGTCATGGACTTGGATTACAGCCGCATTCAATTCACACCCGACTTGATGCCTGCTGACATCCTCGGCACCAATATGATTGTTGAGGATGAGAACGGTCGCCGTGGATTTGAATTTCAACGAGGCCCTGTGTTCACGCAGATCCTGCTGGCTGATGAGATCAACCGCGCGACACCCAAGACACAGTCTGCGATGTTGGAAACGATGCAGGAAGGAACGGTGACCGCAGGCGGAACACGCTTTGTCTTGCAGAAGCCGTTCTTTGTGCTTGCTACGCAGAACCCGATCGAGCAGGAGGGAACTTACCCGCTGCCCGAAGCACAGCTAGACCGTTTCCTTTTCAAATTGGTGGTTGGATACAGTAGCCGTGATGATCTGAACTTGATCGTCGAACGGACAACTCAGGAACACCAGGCAAATCTTGAGAAAGTAATGGACGGTGAAGAGATTCAAAAGTGGCAGCAGATGGTCCGCAAGGTCATTCTTGCACCCCATGTTCGAGACTACTTGGTTCGTTTGAACCTCGGGACACACCCCGATGGCCCTCACTCGGTTGCAGCAACCAACAATTATGTACGTTGGGGTGCCAGTCCACGTGGAGCACAGACGCTTGCGTTGGCTTCCAAAGTACGTGCTCTGCTCGAAGGTCGCTACAACGTGAGCTTCGAGGATGTGCGACGAGTGTTCCTGCCCGCTATGCGGCATAGAGTACTATTGAATTTTGAAGCTCAAGCCGAAGGCATTGAAGCTGACCAGATATTGCTGGACATACTTGAAAATGTTCCAGAAAAGGGCGAATGAGACCTGCTGTCCTATCTGCCACAGTCATCCCGAACAGCACCGTTTTGCGGCACTGTTCAGGACGGGCGATTGCTCGCGAAGTGTACTGCAACTTTTTACCGGCGATTCTTAGGATCAAGGTTCGCGTTAAGCTGGTCTTTTGAAACGGCGGATTCGACACCGCCTTGCGGAACATTCACTTTCGCTATCCAAAGGATCGCGTTGAGAACCACTCGACGATAGTTGTCGTTTTCCCAATTGTCGTGGAAGTGCCCACCAGTGAAACCAAAGCCACGACCTCCATCAGGTCGTTCCACGGTCCACATCATTGCCTCGGCTCGTCCTTTGGATGCTTGGATATGTGGATAGGGGCCTTTTGGGTAGACGTAGGGTCCATCGCGGACCTCATCGGACGGAACAGCAGTTAGGATGGGAACAAACTTAAATCCATCAATCTCGGTCGCTTTTTCGCCAGACATGTCACCAACAAAACGCATATTGAAATACCATTCATCCTTAGCCTGAAACGGCTTTACGCCACGGCTGATTGGATGCTTTGGGAAGACCATAAAATTTGGTTCCCAAATTGGATTGCAAGAGTGCATGTGTTCGTAGTGACCGCCAATCCACCGTTTGAATTCCTCGCCAGCCTGATCAGCGATGACTTCGACACCAAAATGCATAAAACCCAGTCCAACACCTTTGGATGACCACTCATCAACAACTTTTAGTCGTCTGCCTTTTTCTCCAACCACCTCGTGGCGTCGCCCCCCGTCCATGAAGAAGACGACCGCGCTGGCACCATCAAAGACGGATTCATCCTTTGGCCAGCCATTGAGCACGAATTGGACATTGAGATCTGGTACGTCCTTAAGACATTCAGTCATCAGTTGAACGCCCGCATTGAACTCGTGCATTCGTGGTGGATGCGAGGGCTTTCCTGCTACCAAGATGATTTTGGTTTCCTTTGCATCAACTACGTTTTCGTGGAATCCAATGCAAAACGAGACGGCAATGAGGAGCAAGATTGAAAGTCGCAAAGTTTATCTCTCGGTCAGTGGGGCTGTTGCGGTTTGAAATGTGACAGTCATAAGTGAGCGTTTGCTTTCCTTGCGATGCACGCTCAACCATTTCTCGGTGTTAATAGCATAAGTGGTTGTGTGCGATGAAGCTATTATTCCGACCGTGATTTGCAGTGAGGTCCATTGAAAGAGCGGCTTGGTGGAAGCACAAGCTGGTTGGGAGCGTCTGTCAGTGTTTTGTTTGTCTCGCGTGCATGCTGGCCAGTTGTACCGTCATCCCATGGATGGAGACGATGTCTTTCACATCAGGAGCATATCCACCCGCCATCGCAATAGCCAAGGGAATATTTCGATCTCGACACCATTTCATGACCGTTCGATCTCGCTCTGCTAATCCTTTTTTTGACACGTTTAACCTGCCAAGACGATCATGTTCGTAGGGGTCAGCCCCAGCTAGAAAAATAGCAAGATCAAACGGCTGGGCGCTACCAAGTTGCTGGAGTGCTTTGTGGAGTGCAGTCATGTATTGCTCATCCGTGGTCCCGTCATCGAGATCTACATCAAGGTCACTAGGTGATTTTCGCAGGGGGAAATTTTTGACGCCATGAAGTGATAGTGTGAATGCGGTGTGATCATTGCCCAGTATTTCGGCAGTGCCATTTCCTTGGTGAACATCAAGATCAATCACACAAGCACGCTGAATCACTTTCTCGCGTTGCAAGGTGCGAATCGTCACTGCGGCATCATTGAATACACAGTATCCTTCTCCCGCATCTCGCATGGCATGGTGGGTGCCACCTGCGAGGTTCACCGCAATGCCATCAGTGATTGCAGCCCGGCTTGCGGCCAGAGTGGCCCCGGTGCTGCGGCGCGAACGTTCCACCATCTGTGGCGACCATGGAAAACCAATTCGACGTATCTCACGATTGCTGAGTGTCCCATCGCAAACTGCATTCACGTAGCGTTCAGTGTGGCAGGACAGGAGTTGTTCATCGGTAGCAGCGGGTGGCACGATCAGCGAATCCTGCAGGTGGCAATCGCTTCGTACAACGTGCTGACGGAGTTGTCGGTATTTGACCATCGGAAATCGATGGCCCTCCGGCAGTGGCAGTTCAAAATGATCGGTGTAGTAGATTTTCATGGACAACGATCAGGTAGTATCGTGGAACCCGATGAGGCGAATGGCTTTGCAGCAAGTATAGAAGGTAAGCAACACTACCTAGATCTTGTGTTGCGATTGAGAGAATCGCCATCTCATGCATGTATCCGCAGAGGCCATCAAGAATGGGAACGTGATCCCGACGATCGGTTCGCACAGCTCACCGCGAAGATGGGTCAAAGAATTATCAGCTATTCTATTCGTTGCCGGTCAGGCCTTTGCTGGTACGACCATGCCTTAGGGAAGAGGCGCGGTGAAGCTGATCTGGATCTTATCCGTAATCTCAGTGATCCTTCCCAAGACCAGCACCTTCTCCGCCAACGGTAGGTTTAATTTACCACTGATGGTGAGGACGCGACCTGAATCAAGGGTGAGGATTTGGCTTTTTGCTGTGGTACCTGGTTTGCCAATCAGGACAATGCCCTGCGTTGATCTTTGAGGGTAGTCCAACCAGGTTACTGCTGCTTCCTGAATTTGTTTCATCGCTGTGGATTGGCTGACTGCATTGGCCAATGAGGAAAGTGCAGCAGGGTATTCCTGTGCCGTTTCGCAAGCCTCCGCGATTCTTTCATAGGCTTCGGCCAAGCTGTCGGTATCAATGTTTTGATCATCTGTATCAAGTTTTTCAATCGCTTGAATTGCTGCTGTGATCTCGATCATGACTTGTGCAGGTACCGAGTCGATCGATTTTGATGCTGCGTTGTCATCGATCGATTGTTCAGATGGCTTGATCTGACTTGCGGCGATGACCGTCGTTGCTGAATCGGAATCGTTATCATTGTTTCTTGACGTAGCTGATTCAGGCTCGCTTAACGGTGTCGCATCACTGCTTGTGCTCGCCAGAGTATTTGGCAGTTCAGGTGGGTTTTTAAGCTCTTGGGGCTGCGAAGGATCGGGTGTGTTTTTTGTTCCTTGAAGAAATGCAGTTTGATTCGGATTTGTCCGTGCCGTTTCGTTCAGATTGCTTTGGTCATCAAGATCCGGTGATTCGTCGGGAGCAAATATCTGGTTAAGAGCAGATTGACCGGGGTCCTCAGCTTCCTTCATTGCCTCGTCGAAGTCGGATGTATCAAGCTGCTGACCCTCAAAGCTTGGGAATGCTGTTGGGTTGTCAGTATTCGCATCCTCAAGAAACGGCAGCAGTTCCCGCGGTGATCTTGCTTTGCCATCAAATGGCCAGAAACCCAGATCAGGGGCACGTCCAACCGCCAAGAGAATGGCAAGGGCGATTGGCACTGAAAGTAATCCACCGACAACGACTTGCACCATCGATCGAATTCCCGAACCGCCTTTCTTTCTGCGATTGGGGCGGGGAGATACGCTCATGGGTGCAGCTTGGGGCGTGGCGGCAGAATTCCACCCGCCTTCGGTTTGTCCGCTGTCAGTACCAAAGTTCAGGGCAGTTGGGTCCCATTGCTGGTCGTTACCTGATGCGTCATTCGTCTGAAGCGGGTCTGAAGACCCGGTTGATGCACCAGCGAGCGATTGAATTCCCGCTGCAGAGTGACTCGCGATGGGTTCCATGATAGCAATGGGTTCGCCATCGGCTGTCAGGATTTGTAGCGCGGGTGGAAGATGATTGAGCACTTCGACGAGCGGAAAGGTCTCGTGGCACCAAGGACACATCGCATAGGCGTCTTCTGGCATTGTCCCTAGTGGAACGCGAAACCCTTCTTGGCACCTTGGGCAATTCGAAATAATCATGGTGACCTTTGAGAAGCAGTGAAGGAATACGAGAGTGTAACGGAACGACCGACAAAAATCAGGTCGATCTCACATCAGACCCCCCGCATGTCAACTTTCAATAATTCCGTAGAGAGGTTCCAGTTTTGACTTCAAGTATTTGATCAGATGGGTAGCGCTCAGGGGTGATCCGGTTGCTCTCTCAATCAGCTCAGAACCACTGTAGCAGCGACCATCAAAGTGAATTCGTTCTCGTAACCAATCCAGTAGAAGACGGAATTCACCTCGTGCAAAAAGTTCGTCGAGGTCGCCGATCTGTTCACTGGCGGCGTCAAAAAGTTGTGCTGCCGCAGCATTTCCAAGCGTGTAGGTTGGGAAATAACCGATCAAGCCGGCGCTCCAGTGGACATCCTGCAGTACCCCATCGGCATCTGAGGGCGGGCAAATGCCCAAGTCACTCTGGTAGCGGGCGTTCCATGCTTCAGGCAAGTCCTTGACTTTCAAAGATCCATCAATCAGTTGTTGTTCGAGATCAAAACGAATGATGATATGTAAGTTGTAAGTTGCTTCATCTGCTTCAACTCGAATCAAGCTGGGGCGTACTGTATTGATGGCAAAGTGAAAAGTATCCAGCGAGACGCCATCAAGTTGTGATTGGAATGCCTCGTTAGTCTGTGGATAAAGCCATTCCCAAAACGGGCGACTGCGACCTACCTGATTCTCCCATAATCTCGACTGGGATTCATGAATCCCCAGTGAGACATAAGATCCTGGCGGCAGTCCAAACCAATCGGGTCGCAGTCCTTGTTCGTACATCCCATGACCCGCTTCATGCATGGTTCCGAACAAACCTGCAGGCAGCCAGTGAGGGTCGTATCGAGTCAGGATGCGGCAATCATGTGGACCAAGTGTGGTGCAAAAGGGGTGGGACGTTTCATCCAATCGACCTCGCTCAAAGTCAAATCCTATCTGTTCAGCAACGAAGTGGCTGAAATCCCGTTGGTCATCAATGCAGTACGTGCGCTCAAGAATACTCGTGTCCGGTTGCTGAGGGGACTCCTTGATCGCGGCGATTAATTGAACCAGTGGTGTTCGTAGATCATCAAAAACTTGCTGAATGTCGTCCACCTTGGCATCCGGTTCGTACTCGTCCAGTAATGCTTCATAGACGCTTCGATCGGTGCCTTCGCTGAGTCGTTGCCCCGCTTCACGTTTCAGGTCGATGACATGTCCGAGTGTCTCTTCAAAGATTGAAAAATCATCGGCTTGCCGTGCTGCATCCCATGTTTGTTGTCCGCGCACTGTCGCTTTGGAGATGCGTTCAACCAGTTCAGTTGGCAGTTTGCAATCACGTTGCCAATCCCGGTGCAATTGCTGGGCAGTAGCAGATACTGGGCCGTGAGGGTCTTCGTTTTTGCATTCTTGAATCAATTGCTGCAGGTCATCTCCGTAGGTGGGGTCTGTACGCCGTTCGTGTACGAGGGCGCGCAAGGTAGAGATCTGTTGAGCACGGTACTCTCCGGCAGCAATCGGCATTCCGGTGCGCTCATCCCACTCCAGCGTGTCAGCCGTGGAGTGCAGCACCATGGCCTCACGGGCTCTTGCACATACCGAATCGAAACGTTCCTGACTGACTGACATATTGTGAGGTTTCCTTGTTTGTGCAGCGGATCAATTGATGACAGCAGCGTAACGTGTGTGAGCCTGTGCGCCATCACCGCAGGATAGGTGCTCGCCTTGCTATCAGCATGGAAGCTGAGTGTGAGTCTGATGATCTGGTCTAGTGGGCCAAAGGTATATTGAGGCGAAGCTTGCGGTCATTCATTTGTGCCCGTCATGGGGTCGATGAATTTCTTTTGCATGGAGCACTCGACCACTGTGGTAACCACTCCGTTAGCCACAGTGGTGCGGGTTTTGGGGGCACTGTAGGTGGAACTGTGACCTTGGAAGCTGTGGTTTCGCAGTGACTTACGAAATTACAAGTGGTCCACCATCAGACGGCCCGCGTTCCCATTCACGACGTACTTCGCGCAATCCATACGCGCACATTTCAAACTCGCTGCTGAGTTGATGAAGTAAATCGCTGGAAGGTCGATTCGCACCTCCTTCGATCTCGGCGGCGATTGCATAGGCTCTTTTGCCTTGTTTGCAGTAGTCCAAAAAGCCGTCAGGCGATCGCTCGGGTCTGAGCCGTCTCAGTCGTTCGGGATACATCCCCGACCAAAACAGAGTGACATCACCGATGTGTCGGTGTACATCACGTTTGGCAAGACCGATGCGTTGTTCAGCTTCACTCAACATCTGAAAGAGTTCGGTCGCGGGGCGTCCGTTCGAGCGTCGAACACGGTTGAGTGAATCGATTCTGATAAATCTCAGCATCATGTCGCTGAGGTAGTCGATTAACTGAACGTCTGCGACGCCCAGTTTTGACTGGAAGATGTATTCGCTTAGACCGCTAAAGAACCGTTCGATGGTCGAGCGGTTGGGCGAATCGTCTGAGGTCTGCTCGGGCTTCATGTTCAGCCTCCTAAGTTCAGCCTTCATGCCGGCGTTGTTCATCACTCGCCGCGCCTCTTCTTCCACAATTAATACGGCAATCGGTGCAGGTCAAGACTGTTTTCCGTTGAACTGCCAAATCCCGACGTTTTAGCTCGCACATGGATGGATGTGAAAAACTCGAGAAATACGTACTGGATCAGCAGAATCAGCAATTCAGTGTCATTTGTGAGTGTGCGGAGTGGAGAAGCAAAAACCCACGGTTTACCAGCTGGAATAATGTGCGGTGAAGCAGCAGAAAACAAACACTTGAACTATGCTGTGAGAAGGTTTTAGATAGCTCCTATTTTAAAAGTTGAATGTCCATGCGGCACACGCTATTTCTGTCAATCCTGTGCGCAGTGCTACTGCCAACCGCCTTGCAGGCCCAATCAGATACTGAGGCCAAACCAGTCGTTGGTCTACGTGAAAACCCAGTTCAGGGTTTCGCTTTTGTGAACGCGGAAGTGGTGGTCTCGCCAAGTCGAATCCTCAGTGATGCAACCGTGCTGGTTGAGGGTGCTTCAATTACTGCGGTGGGGCAGCAGCAAGTGATTCCTGCGGGTTATCAAGTCATCAATTGTGAAGGTAAACGAATTTACCCCGGCTTGATTGATGCGTGGAGCGAAAGCGATGCTACGGTCAACCAATCGCTTCCGGGGTATTGGAACGCCAACGTTTCGCCGCAGATCAATATTTCCGAATCCATCGGGGAAACCGTATCTGATGCATCGAAACTCAGGTCACAGGGAATTGCAGTTCGATTGATTGCTCCCAAGGGAGGAATTGTGAAAGGTAGCAGTTGCGTGATGCTGACAGGACAAGGATCCAAGGGGCGTAACTTGCTGTTGGCCAATGCATGGCAGCATTTAAATTTAACTGTGCCACGTAGTGGTTCGCGTGCAAGGTATCCGAATTCGCCGATGGGTGCCGTCGCTTTGCTTAGGCAGGCGTTTCATGATGCAGCGTGGTACAAGCAGGCGTGGAACGCTTACAACGCGACACCGCAACTTGATCGTCCTGATCAAAATGTTGCTTTGCAAGCACTGGGAGACGCGATCGATGCAAAGGTATTTGTGATCGATGCAGCCAATGATCGCATGGCTATCCGAGCTGACAGCTTCGCTCGTGAGTTTTCTTTAGAGGCAATCATTCGCGGGTCGGGGCGTGAGTACCGGCAGCTCGACGAGATCGTCGCGACACAAAGACCGTATTTGTTGCCGGTTGAATTTCCAGACACTCCTGACGTGAAAACGGCTGATGCTGCTCGCGATGTGACTCTTCAGGAACTCATGCATTGGGAATTGGCCCCCGAGAATCCAGCGAGGCTTGCCGCGGCCGGTGTGAAAATCTGCCTGACCAGTGATGGGCTGGATGATGTGGGCAAGTTTTTGAAACAGGTGCGAGTTGCTGTGGCACGTGGCTTGAAAGAAGAGCAGGCCTTGGCCGCGTTGACGGTTGTCCCCGCTGAATTGCTGGGAATCCAAGAGCAGGTTGGGCGTGTTGAGTCTGGCATGATTGCTAATCTGGTGATCACGGATGGCAATCTGTTCTCTGATAAAACAAAAGTCCTTGAATGCTGGGTTGCCGGAGAGAGGTTCGTGATGAGTGACGGTGCCCAAGTCGAGTACCCCGCTGTCGCAGGTAAATGGGAGCTTTCTGTTCGCAACGCAGATGGTCGAAACGTAAAAGTCAGACTGGAACTTGAAGGGGCTGACGGAAAAATCAATGGATCGGTTGTTGCGGTCCCTGTGGCTGGGAAGGAACTCAAGCAGAAGAACAAAAGAAAGAAAGAGAAAGCAAAGGTTACATCGACCAAGCTGCAGAACGTGATTCAGCAGAGGGATCGTTTGACAGCCAATCTGAATTTGGGTGAGGTCGATAAACGATTGCCGGCAGGCATCACGCAACTGACGATAATCACACTGACAAGTGACAGTGATGAAACAGACCTTGTGGCCGCCTTGAGGCTACCAGGGGGTGGTTCCCAAAGCCCAGTTATGAAACGACTTGCTGTTGCTACCGATGTCGAACAAGCTGAAAGTGACTCAATCAAGAGTGATACATCTGAGAAAGTCAAAGACGCTGATGCAGTTGCCGTAATTGGTACTGAGTCAGAGAAGAACAAAGCGGAACCTAGCTCCCCTGACGCAGCTTATTCGAAGGTCCGTTTTCCTTTTGGTGCATTCGGCTCTGATGCCAGAATAGCTGAGCAGTCGACTGTATTGTTCCGTAATGCGACTATTTGGACTTGTGAAGAAGCGGGCAAAATTGAGAACGCTGACATTCTGATTCGTGATGGGCTAATTGTTGAAGTTGGTCCAGCTATCAAGGCACCCCAGAAGTGCCGCGTGATCGATGCCAGTGGAAAGCACATCACGCCCGGCCTGATCGATTGCCACTCTCATATGGGCACGGATGGAGGCGTGAATGAGTCGGGCCAAGCTGTCACTTCTGAAGTCCGCATTGGCGATTTCATTGACAATAGTGATATTCAAATCTATCGACAACTTGCGGGCGGATTGACCACTTCGAACATCCTGCACGGTTCCGCCAATCCCATCGGTGGGCAGAATCAGGTCATCAAGCTGCGTTGGAGTCAGACGATGGATGGGCTGAGGATGAAAGAGGCACCCAAGGGGATCAAGTTTGCTTTGGGTGAAAACGTGAAAAGGAGCCAAAGTCGATACCCCAACACACGAATGGGTGTCGAGCAGATTATTCGGGATCAACTGCTTGCAGCACGCGAGTACCAAGCCAAGTGGAGACGGTGGAAGAGTGGAGAGCATGATGGTTTGCCGCCGCGTGTTGACCTGCAATTGGAAGCGTTGAGCGAAGTTCAGAGTGGTGAGCGTTGGATACATTGCCACAGCTATCGGCAGGATGAGATTGTCGCCACTTTGGATGTGTTGGAGGAGTTTGGCATTCAGATTGGAACGTTACAGCATATTCTTGAGGGTTATAAAGTGGCTGACCGCATGGCCCGCCACGGTGCAATGGGATCTTCTTTCTCTGATTGGTGGGCCTACAAATTCGAAGTCCTTGACGCAATTCCCTACAACGGAGCCTTGATGCACGACCGTGGTGTGGTGGTGTCCTTCAATAGCGACGACCGCGAACTCGCTCGGCATCTTAATACAGAGGCAGCAAAGGCAACTAAGTATGGTGGAGTGCCTGAAATCGAAGCGTTGAAGTTTGTAACGTTGAACCCAGCCAAGCAATTGAGAATTGATCAATATGTCGGTTCACTTCGCAAAGGGAAACATGCAGATTTGGTGGTTTGGAGTGGTCGGCCGTTGTCAACTTTGACCAGATGTGAGCAGACTTGGGTCGACGGACGTTGTTATTTTGACCTTCGTAAAGATCAGGAGTTGCAGAGTCGTGATCGGGAACTGCGGGCCCGATTAATACAAAAAGCTCTCGATGGTGGTCGTAGTGCCACAAAGGCGACGCCAGGCGAAGTAGCCGAAGAAGATCGTTGGGTCAAGCATGATGTGCATTGTGCTGCCCATGGTAGTCATGAGTACGATTACACCGGAAACCTGAAGAAGAACTGAGCAAAATATGAAACGGTGTATAGAAAACAGAAAATTGTTCGGAAGTAGTTCAAGAATCATGAGTGGAATAAGACTGGCCACGGCTGCTTGTGTAGTCTTTGCAATGTTGCCCAATACTGAGGCTCACGACCAAGTACCCGGTGCGCCCCAAAGTAGACCCATCGTGATCCGCAATACGACAGTTCATGTCGTCGATGGCGCTGACATCAACGATGGGGATGTGCTCTTCGAAGCAGGGAAAATCACCAAAATTGGCAAAGCCCTCAAAGCCCCAAAACAAGCTTTGGAAATTGATGGATCGGGGAAGCACTTGTACCCCGGTCTGATTGAATCGATGACTGACCTTGGTTTGCGTGAGATCAGTGCTGTCGAAGAAACGGACGATCGTACCGAGTACGGTTCGGTGAATCCGAATGCGAGAGCTTGGGTTGCTGTGAATCCTGATAGTGAATTGATTCCTGTTGCACGTGCTGGTGGTGTGCTGACAGTCATGACAGCACCAAGAGGAAGGTACATTCGAGGTCAGACTGCGGTGATCAATCTTGATGGCTGGACGGTTTCGGAAATGAAACTTAAAGCCCCAGCAGGGATGTACATCGACTGGGGTGCAATGCAACCTCGTGGCAATGATGCTGCCGATCAGCGCAAGAAAAGAGAGCAGAAATTCGCGGAATTAGATGAGCTGCTGGATTCAGTACGGCGATACGGGAAAGCTCGTCAGACTGCACCAGATACCACTGCGACCGACATCAGGCTGGAAAGTCTGATTCCCGTGGCGAATGGTGAATTGCCAGTGTTTGTTGATGCTGATCGACAAATGGAAATCGAATCTGCGGTTGCTTATGGACAGGCTCAGGGCTTGTCTATTGTGATTTACGGTGGTTATGACGCTGAACCATGCGCCGAGCTGCTGAAGAAATATGATGTTCCTGTCATCATTGCATCCACGTACCGTCTTCCGCTTCGCCGTGATGAAGCTTACGACACTGCGTATACGTTGCCAGAGCGACTGCGTGCAGCGGGTGTGAAATTTGCGATTTGTGGAGAGGGAGCTGGGTCTCCGGGAGGTGCAGCAAATGCCCGAAATCTTCCTTATCATGCTGGCGTGGCAGTTGCTTATGGTTTGCCGCATCCCGATGGCTTGCGGGCGATCACGCTGTCGGCCGCCGAGATTCTTGGAGTTGCAGATCGTGTCGGGTCCATCAGTACTGGTAAGGATGCGACATTGATCTTGGCAGATGGTGATATTCTGGAAACCGAAACGAATGTTGAGGCCGCTTTCATACAAGGACGTGCAGTAGACCTTGGTAGCCGACATAAAATGCTTTACGAAAAGTACAAGCTGAAGTATTTGCGGAGCCGCTCGTCACGCTAGTCGCAAGAATGGATGCGTTGTGCGTTCAGGGTGATTCAGTAGCGGAGACGCTCGCATTATCTGCAACCTCTGAATTGTTCTGGTTTTTAGTGGGGCTACCTGCCTGACTTGTGTGTGGCAATAAAAGCCATGTCAGAATCAGCAGTGTGATTGTGAATAGAAAAGCTGCAATCCTGACAGTCCACCGGTCTTGGATGGTGAGGGTTCGGTCTGTCCGCATGCCGCGTGCCCAGAGTACAAAAGCGGAACCGCCCATGATCATCAGGACATTGACCAGCACCAGAAGTATGGGACCGAGAATTGGTACGCCTACCGGATTTGTATCCCAAGTCCAAACGTGAAAGGCGAGTTGCAGACCAGCTGTCGAGATAGGTGGCACGAGTGCTGCGGCGATGGCTGCGCCAGCTAATGCAGCGGACAGATGCCGGCGAGTTCTGGCGTAGGTTGCTGCAAAGCCACCCACCAAGCCGACGCAGAAATCAATCGGGGATGGGCTGCATCTGGCTCGCATTTCGGAAGTCATCACTGGTTCTTGGAAAATCAGTACCAGCCAGCCAAACAGCATGCTGGCAATCAAAGCGCACAAGAATCCAAGAATGATTGTGGTGGCCGCAGAGCGAAAAAGAGGTCGATTACCTTGTGCCAGGGCCAAGCCTGCTCCGATGATCGGTGTCATCAGTGGAGCGATCAGCATAGCTCCGATGATAACTGCAGCAGAATCTTGAATAAGGCCAAAGGCAGCAAGCATTGCCGCTGCTGAAATCAATCCAAAGAACTCAAGATTGGGGGCAGAGCCTGATTGTAGGTCCTGTGAAAGATCGATTCGTTCCTGGCGGTCCATGGGGGGTGCGACATCAGCTGCCCATTGATACACCTGACTCGCAATTTTCTCGGGTAAGGTATAGCCATCGTGCAACAGGCCGATCGATGTTGTCGTCTTCGAATCGATCAGTTGGAGTGCCGTTTTGTAAACACGATCGGAAGAATCGGGGTCATCGATGCCGAACAACAGGAGTTCATCGTCGGCGATTTTTTCTTCGTTGAGAGCGGTCTTGATTGCTTCGGAAAGATTGTCACGCTGCAGATCAACATGACTGCACAGTGTCTTGCCAGGTGCGAAACCAAGCAGTTTCTCTGTGACAACCGATGTGACATGGCTGGGCTTCTGGAATGCTGAGACGATTTGCGATTCTGAGCCCGGGGGTTTCCCAATGATGCGGAGCCATAAAGTCGGGTGCTTGGTGGTTTGAAAGACCTCTTTGTGCAAATCAGACAAGTTCCCGCTGTGAAGCAGAATCAAGCTTCTGCAATGTTGCGTTTCGGCATGCGTGAGAATCGCATTGGCATCGGCTTCGATCGTGGCCACATTGAGGTCGGAGGGTTCGCAATTCAGCTCCGCAGCCAGTGTTTTGCGTCCATATTCCGCTAATGCCTTCCGGTCAGCGCCCAAAATGGCAATTTCGAGATTTCCAGCAGTGACTCCATCAATCGAAGCGCACCATGCAGCTCCTGTGTTGATTTGCTCTTCAGATCCCACCGCAACCAGAATACGCATTCGATTTCATTCCCAAAACAGGTAAGCCCCCTCGATATATGCTCAAGTCATTGAGCCGGGAGTTGGATAAACTATAACGGGGACCGCGTTCGCTATTTGATGCGGCATGTTATTTCTCCTCGAAGTCTTACGGAAGCTGATGGGTCAATTCAAGCAGCAAATTCAGCATGCATGCCGGCGTGCATTGCAGCCCGTGGCACGAGGGGTCAGGTCGCTGTTAACACCATCCACACCCCCAATTGAATTTGGTTGGCATCAGATTGAAGCTGGGCCTGCAGCGGGCGCCCATGTAATGTTGCCTCGCAATACGCCTATTGCTGAAGCGATTACGGCAGGAGATTACGACGAAAAAATCCTGCAGGTGGTGAAATCCTTAGTGGGCAAAGATGATGTTTGTTTTGATATCGGTGGTCATTATGGGTGCTATACACTTTCGCTTGCAAAATTGGTTGTCGATGGACAGGTTCACACTTTCGAACCTGTGCCGGCTCATGCTGAGAGAATTCGGGCCGCAGCATTCAAGTCTGAGCTCAAACATGTTCAGGTACATCAAGTAGCGATGGCTGGCGAGATCGGTGAGATGACGCTGCAGTTCGCAGAGGCAGAAGGTAGCGATGACTCCATGGCCTTTCTTGACGCCTATGGCGGTGTCGATACACAGGCTGCTCATGAACACTATCGAAACTTCTCGCGTACCACCGTCCAGGCACGAACCTTAGATTCGCTGCTCGATGAACTGCCTGCTGTGCAGTTCATGAAAATCGATGCTGAAGGAGCTGAGGCTGCGATCCTGGGTGCAGGGTTGAAACTGATCGCTAGCAGTAAGCCTCGATTGTTGGTCGAGTTGCACGGGATCTATGAGGCGTTGGCCTGTGCCGAGATTCTTTGCAAATTGAACTACCAGGCGATTCTGTTGACCGATCAAAAGACAACACTGCCAATTCTTTGGGCGTCTCGTGATGACGTAGCCGCTGTACAGGCAGTGAGAAAGGTGCTCGGGCACGAACCTGTGGTGATGTTTGACTCGCTCTCGGAACTTGGCAGCGTTGCTGGTTCTGGACCGGATGTGTGACCATGGCTGCTGCAAATTGTATTGCTCCCGTGACCGTTGTGATCCCCGCCTACAATTTGGATGCGTATCTTCAAGATGCCATCGAGAGTGTTCTTCGGCAGCAGTATGATGGGCCACTTTCGATCATTGTGTTGGATGACGGGTCAACTGATCAATCACTGGAAGTCGCGACTCGTATGGCGGAGAAAGTCACGAACTTGAAAGTCGTCACACAAACGAATCAAGGACGGGCAAAAACACGGAATCGAATGCTGGAATTGGCGGAAACTGATTTGGTTGCTTGGCTCGACGGCGATGACCTTGCTGCACCCTGCTGGCTCGCTGATCAACTAGGATACTTGCATCTTCACCCAGAATGCGTGGCGGTCGGTGGTCAAGGATATTCCATGACGGCCAGTGGAAATGCGATTGGCCCCATTACACATCCGCTCGATAGCGAGGAAATTGATCAACGCCACTTGGCAGGGCAACCAAACGCGTTCTTTCAATCGTGTGTCCTTGTTCGGAAGTCTGCGGTGTTGAAAGCGGGTGGCTACGACGAGCGTTATCCCTGCGCTGAAGATTATTCATTGTGGTTACGCTTGGCTGAAATTGGCAAACTCGCCAATCTGCCAGCCTGCCATCTTTGTTATCGGGTTCATGCGAGTTCGGCCAACTGGACGCTGAATATTGATCAGAGAACGCAAGGACATGCCATCCAACAGGAAGCTCTGAAACGGCGTGGCTTGCCAGTTGAAAACAAGTTCATGGATGAGATTCCACCCATGAAAAAAGATGATTGGAACCGACGCCTATTCTGGATCAACATTGCCCTGAAGTCGGGTAATCCCATGTCGGCGCTGCAAATGCTGGGGCCGGCTTTGAAGAAACATCCGGTGTCTTTGGTCATGTGGTTGGCGGCTTTCGTTTCATTGGCTGATGCGATTATTTTTCTCGGTAACCGGACCGCGAAATTCGTTCCTGGCAAGTCATTGCAGATACACTCGTTGCCGAGTTTGTCTTTTTATCGCGTTGGACGTGGTTTAGTGCGTGCTCGACGTCGTTGGCGAGGAGGCGTGGATGCGAATCAATAACAGGACACGGTGGGCAGTTGATCTGCGATTGACCCTTGAATGCCTGTGTCGACATGGTGAAAACCGGCCTTGCTCACGCGTACCGCAAAGCAGTCACCATGCTTAAAGATCTCCGCGATCGCTTTCAACTCGATAGGCCACTTGCCTATGCGCTGATGACGCGCGTGTGGCAGGCGGCATCTGGTCCAATCACAATTGTGCTGCTGATCCGGTCGCTTGATTTGTCAGAACAGGGTGTTTACTACGGCATCATTGGGATTGTCGGTATTCAGGCCTATTTTGAACTGGGTTTGTTGAATGTGTTGGTAAGTCAGGCGGGGCATGAAACAGCGGCTATGAACAAGGTAACTACTTCATCCGATGATGGAGCATTGCTTGAATCAGATCCGGAGTGGCTTGCGGCAGCAGCACGGATGCGAGATTTGATTCGTGACTCTTTTCGATGGTTTAGTGGCGCAAGTCTGTTTTATGTTGTGGCCGCATTGGTATTTGGATGGTATTCGCTGGCTGATTCTGAGGTCGCCTGGCGCGGTCCGCTGCTGGCGCTTGTGCCCATCGCTGCGATCTCGGTTTGCCTGTCACCGGGACTTTCGATTCTTGAAGGTGCAGGGTTTCGTGATGTCATCTTCCGATTTCGATTTCTGCAGATGACCATTGGCAGTGTTGTAATGTGGATTTCCTTGGAATGCGGATTGAAATTATGGGCGCTCGTACTCAGTTCTTCTGTTCAGGCCTTGATGTTCATGTACATCACGTTCGTGGGTCAGGCTGGTTTTTTTCGCAAGTTTCGCCGTCTCAAGGATCGAACATCCAACTTTGATTGGGTTCATCAAGTCTTACCCGTGCAGTGGCGAGTTGCTTTGATTGGTGCGTCTTTCCATTTTGCAACGCAGTTTTTCACCGTCATCGTTTTGTGGTTTCACAGCGATGCTGATGCCGCACCGTTGGGAATGACCTTGAGTGTTACCGTAGCAATTCAGATGTTGGCTCTTGCGTGGGTCCAAACACAGTATCCCGTCGTCTCCCTCCACCATGGCTCCGGTGAACGGGAAAAGGCTGGAACCATCTGGCGGCGTACCACGATTATTTCAACCCTGCTGCTTGTCGCGGGATTTGTTGTGTTGACTGCGGGAGTCGCGGGCTTGCCATGGCTAGGTCAAAACATCGAAAATCGTTTTCTCGAACCATGGCAGGTTGCTGTGCTCGGGCTCGGTTGCCTTGCAAGTCATATCGCGACAGTTCAGGGATACTATGTACTCGCGCGACGCGCGAATCCGCTTTTGGCCGCTTCGTTGGTGGGATCGATCACAACAGCTGCAGCCGTTTGGCTGGGTGGATACTTTTATTCAACCGATGGTGTGGTGCTTGGCTATGCACTTGCTATGTGTCTGGTTCTGGCGCCGGTTCACACCTTTGCTTATGCGCGGTTCAGGCGACGAATCGAGGTCTGATTACGCGTTCCATCCAGTAGATCAACGGGAGTTTTTGCGTAGGTTTGAAAATGACTTTCAAGAGCGTGGCTTACCTCAGTGAAGATGAGGGTTCAGTGAAGATGAGGGCTTAGGAGCGCAAAGATCAACAAGCCAACCGCCACAGCGTCGATAACTTGCAAGCGGTCACTGCTAGCGGTTCGTTTCAAATAGTCCAGCAGTCGCCCTGTCGGGCAACCAAACCGACAGTAACCCATCGGAAGTACTGCTGAAACAGCAAGGGTCGCGAAAGCGAACGCGAGTGAACTCCAGCTCGCAATGCGAAACAGGTAGGCATGAAAAGGTTCCCATGACGCAAGGTCGGTGGTGGGAAGCAACACAAGGGCGACGTACGCAGCGCAAAGAGTGAGGCCGGGCAGGCGGCGTAGCATGCGACTCAGCGTTGGCGTTAACTTTCTGTAACGTAATGATCTCGGTTTGGGTCGAACCAGTTGTTGGATTGCGCCATGGGGGCACAAGTGGTTGCAGTACGGATTGCCCTTGGTCAGTGGTGGCCCAAGCATGGCAACGCACGTGATCGCCGCTAATCCTGGGGCTAACCGCCATGCGATCCCTTCAGCAGACCATCCGGCAATCAAGGCCATCGAAAGCAGATTTCCTGCCCAAAAACCGATGATGATGACTACCCAAATCAGCCAAATCCGACGGAATGATCGCCGCCGATAAATGCCCGCGTACTTTAGGGTTGCCGCTAATATCAGTGTTGAGATGGTAAGAATGTCCGCGATTGTCCAACGAATGGGACCGAGCCAAGAAGTACTGTTCGTTTTTGATGAGGTGCGTGTGTTTTGAACCTGCTTGGTTGCAGCGACAAGGGTGTCAGCAACAATCAAGCTTGTCATCGTGGCACCAGAAACACCTTCAACACCAGCTGCCTGTGGGTCAAATTCAGACAGCTCGGCAACTGTCTTGCCCTCGAAAATGGCCCAAAATCCGGCCTCTGTTCTGACGTAGTCCACGTAAGGCTCATTGTCGAATGAGGAACGGATTCGTATCGCCTCTACTATTCGAGTAGGCGATACTTTCAGCAGCATTTCGGTCGGTCCTTGGTATCCGCTCAAATCATCCGAAAGTGGGCCGGTTCGTATCACGCTGCCAACGATTTCACCACGTGAATTCCTTGCCTCGCCACTTTTGGCGTCCAGTTCAACAGCTTCCGGAAACCAATTTTGGATCTCCTGTATTGTGATGGGTTGATTGAAAAGGAGAGAGGGCCGTTCGCCTCCGATCCGTTTAAGAACACCTTCTGCGAGTGCCATGGAGGTAAGTGTAGCGCCTGACACGGCATCAATCGGTGTGTTGGCAGCAGGACCGCCCCACGGCCATGATTCAAATTGCTGGAAAAATGCTTGTTCAGCTTTGACCGCAGTCACGTGCTCTTCTGTATCAGCACTCTGTAGCAGCGTCACAGAGGTAAGATTCAGGTCAGGATTAAATAGAAGGAGTGATTCGGTAGGTCCCCGATATCCAATGACATCATTGGCGATTGGCAGTGTGCGAGCAACGAGACCAACCGTTTCTTGGTTCTCATCGACCAGACGCCACATGCCGTTGGCGTCTTGCTGCGGAGTCAAATATAGATCTTGTCCCGACAAGTCATCAGGCAATTCAATGACTTCGATGGGTGGTGCTTTCACCGTTTCGCCTTGGGGGCGAAGTGTCGGTTTGGGTATCGCTAGCAGCATTGAAATGACCACGCATGTACGAATGACATGAGTGGCTTTCGCCTGCAAGGGACGCATGAGCTTTGGCTTCGTCACCATGGAAGACGTTTTACTCGATTTCCAAAAGACGAACGGCATCAACGTGGATCGTGCCGTCTGCTCCCTTGGTCCCAATCGTCACGGTTACTTCATCCTGTTCTGCTAATGTGAGATCAGTGATGCTCACCACATCATCTTTGCTTTTCAGGCGTTGATTGATGGTGTGTTCGCTTGTGGATTCGTTGTGCCGAACGGTTACAGGAGTTTTTGTGGAACGGTTGGGATGTGCTTGGCTGAATGCCTGGATTGAATATCGTCCTGCTTTGGGAACTTTGAACTTGAAGGTTGCTGTGGCGTTGGTGTTCGGTCCGGTGTACTTGTAGCTGTAGCGGACGTAATTCGGTAATCCAGTTCCCGCTGTCCAGTTCCCTTGGAAGGTTGCAAGTTCATCGTCGATGACGATGCCAGCCAGTTTGCTGATATCCATGCCATTGGCTGGTCCTCGAGGTCCTGCCAGTGGTAGAGCATCTGATGGAATAATAATGTCTGCTGAGGGTGTGCTGCGGTGCGCTTTGCCCGGAAGTTTCAATAACTTCAGGAGGTCATCTAGATGTGATTCGTAGACATCGCGTGGTTGGCAATCATTTAATGCGCATATGGAAGCAGCTTTTCCGACCACTTCGCCCATCATTCCACAGGTTTTCATAACGCGTACTGTGCCCAGTGCTTCGTGAGTGACGCTGATACAGCGACCCGCCATGAACAGATTGTCGATGTTTCGACTGTAGAAGCAGCGATAGGGGACTGGGTATCCATAGGACCGATCGACACCCTTGCCGTGTACTGCTTTGGAAATGAAGGGGTTGTCAGCATATTTCTTTGCATACTGTTCTTTTGGGTAATGGAGGTCAATCGACCAAGTGCTGGGTACGCAGCCATCTGGGAACTCCTTTTTGGCCACAATGTCGTCTTCGGTCAAAACAACATCACCCATCAGGCGTCGGCTTTCGCGTGGCCCACCGACGAACGCAACCCACGTGAGGATCGCGTTGGGATGCTTTGCTGCTCCATCGCGATTCTTCATTGCATTGAATGCACCATAAACTGCTCGGAGGTTCCAGTCTCGGATCCCCTCAGCATCGCCAATAGCATCCTTATCGAAGCCGCTTTCCCAAAACCATTGGCCATGATGGTCACGTGGGTAGGGGAAATCAGCCATTTGCAGATCGAGCGCCCACGGGGTTTCAGGAAACGTTGTGGGCGTGTCCTGTTCGTCCCATGCCCACATGTTGCTCATACCCATTCGCCCATCGGGTGACATGTCGAGATCAGCTTTTGCCCAAGTGCCAATCCAGCCATGACCGGTGCAGTCAGCAAAGTAGTCGCCAATGATTTTGACTTCGCTTCCTGTACGTGTATCCAGAGCATGAACGGCGGCGATGCGATTCCCATCCATATCGACGCGGTGAGCGTGATGATTCAAAAGAAGGTCGATGTTCGGTTCATCGCGGATGACCTTTTCCTTTAGTTCATCCCCAAATTCTTCGTAAGTGCCGGGAGACTTTTTGGCGTTGTCGGAAATCTCCTCAATGATCTCACCAATCCGCGGAAATTTACCCCGACGGATGTTCCCTTTGGCCCAAACGCGTACTTCGCTTGATCCATTTCCACCAAGAACAGGTCTGTCTTGCACCAGAGCGACGCGGCATCCCATACGGGCCGCTGACAGGGCGCTACCCATGCCTGCGTATCCTCCGCCAATCACAACAAGATCATACGGGCCGCGATTTTCAGCGGTCGCCGCCAATCCCAGTTGGTCACGCCGCCACTGAGAAAGTACCGTGTCAGCTGGAGGAGGTGGTTGATCGGTTTCTGTGGTCAAGTAAATGCAATCACACCGTCCATCGAAACCAGTTAGATCTTTCAGGCGTAGCTCGTTGGGTCCTTTCTTGAGCGCGACGACACCTCCATCGTGCCAGCCCCATTCAGCGCCTTTTGTGCCGAAAGTTGCCTTCGCCGGTTTTCCGTCAATGATGACCTGAAACTTACCCGGGGAAGCCTTGGAGTTCCACCGAGCGACCCAGTCCTTGGTTCGTACCCAAAGACGATAATTCCCTGCTTCGGCAACATTGATTGTGGTGACAGCATCGTCGACTGGTCTTCCCAGTCCATGTGCCAGCAAATAGGGAGATCCCATTTGTTGAATGAACTGTGTGTCAAGTTTCCAGCCTCCAGGCTTTTGAAAACTCTCGGCTTCAATAAATACCTCAGCGGTTGAACCAACTAACGGCGTGAAGCAAAAGTAAAGTGGCAGTAAAGCACGGAGGGTGCAATTTAAAATCGAGCGAGTCAAAGAGGACCTCGTTAGGATTCAGTCGACTATTCGAGCCGATGGTTTTTTGGGTGGGAAGTAATCGGCGGTGCAGCTCTGCTAGTTATGCAAAGCTCGACACGCTCGATGTATGCGGACAAGCATTAGTTTAGCCTAAATGAGATCGTAAATCACATGGATGTGAGTTTCTATTGACTAAACAGAATCATTGAAAAAATGTGTTTCAGGACTCGTTTTTGACGGATTGGCTCATCCGAAACGCAGAGCTTCCACAAAGGACCAGTTCGACCATAGGATGCACAATCAAGTGGCCTTATCGCAGAGGAGGGCGATCGTGGTGTTGACGGATCTGGTTCAGAAACACGAAAGCGCTGGGGTGTGATTTGATCAGACGCACAAGAGCACTTGTGGATGTCTGCCAGACAGGCCCAACTGCGCTGGGCTGGCCACCACACGCGTGTAGGTCATTCAGAAGTAAGGCCAGCACTGCGGGTTTATCACTATTGCGATCACTGATCTTGAGGGACTGGCCCTGATATTGCTTTCTCAGCTTGTCTTCTTCGGAAGATAATTCGTGTCCATCGATGGGCGATGGGCTGCGTACTTCAACGGCCAGACGGAACCGTAACCGTTCCAAGGCAACCTTGCGATTGTCGGCCTGACTCCTTCTTTCGGTGGCTTCTGCGGTAGTATTGGTCGGTGGATAATGCAGGAATGCCCCACTGCTGGTTTTGTTTCGATGTTGTCCTCCCGGACCACTTCGTCGCTGTGTGCGCAAACCACAGCTTTCCAGTAACCGGTCAGGATGCAGGATGGCTGGGTGAGCGTTACTCACCAACACAATCGGTAGACGTTGATCCGGGTCAGGGATCTCCGGTGCATCGTGTGTGCGTGATGAAGAATCAGCCATGCTTTCAGCTATTAGCTCGAGTCAAAAACAGGTGGGATAAGCAGCCGAAAAATTGCAAACCTTGAGTTTGCAAAGCTTGGATTTGAAAGAAACTATTCTGCTCCCAGCCATGTGGCCAAGCTCATTAAGTTAGTGGCGAAGGTATCACTACGGATCACTTGGGTCGTTGTATCATCAGGACCATGGTATCGAAGTCGGCCCATTTCCACCCACGCGCCGCGAGTGTCAAGATCGTTCAGAATCGCCATTACTCTGTCATCCAGAGCCTTTGTGCGTTTTGTCCGGAGATTGGGTGTGGACTTGGGCGGTTCAGCTTTCGAAAGTTTTCGAATTGTTTTGAATTCTCTCTCAATGGAATTCAATTTTGAACTGACCACAAAAGCGTAGTGAGTGGGCGTATCTTTGGAGGAGTAAGTCAACTTGTATTCTTTTGTAAAGAATAGCGGTCGATTCGTGTGCAGTTCATAGAAGCGTGCAAGTTTTCCAGTTCCAATTTCGGAGCGTTGATAAAATGGGATAGCCGCGTTTAGCGGTTTCAGGAAACGCTCAGCATCTTCAATGCGCCCCACGGTGCGACGATAGAGACGCATGAGCGTCCGCATCACTCGTTGGGATTCTCCACCAGTAATTGCAGGGGGCTCAAATTTTCTTGCCCATGCGGGATGCATATTTTTGTCGTACTGTTGCGACCATCCGGGTTGGGGTTTGGGTAGTTGCGCCAGGATCAGGAAATCTCCACCGCGACATGCAGCACGCCGGTAGTCAGAACGCTGATAAATGTCCGCAGCATCGATAAGTAGGTCAATCAAATCGCAGATTGTATTGTCATTGAGCGTATAAAAATCACCGTACTTTGTCCCCGGATATTCTTTTGGCCATTGCTCTGGAATCGAGGCCTTTATTACTGGATATAGGTCGGGGTCTGGGAACCTACTGAATCGTTGTGGCCATGCTCCGTTGGGGTACTGGGATTTGAGTACTGAGTTCAATGCATACAGAACTGCTTCGTGTACTGGTTGATCGGCGTAGTCCATTTCGAGATCGAATTCCATCAGGAACCGAATGGCTGATTGTGATTTATTGTCGTCAAACGTGGTTGTGTTTCGAAGTTTGTCTTGGCTCGTTGATTCAATTTCAGTGCGATACGCATATTTTGCTCGTTCCTTCGTGTCAAATTCGATGCGGTTGTCCCAGCCTCCAGATTTCAATTGCCCTTGCCGGAGGGCTTCGGCAGTTTCTTTGGCGGCTTCGAGGAGCAGTGGATCTTTGCACAAGCGGTACGCTTGCAAAAATGCGAGACCGACAGCTGGTGTTCCAGGTGGTTCAATCCAAGCAGTGTTCGCTGAAACGCTGCCCTCCCCTTCCCTTTTGGTTAGGTCAGCACTTATTTGGAATACATAGCCGCCGTGTGCCGAGGCGTGGTTTCTGAAAAAGCTGACAGCACGGTGCAGAGCTTCTGTGATTGCCGCTTCTGTGATTGCCGGACGCGTGGGGAGTGGTTGCGGATCATTTTCCACACCGCGTGCTCTCGAGCAGTTGGCTAATGCAAAAATGATGCAAGCCAACAACATCCGACACTTCTGTATCCGGGACTGGTCAGTGTGTTGACAGGCGCGAGGGGAACGGTTCACTGCTGCACCGCATCTTCAGGTTTTTTATCCGGTGTTTTTGAGGTGTGGTCATGGATGATTTTCCAACCCTCGGGAAATTGGCGAAGTACCAAGGTAAATCGCCCTTCCATGGGTTGGCTGTCCCTCGCAAGTTTCCATGTGCCGAGCACCTGCATGGCGTCCTTGCCTAGTGCTTGAAACTCAAGCTTTTCGAAGTTCAACGTTCCCATGGTTTTGGCATCGGGGTATCGCTCTTTGTAGCCTTGCAGGGTTCTTGCATACCCGCGTGTGACTTTTCCACCCGATGAAAAAGTCAACTGGTCACTATTCCAGTAGGGCTTCATGAATTCATCGATGTCACCTTGATTCCAGTCTTTGACTTGTTGCAGAAGTAATTCCGTGATTTCAGTCTGCGTTGTAGATGGATCTTTAGCGGCTGTGGGTCCATTGGGCGGTGGGGAACCACCGTCCTTGAGTATCAAGTAAGTTTCAAATCTTCCTGAGCTATCAGCGGCTCCGCAGCTCATCCCGGGGGTGTTGTGTTGCATGACGATTTTCCCATCCTTGGAAAGCGCGATGATTCCACCCACACCAGCCTGCAAGGTTTGCCGCATGATGGTAGTGACCGCATCTTCGATACTTTCGTCGGCATAACGCATTCGCGCGGCGACATCATAGGCAACCGAGTTGCGGATGTATTCCTCACCAACGCCCGTGCCAGATACAGCGCACGTATCATTGGCGGCATACGTTCCAGCTCCGACAATTGGCGAGTCCCCTACTCTGCCGGGTAGCTTTTTCGAAGTACCTCCAGTGCTTGTTCCTGCTGCAAGATTTCCATCAGAATCCAGAACGGCACATCCAACAGTTCCAAAGTGTGGTTCGGTTTCGGGGAATCTCGCTTTGCTCAGGAAGTAATCAGGTGTGACGAGCGGTACTTTCTGTTGTTCAGCAAATTGATTCGCACCTTTTCCAGCGAGCAGCACGTGTGGTGTTTCAGTCATTACCAGCCGAGCCAGATTGATGGGGTTTCGTGTGGCCGTCACTCCTGCGACAGCACCGCACGCACGTGTTTTTCCATCCATGATCGATGCATCTAATTCGACGTTACCTTCCTTGGTAAGGACGGCACCTCGCCCTGCATTGAAAGCCGCATCATCTTCAAGAATACGAATCACCAGTTCCACTGTATCCAGTGCATTACTGCCATTGGCCAAAGCGTCACGACCGGCTGTTAGAGCACGATTAAGTCCCGCCTCCCGAATTTTGGTTTTGGCGTCATTCCATTTCTGTGGGTCACTGCCAGCACCACCATGGATCACAATTGCCCAATTCGGTTTTTCGTCTCCGGAACTTTTTAGAAGCGGCATGAAAATGAATCCCAGGAAAGTTACTGATAGTAGGAGTGTTCGAATCATGTTGTTTTACCCATGGTTGTGACCTATCAAGTGCCCCAGACGCTCGGATATCTGTTCTGGAGAATCCGCGAGTGAGCTTTGGTTCATGATTTTCCATTGCCGCTCGTTCAGCAGTGCAGGTTTACCGGCATCAGGCAGGTTTTTTCCCAGCCGCATGCCAATTGTAGCCATCAATTCGGCCAAGCCTTCACCAGTCAAAGCATTTGTGCCAACATCAAATCGGTTGTCCAGATGATCTGGAACTTGAGGGGACTGGATCTGCTGGTCGATCTTATTTAACACACGAAGTTGTTCTATTTCAGATGATGGCGGTTCTATTTTGCTGAAGCCACCTTCGGGCAGTGGTTCGCAAACGAGCAGCAATAGGTCGGCACTGCCAGCAGCAAGCTGGGCTTGTCGTATGCCTTCTCTTTCGATTGTTTCTACTTCTGCGTGGTCACGGATTCCGGCCGTGTCACTGAATTGAATGGGTAGCCCAGCAATGACCGTGTTGGCGTGCAGGACATCCCGGGTGGTTCCAGCCATGTCGAGCGTGATACTGCGGTCAAATCCAACTAAGGCGTTCAGCAGGCTGCTTTTGCCCACATTGGGTGGGCCGGTCAGAACTACGCGAAATGGCTCAGCCAATCTCACGGTGGTGGCTGCGGTGCTCAGGAGGAGCTCCAGCTCAGCTCGAAATTCTGGAACGTTGGCCGAGGTCACTGATGTTCGCCACTTTTTGGCCCAATCAAGCAAAGCACCTCGGACCTGATCCATTGCAATTCCGGCGGTTCTGGGAGTATTGCATTTCACCACGACTGTTTCAGCTTCGCAGATTAGCAATGAGTGCTCCGAAGGCTCCGGGCCATTGGCATCTGAGGCAGAGATCGCACGACACGCTCGCATATCGGTTTCAATTCGAGCAACGGCAGCGGGCCCACCATGGCAGTGAATTTCGAACGTTTGGTCTGTCAGGGGTGTGATTACCACGGATTCAGCAGGTTGCCCGGCGGATTGAGCTTGTGGTTCGGAGTCTTCGGTGGCCTCCGGTTCAGTCCCGATCCAGAGTCCATAACGGATCTGGCCTGCCTTGAATGGGACGTGATTTGCGGGCTTAAAACATCGTCGAACGATGAGCTCGGCACCCTCCCCCTGCAGCAACAGCACAGCAATCGCACTCCTGCCAGAGCCTGTCAATCTTGAGAATGAGGCCACAGGCGTACCTGCATCACTGAGGGGATTCTCTATCTTTGCTGAAATGCTTTTACCCAGTTCGTAGTTTTTGTATGAAGACATTGGTCGTTTGTTGAATAAACTGTCGCGATCGCTCCGGCTGTAATTCCCAAGTTTTTAGTTGTTCAATCGCAACATGTCGACGAAAAAGCCAGATCTGGACTCGATGACTGATGAGGAGTTGCTCGATGCGCGGATCTGTGATTTGAAGCTCACCATTCGTGGAACGCCTTTGGAAGATCGGATCCAACAGCTTAACCACGAATTGGTACATCGCGGACTTAAGTTCTCACCGCATTGTTGGTTGAGTGACGAATGGTTCTCACCCGACGGTATTCCGGGGATCGCGATTCCCTTCTATTTGGCTCACCCAAGATTGATGCGTCTGGAGCGGAAGCAGTTGCTTGAGGTTGAGGGTGGCACCAAAGCCTGGTGCATGAAAATTTTGAGGCATGAGGCAGGTCACGCGATTGACACAGCCTATCGTCTTCGACGGCGTGTCCGCTACCGGAAAGCATTTGGAAAACCTTCTCAGCCTTACCCAGATTATTACCATCCCAAGCCTTCCAGTCGAAACTTCGTGCAGCACCTTGAGATGTGGTACGCTCAGGCACATCCACTGGAAGATTTCGCAGAGACTTTCGCTGTTTGGCTTCGTCCCGGATCACGTTGGCGGACTCGCTATCGAAACTGGCCGGCGATCAATAAGCTGAATGTGGTCGATGATCTGATGAAGTCGATTAATGGGAAAAGTGCTCATGTGAAATCACGAGCCAAAGCGGAGCCGATTTCAAGAATTCGAAAAACTCTTCGTTCGCATTATGAACGCAAACGGGAGCGATACGGATTCGATTTTCCAAGTATCTATGACAACGATTTGCGTAAACTCTTTTCGAGTGACCCCGCACATCGGCGAAATCCAACGGCCGCAGCATTTTTGGTGCGCGTTCGTGGGGAATTACGCCGCGCGGTTGCACGCTGGACTGGCGAGTACACATATACGATTGATCAAGTGGTGCAGGAAATGATTCAGAGATGTCGTGAGCTCAAGTTGCGTTTGGGAGCATCTGCTGATGAAGCAAAGCGTGATGCGATGATTCTGGTAGCCGTGCGGACGACGAGCTTCATACATGAGGGAAGGCATCGCTTTGCCATTTAACATCTTCCGCGCAGGTCACGAATGTCAGTTGGCGTGTTGTCCAACCGGGTTGTGGTTGGGCCTGATTTGGTCATGTTCTGCTGCAACGAAATTAATCAATAGCCACCAACCCCGAGCCAAGCGATGAGCAAATTGCGTGTTCTGGTGCTTGTGCGTGAAGGCCATGTGCCGCCTGAAAGTCTCGATGGAGTTTCAGAAGCAGAGATGGACCCATGGAAAGCGGAGTTCGATGTTTGTGAAACTCTGCGCCGCTTGGGACATCAAGTGTTGCCTCTGGGGGTCTACGATGATCTGGCACCGATTCGAGAGGCGTTGAGAGATTTCCAACCCAATATCACATTCATGATGCTCGAGGAATTTCATGGGGTTGTGACTTACGACTTTGCAGTGATCAGTTACTTGGAACTCATGCAACAACCCTACACTGGTTGCAATCCCCGTGGATTACTGTTGACCAAAGATAAGGCATTATCGAAAAAGGTCCTGACTTACCATCGAATCCCCACCCCAAGATTCACTGTCTTTCCGGTTGGGCGGACGGTTCATCGGCCAAAAAAATTGTCGTTCCCGCTGTTTGTTAAATCGACTGTTGAAGACGCGTCCTATGGCATTGCACAGGCGTCAATCGTGCATAACGATGAAGCTTTGGCCGAGAGGGTCAAGTTCATTCATGAGAAAACGAATGATGATGCGATAGCGGAGCAGTATATTGAAGGACGGGAACTGTACGTTGGTGTGTTGGGTAATACTCGACTACGGACTTTCCCTGCTTGGGAGATGAGCTTTGGTAGTATGCCTGACGATCTCGCTCGCATCGCTACCAGTCGAGTCAAATGGGATCGGAAGTATCAGGAAAAGCACCAGATCACTACCCACGCTGCAAAGGATCTGGATGATGCAACACAAGAACGTATCTCAAAACTCTGCAAAAGGGTTTACAGAGCACTCAGTATGAGTGGATACGGACGCATGGATTTGCGGATGACAGAGAAGGGAGAAATCTATGTCATTGAAGCGAATGCAAATCCAAATATCGAGTTTGGTGAAGACCTCGCGGAATCGGCAGAGTCAGTAGGGATCACCTACGAAGCGCTCCTCCAGCGAATTCTCAATCTCGGTCTGAACTACAAAGCTGCTTGGATGACGGTTTAAATAAAGTATGACAACGATTGAAACAACCAAGCCGCGGTACCGCGGAATCGTACCGCCTTTGGTGACACCTTTGGCGGATCGTGACAAGCTTGATCACGCCGGGACGCAAAAATTGCTCGAGCATGTGATACAAGGAGGCGTCCATGGAGTCTTCATTCTGGGAACGACCGGTGAGGCACCCAGCCTCAGCTATCACTTGCGCCGTGAATTCATACAGCTCGTCAGCGAGACTGTGGCGAATCGGGTTCCTGTGTTCGTAGGCGTCACTGATACGTCCTTGGTAGAGTCCCTGAGACTTGCAGAGTTTGCCAAGGAGTCCGGAGCCGATGCGGTTGTTCTTTCAACGCCTTACTATTTTCCTGCGGGCCAGACGGAGTTGATTCAGTACATCGCTGATATTGTGGAAGAGGTGCCGCTTCCCTTGATGCTTTACAATATGCCCAGCTTGACGAAGGTTTGGTTTGAAATTGACACGCTACGAACGTTGGCCCAGCACCAACAGATTATTGGTGTCAAAGACAGCAGTGGCGATATGAAATACTTTCAGCAGATGCTGGGTTTGAAAGAGCTTCGACCTGATTGGTCGATGTTGATCGGACCGGAGCATTTGACCGCTGAAGCCATTGCGATGGGTGGGGATGGGGGAGTTAACGGAGGCGCGAACATATATCCGCAGCTGTTCGTCGATTTGTACGACGCGGCCATGGCACAGAAGCATCAGCAGGTCGAAGTTCTTACTCAGCGCGTCAATCGGCTGCAACAAATCTATAGCGTTGGTAAATACGCCAGTCGATTCATCAAGGCAACAAAGTGTGCTCTTTCAATCAATGGCATTTGCAGTGATCACATGGCTGAGCCCTTCAATCACTTCATGCCTCCACAGCGGGCTGAAGTCAGCGATATCTTAAGCCGCATGTAGAATCGTTGGCCCGCGGCTTAGGCAGCACTGTAGCCTTTCAGTGGCAGTCCCGGGTCAATTCGCATCATCAACTTGACCAGTTCAACTTCGTTCTGGATATCAAGTTTCTCAAATAGCCGGAGTCGATGTTTGGACGCTGTTTGTACAGAAATTCCCAGCTCTCCTGCAATTGATTTGAGAGTCAGGCCAGTGACGAGCAGTTTCATGACCTCGCCCTCACGCCTTGAAAGATTTTCGAATTGTTGCGTGACCTCTTCGCGAAGCAGTCGCTCGCTGGTCTTTCGTGTGTTCTCTTCAATTGCAGATTGAATTACAACCAGCAGGTCGTGTGGATTGAAGCTCTTCTCCACGAAATCAAATACGCCGTTGCGGAGCGCTGTCCGACAGGTACGTGCATCGGCGTGCCCGGTAACCACAATGATTGGTATTTCCGCTTGAGAGTTTTTGAGCTCTGCGTGGAGTTGCAGTCCCGTCATCTCAGGCATCATCAGATCAGCGACGATACAACCTGATTCGACCGATCGGGCCTTCATCAGAAAATCCTGTGGCGACTCAAAACTCTCGACGTGCAGGCCGACGGACTCACATAATCTGCGGATGATTACCACATCATTTGGGTCGTCATCAATCATGTACACCGTAGGAGAAACGGTTTCATTGCAAGACATTTTAATTTTGTTGAGTAGTTAGACGAATGAATAAGATCGTATGTAACAACAGGTAACAGTGTTGTAGTGACTGCTGGGATGCCCACCGGAATAGAAGCCATCCAAACGAGGTTTGAATTCGCTAAAAAAAAATCAGATTGGTGTGCCTGCCAACTGTGTGATCGTGAAATCGATAACCACTGGTGGACGGAAACCTCACACAACTGCCGTGTGGCGTTTCTGGTCCTGACTTGAGGTATCGGACAGCGAAGAGATTTTCTCTAGTGTTGCCTGCAGATGAGAGACTGCAGTTTTCCGCAACTTGGTAAGTTGTCGTGATTGTTGGGGTTAATCGCGGGGTGGAATGGTGGTCTCAGGTGCACGCGGAGTCTGATTGAGGTAGAGATTCACGTCATTTGTGGCACGACCCCCCGCTAGAATATCTACGTTGCCATCGCCGTTGAAGTCATCGCACCACAGGTCTTCGCATGCCATGGGGGCGTCTAGTTGACTGCGCTCCCAACGTTCTCCCCTCGCATCTGTTGCGTGATACAAATAGATACCTGGTGGAGTGCCATCAGCTTTTGGTTGTCGGTGAGCTGCAACAATTTCGTCCTTTCCATCGCCATCTAAATCTGCACACCAAATGGCGTGTCCCTGTGCGAACGAATCATCCAAGACTATTCGTTGCATCTGGCTATTCAGTGCCTTGCCCAAGTAGACGACGACCTGGTTCCCGTGCATTGGCTCGATGGTAGCGAGCATGACCTGTTGCCCAAATGTGCCCTTTTTTACTTCCCCTGCTCCTTGCTGTGTTGGTTGTTCGCTGGCGGCACCTCTGGAGAGTCCTGTCACTGAGAAACTGCCATCCACCGCCCGCTGTACTAAGCTTAAGCCTTCCTG
>Ga0315320_10000419_pt1 | contig 34985 bp, 35 predicted proteins | sample M140m21515metaG_FD_203458 | JGI IMG/M metagenome (GOLD analysis project Ga0315320, IMG submission 203458) | Ammonia-oxidizing marine archaeal communities from Monterey Bay, California, United States - M1 40m 21515 | ecosystem: Environmental > Aquatic > Marine > Coastal | place: USA: California... | reverse complement strand
AATCCTCGCAGGTATTTCAGGTGAAAGGCGTGCTGCAGGAACGTGCCTCAATCGAAAAATTGGCGCAGTTGCCGGATTCTGTGGGGCAAACGATTGCCGCCAACGTCTACATCCCGCTGTCTAGTTTTAAGGCATTATATGGTGAGAAAAATGTGGATCGGAGTGTGGGGCATTTAAAGCTAGAAGCGGTTGAGTTATCGGAAATCCGCGTGGAGTTCGATTCTGTGGATCGCGTCATGCCTTCATTGCCCCTCTTAAGTGAAGCTCTCAATGCAGGTCGCGATGAAAGGGATTTTGAGATCATCGTGCCGATTCGAGAACTAAAGGCATTGCAAAAACAAAAGGCGCGCGACACACGGCTGCTGATGTACATTGCTTGTATCTCGTTGCTGGTCGGGGGCATTGGAATCATGAACATCATGCTTGCCACCGTGACCGAGCGCACGCAGGAGATCGGCGTGCGACGCGCGATGGGTGCCACGCGGGGTGACATTACCATTCAATTTTTGGTGGAGACATTAATCCTTTGCCTCTTAGGTGGCGGTATTGGCGTGGTCGGCGGTTGGGGATTTGCCTGGGTCCGGCATCATCTGCTGCACACCACCACGATTGTGACCGAATGGTCCGTGCTGGTGGCCTTTGGACTCTCGGTGATGGTAGGGTTGGTGTTCGGTCTTTATCCGGCGCGCCGGGCGGCCTTGCTGGATCCGATTGATGCCTTGCGGCATGCGTGATAAAATATTGATTAAACCCATGAACCTTGCGTCCAACGTGCCTGCTTGAGGGATGAAAAGCCTTTTTCCAATTGTAATTTTGGGATTAACCACGTGGCTGGGGTGCCAAACGGAAGGACACCGTGCGGACGCAGATGCTGAAGTGTTGGCTATCCTTAATGAACGGTCGCGCCAAATTTTGGGGGAGGAAGCTGGCACAAATCTAGTGAGCACTACCGTGGGCGAGCGACCCGATAAGGTGTCGCCAGCGAGGATAATCCGAGAACGCTTCGCCGACGGCGGCCGAACGTTGACGTTGCCTGCGGCACTGGAAATGGCCGAACGCCATAACCGCTCCTATCAACTCCAACGCGAAACCCTCTATCTACAGGCTCTTTCCCTGACCGGTACGCGCCATAAGTTTGTGTGGAATCCCTCCAGTACAGTTGACCTCGGAATTGCCCGGCAAACCGATGGCGGACTGCGTGGCGATTCGGATGCGGATGTGTCTGTGCAGAAACTCTTCCAGACAGGTGCCTCGGTGACAGCCACGTTGGCCAATGATCTAGTGCTGTATTTCGATGGTAAACCTAAGGTGCCGGACCTGACGCTGAAACTGACCCAGCCATTGCTACGAGGTGCCGGCGCGGAAATTGCTGCCGAGGTGCTGACGCAGGCTGAGCGCGATGTGGTCTATGCTGTGCGTGATTACAGTCATTACCAGAAGACTTTTGCTATTGAGACTGTGGGCGAATATTTCCGCGTGCTGCAGGACAAGGATGCGGTCCGCAACAGTTACAACAATTATCTCAACCTGCAAAAGGCCCGGGACCGGGCCGAAGCCATGGCAGAGGCCGAACGCTTAGCCCGCTATCAGGTCGATCAGGCGCGCCAATCGGAATTGAGTGCGCGCGTGAAATACCTCAAGGCGGTGGAAAGCTACCGGCAAGCGTTGGACGGCTTCAAGCAACGGCTTAGCCTGCCACTGGGCGAGGCATTGCGACTGGAGGACAGGGCCCTCACTGACTTAGTGTCGCAGGGATTGACGCCGCTGGAGTTGGATGAACGTCACGGATATTTGATGGCGGTGACCAATCGGCTGGATGTGCTTAATGAAGTGGACCGGTTTGAGGATGCTCAGCGGAAGGTGCGGGTGGCCGCCAGCGACTTAAAACCTGGACTGGACGTGGTGGTGGATGCCTCGTTGAAAAAGCAATTCTACAGTTCGTTTTCGCCGGAAGAATTCGCCAGCACCTCAGGCCTTAAGCTGAAGCTGCCCTTGAATCAACTCACCGAGCGCAACGCCTATCGCACGAGCCTGATCAACTTCGAAAAACAAATGCGCAAGCTCGCCACCGAATTGGATTCCCTGCGGGAAAATATCCGCGAAGGCATTCGGGCCTTGGAGCAGGAGCGGGAAAATTATTTCATTCAGAAAGCTGCGCTGGAACTGGCCCGGCAGCAGGTGGAGGTGATGCCGCTGTTGCTCCAAAACGACGATGCGGATATTCGAGATCAACTCGAAGCTCAAGCGGATCTGGTGGAAGCGCAAAATGATGTGACCAGTGCCATTGTGGATTATCACGTGGCGCGGTGGAATTTGTTGAAGAACCTTGGCGCGCTGAGCGTCGAAGGCGAACAGTTTTGGTTGAAAAATCAGTCCGTTTCTGGTTCTTCTACCGCTGTTAATCCAGAAACCGCTGAGATTCTGCCCGAGGTGATCACCCCCGAGCAAGTCTTTGGAGGATCAGAGGCTAAAGAATAATGGCTAAAGCCAAGGCATTTATTACGCGGCACCCCGCTTGGACCACGATTTTTATTGTGCTCTTTGCAGGCCTATTTATGGGTGCCAAATGGCTCGAGCCCCAGCCGGACGTCATGGACGGCGCGCAGTTCTCTACCGTGCAGCGCGGCAATTTGCGGGTGACCGTAGCCGAAGGCGGTGCGCTGGATTCCACCAGCAAACTTAACCTGAAATGCGAACTGGATAATGGAGGTACTATCGTTTCGCTTGTGGCCGAAGGGACCTATGTGGACGGGCCTTCACAATATCAGGTCAACGGAGAAGACACTCTCCAATCCATCACTGAAAAACACATGCACCTAGCCAATGTGCCTACGGCGGACAAGCCGGCGGGCAAAGCGGAGCAGCGTGCATTTGAGGAAGCCTTACGAACCGCGAATCCGGACCTGGACTGGGAGAATCTGGGACTTGGTCAGACTGTTCAGATTCCAGGAGCCCTACTAGTGAAATTTGAGGACGCCGATTTGCGTGATAAGATTCTCCATCAGGAGAAAGCCGTGGCTGATGCCGAGCGCGATTTGGGCAATGCCAAAAAAGATCTGGCGCTTAGAAGGATTGAAACGGCTTCAGCCAACCGGCAGGCCGCGTTGGACGTGGAGTTTTCTCAGCAGGATTTAGATCGTTACATCGAAGGCGATACGCCGCTGCAGTTGTTGAAAATGGAGGGAGACATCGCCTTGGCCGAGGAGGAAATCAAACGTGCGGAGGAGAAATTGGCTAGCACGCGTAAGCTGAGAGAAAAAGGTTATGCGACTTCATTGGAAGTGCAGAGCAACGAACTCACTATTAAGAAACAACAAAACAGCATTACCCAGACCAAAAAACAACAGGAACTCTTCCTTAAGTTTGAGCAACCCCAACAGAAGAAACGTTACGAAGCCAAGCTTGATCAGGCAACAGTGGAGCAGCAGCGGACTATTCAAAAATCCAATACCTTAGTGGAATCAGCTGAGGGCACGGTCCTGCGGCGTACAGAAGGGCTCAAGGCGCAGCAAGAGCGCTTAGTTCTTTATAAGGAACAATTGGCCAAGTCGGAGATGCGAGCTCCGCAGGATGGCCTCGTCATTTATGCTCGCAGTTCTTCCCGATACAATGACACTTATATCAAGGAAGGAGCCTTAATTCGCAAAGGTTATAGCGTAATCGATCTGCCAGATATTAGTGAACTTATGGCCGTGGTGCAGGTCCACGAATCATTTGTGCGCCACATCAAGACCGACCAAAAAGCCGTTGTACGGATTGACTCCCTGCCGGACCGGGAATTCCAGGGAGTTGTCCGGCATGTTGCGCCGACGCCCGATGCTCGCCGTAAGTACTACGAAAACATTTCCGTGTACGATACGCACGTGTGGATACAAGACGAGAATTCGCAGTTACCCGAGGACCTCAAGCCGGGCGTATCCGCTAAGGCTGAGATTATCATAGCCGAATTAAGCGATGTGCTGATGGTGCCGGTGCAATCGGTGACCACCTACAAAGGCCAAAAAGTCGTTCAAGTAAAACGCGGTGAAAACGTGGTGGTCGTGTCGGTCAAGACCGGTCAGTTCAATAACCGTTTCATTGAGATCAAGGACGGATTGAAGGAGGGCGACCAAGTTTCGCTGGCCCCCAATATCGACGAAAACTCAGAAACTCAGGGCGACCACAGCCCGTCACCAGCCATCGCATCGGCTGGGTCGTAATTCGCCTCCGGCGCCCGGGCGCCTTTTGAACCATGGGCCTCGCCTTCATTCGCGTCATTCAAATCGGCATCAAGAGCCTGATGCTGCACAAGATGCGATCTTTGCTAACTATGATGGGCATCATTTTTGGCGTTTGCTCAGTGATTGCCATGCTGGCCATTGGCGAAGGCGCCAGCTACGAGGCTCAGGAAGCCATTCGCAAGCTGGGCAGTCGCAACATCATCATTCGCAGCGTGCAGCCGCCCAAAGGGCAATCCGCCGCTGACAGCAAACGCACCTACACCGCCACATACGGATTGAAGACCAATGACGTGGCCCACTTGATGGAGACCGTGCCTACCATCGAGCGTGCGCTGGCCAAACGTCGATACCGATTGGAGGCCCGCCACGGCCAGCGCAAGGCGGCTTGCGCGGTGTGGGGCACCGAGCCACACCATTTGGAAATGAGCCAGGCCCGCCTCATCAAGGGCCGGTTTCTGAATGAAAATGACGAACGCTATCGCAGCAATGCCTGCGTGATCACCGATTCCCTTGCGAAGGAATTGTTCCCAGCCGAGGAACCCTTGGATGGCATGGTGAAGTTTAACAACAAAGACGTGTTTGTAGTGGTGGGAGTGATCCAGGAAACGGGTAGTGCGCAGGCCCGGGCGCCCGGCGGCGATACGGCTGGTGAGGCGTTGGATGCCAACATTTACATCTCACTGAAATCCGCCCATGCCCGGCTTGGCACGTTGTTTCTGGAGCGCAGCGCCGGTGGGTATTCCCGAGAGCGAGTGGAACTGCACGAGCTGGTGACCGAAATTGATGCTGTTGAAAATGTCGAGGCTACCAAATCCTCCATTGCCGCTGCCCTCAAGAAATCCCATCCCAAGCAGGACTACGAAATCATCGTACCGCTGGAACTGTTACGGCAGGCCGAGCAAACCAAGCGCATCTTCAATATCGTGCTCGGCTCGATTGCCGGCATCAGCCTGATTGTAGGTGGCATCGGCATTATGAACATCATGCTGGCCACCGTGACCGAACGCACCCGTGAGATTGGCATCCGCCGCGCGTTGGGCGCTCGCAAACAACAGATTGTGACGCAATTTCTGGTGGAGACCATCGTGCTTTCAATTGGCGGTGGCTTGGTGGGCGTTGTGCTGGGCGTGGCCCTCCCGTTTGCGGTGGAACATTTTGCCGAGATGAAAACCATTGTCACCCTGCCTTCAGTGGTTCTGGCTTTTCTGATATCCGCCGTGGTAGGGGTCGTCTTCGGCGTGTACCCCGCCCGCCGCGCCGCCGATCTCGACCCCATCGAAGCCCTGCGGCACGCTTAATTCCCATTGACCGGTTTTGCCCCTTCCCGTAGGTTTGTTGTTCACCTTTTTGAGTCATGAGATTCGGTATTAACTCCTTCCTATTTACCTCACCCTTTACCACCCAATCCACGCGCCTGTTTCCGAAGTTCAAGAAATGGGGCTTCGAGACGATCGAGATCCCGATCGAGGCACCGGAACATATCGATTCGGCCAAGGTTAAGGCTGCGCTGGATAAAAGCGGCCTAGTTTGCGGCTCGGTCTGCGCCTGCATGGGGCCAGGTCGTGATTTCCGCGGTAGTGCCAAGGATCAGCGTGAAGCCATGAAATATTGTAAGGCGCTCATCGACCACATGGTAGTGCTGGGTTGCCCGTCATTGATTGGCCCGGTGTACAGCGTGGTGGGCAAGGCCGATGCGGTGGATCCCAAGCAGCAGAAGAAGGAATTTGCGCTCGTGGTGAAAAACCTCAAGTTGCTCGCTGCCTACGCTGAGAAAAAGGGTGTGCAGATTTGCGTGGAGCCGCTCAATCGTTTTGAGACCGACTTCCTCAATACCTGCGACAAGGGCCTGCAACTGATCAAGGCGGTCGGCAGTCCGGCGCTCAAGCTGCATCTCGATACGTTCCATATGAACATCGAGGAGAAGAACCAGGCTGCGGCCATCAAGAAGGCCGGCAAGCTCCTTGGGCACTTCCACGCCTGCGGCACAGACCGCGGCACGCCGGGCAACGACGAGCTCGACTGGAAGCCGATCGTCAAGGCGCTTAAATCCATCAAGTACAAAGGCGACGTGGTGATTGAGAGCTTCACCACGGACGTGAAAGTGATCGCCCGCGCCGCCGCCATTTGGCGTCGTATTGAACCCACCCGCGACGAGATCGCCGTGAAGGGTCTCAAGTTTCTCAAAAAAGCATTTAAGTAAACCCAACTAAACGAATATGAAAAAAATCATCACCGCTTTGTTCGCCGCAGCCTTTGTGCTGCCGGCTGTGGCCGAGGAGAAGGGCTTCACATCCCTCTTCGACGGCAAAACCCTCAAGGGCTGGGACGGCAAGAAGGAATTCTGGTCCGTACAGGACGGCGCCATTCAGGGCAAGACCACCAAGGAAATTCCCACGAAGGGCAATACCTTCATCATCTGGAAGGGTGGCACGGTGACGGACTTCGAGCTGAAGTTTGAATACCGGTTCCTCACCAAATCCGGCAACTCAGGTTGCCAGTACCGTTCCGAGGATATGGGTAACAACGTGGTGAAAGGTTATCAAGGTGACTTCGAAGCTGGCACCCGTTTCAGCGGCATTAACTACGGCGAGAAAACCGGGCGCGGCATTCTCGCTGATCGCGGCACCAAGACCACGCTGGGCGACGGCAAGGCCAAGAAAAAGGTAGAGCGGTTTGGCGATTCTGCTGAGCTGCAGAAAAAGCTGAACGGCCAAGCCGAATGGAACGCCATGCACATCACCGCCACGGGTAATCACATGATCCACCGGATTAACGGTACGGTGATGTCCGAGACAATTGATGAAGGCAAGGAAGCGGTGAGTAAGGGCATCGTGGCTCTGCAACTGCATGCCGGTCCGCCGATGACGATCCAGTTTCGCAACATCCGCGTGAAGCATTTGAAATAAACTCCACCTGGGGCGGCGCACTGCGTCGCCCTTTTTTTATGCGGTCATGAAGCGTTTCTGCCAAGTCCTCTGCCTGTTGCTGGTCGGCGTTTTTATCGCTGAATCGGCTGATAAAAAAATTATACTCATCGCCGGCCGGCCCAGTCACGGCCCAGGCGATCACGAATTCCGGGGAGGGTGTTTGTTGCTCGAGAAATGCCTTGATCAACTACCCGGCATCACCGCCGAAGTGCACGACATGGGTTGGCCCAAGAGCGATGACGTCTTCAAGGGCGTGGACGCTATCCTGATCTATGCCGATGGCGGTGGGCGACATCCGGCCATTCAGCCGGCTCGTACCAAGCTGATCAATGACCTCATCGCCAAGGGTGTCGGCGTGGGCTGCGCACATTACGGGGTGGAGGTGCCCGCGGGCGACACGGGCAAGACGATGCAGGATTGGATCGGCGGCTACTATGAACACAAGTTTTCCGTAAACCCCATGTGGGCGCCGAATTTCAAAACCTTTCCCAAACACCCGATCACCAACGGCGTGAAACCCTTCAAGGTGGTGGATGAATGGTACTTCAACATGCGCTTCCGCCAAGACGGCGTGGGCAAGATCACCCCCATCCTTGCGGCCAAGCCCGGCAAGGACGTACGCGACGGGCCGTATGTGTATCCCAAGGGCCCCTACCAGCACATCATCGATGCCGAGGGCCGACCGGAGACCACCATGTGGGCCTACGAACGCCCCAATGGCAGCCGCGGCTTCGGCTTTACTGGCGGCCACAAGCACGTGAACTGGGGCAATGACAATTACCGTAAGGTGGTACTCAACGGTCTCCTTTGGCTCGCCAAGGCGGACATCCCCAAAAACGGTGCCGACTCCAAGGTGACCGCCGAGGAACTGAAACAGAATCTCGACCCCAAAGGTCGCCGCAAATAATCAACCCGCATAAACCCATAGACCTCACGATGAAAAAAATTCTGACACTCGCCCTGACTCTGGGCTTCGCTCTGGGCACGTTGGCTGCGCCCAAGAAGGTGGTGATGATTGCCGGCCCGCAAAGCCACGGACCGCTCTCCCACGAACACCGCGCCGGCATCATGTTGCTGGCCAAATGCCTCAAGGAAGGCGCTGCTGATCTCGTGCAGCCCACCGTGGTCACCAATGGCTTTCCCAAGGATAGCAGCGTCTTTAACGGCGCAGATGCCGTGGTGATTTACAGTGACGGTGGCGGTCGCCATCCCGCCCTCGGGGGCAACAACCTCGAGCTGCTCGGCAAGCTGATGGACAACGGCGCAGGCCTCCTCACCATTCATTATGCGGTGGAGCCAACCACCGACAAGGGCAACAAGGAATTCACCGCCTGGCAAGGTGGCTGTTTTGAGACGCATTGGTCGGTGAACCCGCACTGGGTTGCTAACTTCAAGGAACTGCCCAAGCATCCGATCACCAGTGGGGTGAAACCGTTTCAGGCTAATGACGAGTGGTACTTCCACATGCGGTTTGCCAAGGATATGAAGGGTGTTACGCCGATCCTGTCGGATGTGGCCCCGGCCGAAACCATGAAGCGCGGCGATGGCGCCCACAGCGGCAATCCCCATGTGCGCAAGAGCGTGGCAGCCGGCAATCCCCAGCACGTGGCCTGGGCCTTTGAACGCCCTAATGGCGGCCGCGGCTTCGGCTTTACCGGTGGCCATAATCACCTGAACTGGGGCAACGACGATTATCGCAAGACCGTACTCAACGCCATCGTATGGGTGGCCAAGGCGGAGGTGCCGGAGACCGGTGTGCCCAGTAAGCTGACCGAGAAGGATCTGTACGCCAATCTCGATAACAAGGGCCGCAAGCCCAAGCCGCGCAGTAATCCCGGCCCCAAAGCCGGCAGCGCGTTTACCAGCAAGAGCCCGAAACCGATTGTGTCTTCCAAGATTCTCACCAAGGCTAACCCGGAGGCCACCCTCACCGCCGATCTCAAGGGCGCCAAGGAACTGCACCTCGTGGTGACCGATGGCGGCAACGGCTATGGCTGCGATTGGGCCGACTGGGTGGAGCCCAAGCTCGTGGATGCGTCCGGCAATGAAACCAAGCTGACGGCCATCCGCTGGCAGCATGCCGCGTCTGGGTTTGGCAACGTGCAAGTAAACAAGAACTGCGGCGGCAAACCGCTGCGCGTGAATGGCAACCTGATGGAATTTGGCATCGGCACTCACGCCAACTCGATGATCACCTATCGACTACCCAAGGAGCATCCGTACGTAAAGATTATCACCGGCGTGGGACTGGATAACGGCGGCACCGAACAGGCCGCGTGCGGCAATATTTCCAGCGCACAGTTCCACATTTTCACCGAGCAACCGCGTTTTGTGGCGGTGGTGGCGGGTGGTGGTAATGCCGCGCCTGCCAGCCGGGATGCCGGGGATGCCGTAGAGAATCTGGATATTCATGCGGCACTGCAGGCCGAGGTATTTGCCGCCGAGCCGATGATGCTCAGCCCGTCCAATATCGACATTGATCACCGCGGCCGCGTGTGGGTGGCCGAGATCATTAATTACCGCGGCCACCGCAACAAACGTCAGGAGGGCGACCGGATTCTGATTCTGGAAGACACCAACGGCGACGGGAAGGCGGATGCCAAGAAGGTGTTTTATCAGGGCCGCGACATTGATTCCCCGCATGGCGTCTGCGTACTTGGCACTGTGGATGGCAAAAACACCAAGGTGATCATTGCCGCCGGCGACAAGGTGCAGGTCTTTACCGATGTGGATGGCGACGACAAACCGGACAAGAAGGAGACGCTCTTCAGCGGCATCGCCGGCAGCCAGCACGACCACGGCATCCATGATTTCATGTTCGGTCCGGACGGCCGATTGTACTTCAACTTCGGCAACTCCGGCCGCCAGCTCAAGGACAAGGACGGCAAGCCGATCGTGGACATGGCCGGCAACGAGGTGAACGACCGTCGCAACCCTTACCAGCAGGGCATGGTGTTCCGCTGTTATCTAGACGGCAGTGGGCTGGAAACGCTTGGCTGGAACTTCCGCAATAATTGGATGGTGACCATCGACAGCTTTGGCACCCTGTGGCAGAGCGATAACGATGATGATGGTAATCGTGCTGTGCGTATCAATTACGTGATGGAGTATGGGAACTACGGTTTTCGCAGCGAAATCACCGGTGGTGGCTGGCGCGACAAACGCACCAACATTGAGAAGACCATCCCCGAACGCCACTGGCACCTTAACGATCCTGGCGTGATTCCGAATCTCCTCCTCACCGGCGCTGGCTCGCCCACCGGCATCTGCATCTATGAAGGCACGCTCCTGCCTAAGGTGTTCCAGGGCCAAATGATCCATTGCGACGCCGGCCCTAGCATTGTGCGGGCTTACCCGGTGAAGCGCAGCGGCGCGGGGTATTCGGCCGAGATCGTGAACATTCTGGATGGCGCTCAAAAGGATCGCTGGTTCCGGCCGTCTGATGTGCAGGTGGCTCCGGATGGATCCCTGATTGTGGCCGACTGGTACGACCCGGGCGTGGGCGGTCACCGTATGGGCGACCTCGACCGCGGCCGTCTGTTTCGCGTCACCCCCAAGGGGCACAAGGGATACAAGCTGCCCAAGTTGGATTTTAATTCCATCGACGGCCTGATTGCGGCGATCCAAAACCCGAACAATTCCGTGAGGTACATCGCCTGGATGGAATTGCACAAACGTCAGAACGACGTCAAAACCGCCCTCCTGAAACTGGCCCAGCACCAAAACCCCCGCATGCGCGCCCGCGCCCTGTGGCTGTTGTCGCAAATCAAGGACAACCAGGCAGCCGCCGTGGCCTTGGCGGCCAAGGACAAGGATGAAAATATCCGAGGTATGGCTTTACGTATAGCCCGTCAGCACAAACTGGATGTTATTCCGATCATCAACAAATTATCCGGGGACGGTAGTGCGTTAGTTCGCCGCGAATGCCTGATTGCCCTTCGGCACAATGAGAGCCAGGAGGCTCCTCATATTTGGGCGATGCTTGCCAATGCACACGACGGCAAGGACCGCTGGTATCTCGAGGCCCTTGGCCTAGCCGCCGACAAGCAGGAGAATAAGTTTTTCGACAATTGGGTGGCAGGCGCCAAGCTCAACACCGCAGCGGCGCGCGACATCGTCTGGCGCAACCGCGGCACGCACGGTGCAAAATATCTGGCGGACATCATTCTCGACCGCAACACGGTGGAGGCGGAGAAACCCCGCTACCTGCGCGCGCTCGACTTCATTCCCAAGAGCAAAGAGAAGGATGAAGCCTTGGCGCGGATTGCGCTGGGCGCGTTTTAGCCCGCTCCTAATCTCGACCGGCCACATATCCGTGCTGGCCGGTTTTTTTGTGGGCCGATACAATGCGGCTATGAAATGGATCGCGCTGTTTCTCGGGCTGACGCTGCAATTGTCGGCGGCCGAGTCGTTGCCGCCGGAGAAGGTCAACACGCTGATTGAAGCGTTAGGCCGCTTGGACCCGTCACTCGTCAACGGGAACCCCGCCTTGAAGCAGCGGCTGAATCAGGTGCTCGATGCGGTGCGGGGTGAGCCGCGTTTGGTGGGGTTGGTTAAAAAATTCAAGGTCACCGGCCGCGAGGCAGATCTGCTGGCGGTGGCGGCGCGGCATCCCAATGATCCCGCGAGTGTGGAGGCTCTGGGTATGGTGCTGGGCGGCGACGGGCTCAAGTCGGTTAATGCCCTACTCACCGGAAACGATGCCCAACAAGCCGCCGCCGTGGCGCGTGCACTGGGCAATAGTAACAACCAGAAAGTGCTTCCGCTGCTGATCCCGCTAGTGATCCATCCCAACGTGCACGCCAACGTGCGCAAGGAGGCGCTGAAAGGGCTGGCCAATTTTGAGACCGGCGCCCGCCAGATTTTGGCGTGGGCCAAGGAAGGGAAACTGCCGCAGAACGCAACGTTTACTGCGAGCCTAGCTTTGAGCGCGGTACGCTGGCCGGACATCAAAACCGAGGCGGCCCAAGTGTTTCCTTGGCCGCCGGGAGCTAACGCCAAGCCGTTGCCGCCGGTGGCGGAACTGATCAAACGCAAGGGCAACGTGACGAATGGCGCTAAGGTGTTTCTGCGCGAGACCGCCGCCTGCGCGCGCTGTCACAAGGTGGGGCCGCTCGGGCAGGAGGTGGGGCCGGCGCTGACAGAGATTGGCGATAAATTGCCCAAGGAAGAATTGTACGAGGCGATCATTGATCCCGGCGCGGGGATTTCCTTCGGCTACGAGGCGTGGCTGGTGATCATGAAAGACGGCAATTCTGCGTTTGGCATCATCCAAAGCGAGACGGATGCGGAGCTGGCAGTGAAGGGGCCGACTGGTGCCGTGACCCGCCATGCGAAAGTGGGCATCAAGAGCCGGCAACAGCAACCCCTGTCGCTCATGCCGCCCGGCCTCCACCTGACAATCAAGGAGGAGGAACTGGTGGACCTGATCGAGTACCTGGCTTCGTTGAAGAAAAAGCCGTAACGCTTTTTGCAGTTTAATTCACCACAGAGAGCACAGCGCGATTCTTCCTCTGTGGTAAAAAATGGTCCGAGGTGGAACTCGTCCTAGCCCGGGGGCCAGTTGAGAGCGCGGCCGCCGAGGATGTGGCAGTGCAGGTGCGGCACGCTTTCGCCGCCATCGGAGCCGTTGTTGATCACCAAACGAAAGCCGTTTTCCGTGAGGCCAAGGTCACCGGCCACATCCCGGGCCTTGAGCAGTAGGTGTCCGAGGAGATCCTGATCGTGATCCGCCGCCTCGGCGATGCGAGGGATGGATTGCTTGGGGATCACCAGCACATGCACGGGTGCCTGTGGGTTGATATCTTTGAAGGCAAGAACGCGGTCATCCTCGTAAACAATGTCCGCAGGAATCTCGCGCGCGATGATTTTTTCGAACAGCGTCATCACACAATCATGAGTGTGAGCTTCGCCTCCTGCTGGTGTTGCGTAACGATGTGGCGAAGGTAATCCACGATTTGATCGTTGAGCTTCTGCGATCGTGGCCCCCAATTCTTAGTGCCGGTGAGCTTGTGCACGGCATCCCGCAGGCCCTTCACTTTGAGTAGTTCGGGCTGCCCATGCAGGTCGGCATGGATTTGATCGCGCAGCGTGCAGAAGAACACCATCTCCAACCCTTCCCCTGCCTGATGGGCGAGGTGATGTAGATCGGTTTCAGCGGCCGAACGGCTGGCGATTTCATCCTCTTCACCGGCGGCCATGATCTTGTAGCCGAACCCGCGCAGGATGCGTTCCAGCGCCAGGGTGAATTCTGCCACAGTGATGGAGGCCCGTTCCTGGTCGACCTTGAAATGGTACAGCACGGCCTCGGCGGCCTCGGTAATCAAGTGCGGTTCGATCTCCGTGACGGCGTCGCCTAGCAGTTCCACAGTCACATCGTGGGCCGAACAGGGGATGGTTTCGCCGTCTGAGGTCTCAAAAACCAGGCAATCGGTATGTAGCTGAATCATGCTTTGTCTCGAGTTTCTTCACTGCCTGGACGAAATCGTCCGCCTCCTCAAAGCGCCGGTAGACGCTCGCATATCGCACGTAGGCCACCTGATCGATCTCGCGCAGGCCGTTCATGACCGCTTCGCCGATCGACATCCCAGGGACCTCCTCTGCGTACTCTTCCGAGATCGTGTCGTAGATTCGTTGGGTCAGGTCCTCAATGGACTGCTGACTGATGGGGCGCTTTTGACAGGCCTTGGCTATGCCGGAGAACAGTTTCTCTCGAGAAAATTCCTCCCGGCGGCCGTCCCGTTTCACCACCATCAGCCGCTGGTGTTCTATCTGCTCGTAGGTGGTGAAACGATGTTGGCAGTCGTTGCATTCACGACGACGGCGAATAATGGCGCCCTCTTTCGAAGAGCGCGAATCAATCACCTTGTCCTCAATACAGTCGCACTTCGGACAACGCATGTTGTTGTTTCAAACCTCCTTGGCAGAAAGCCACATGTAGTGGCTTTGGATTGTGTAACACCCCCACCGTCCGCGGTCAAGATTGCACACGGTGTCTCTTGTTAACACAGCGGCGCGTTCGCCTGAATAACCTCGCACGCATTCGCCCATCGACAACGTGCAATGGGAACCGTAAACCACCTGCGTGACGGAGTGGCCGGTCATTCTATTGGTGGGTTTTGCGGTCGTGTTCATCGGCTTGAGCAAAGCCGGCTTCGGCGGAGGTTTGGGGATGCTTACTACGCCGTTGTGCGTCGTCGCCTTTAGCATGGCAGGGAAGTCTCCTCAGTTTGCAATCGGTTTTCTCCTGCCGCTCCTTTGCGCGGGCGATTCCTTTTCGCTCTACCACTACTGGCGCCAGTGGCGGTTGGAGAATTTAAAGTACCTGTTGCCCGGCGTGGGGCTGGGCGTGATCGTAGGTATCCAGTTGATGGACCGAATGGAGCCCCGCCACTTCAGCCTTATCATCGGCGTGTTGGCCGTGAGCTTTGTGGTGTTTCAATTGGTGAAAGAAAAAGTGTTTAAAAACGAAACCCCTTTTGTACCGGGGTACGGCACGGGCACGGTCGCAGGCATCGGGGCTGGCCTGACCAGTACGTTTGCTCACGGTGCCGGACCGATGATCAATATCTTCATGATCCCCCAACGGTTATCCAAGGAGGTATTTGTCTCCACCCGTGTGCTGATCTTTACGTGGATTAACTGGATCAAAACGCCCTTTTTCGTGGGCTGGGGCTTGGTGACGCTGGAATCATTGAAGTGGAACGCCCTCTATCTGCCGCTTGTGCCCGTGGGCGTGTGGCTGGGTGTATGGTTAAATAAAAAAATCCCTGAGGACAAATTCCGGACCCTCACCTACGCTCTTACAATGCTGGCTGGGCTGCACCTGATTCTCTCCAACTTATAGGATTAGTGGATGAACGCGTTTGGCAGGGTGGTTCGGCGTTCGCGCGAAGGCATCACACCCTGCACGGTGTGGCGTTTGCCGTTCAGCGTCAAATCCACCTCGACCGTAATCCTGCTGTTGCGCCGGTAGGGAATCGGCGGCAGATCACGCGTTTCGTAATTGCGATTGTTCTGCATCCAAAACGAGCGCGAATAATCCGTCAGCAGCACGGTCTTCGGCCCGTCGTCCATGCGATAAGCGAAGGAGTGGAGCTCAACCGCCTCCACATGCGGATCGGGCCCGGCCGCGCGTTGGCGATCCTTCACGTACAATTGAAAATACACCTCGCCATGCGTCTCCAATTTCCCCGGCCCCACATTCTTGGGAAACCAAGCCGAATAGGTGGACACCTTCAATTCATTCTTCTCATTCAGCTCCTGTATCAAGGGTGTGTACTCGCGATGCGTCACCGTGGTGCAGCCTAGGAAACGAACAGGATCGGCAGGGCGATAGAACAGGCGCGAAACCATCGGGCTGTAAACAAGGGCATGACAGTCGGGAGCTTTCCGATTGGCGCCCCAAAGTCACGTGCATATTATGCTAGACAAGGAAAGAGCTTTCAGCTACGTTTCAAGAAGTTCTCACCGATGCAGCTACGATACGCGCTGCCTTCGCCTACTTGCGATAAGGTGATGAACGTCACCGCTTCCTTCTAGTTCCTCTTATTTATTTTGGAATGGCCCAAATTACCCCGAGCGTGACCGTTCGTTAATGGGTGTGATTTCCGCAGGGTTGATCTGGGTTATTGTAGCCCCTACCCCAAAAAAAATCCCCGACCGGTAGGTCGGGGATTGATTGTTCATTAAGTAATTAACCTAGTCTTGGTACGGCTTCAAGAGTGTAAGGTTAGGATCTGTTGCCACTGAGGAGCCTTCGGAAAAATTATGCTCAGAGCGATGGATTTGGCTATCCAAATCGGCAGCGGTTCCTTGCTTCACTTCTCCGCCGGCGGTAACGTAGTTACCTTCGTCGTAGCTCAACCCTGTCAGGCTAAACTGCTTGGTACCGGGGCCATAAAAGCCATTGCCTTCCTCGTGATCGTCATCACCGTGATCGTCATCACCGTGATCGTCGTGACCTTCTTCTTCATGTTCTTCGGGGCATAGATGCGAAGCGTATCCGTGTTGATCGTAGCCAAGGAGCCCTTGAGGATATTCCCACTTATCATTTTTACCGTGTTCCTCGTAATAATGGTGAGCATCCTCATTGTGGCCTTTAATATTTCGAGTGAGCCCTAGGATAGTGTCACCCGCGCTTAGGTCGCCCATCATTGCGATGGAATAGCTTTGTAGCTTCCTATCGATTGCTTGGTCGGTCTTTCCTTGTAGCTGGTCAAAAGATGTTGTCGCATGCTTTCTCTGAGCAGCAATGGCTTTCGGGTCCAATGGGGATGCGATCATGCTGTATACACCCAGCGAATCGCGAACGCTGTATGCCATCATCCAACGGTTGCCCTGTTGAGGGTCGCTCCAGTTGTTATAACCGAGTGCTCGTCCTGCGGATTGCGAGGTCAAGTTCGGGTCATAATGAGGAGTCGCCCCATCGTTATCCGTACCATAGGCAGTATAAGCGGCGTGTACAGTTTTCAGATTGTTGGCGCACTTAAGTCGGTTGGCCTTAGTTTTTGCCTTGGCCAGGGTTGGGAGGAGCATGCTTGCAAGGATGCCAATAATTGCAATGACAACTAGGAGTTCAATCAGCGTGAATCCGCGATTGTTCGTAAAACTTTTTTTCATTTGTTCAATTTAATTTAAATTTTCTAACTTTTTCAGGAAAGGGCGCAAGTGAGCGCTTGATAACGTTGGTGGATATCACCAACAAATAGCAAGGGAGTGCTAAGTTAAAAAATCAAGCCTTAGGCGGAAGAAAAGGGGGGGCAGAGAATGAAGAATAAACGAGATCAGTTAGGTCATCGACTAATTGGACCCCATAGAACTCCGGGTTGATGACAACATTGTTATCGGCAATCTGGGTGAAATTTTCCTGAGTGGCTTGAGTTTTGGAACGCCGAGGCGTGCCTTGTCCATCTTCGTGCTCCGTGAGGTATTGGCAAGCGGTGCACGTTTTATGGTTAACTATAAATTGAACAAAACTCTCAGCATCCCCGGAGCCTTGCGCGTCTTCGGAAAAAACCCAGCTAGCTGCGTGCAGAGCAAACCATTGCATGCCAATGGCCACGACTAATGCCGTTACCACCGAAACACTTAACAACGTTGCGACTTTTCTATTCAAAATGCAAATGGCTTGCAACTTTATCGGGCACTTGAGCTTCTGTAAAGCGCCGAGTAGGGATTGGCGTGTGTCTCGAGACGCACGCGTAGCGTTCGGAAAAAGCAAAACATGTGCCACCTTAATCGGGGGATTTTTATGGGTAAACAGGGGTTTAATTGCCATGAAAAATGTACTCCGTGTGAAAATTTACTCATTTCGCGTGAATTTCATTAATTATGCCATTTAAGCCTAACCCTATCCCATCAGTCCCAGAATAAATGGGACATAATCGGTGGAGAACTACTTTTTTGGCGCTTTTTGGTGAATAAACGCATTTTCCAGCTGAGTATTATAAACGTGGGGTTGGCTCTGGTTTTCCAGTGCTTATCCGCACGTTTTAGGTGTGTTTTTTACAAAGAATAACTATGTTTGGATAACGTGGCCTTTGTAGGGGGCGGCCTTGTGCGATACTCGAATTCGTTGATGCCAAGTAAACGTGTCCAGCCAGCCAGTGCTCATCCGCCCACGTGGGCGGCGCGTAGTATTCTGGCCCAATGGCGCGGGATTGATCTTACTGAGCAGGAAAAGGCCCGGCTCAATCACGCACGCACCACGGCGGATCTCATGCCGGCGGTGATGCAAAAGCTCGGGCTGAAGCAGCGCCAAAGCGAGGCGGAGATCAGCAAGGTGTGGACGGAGTTGATCGACCCCACGGTCACCGAACACGCCACCCCGGTGGGCATCCGCAAGGGCACGTTGTTTGTGAATGTGGACAGCAACGTGTGGCTCAGCGAGATCGTGCGCTATCGGCGCCATGAAATTCTGAAGCGCCTCCAGCACGCGTTTGGCTCGGAAATGATCGCGCGAATTTCGTTCCGTGTCGGGTAGGGCGAGGCCTTAGTGCCCGCCCTGTCCTTCACTGATCAATGCGCCGTAGCCTTCCCGAAAGTTCGGGTACTTCAATTGCCAGTCGGTTGCCTTGAGTTTGGCGTTGGACACACGTTTGTTGGTCACCGCTCGTTTGCGTTTTTGCACTTCGCCTTCTGACGGCACTGTTTTGTTAAGCTCCTTAGCCAACCACTCAAAGAACGCGCGTTGGGTCAGTGGCTCATCATCGCTCGCATTGTAAATACCCGGAGGGATGTTCAATGCAGTAACCAGAGCGCTGACGACATCATCCCGGTGGATCATGTTGATCCAGCGCGAGCCGCCTTGGGTAATCACGGCTTCATCTTTTAGAAACTGACGGTAAAGGTAGCCGCGCTCCGGTCCGTATATGCCGGCCACCCGCAGGATGGTGGCCACTTGGGGGCTCTCTTGAAATAAAGCTTCAGCCTGCAAAAGGTTAATGGCGGTGCCGGTAGCGCCATCGTGGTTGGCTGTTTCGTCAACCCAGTTGCCATCAGTTTGCGGGTACACACTCGTGCTGCTGGTAAAAATCAATCGGGTTACAGTATCTCCTAGCCAGTTTAGAAGATGGGTGGTGCCATCCACAAACACAGCTTGGTGCACCGAAGCATCTCCGCGTGAGGAAGATGGGGTGTAGTAAATGACATCAAAGTCTTGGGGGATGGCCTCAAAGCTACTGCGGTCCGTGACATCGAGCGCGTGCGGCGTAACGCCTGAGGCGGAAAAATCGCTGCGTCGTGTGCCGTGCACCTGGTGTCCCATACGCGCCAACGTTTGCGCCAAGGGAAGGCCAACGTAGCCACAACCGATTACGAGGATCCGCATATTAGATTGGTCTCAGCGCCGCTCGGGCGGGGGCCCCATCGCTGCCGATTAGTTTCATGGGTAAGCAAGCCAGTTCATAGTTCCCGGGCTCAACGGCGCTAAGGTTCAGACCTTCGATGATCCATACCTCGGCTCCGAGCAATTCCACGTGTGTTTCTACGCCGTCTTTCTTAAAGCCGCCCACGCTGAGGTAGTCCACGCCGACCGTCTGCACGCCGGCGGCGGTGATATGCCTTGCGCCATCCTGTGCTATGAAAATGAAGTCCTCATCAAAATCATCGCTTTGCCAACTGCGCGTGGAGTTGCGTGTCTTGAACAGGATACGTTCGCCGCGTTGCAGGTTGTGCGGCTCGAGCTCGGCGGCGGTGATGGCGGTTTGGTCATGAATTTCAATCACCCGACACGGTCCGAGTACGGCATCCAGCGGTAGGGCTTCCATGGTGATACCGCCATCGATGAAGTGCCGCGGGGAATCCATGTGCGTACCAGTATGCGCGCTGAGGCTCATGTGGGTGAGATTGCACGGACTGCTGTTGGCGTCGCCAATGGTCTTGTGCAGGCGCGATTGGAACCCGGGATCACCGGGCCAATGCACCATGCCGTTGCGAACAGGAATGCTGATGTCGATCCAGCTCATGCGGAGAAACTAAATCCTAAAACCAAAATCCAAAATCCTAAATTAATCCAGACCGCGTTCTTCAAGGTCCTCCTCGTCCATGCCGAAATAATGGCCGAGCTCGTGCAGGTAGGTGATGCGGATCTCTTCGCGATACGCCGCCTCATCTGTGCCGGCGAATTCCCAAAGGTTTTCGAGAAAAAGGATGATTTGAGTCGGCTGCGGATGGCTGCTCGGCCCGTCGGCTAACGATTCACCCAGAAACAACCCCAGCGTATCTGGTGCAATGCCGTCTGCCACAAAGCCGGTATTCGGGCTGGGCTCAAAGGTGACCGGCACAGACCGCGCGCCGGTCTGCAGGGCCTCGGGCAGTTCGCCCTGAGCGGTGGCCATTTCCTCATGTGCCACCGTGAGCAGGTGATCGAACGAGCCGGCCTGCATCATTTGCCCTTGGAAGCTCCAGCCGGTTGGGCTGCACGGGAGGCCTTGAACTGCGTCAGCACTTCGGGGTGTTGCTCGAAAAACACTGTGAGATCGGCCAGTGTCTTAAGGGTGTCGGCACTGAGATGGTGTTCGATTCCCTCGATATCGCGTGCCTGCGTTTCGGCGTCCAACTCGAACAACGTAAAAAACCCGGCCAACACTTGATGCCGATCGCGGATTTGCTCCGCCACCGCCCGGCCGGCATCGGTCAACGTGAGCGCCCGGTATTTCTCGTAATGAAGATACCCCTCATCCGCCAGCTTCTGCACCATACTGGTGACACTCGGCTGTCCGACCCCAAGCGATTGGGCAATATCGGCCACATGCGCCGTGCCCTTGCTCTCCAGTAATTCATGAATGCGCTCGAGATAATCCTCGGCACTTTGACTCGGCTTGGAAGGCATATCCAGAGACTACAGATAAAACTTCGGTGCGCCAATAAATTATTGCCGAATTCTGGGCTCGTGAAGTGCCGTTTGAGCCTTGAATTACCGTTGTGAACGGCCGAAACAAAAAAAGTTCATGTTCAGCAGAAAAAAGGCTTGTGAAATAATTCACACACCCTAGTTTGAACCGCGCTGAGTGCCGCAATAGGCGGCGTTTTCTGCATTTTTTGTTCAAAAATGGATTTTAAGCGAATACTGGCCGCCTTGTTTCTCATGATGGCCGTGCCGTGTCTGGTGGCCGAGGAGGCTTCGGGCACTAGTGTGCACTTGATTCAGGTATTCCCCTCGTTTTCTGAGTTGATCGGTGGCGGGGGCCTGCCTTTCCTTGGATCGCTGCCCCCAAACGCGGTGGAATTATTTAAAATTGGCCCGCTACCAGTCACCAACTCCATGGTGGTGACCTGGATTGTGGCGCTTGGGATCATCTTCGTCGTTCAGCTGGCAACCCGCAATGTGAAGCTCGTGCCGGAAGGCATTCAAAATTTCGTAGAGTTTTTGGTGGAGGGTTTGTACGACTTTTTCCGGAGCGTGGTAGGGGATCACATGATCCATCGCACCTTTTGGTTTTTGGCTACCGCCTTTATCTTTATTTTATTTGCCAACTGGTTTGGTCTAATCCCCGGATTGGGCACCATTGGCTGGGCGGAGCCGGGCCACCACAATGAACACATCACCGAGCCCTTGATGCGCGGCATGAACGCGGATTTGAACATGACACTCGCCATGGCGACTATTTTCATGGGCCTGTGGTTGTACTGGAGCCTGACGGAGCAGGGAGTGGGTGGATTTGCGGGTCACATTTTTTCGGTGAAAGGCCACGGAGGCGGGTTGTTGGGCACGTTTCTGGTAATTGTCTTTATTTTTGTGGGACTGATCGAAGTGGTGTCCATCGGCGTACGCCCGGTGGCATTAACCTTTCGTCTCTATGGCAACGTGTTTGCCGGTGAAAATATCTTGGAAACGGTGATGGCGATGGGCGGCCTGTATTTTGGCTGGCTGGCCGTGCTGCCGTTTTACCTGCTGGAGATTCTGGTAGGGTTAGTGCAGGCACTGGTTTTTGCACTTTTGTGTGCGGTGTTCACGGCTCTCATGTGTGAGAAGCACGACGACCACGCACACTGAACAATTTCGACGCCGGACCATGGGCAACCCGTGGAGGCGTTGGGAACAACTGAACAAAAGGAAATATTATGTTGGAAATGTTAGCAGCAGCAGCCCCTGAAGCCGCCGCCGCCGCCCCGGCGGTAGCCAGCAAATTGCACGTCGGCTTGGCCGCGATTGGTTCCGCACTCGGTGTGGGAATCATCGGTATGAAAGCCGCTGAGGCAACTGGCCGCAACCCTGACGCCGCCGGTGAAATCCGGACGCAGGCGATCATCTTCGCCGCGTTGGCTGAAGGTGTTGTGTTTATTGCGATCTTCCTCGGATAGAGCGCTTAAACCTTTATCTGGGCGGGGACACCCCGCCCAGTAACCAATTTACTTAGACATGGAAAACTTGATCTTGTTTGCGGCAGACGCCGGCGGGGGTGGGCGAGTGGATGAAATCGTCAAGACCTTCGGCGTCAACTGGCCGCTCTTTATCTCGCAGTGCATCGCCTTTCTCATCGTGGCGTTTGCGTTGAAGAAATTTGCCTATGGCCCAGTGCTGAAGGTGTTGGAAGACCGCAAGCAGCGCATTGCCGAAAGCATGGAGAATGCGGAAAAGATCAAGACCGAGTTGGCAGAGGCGCAGGCTACGAAGGATGAGATTCTGAGCCAAGCCAACGATGACGCCAAGCAGTTGATCAAGGAAGCCCGCGAGGCCGCCTCCAAGGTGACCGAGACGGAAACTCAGAAGGCGAGCAAGCAGGCCGAAGAGATCATTGCCAAGGCACGCGAGGCCGGTGAGGCCGATCGCGACGCGTTGAAGGCCGAACTTAAGGCCGAGATTGGCCGGTTGGTGGTGGAGACCACGGCCAAGGTCAGTGGCAAGGTGTTGAGTGACGCAGATCAGCAACGTCTGATCGACGAGACCAACAAGGAAGTGGCCGCTTAATTTCATGAAAGGCAACAAGCAATCCCGTCGTGACGCCAAGCAGCTCTTCCAGGCTTGCCAGGTGAATGGCGCGCTGGACGAGGCGCGGGTGCGGCAGGCGGTGACGCTGTTGATTGAAAAGAAACCACGCGGTTACTTCGGCACCTTGCAGGAGCTCCAGCGCTTGGTTAAGTTGGATGTAAACAGTCGCTCGGCCCGCGTGGAAAGTTCAGTGGCGTTGAGCGAGGCGCAGCAGCAGGAAGTGCGCGCCAGCCTCGGTCGTCTGAAGGGCGCCGACGTGGAAGTGGAATTTGCCGAGAACGCCGATCTGATCGGCGGCATGCGCGTGAAGCTCGGTGACGATGTGTATGACGGCAGTGTGAAGACGCGCTTGAGTCGATTGGCCGAGAGTTTCTAACCCAATTTAAGAACGACAAATCATGAGCAACCTATTGCAGGATATTGAAGCCCAAATCGCCGGCGCCAAGACCGATGTGGCGCGCGAAAACGTGGGTGTGGTGCGCGAGATCGGAGACGGTGTGGCCAAGATCGAAGGTCTGACCGGCGCGATGATGAACGAGATGCTGGATTTCGGCAACGGCGTGACCGGCCTGGCGTTGAACCTCGAAGAGACCGAGGTGGGCGCGGTGATCCTTGGTGATCACACGGGCATCGCCGAGGGCCAAGAGGTGCGCACGACCGGCAAGCTGTTGTCGGTGCCGGTGGGCAAATCGCTGCTCGGCCGCGTGGTGGACGCGCTGGGCCGGCCGATTGATGACAAGGGTGATCTGGGGGCGGAGACGAATTATCCGGTGGAGAAAATTGCGCCCGGCATCGTGAGCCGCCAGTCGGTGGATCAGCCGCTGCAAACGGGTATCATGCCGGTGGACGCGATGATCCCGATTGGGCGCGGCCAGCGTGAGTTGATCATTGGCGACCGCCAAACCGGCAAGACGGCCGTGGCGATTGACTCGATCATCAATAACGCCCGCATCAACAAAGAGAACGAGGGCGTCGAAGGCTTCCGCCCCGTGTACAGCATTTACGTGGCCGTGGGCCAGAAGCGCGCGAATGTGGCCAAGGTGATTCAGGATCTGACGGACGCCGGCGCCATGGAGCACACCATTGTGGTTGCCGCCACGGCGAGTGACTCGGCCACTAATCAATATCTTGCGCCGTTCTCCGGGGCGTCGATGGGCGAATGGTTCATGGACAACAACATGGACGCGCTGATTGTGTACGATGATTTATCCAAGCACGCGGTGGCTTACCGGCAGGTGTCGCTGGTGCTGAAGCGGCCGTCTGGTCGTGAGGCGTATCCGGGTGATGTGTTTTACCTGCACAGCCGGTTGTTGGAACGCGCGGCCCGTCTGCGGGCGGATGCCGGCGGCGGTTCGCTTACGGCGCTGCCGATTATTGAGACGCAGGCCGGCGACGTGTCCGCGTACATTCCGACCAACGTGATTTCGATTACCGACGGCCAGATTTTCCTAGAGACGGACCTCTTTTATCAGGGCGTGCGTCCGGCGATTTCGGTGGGTCTCTCCGTGAGCCGCGTAGGTTCCGCCGCGCAGGTGAAGGCCATGAAACAGGTGGCCGGCACGGTGAAGCTGGAACTGGCGCAGTTTCGTGAACTGGCCGCCTTCGCGCAATTCGGTAGCGATCTAGATGACGCCACCAAAGCTAAGCTCGAGCGCGGTAAACGAATTGTGGAAGTGTTCAAGCAACCGCAGTTCAAGCCGGTGAGCGTGCCGATGCAGGTGGTGACGCTATGGGCCGTGCAGAACGGGTACTTTGACGATGTGGATGTGGACGACTTGAAAGCCACTCAGGAGGCGATCGGCGAATACATGACTGATCGCAAGGCGGAGATCATCAAGAAGATTTCGGATTCCGGCAAACTGGATGACGCGCTTGAGGCGGAACTCAAGGGCGCGTTGGACGAGTACAAGGCCGCGAACAAGTAAGACTTAAATGCCCAGCCCCCGCGACATTCGACGGCGAATCAAGTCCGTCAAGAACACCGCCCAGATTACCAAGGCGATGGAGAAGGTAGCGCAGGCCAAAATGGCCAAGGCGCAACAGGCCGCATTGAACGGCCGGCCTTATGCCGAGGTGATGAACCGGGTGTTGTCGGAGGTGGTGACGCATGCGGGCGAATTTGAGCATCCCTACATGGTCCAGCGCGACGGCGATCGTCGGGCGCTGATTCTGGTGACAACAGACAAGGGCCTATGCGGTGCGCTGAACACCAATCTGCTTCGCATGGTGAGCGATGAATTTGTGACCGACGACACGAAGATCGTGTCTGCCGGTCGAAAGGGCGCGCAACATGCGATCCGATCCGGCTGGGATTTGGCCGCGGAATTTTCCTTCGGCGATCCGCCCGCCTTCGCTGAGGCGCGCGCGATCACCAAGCTGGCGGTGGATTTGTTTGAGAGCGGCGAGGTGGATCAGGTGGACATTGCCTTCACCAATTTCGTGAATACTATCACGCAAAACCCGGAAGTGCACCAGCTGCTGCCGATCGCCGAGATCGAAGGTGTGCAGGCCGGTGTGGAGGGCGAGGAAACTTCCACGGCGTTGGCTGGTGGGGCGACTGAGTTTGAGTTTGAGCCCAACGCGGGCGACGTGCTGGGGCAATTGCTGCCTCACTACATTAATTTTAAGGTGCACCAGATTCTGTTGGAAAGCCGCGCGAGTGAACACAGCTCGCGCATGGTGGCGATGAAGAACGCCACGGATAACGCCAATCAACTGATCAAGGATCTTACCCTCGAATACAACAAACTGCGCCAGGCGGCGATTACCAACGAGCTGTTGGAGATCACCTCCGCCCAGATGGCCCTAGGCAATTAACCGATAACAACGATTTTTTAGACGACGATTTTACGACCATGAACAAAGGCAAGATTGTACAGATCATTGGCCCCGTGGTGGACGCGGAGTTCACCGAGCAGTTGCCCGCCATCTACAACGCACTCACCGTGGAGTACCAGTTGGATGGTGAAACCGCGAAGCTGACGCTCGAGGTGCAGCAGCATCTGGGCGACAACTGGGTGCGCGCCGTGGCCATGAGCGCCACCGAGGGCTTGAAGCGTGGCATGGATATCACCGACAACGGCAAGCCGATCAGTATGCCCGTGGGTGAAGGCGTGATGGGCCGCGTGTTTAACGTGACCGGCGATGCCGTGGACGAACAAGGCCCCGTGCAGCCGGACAAAGACGCCGACGGTAACGACATTTACAACCCCATCCACCGTTTGGCTCCGGAGCTGAAGGACCAATCCACCACCCCTCAGGTGCTCAGCACCGGCATCAAGGTAATCGATCTCATCTGCCCGTTCCTGAAGGGCGGTAAAGTGGGCGCGTTTGGTGGCGCGGGCGTGGGCAAAACTGTGGTGATCATGGAGCTGATCAATAATATCGCGAAACTGCACGGTGGGATCTCGATGTTCGCGGGTGTGGGTGAGCGGACCCGTGAAGGAAACGATCTCTATAATGAGATGATCGAAGCCGATGTGATCAAGACCGAGAAGGACGAAAACGGTCACACCAAGTACAACGACAAGGGTCTGCCGATACTTACCGAAGGCTCCCGAATCGGGTTGGTGTACGGTCAGATGAACGAGCCGCCTGGAGCCCGTATGCGCGTGGCGCTGTCGGCACTAGCGGTGACCGAGTATTTCCGGGATGAAAAGGGACAGGACGTGCTGCTCTTTGTGGACAACGTCTTCCGTTTCTCTCAGGCCGGTTCCGAGGTGAGCGCGTTGCTTGGACGCACGCCGTCCGCGGTGGGGTATCAGCCTACGCTGGCTGCGGAGATGGGCGACTTACAGGAACGCATTACCTCGACCACCAAGGGTTCTATCACCTCCTTCCAGGCGGTGTACGTGCCGGCGGACGATTTGACCGATCCCGCCCCAGCCACCACCTTTGCGCACTTGGACGCCACCATCGTGTTGGAGCGTTCCATCGCCGAGCTGGGTATCTACCCGGCGGTGGATCCGCTGGCTTCCACTTCCTTGGCGTTGACGGCGGACATTGTGGGCGAGGAACACTACCGTGTGGCCCGCGGCGTACAGGCGGTACTACAGCGTTACAAAGAATTGCAGGATATCATTGCGATTCTTGGTATGGACGAGCTCTCGCCGGACGACAAACAAACCGTGTTTCGCGCACGGAAGATTCAACGCTTCCTCTCGCAGCCCTTCTCGGTGGCCGAAGTGTTCACCGGCGCGAAAGGCAAACAGGTGGATGTGGCCGATACGGTGAAAGGATTTGCCGAGATCTTGGACGGTCAACACGACGAAGTGCCCGAGGCCAACTTCTACATGAAGGGCGGCATCGAGGACATTCAAGGCTAAGCGGGATTTCAACGACTATGGCCAGCACCCTCAAGCTAGAGATCGTGACCCCGGAGGCGAAAGTGTACTCTGAGGACGTGGACTCCGTGTGCCTGCCCGGTGCTGAGGGCGAGCTCGGCATTTTCCCAAATCACGCGCCGTTGATGGCGCAGGTGAAAGCCGGCGAACTGATCGCCCGCAAAGGTGGTGAGGAAACCATCCTCGCAGTGGGGCATGGGTTCGTTGAAATCACCGGCGACCATGTGGCCATTCTCACCGACAACGCCGCGGACAGCGCTGATATCGACGAGACCGCCGCCGAGGAAGCCAAAGCCAAAGCCCAGCAACGCCTCGAAGAAGGCAGCGACATGTCTGAGGACGAAGCCAAGGCCTTGGCGCAAGCCATCCTCTACTCCGACGCCCAGCTCAAAGCCAAGCGCCACCGCCGCTAAGCAGGGGGTTTCTTCAGGACGCCCGAGTCCGATTCAATTTTTCAGAACTATTGATCCGTGCCGGAATTTGGCGCGGCGGGTGTAAGCAGCGGGAACAGGATGATTTCGCAGGCGTTGTAAGTGTTCAGCGGGCATTCAAAGACCACCGCTTCCTGCTCTAAAGGATCTGTGGCGAAGGCAAAGAAGTTAAAGAGCTCCGATTGTTTGCCGAATTGAATTTTGCGTGTCAACGTTTGGCCGTTGTGTTGGAGTTCCAGAGTAACGCTCTTTTTCCGTTGGATAATCTCGTAGGTGGCTAGCTTGTCCGCGCCGCGAGCCGTCCAGCGGGCGGCTTGCAATCGGCCCAGAGCGCCCAGCGCGGTGGGGATTTTTTCGCGCTGATCCTCAGTCAGCGGCTGACCCGTTCGGGTCCATTCCCCATCTTGATTACGCAACAACTCCAATGATTGCTTACCTTGGGTCAGGGTGATCTTGGTGACGGCTTGGGCGGGGAACTCCCAAAAGCGCCGTTGGCGGAGTTGATAGGAATAGGCGGGCAACGATTGATGATCCACGGCACGGACGCGGTACACGGAATCCTCATCAAACCGCCGGGCAAAGAGTTCCCCGCTGGCTTCCCCGGCTGGTGCGCCAAATGAGATTTGCCCGAGAATGGCATTGGTGCCGCCGCGCTGTAGCAGTGTGTATTGGGCGGTCGGTTGGGCGAGGCCGAACGCCGAAAAATCCCCCACCACTTCACGTTCGCGAGACACAGCCTCCATGTTTCGCAAACGCCCCAGCAGTGCAAAGACCAGGTTCTCATCCGCGGGGAGTTGGGAAGGTGAATTAATTTGCCACAACCCGTTGGTGGATTGCTCCAGGGTGAAGGTATCGCCGGCAGTGATGTTGATGCGCTGCAGGGATGCGGCCCCGGGATCAAAGGTATCCACCAAATGATGATCGCTGTAATCCCAAATCGGCGCACGCAAATCAGTGAGCCACGGCTTGGGGACGATCACCACGTTGGTGTGTTGCAGCAGACGGGCGTACACCATACCGGGTTGGTTGGTGGGGCTGTGGCCGAACTGCACGGCGGCCAGCCGGTTAGTGCCGCGGCTGAGGACGAGTTCGGCTTCCGGTGATTGCAGGCCATACGGCTGAAGATCCACCTTGGGGTCGTCGCTCACAAATTCCACGACGTTCCAGTTCCAAAGATTGATGAGCGTTTTTGTGATGCGTGTTTGATTGGCGCGCTTGGTGGGTGGCGGCTGGCTGATTCGCCAGATTTCATTGGTGGTTTGCTGGAGAGTGAGTTGGCGTGGGCCGGATTTAATCTGGATGTGATCCACCTCCAACTGATCGGCCCGGCTCAAGTGGAGCAGATGTTGGTCGCGCCAAAAGTTGGCCGTGAACGGTAGGAAATTGAGAAACTGCCGGCTCACGGTAAACACGCCGGGCTGTCCGGGGGTGCGCGCATAGAGCTTATCCTCAAGTGGGGTGAAGTCACCCAGTTGAAGTTCGATGTCTTGATCCGGCAGTTCCAACCGGATGGCAACGCGAGGAGGTGCAAAGCCAAACTCCTCCGGCGCGCCCATGGTTTGGCGGTAATTCAGCGGAGTCAGGACTTGGAGTTGGCTGATCAATTTTTTGGGGCCCTCGGGCATGGCGGGATAGGGCAGGGGATGTTCGAGGTGCCATTGCCCGGCGGATCGTGCGGCCCGGATGGTGTTGGTGCCGTTGTAGGTGATCTCAATGGACTCAATTTTGCCTGAATCAAATGCTGGCAACAGCACGGGCCCGGTCGGCGCTTCCTCGGTGTGTTCCCGCTCGAACAGCAATAGGTAGCCTACCGCAAAAACCGCGATGGCCATCAACCAAGCTGTGTCTTTTCGGATCATTTTAAGTGCGTCGCCTGAGCCAAATCAAGATCCCCAGCGTCAACGTACTGAGGGGCATCAACCCCACCAGAATGACGGCGAGGTTTCGAAATTCGTTGGCTTTAAATTCAAAACGATATGTCTGGATCGGCTGCGGCCCGATAGCGTGCAACAGATGCGATCGGTCGAGCAGCCAGTTGACCGTGTGCCAAGCCAGTTCACGGTTGCCTTCTTTGTCGATCATTTGGTTGCTGAGGAACAGCGAATCGCCAATCACCACAATTCGCGCGAGATGATCTGTATTGACGCCTTCCAAGGTATCGCGTTCCACCGCCGCGGCCACGGGCAGAGCACCCTGATGTTCGAGTGTGGGTTGTGTGCCGGCGTTGCTTTGGAGGAAATTCCGGTAGGCTTTGCCTTGGGGGCCGGTCTGGATCAACGGATACATCTTCTGCTTGGTGGCCAGTGGATCGGTGCCGGGCAGGGGACTAATGGTACGGGGTAGGAGCAGTCGCACGGGCAATTGCTCGCGATGCAAGGTTTGTACCACGGGATGGTGCACGTACTGCCGCAACGTAATAGAGCCGTCGCCGAGGGTGTTGTCCTGGTCCAGCACGGTATTGTGCCCCACCGTTAGGCCCCAAAAGCGCAGTAGATCAGAGAGGCCGCCGTCGGAACGGTGATTGAGCAAGACCATTAGCCGGCCGCCGCGATCGAGATATTGATTGAGCCGACGTTGTTCCTCCAGAGTGAGTTCGGATTTCGGGCCGGGGATAATGAGTAACTGGCAATCGGCGGGAATGGCTGGTTGTTTCTGCAGCTCAAGATCACGCACCTGTAAATTCATTTCCCCCAGTAACTGGCCAAACTCCCCAAAGCCCATGCTGGTGAGGTTGGTGATACTGTGTTCCCCGTGGCCAGTGAGGCAATAGGCGAGCGGTTGATCGTTACCGGAGACCGCGAGCAGGGCCGAAGTAAAATGGCGTTCACCAAGGAATGCCGTGCGTTCCATCACAAAGCCGCCCCCTTCGTTGGCGTTTTCCTGGCCGGCCGATTGGAGTTCATTGGCGGATGCCTTGCGAGGAGTGAGGTGGGATAGTTGCGCACCGGAGATGACCTTGTGTTTATCGTTGGAGGCAAACACCACGACGTTGTGCTGCTGCTCGCTCAACCGATAACGCGCCTGCACCCGGCGGGCTTCGCGGGGTTGCTGCAAGGGATCCACATGCGTCACCAGAAGACGCGGGTTGTGGTGGACGTATTGCTTGAGCAGCTCGTCCACCAGACGGAAAGTCGATTCGGTGCGATCAAAGAAGACGGTGATCTCCACTTCGTTGGTCATGTCGCCCAGCAACTGCTCGGTGCGCGGCGAAAGCTCATACTCAAGATTCTGCGCCCAGATTTGCCGCTGATAATGCTGATGCGCGTAGTAATTCAACGCCACTCCCAGCGTGACGACCGCCAGCGAGGCGCACAGCAAATTGATCCAGCCGCTCCAGCGGCGGCGTGCCGAAAAGCCTGGTGTGGATTGATTCATTTCCATCGTCGGCTCTCCACGGATTTGAGGGTGAAAAACAGAAATACCGCCGTCAGCGACAGGTAAAACATCACGTGCCGACTGTCGACAATGCCGGTCGAGAAATCCTGCATGTGGCGGAGCATGGAAATGTGCTGCACAAGATGATGCCACCATTGCACCTCCGTGGGCCGCAGGTCGGCCAGATAACCCAGAATAAATAAGCCCGTTCCCACGGCGAAGGTAAGCACAGCGGCTACGATTTGGCTGCGTGTCAAGGACGAGGCGAAGCAGCCCAGCGCCATGAAAAAAGCGCCGTACAATCCGATTCCCAGAGCCAAGCTCCAGACCGCGCCCGAATCCACCTGCATTGTTCCATGCGCATAATGCTCCAGTAGAAACGGATAGATCACCGTGGGCAGGAACGCGATCAGGAAAAACACATAGGAGCCGATGAACTTCGCCAGCACCACTTGGATATCGCTGACCGGCGTGGTCATGAGCGTTTCAAACGTTCCACGGGCTTTTTCGTGAGCAAAAGTGCGCATGGTGATCACCGGCGCCACCATCAATAGCACCAGCCAGAAGAATTCAGTCTGCGGAAATTTTTCCGTAAACGGCAGATCATACGCTAGTCCGTTGAGCAAGTACACCACCGTGAGCAGGCTGGCTCCGAGCAGCAATTGCACTCCGGCCATGATCACATAACCGCGCAGGGAGAAGAAATGGCCGGCCAATTCGCGCCTAGCCAGAGTGAGCAGGGCGGTCATCAGTCTTCGTCCTCTCGGGTAATGTGCACGAAGATATCTTCCAGCGTATGCCGTTCGCGAGTGAGTTCCCGCAAGGGCCAGCCGCGGGCACGGGCCAGAGCCGAGACGCGCGGGCGTAAATCTTCCCCGTCTCGCGGCGTTAGTGCGCAGCGGGAAAAATCGCCTTCCGCCGGCAGGACCCGGTGATGCTCAATCTCCGCCATCTCTTCCCAGGCCTCGTGCAGGGCCTCCTGTGGTGCTTGCAATTCCACCGTGATCCGGTGCCGGCCACCAAGGGATTGTTCCAAGCCGCGTGGCGTATCGTTAGCAACCACGGTGCCCTCATGAAAAATCAACAGGCGCGAGCAGGTGACCTCCACCTCCGGCAAAATGTGGGAGGAAATTAACACGGTATGGTTTTTGCCCAGCTCTTTAATATGCTGGCGCACCGTGCGGATTTGGTGCGGATCCAGACCGATGGTGGGTTCGTCCAGAATCAAAAGCTCCGGTTCATGCACGAGGGCATCGGCCAGCCCGACGCGTTGGCGGAAGCCTTTGGAGAGTTCTCCGATCATGCGCCCATGCACCTGAGCCAAATCAAACTGCGCAATCACATCCTCCACCCGGTCTCGGCTGGTGGGTTTGTCCAGCCCCTTGAGTCGGGCGCGAAATTTCAAATACTCCCGCACCCGCATGTCTTCATGCAGCGGATTGTTTTCGGCCATGAACCCCACGCGTCGGCGCACGGCTTCCGAGTCCGTGGCTACATCATGGCCGGCCACTCGTGCCGTGCCTTCGGTGGCGGATAGGAACCCAGCTAGGATGCGCATGGTCGTGCTTTTTCCGGCGCCGTTGGGGCCAAGAAAGCCGACGATCTCCCCGCGAGGAATGGTAAAGTTCAAATCCTGAATCGCCGGCCGGCTACCGTAATATTTGGTGAGGTGATTTACCTCAATCATCGGCGGAGTATCAGGTTCAGATTCTGCCATTATCGTACTTTCACCGTCGCCACGCCGGATCGCCTTTGGAAAAAGGCTCCCCGCTGGATTTCCCAAACCACGCTGAGCCGTACTTGGGCATTAGGTTCCCGGCTGTGGATATCGCGGGCAAAGGCCATGAGGCTTTGCGGTTGTGAATCGTCTACTCGCTGGATCACTGCGCCGGCTTCCAGCCCCGCTGAGCCGCCCGGGCCGCGGGCGGCTACTTTGGTAATTAGGTAACCGCCATAGAACGAAAGCCCGAGTTGTTCCGCTAAATCCTTCGTGAGCGTGCGCACGGTCAGTCCTAGCCGATCCTCGATGACCTTGGAATTAAACGCCCGCTCTTCAGGCAACAACGCGAGGGTCACCGTCATCACTCGACCGCCACGGAAGATTTTCAGCGACAGCTTTTCCTTTCCGCGCCCCGCCGTTTCCTTGGCCCAATCCACAAAATCGGCCACCGGCGTTTCGTTGACTTCCAGTACGGTATCGCCGGCGCGCAGGCCGGCCTTGGCGGCGGGACTATTGGCTTCCACTAGGGCCAGTCGCAGGCGGTTGCCATCCAGCCGCACCCGCGCGCCGAGCCAGAGGCCGCGTAGGTGTTCGGGCGTGAAAAATTTACCGAGCGTTTCGTTCACGCGGGCGATGGGAATGGCGAATCCAATGCCCTGTCCTTCGCGATGAATGGCTACGTTAATGCCAATCAGGTCGCCGTTCAGGTTGATCAAGGGGCCGCCGCTGTTGCCGGGATTGATGGCGGCATCAGTCTGGAGCCAGTTGGCCATGTCCAGAATCTCGTCAGCTTGGGGCACCTGCCGGTCGCGGCTGCTGAGAATACCGCGGCTCACCGAGCCGCCCAGTCCGAAGGGGTTGCCCAGCGCAATCACCGTCTCGCCCAGCAACAAGTCGCCATCGCGAGCAAAAGGCACGGGAGTGAAGCGTGTCTTGGATCCCTTGGGCAGGAGAATGCGGAGCAGGGCGAGGTCGCTACGTTGATCATAGGCGACACGATCGGCTTCGTATTCCCGCCCGTTGGCAAATTTCACTCGGATTTTGGTGGCGCGTCGCACCACGTGATCGTTGGTGATGATGTATCCATCCTCATGAATCACCACGCCGGATCCTAGACTACGCCGTACATCCTGCCGTGGTTGTCGATAATAGGGATTCCAGAAATCAGAAAACAATTCGGCAAACGGGTCGAGCACCTCCTGAACCGTTTCCGTGCGGATATTCACCACCGAAGGCAGCGCCTGCGCAACGGCCTTTACCACCGGGGTTTGCCGCACATCATCCGCGCCGATGAGGAGGGAGGGAGCCAGCAACCCCATTGCCAGTCCCTTGACGGCCTTCCTGAAATGGCGAATATTCATAAATCCCATACCCAATTGTGCGACACGCATTCTGCCAGAAAAAACAGGCACAAGCAACGGCAAGACCGGAGGATGACAGAAACATTTTATTCACAGTGGCGTCACACCTGCCCCGTTGATCTTGTGCGAGACGCCAGTTCCGGGCCTCCGCCTGAGCGGTTGCTGCAAGCCCTGTGGCAACGCCAACGCCTTCAACGGGATACGCTTCGTACGCTGGATGGACGCCCGGTGCGTGTCTTGCATCCCGGATTCTGGAATCATGAAGCCGGACCGGATTTTCGGGGTGCGGTGATCCAGCTTGGAAACGAGGCGCCCCTTTGCGGCGCGGTGGAGGTGGATCCAGTCGGCGCCGATTGGCGCGCCCACGGGCATGCTGGTAATCCCGCATTTGAAGAAGTGATCCTGCACGTGATCTGGAATGGCCCGGCTCATACGGCCTTGCCCACCCTGTTATTGCAGCCTTATCTGGATGCGCCTTGGGCTGAGTTGGCGGAGGAATTGGCCGGCCACACTCAATTACCGGCAGAGTTTGCCGGTCAATGCCGCGCGCCCTTGGCGGCCTTGACGATTGCCGAGCAAAACGCGCTATTGAATCAAGCCGCAGCGGTCCAAAGCCAAACTGATGGAACGCCACGCGCGCCGACACGGCTGGGATGCTACTTTGTGGCATGGCCTGTTTCGGGCATTGGGTTACAAACATAACGTCTGGCCCATGCAACATTTGGCAGAGCAACTCCCCATGTTGCACGCGCTGGGGGCGACCGATGCGGTCGGTTGGCAGGCTCGATTACTCGGAGCGGCTGGCTTGCTCACCGATGAGTTGCGCGGTCAAACGGTCGCCGCCCAAGAATGGCTGTCCACGCTTTGGCATTATTGGTGGCGTGAACGGGAGGCATTGAAGGCGATCACGTTGCCGCGCACGGCGTGGCGGTTGGGCGGATTGCGTCCGGCAAACCATCCTGTCCGCCGACTGGTGCTCCTCGCGCATTGGTTGGCGCGGGGAGATTTGGTGGGTCGCTTGGAAAGCTGGCTGCCTGTCGATTGCCCAAAAACCCAGCTACTCGCGACATTAAATGAGAGGCTCATCGTGCGGCCCTCTCCGTTTTGGGATTGGCATTGGACCTTCCGCAGTTCGCGCCAAAAGCGACGCTGTTCCCTGTTGGGAGCCGCCCGCG
>Ga0315320_10000418_pt1 | contig 34985 bp, 22 predicted proteins | sample M140m21515metaG_FD_203458 | JGI IMG/M metagenome (GOLD analysis project Ga0315320, IMG submission 203458) | Ammonia-oxidizing marine archaeal communities from Monterey Bay, California, United States - M1 40m 21515 | ecosystem: Environmental > Aquatic > Marine > Coastal | place: USA: California... | reverse complement strand
GCTTGGTACTCGGCCTCAGCGAGCATGGAGAGATCGTCGATGGAGGTCTCTATGGTTTCGACCTGTAACCCGCGGGCCTCCGCCAGCTCCCGGTCGAGTCGCAGCATTTCGGGGCTGATATCCACGACGGTCACGCGCGCGCCCGCGTTGGCCAGCATGGGGCCGTGCCGACCGCCGCCGGCGCCAAGGCAAAGAATGCGTTTATCGGTGATGTCGCCCCCGAGCCAGCCGAGCGGATCCAGGATCTCTAGTGGCCGATCCATTTCGTCATCCATGGCCGCGCGTGTAAAGCGTTTGCCGTCCTGCACGCGCGCATCCCACGCCGCGCGGTTGTGATCGTGGATGGGGTTCAAGGGCGTTCTATTTTTGCTTCCGACCGAAGAGCGGGAAGTTCTCTGAGGGGGTGTGAGCCTCACCGAAGAGGGGAGCGATACGCTTGACGACGTCCGGATGTTGGTCGGCGATGTTTTTGGTTTCTCCGATATCAGTCTTGAGGTTGTAAAGAGCGATGGGGGCATCGGGGTTGTCGCGCACTTTGAAGCGAAGCGCTTTCCAGTCCCCCATGCGGATGGCCTGAGTGTTGCCATAGGAATGAAATTCCCAATAGAGATAGCGGTGTGCGCGTTGCTTGTCGGCGCCGGTCAGGGTGGGCACGTAGGATATTCCGTCGGTGTGCTTCGGGGTATCGATGCCGGCCAGTTCGCACAGGGTGGGCATAAGATCCCAGTGTGCGCATTGATGATCGCTCACGCTGCCGGCCTTGATCTTGCCGGGCCACTGGGCGATGAGCGGCACACGGATACCGCCTTCGTAGAGGTCCCGCTTGTGGCCGCGCAACGGGCCGTTGCTGTCGAAAAAGTCTGGCTTATGGCCGCCCTCGCGGTGGGGGCCGTTGTCGCTGGTGAATAGCACGACGGTGTTGTCGGCGATCTTCAGTTCATTAAGCAGGTCCAGTAGCTCGCCGATTCCGCGGTCCATGCGGGTCATCATACCAGCGAAGGCGGCAACGGGATTTGTCACGCGCGTGCCGTGGCTGTACTTGCCGATGAGATCCTCGAACTGCGGGAATTTTTTCCGAAACGGCGCCACATCCTCCTCGGGACATTGCATGGCGGCGTGCGGAATGGTGATGGGCAGGTAAGCGAAGAAAGGGCTCTCGGCGTTGTCGCGGATGAACTTCAGGGAATGCTCATGGATGAGATCGTGCGAGTAGGTCTCGCCATCAAGCATCACCTTCTTGTCGTTGTGCCAAAGGTGCTTCGGATAAAAGGTGTGCGCCTGTCGTTGGCAATTGTAGCCGTAGAATTCATCCCAACCCTGATTCACGGGATCGCCGCTGGAACCGGGCGCGCCTAGGCCCCATTTGCCGAACATCCCGGTCGTGTAGCCGGCTTCCTTCAACAGCTTCGGGATGGTGATGAGGTCGGCGGGAATCGGTGCCTGCCCCTCGGGTTGCACCTCGCGATTGCCGCGCACAAAGGCGTGACCGGTGTGCACCCCGTTCAATAGGCTGCAGCGCGTGGGGGCGCATACGGTGCTGCCAGCGTAGTGTTGGGTAAACTTCATGCCGGCGGCGGCCATGCGATCGATGTTCGGGGTCTTGAACAGTTTTTGCCCGTAACAACTGAAGTCACCGTAACCGGCATCATCAACCATGATGAAAATGAAGTTGGGCTTCTGTTTCGCCTCAAGCGTCAGCCCGAGGCAAATCATTGCAAAGGTGAGGATGAGTTTTTTCATAGGGTAAATTGAGCGGGCGCGAGCTTTTGCGTGATGTGGCCCGGAGGCAAGTTCAATCCTTCTTGTCCTCTTCCTTCTTCTTGTCCTCTTCCTTCTTCTTGTCCTCTTCCTTCTTCTTGTCCTCTTCCTTCTTCTTGTCCTCTTCCTTCTTCTTGTCCTCTTCCTGCTTGTTTTTCTCCGCCTCGCGTTTGGCTTTTTCGTCGGCCTTTTGTTTGTCGCGCAGGGGATTGCCTGGGCGGGTGGGTTTGTTGAGGCGGAACTGCTGTTCGCGGATGCGGCGGGGGTAGTAGTTGTTTTCGATGTCTACATCGGCGGTTTCGCGATGAGGATCCAGCTCCAGCTTGATGATCTTTTTCTCGGTGATCAACAGCTTGGACACCGACTCCGGATTGCGCCGCCAGATTTGCGCGGGGAGGCGGTACTCCTGAGTGCTGTCATCCTCAAAGGTGGCCTTAAGCACTACCGGCATCACGAGGCCGCCGTGGTTCTTAAGGTCTACCTTGTAAAAATTCCGCTTCTCCTTGAGTAACGCCTTCTCTTCGTCGCTGAGGGTCTTGAGCAGTTTCTCGTAGCCTTCGCGATCCTTGTCGGTAATCTCCAGCTCGTCGTATTCGTTGTAAAAATCCTTCAGCTCCGGGAAGGCATCCACGCGCTTGGGCAGGGGCTTGTTGCGTTGCTGGAACAACCGCTCAGGCTCGTCATCGCGTTTGTTTTTCCGGGCGGTCTTTTCATTGTAAGGATCGCGCGTATCGACGGCGTACCGGTGGATGGTTTCAATGGAAATATCCGTGTGATCGGTGCTGTAAAACCAGCCGCGCCAAAACCAATCCAAATCCTGCCCGCTGGCGTCTTCCATGGTTCGGAAAAAATCCGCCGGCGTCGGCCGCTTAAAGGCCCAGCGGCGGGCGTATTGCTTGAAGGCATAATCGAACTGCTCCCGGCCAAGCACACTCTCACGCAGAATATTGAGCGCGAGCGTGGGTTTGGTGTAGGCGTTGTAGCCGGTGCTTTGCAGGGAATCAGCGCCGGTCATGATCGGCATTTTGTTTTCCTGCTTGAGATAATTCATCAGCCCACCGATACGCTGGGGCATCAAGCGTGAGGGATAATCCTCCTCCCATTCCTGCTCGGTGAGGAATTGCATGAACGAATCGAGGCCCTCGTCCATCCACATCCACTGACGCTCATCGGAGTTGACGATCATGGGGAACCAGTTGTGGCCCACCTCGTGAATGATGACACTGATAAGCCCGTACTTCGTGCCCTTGGAATAGGTGCCGTCCTTTTCCGGACGCGGTCGTTGCCAGCAGATCATCGGGTATTCCATGCCGCCGATCGGGGCATTCACCGAGATCGCAACTGGATAAGGATAATCAAATGTGTGCCGCGAAAACACTTCCACCGTGTGCGCCACCGCATGTGTGCTGTACCGGCTCCAGAGCGGTTCACCTTCCTTCGGCCAATAGCTCATGCACATGATCTTTTCCCCGTTGAGATCCATACCCATGGCGTCCCACAAAAACTTGCGCGAGCTGCACCATGCAAAATCCCGCACGTTATCCGCCTTGTAGATCCACGTCTTTTTGCCCTTCGCCTTTTCCTTCTCGTTGGCCTTGGCCTCATCGAGCGTCACGATAAACACCGGCTTCTTCGCGGCGCGCGCCTTTGCCAAACGGTCACGTTGCGTCTTGGTAAGCACGGCCTCAGGATTTTGCAATTCGCCCGTAGACGCCACAATGTGGTCGGCTGGCGCCGTGATGCGCACCAGGTAATCACCAAACTCCAACGCGAACTCGCCCGTACCGAGAAACTGTTTGTTCTGCCAACCGGTTACGTCCGTGTACGCGCACATCCGCGGGAACCATTGCGCCAACGCGTAGAGATGATTTTTGTCCTCCTTAAAAAACTCATAGCCCATCCGCGAACGAATCTTGGTGGCGTCGATGATGTTAAAACTCCAGTCCACCGAGAACGTGATTTTGCCGCCGGGCTTGAGCGGCTGCGGCGGAATGATGCGCATCATCGTCTGCACGATCACGTGTTTGAGCGGTTTCCCGGCGGCATTCTTCACCGCCGTGATCTTGTACCCGCCATCAAATTTCTGAGCATTTAGTAGCCCCTCGAATTGGTTGAAGGATTGATCGTTCAATCCCGACGTGGTGCGCGACTGATGCGCCATCATTTGTGGATCAAACAAGTTTTGATCCAGCTGCATCCACAGATAATCGAGTGTGTCCTTGGAGTTGTTGTGATAGGTAATCGACTCACTGCCAAGGATGCGGTTATTCGCCTCATCAAGCTCCACATCGATCACGTAATCGGCCTGCTGCTGCCAATAGCCCGGCCCCGGCGCGCCCGAAGCCCGGCGCTGCGCGTCCGGCGTGGGCCAAACATCATCCAGCTGCTTAAACGGATCACGCGGCGCAGCCGATGCACCGGAAAACGAGAACACAGCCACCAAAGCCGCGCCCAACAAGAGAGGGAGGCGTTTCAACATAGGAAAGGCTCCGATGTACCGGAGCCTCCCCAAAAAAGCAATGCGAGAGATAGCTCAATCTCTCAGCTTAGCAAGCAGGTGAAGGATCTCGATGTACAGCCACACTAGGGTGACCATCAGTCCGAACGCGCCGACCCATTCCATGTACTTTGGCGCGCCATGTTCAGCGCCGTTTTCTATGAAGTCGAAATCGAGCACGAGATTCAACGCCGCCACAATGCAAATGAAAACGCTAATGCCAATGCCGATCGGCCCGGAATCGTGTAGGAACGGAATGGAAACCCCAAAAAAGCCTAGGATAAACGAGGCGATATAGATGACGAAAATACCTCCGGTGGCGGCCACCACGCCGAGCTTGAAATTCTCCGTTGCCCTGATCAGGCCGCTTCTGTATGCCGCGAGCAAGACAAAGAGGATTCCAAAGGTCAACCCAGCCGCCTGCGGAACGATCCCCGGATAGACCCTTTCCATAAACGCTGAAATCCCTCCGATGAATAATCCCTGTAAGACCGCGTAAATCGGCGCGGTCACCGGCGCCCATCGGGGCTTGAAAATTGTAACCATGGCGAAGATAAGCCCCCCAATGGCGCCGCCGATCGTAAGCAACCCAACCGGCCCAGAAACAACCAGCTGCCCATCGGCTCCCGGGCTGAAGACCATGCTCCAGGTCATCGAAGCGGAGATGAGTAAAAGTAAAAGCAGGGCCCCTGTCTTATGCACCGTGCCCATGAGCGTCATCCGATCTTCACCTGTAAGATCAATATGACGGGTAAACGTATTGTCGTTGAGTGCGGGATTTGCTGTTCTCATCATAATGTTCCTCCTAGTTCCGATTGTATGAACAACGCGCTGGCAGAAATAACTAACACATCATACTCTTTTCGTCCATCCCCTGCTTTTGCCTCGCCAGTCGCCAAAGGCTCCGCCACCATCCGCGGCTATGGCTGATGCGCCTTATCTGACTGCGCCGGTGAAAAGTAAGGAGCTGCCCAAGGGCATCCCGTACATCATCGGCAACGAGGCGGCCGAGCGATATTCGTTCTACGGCATGAAAGCCATTTTGGTCATCTTCATGACCAAATACCTGATGGACTCCGATGGCGCGCGCGCGCCGATGTCTGAGACGGAGGCGACCACTTGGTTTCACCTGTTCAACAGCGCGGTGTATTTTACGCCGTTGCTGGGCGCCATCGTGGCGGATGCGTTTTTCGGCAAATACAAAACCATCGTCAGCCTCTCGATTGTGTACTGCCTGGGCCACCTCGCGTTGGCGTTGGATGAAACCCGCCTCGGACTGGCCGTTGGCCTCACGCTAATCGCCATTGGCGCGGGCGGCATCAAACCGTGTGTCTCGGCGCATGTGGGAGATCAATTCGGCAAATCCAACGGGCATTTGCTCACCAAGATTTTTGGGTGGTTTTATTTCTCCATCAACCTTGGCGCGTTTGCCTCGCAAATCATGACGCCGATCCTACTCGACCGCTTCGGGCCGCACATTGCCTTCGGCGTGCCGGGGGGGTTGATGCTGCTGGCCACCATTGTGTTTTGGATGGGGCGGCGCGAATTCGTGCATATCCCGGCCGGCGGCATGAATTTCCTACGGGAAACGTTCAGCAAAGAAGGCCTCAAGATCATTGGCCGCCTGTGCATCATCTACCTATTTGTGGCGGTGTTCTGGGCGCTCTTTGACCAATCCGGCTCCAAGTGGGTACTCCAGGCCGACCGCATGGACCGCAACTGGCTGGGCATCGAATGGCTCCCCTCGCAGATCAACGCCATCAACCCGATCATGATCATGGTGTTCATCCCGATCTTCGCGTGGCTGATTTATCCGGGCCTGAACAAAGTGTTCCCGCTCACGCCCCTGCGTAAAATAGGCATCGGCTTGTTCGTGGCGGTGCCGTCATTCCTTATCCCCGCGTGGATCGAGTTGCAAATCAACAACGGCCATTTGCCTAACATCATTTGGCAACTGCTCGCCTATGTTTTTTTGACCGCCGCCGAGGTGTTCATCTCCATCACCGCGCTGGAGTTTTCCTACACACAGGCACCGAAGAAAATGAAGTCGCTCATTCTGGGCTTCTTTCTCATGTCCGTCTCCTTGGGCAACCTCTTCACCGCGGGCGTAAATCACTTTATTCAGAACGAGTCCCCAGGCTTCACACCGGATGTTGCGGGAACCTACGTGGTGCGCCTGAGTGCCTCTGATGGAGAGGCGAAGGTGGATCGGGAAATTACCATCAATGCGGTGGAAGAATTGCCGGAAGACAAAGCCCCCCCGCAGGAGAAGCGCAAGCCCTCGGTTGACGCCGGCCACTTCCGCGCGGTACCGGCCGGGGAATTGGTCCGCCTGTATGGGACAGCGTCCAAGGGGGATTACAATGGCGCCTTTCAATACAGCTGGAACTGGGTGCAATTGCCTGAGGACAGCAAGCTGGATGCCGCGTCATTGAAACTGGCAAACACCCGTAACCCAAATTTCACGCCGGATGTGGAAGGCGACTATGAATTACAGTTCACTGTTCAAGTGGGTGAAAGCGAGGAAGCGTCCGACTCCAGCAAGGTCATTCTGCAGGTGACCGATGAAAACCTTCCGCCGGTGGTGGTGGCTGATGACAACGCCACCGTGGCCACCGGCAAAACCGCGGCCCTCCGGGGCACGGGCTCATTCGATCCCAACGGCGACGAACTCACCTATACGTGGTCTCTGGTGTCGGCTCCGGACGACAGCAAAGTGACCAAAGATTCCCTCACTGGCCGCCAATTTTCCGGGCCCACCAGCAAGTTGAAAGGGCCGGATTATTACCTATTTTTCGCCGGAACCATGCTTTTGGCCGCGCTCCTGTTTATTCCGGTGGCACGGTGGTATCAGCCGAAGGAATACCTGCAGGACGAAGCGGAAGATGAGAATGATCCGGCAGATCCCGATGACACGGATCCCGCGGATAATGATCCGGAGGCCAAGCCGGTTTAAAAAAGCCCGTTTTTAGCGAAAAGACCTATTGACACATAAGACTGTTTCTGGTCTGGTTCGCCTCCCTTTTCGCGAATTTTTGCAATTTTTCTTATGTATGCAGTATTTGAAACCGGCGGCAAACAGTACCGCGCCTCAGCGGGCGATCTCCTGAAAGTGGAGAAGCTCGACACCGAAAATGGCGCCTCCGTGACGTTTGACCGCGTGTTGCTCGTCAACAACGATGGCCAAGTCACCGTGGGCGCCCCCACCGTGGCCAATGCCTCCGTGACCGCTGAAGTGGTCGATGCCGAGCGCAAAGACAAAAAGATTCTCATCTTCAAGATGAAACGGCGCAAGACCTACCGCCTCAAGAAGGGCCACCGCCAGCGCCATTCGATCGTAAAAATCACGGGCATCAACGCCTAACCTAACAAGACACACCATGGCACATAAAAAAGGACAAGGCTCCTCCAAGAACGGCCGCGACAGCCACAGTAATCGCCTCGGCCTCAAGCGCGGCAACCAACAGCTTGTCGAAGCCGGCACCATTATCGTGCGCCAACGTGGCACCCAACATATCCCCGGCGAAAACGTCGGTATCGGCCGCGACCACACCCTCTTTGCATTGGCCACCGGTCGCATCCGTTTTGACCGCAACCGCGGCAAGAGCCGGGTGAACGTGGATCCGGTGGAAGTCGTGCAAGGCTAACCCTTCGGCGACACCAATTTCACGGGCGAGGTTCCGGCCTCGCCTTTTTTGTTGCCGCCCCAATTATTGCGTCATGTTCATTGATCAGGTGAAAATCTTCGCCCGAGCCGGCCACGGTGGTGCCGGTTGCGTGTCCTTTCGCCGTGAGGCCTTTATCCCCAAGGGCGGGCCCGATGGCGGTAATGGCGGCCGGGGCGGCGACGTGATATTGGAGGCCAGCCACGATCTGAACAATCTCATCGCCCAGTTTTATGTCCCGCGTCTGATTGCCAAAAACGGCAATCCTGGCGAAGGCCAAAAGAAGAGCGGACACTCCGGAAAAGATTTACTCATCAAGGTGCCTTGCGGCACGATCGTCTGGAAATTGCCCGATCCGGAGCTCGAATCTGATGATCCCGCGCCTCAGCTCGTCCAAGGAGCTGGCGGAGAGCAGGCGCTGGTGATTGATTTCGACGCCATGGAAGAGGAAGGCGAGGAGGAGGCTGAAGCCGAAAAACCCAAACTCGCCATCGGCGAAGACGCTGAGATCGTCACTGACCTCACCGAGGACGGGCAGCAGTTTGTCCTCTGCACCGGCGGCCGGGGCGGCAAGGGCAACCATCACTTCACCTCCTCCACTAATCAAGCCCCGCGCCATGCCCAGCCCGGCGAAGCCGGCACCGAAGGACATTACCTATTCGAGCTGCGCATGGTCGCCGAGATCGGGCTGGTCGGCTATCCCAACGCCGGCAAGAGCACTCTCCTCGACGCCATTTCCCACGCCAAACCCAAGATCGCCCCGTACCCGTTCACCACCCTCCATCCGCAGATTGGCGTAGTGGAAATGGACGGCTGGGAACGCTACACCGTGTGCGATATCCCCGGCATCATCGAGGGCGCCCACAATAACGTCGGTCTCGGCCACGAATTTCTCCGCCACATCCGCCGCTGCGACACGCTCTGCCTGATCCTCGACATGGCCGGCATCGATGACCGGCATCCGTGGGATGATTACGAAAAACTTCTGTTCGAGCTGGAACAATACGATCCGGAAATGCTCAACAAACCGCATCTGATCGCCGCCAACAAAATGGACGAGGACACGGCCACCCCCAATCTGAAGGAATTCCGCAAACACTTCCCTGACGTCGAAATCATGGAAATCATGGCCGCTCTCGACGAAGGGGTGCCGGAACTGAAGGAACGGTTCCGCCTTGCGGCCCGTGGCTAAACACTTTCACCCACTCTCTATTTCCCCTATTCTCCGCGCCCCATGTTACGAGCTGGTATTGTTGGGTTGCCGAATGTCGGTAAATCCACGCTGTTCAATGCACTGACCCGCACGCGTAAGGCGGAGTCGGCCAATTATCCATTTTGCACGATCGACCCGAATGTCGGCGTGGTGATGGTGCCCGATGGCCGGCTCAAGCCGCTGGCGGCGATTGAGGATTCGGCGGAGATCATCCCTGCCGCCGTGGAGTTTGTGGACATCGCCGGGTTGGTGGCCGGCGCCTCGCAGGGCGAAGGCATGGGCAACAAATTTCTCAGCCACATTCGCGAGGTGGATGCGGTGGTGCAGGTGGTACGCTGCTTTGAGGACAGTGAAATCCATCACGTCGCCGGCAGCGTCGATCCCGTGCGCGATATTGAAACGATCACTACCGAGCTGATTCTGGCCGATCTGGACAGCCTACGCCGGCAGATGCCCAAGCTGGAGAAGGACGCCAAACGCGGCGACAAAGAGGCCGCCGCCAAATTCGCGTTCGCTCAAAAGCTCGAACCGCATTTGGATGCCGGTAAACCGGCCATCACGTTTGAACTGGAGGAGGACGAACAGCCAATCGCCAAATCCCTGTTTCTGCTCACCGCCAAGCCAACCATCTTTGCCGCCAATGTCCAGGACGGCGATCTGGCCTCAGCCGACAGCAACCCACATGTGGAAACCGTGCGCACCTACGGCCGTGAACATCACGGCTGCGAAACGGTGGTCATCAGCGCCCAAATTGAAAGTGAGCTGGCTGATCTCGATGAAGATGAGGCGAAGGAATTTCTGGCCGACCTCGGCGTCGAGGAAAGCGGTGTGGGCCTGCTGATTCGAGCCGCCTATCATTTGCTCGGCCTCCGCACCTACTTCACCTGTGGCCCCAAGGAGACCCGCGCGTGGACCATTCACATCGGCGACACCGCCCCACAGGCCGCCGGCGTGATCCACACCGATTTCGAGCGCGGCTTTATCAAGGCCGAGACTGTCGGTTACGACGACCTGATTGCCAACGGTTCCGTGTTGGGCGCCAAGGAAAAGGGACTCTACCGGCAGGAAGGTAAGGACTACGTGGTGCGAGACGGCGACGTGATCTTGTTCAAGTTCAACGTATAATGTCCCGCGGCGAGCGCGTTATTCGTTAAACCCCTTGGGGCGCGTGGCCGATTCGCAGCAAGCCTCCTCCGAGGCCCGGCGGGCTTGGCGCTGGCCAGGTGACGTATCCAAGAACAGCACAAAATCCATCGTTGCGCCGGCCGTGCCGCGTTCGCGCACAAACTTGTTCATGATCCCCACCGGCGTCACCACGCTTTTTCCGAGCACCGGTTCGAGATCAAACTTCAGCTTGTCCCCGAAGGAATAGTAAAGCAGCTCACTGCACACCAGTTTGCTTTCATCGGAAAAATCAAAACCGAAATCGTACGGGCGCCCGTGATAGCGGAAGGCGTTGCGGATGACCTCCGCCCGTTGCGTATCGGTCAACCGCGGCCGCAACACGGCCACGTAATCTGCGTGCATGGAATGTTCGGCACTGGTGAACACCACGCCCTCGCTCATAGCCTCGAGGATCACGCGAGGTTGCCCGTGTTCCGGCCGTTGATGCGCCTCGCGGGCTTCGGCGTCCAGCGCGTCGTACTCGATGCCGAGCGCCTCCAGTTCTTTGGGCGTACCCACATACAATGCGCAGTGCGGCCAAAAGCCCGGCAGGAAGGCGTTAGACAAATACCAGTTGCGCCGCTCGAGAATGATATCGCCCGGCTGCAGCTGGGTGCGCGCCAGTGTGAGCCGCACCAGTTCTTCCGAAATAAACGGGTCCCGCCGCACAATGCGCGTATCGCCCATGAAGGTGGCCATCATTTTTTGGGCCTCATAAAACGGCACATGGACATCCTGCTCCAGCCGCCGGCCAATCCGCGAAAACCACGCGCGCACCGGATTAAGCGCTGTATCCTGCACGGCCTTCTGCCCGCGGGTAATTCGGCCGGCCACCCATTCAAAATCTGGACCGCCCACCCCCTCACGCCGCCAGCGGCCGGCATGCGTTTTGAAATGCTTGCCGTAGGTATCGTACAACGCCAAGTGATGCTGATCGGTCACGCTGTGATAGACCATCTCAAACTGGTCAGGATCCAGCCAACCCGGTTCGCCTTCGTTGAGCTTGGATCGCGCGGACTTGTTATCGCGATATTTCGCCACGAAGGTCAGGCCCGCTTCCAACGCCACGGCCGCAGCCCCGTACCCGACTAGGAAACACCGGTCGCGCAAGACATCGCCCTTCACTTTCTTGAACCCAATATACACGCGCGCCAGATGCAGCAGATCTTTGCGGTAGCCCATGTAGCGGATAAACAAGTGTCGAATCGCGCGACTTTCGTCCGGCAGATACTCAGCTTCCCCACCGTCGCGTTCCATTCGGACGACGATCTGCGCGTGCAGTGCATCGGCATCCGCCCGCACCGCGTCCATGCCTTCCGCCAGTTTTTTGAGCCGCAATTCATCGCGCTGAAGTTGCTGTTCCAGTTCCGCCGGCGGCAACTCGGCGAGCAACGAGTGGGCGTTATCAAAGGGGCTCGGCGGCGGCATGGTTAATCGGCCGAAATAAAAACTGCCTACGCACAACACCAGCACGCCGGCCCCCATCAAGGCCGGCCGCATCCAGCCGGGCAAAGACCGCGTGTTTTTGGGCCGGCTCTTCAGCCATCGCCCAATGATCACCAATGAACCCACGACCGCGCCCAGCGCCATGCCTCCCACCAGCCATCGCCACCACGCGGGCAGGGTGGCCGTTGGGTTATCCCGAAACGCCAACCCCACCAACAACACCCCCAGTCCGGCGGTAAAGCCCAGTGTAGTGCGGCCTGAATTCCATTCCCAACGCGCGCCAGCCCGCCACAAGACCTGGAGCCAACCCAGTCCCGCGGCCGCCACCACCGTGCCCCACCAAAGCCGCCAGCCCATCACTGAGGAATGCACCCGCCACGGCTCCGCCCACACCAGCATTTGATAAAATATCTGTGACGCCGCCACAAATCCCAGCGCCACTCGGCCCAGACGTGTGAGCGGCGAATTTAACGGATGAGACATCCGGGCAAACGCCGCGCCAGTGAAAACGCCGAACGAACAAAACCCCAGTTGCCCCATCGGCGAAGGAAAGCGCCCCATGAAAAACCCTGCCAACAGCAGGAGCAACAGCACCAAGGCCGCACTCCATTGCACTAGTGCGTACCAAGGTCGCCAGCCTTTGGGGGAAGAAGTTGAGGGCCTGCGTTCGCTCATGCCTTAAGCCTAAGCGATTGACGGCCGTTACTCCACCGCTTTCTGAATGGCCTGCAGCACGGGCAGAATGCTGGCCCCGTCCACTTGCGCCTCGGCGAACCGCGCCACGACCTTGCCCTCATGTTGGCCGTCAAATCCTTGACCTTCAGGGCCGGCACCGCCTGGCCAGGTTTGGAGTCAGAATCAATCTCCGCCGCGCACAGGGACACGGCCAACGTCGGGACCAGAATGAACAGGTGAATTCGCGACACCCCATCGTAGAGCTTTGCCTTCGGCTGACAACCCCTTAACATCCGTGCCGATGAAATTCTGCCTCAACACCAGCACCATCAAGCCCCAACCTTTGTTGAAGAAAATCGAGCTGTCCGGACAGGCCGGCTACGACGGTATCGAGCTGTGGATCAATGACGTCTATGATTTCATCGGGCGCGGCGGTGAAGTGCGCGATGTGGAACAAGCGCTGGCCGACCACGGCCTCATCGTCCCCAGCATGATCGCCATCCGCCAATGGGGCGACATGGATGGCTGGGAATATCAACTCGTCAAAGACGAAGCGCATCGCCGATTCGCCCTTGCCGCCCGGCTGGGCGCGCCGTACATCGTTGCCACCCCGCCGCTGGAACTCGCACGGCAGGATCATCTGCCCGAACGTTATGCGGACCTTCTGGAGATTGGTCGGCAGGAAGGCATTCGCCCCACCTTTGAGTACATCAGTTTTTTCAAGAGCGTCTACAATCTCTGCGATGCCTGGCGCATCGTGCAGGAGACCAATGACCCCGATTCCAGCATCATCCTCGATGCCTTCCACAACTGGAATAGCAACTCCACCCTCGCTGATCTCCGCGCCATACCACTGGAGCAGATCAGCCATTACCACATCGACGACGCCCATCCGGACATTGCACCCACCGAGCAAAAAGATCCGGACCGCGTCATGCTCGGCGACGGCCAAATCGATCTCGCCGCCGAACTGGCGGTGCTGAAAGAAAAAGGCTACGACCGCACCATGAGTCTGGAACTCTTCAATGCCGACCTCTGGGAACAGGACCCTCTGGACGTCATCTCCAGCGGGTTAACCAAAATGAAAACCCTCTGGGCCGAGGCCTAAGCAAAATAGAACAGCATGAAGACCGCACAGGCTGCCAGCAAGCCGGCCCAAAACCGATCTTCCCGCAGCAGGCTATAGCCGCGCCCTTTGGCTGCCGCCGATAATACTAGCTGGAATAGTGAGTCCATGAACATGACCCATGTCCAAATCGCTCCGATCAAACCCGCCGCCAATGGAGAAATCAGCTGCCCTGTCATGAAGAACCCCAGCAACACGAAAACGACTATAGTGCCGATCAGTTTTTTCGCGAAATGAATGAGATCCATTTCTCGGAATAACTTCAGCCCGACCCAAGTGTATTTCGATTTCTCCTCATCAACACCCGAGTATTTACTCACAATCACATTCGCGATTACCGCCGCAATGAATGCAATAAAGACACTGTGGAAAAAGTTGAGCTGTGAGCCAAATAAACTTTTAATCGCCGGCACATCAGCAAGCCATGCCGCGTACAGAGGCGGAAATCCGTAGGACACAACCACCCCCACGACGATAGAGGCGAGGCCGCCTGCGGCGGTGGCCCCTTTCCAAGCCATACCCAAAAGAAACGCCGCCACTAGTCCGGCTACCAGTTTACTTTGGTGTTTAACGACGTGGCTGAAGAAAGGCTCCTGCGTGTTGGGATCAAAGACCAAAATGGTTAACCCTGCTGCCAGCAATACCAGCACCCCGATAATAATCCTCCCTAAACGCACCAGTTGACCATCGGTCGCATTCGGGTTGATGAATTTTTTATAAAAGTCGAATGTTATTAGAGTAGCGGCCGAATTCATCATGGAGTCCACGCTCGATAGGATGGCCCCGACTAAACCAGCTGCAACCAGCCCGACCAAGCCAGCGATTCCCAGTGGGGCCACCACCTCGCGAAGAAGCATAGGAAACGCCGTGTCTCCGTCCAACTTGATGCCGGGTTGCTCCTGCTGGAACAAATAATAAGCCGCCACCCCCGTGCCAATGGAGAGAAACGGAATCAGAAGTTTAACGAACCCTGCCAGAATGATACCCGTCCGCGCTTCCTTCAATGACCGTGCCGAAAGTGCACGTTGAACAATAAACTGATTAGCCCCCCAATAATAAAGATGCAATACCAACAATCCGGATAACATCCCGGTCCAAGGACGTTGCGGGTGGTCGCTGGGCAAATACAGGTGGATTTTCTCCCTGCCGAGAGCCCATCCATCACCAGATGTTACGGGATGCCCGCCTGCATCCATTAACCGAAGATTACCCCAGCCACCAATAAGTTCATGGTTAAAAGTGCACCAGGCGACAATCATAATACCGAGCAACATCAAAACTGATTGGATTACATCGGTCACAATCACCGCCTTCAATCCGCCCACAATGGTGTACGCCCCGGTGACCACAGCCATGATTAGTACTCCAATGATATAATGTGTTTTATTAATGCTCAAACGCTCGGGCGAACCCGTCGCAGCCGAATCAATCACCCCCTGAACCGTGGCCTGATCCAGCATCAGGATATTCACCGTCCGTGAGCCAATGTAAAACGCCGGCAAAATCATGATGAGCACAATAATCAAAAGCATGATCACAGAATATGCTACCCGCGCACGGTCGTCATACCGCTTGCTCAGGTAATCCGACAGCGTGTAGATGTGGAGCTTCCGGTAGATCGGCAGGAAAAAATAGCAAAGCATCAGCAACCCCGCGATGGCCGTGATTTCAAAATGGCTTTCAACAAATCCCAGCGTAAACCCAACCGCCATCATTCCGACCATGTGATTGGCCGAAACATTCGTCCCGAAAACCGACCCAGCCACACCCCACCACGGAGTATCTTTACCGGCTAAAAAATAATCTTCCGAAGTTTTCTCCCGGCGCCCAACCCAGAGTCCCACTGCCATAACGGCAATGAGCGACCCAAAAAACACAACCAAATCAGTCTGTGTTAAAATGCCATCCATAGCGGTCGCTCAGGCGCACCCTGCATGAAACTTGAGTGGATTCCAATGTCAAAAAGCCTTGCCCCATGCCGTCCGGTAGACCAGTTTTCCTCTCAACACTTGATGATGAAACGTATTTTACTTTCCCTTTTGGCACTGGCTCCCGTGCTGCTTTCTGCGCAAACCCCGCAATGGATCTGGCCGGACCGATCCGAGAAAAACGAGACCGTCTATTTCCGTAAAGCCTTTAACCTGCCCGCCGGCAAAATTCAGAAGGCCCAACTAATCGCCACCTGCGACAATGGCTTCTCCGCGCACATCAACGGGAAACCCGCTCTCGCCGGCGACGAGTGGAATAATAAATACGCCAAAGAAATTACAAAGCTGCTGACTGCAGGAAACAACGTCATCGCAGTCGAAGGCCGCAATCAAGGCGGCATCGCTGGCTTTGTGGCTCAGTTGGAAGTGACCGTGGAGGGAAAGAAAACTACGCTAGTCACCGACACCTCCTGGGAGGCAACCCGCACTTTTTTTGGCCAATGGAAAGCCGGCAAGGGGTCTGACTGGGGCAAGACCATCGCCACCGGCAAGATGGGCGACAGCCCGTGGGGCAACGTATTTACCAGCGCGGCACGCGGCAGCGATGCCCCCGACGACAGCGGTAAAGTCAAGGTGGCGCAAGGCTTTAAGGCCGACCTTCTCTACACCGTGCCCAAAGGCGAGCAAGGCTCGTGGGTGGCCATTTGCGCCGATGACAAAGGCCGCCTGATCGTTAGTGATCAGGGCAACAAAGGCCTGTACCGTATCGATCCGCGCGGCGAGGAGATCAAGGTGGAGAAGCTAAACATCGGAATCTCCAGCGCTCAGGGCCTGCTCTACGCCCACGGCGCGCTCTGGGTAAACATCAACGGCGGCGGTGCCTCCGGTGTTCATCGTCTCACCGATACCAATGGTGATGATCAGTTTGATAAAGACGAACACATCATGCCCCTTCGTGCCGGCGGCGAGCATGGCCCACACGGTCTGGTGCTCAGTCCGGATGGCCAACACATTTACATGGTGGCCGGCAATATGACGCCCCTGCCTCAGGACAAGTTTGCCCATTCGCTAGCACCCACCAATTGGGCCGAGGATCATCTGCTCAAGCGTTTGCCCGATGCCCGCGGCCATGCCCGCAGCATTCGCGCTCCCGGTGGCTGGATCGCCCGTTTCGATAAGAACGGTAAAAATTGGGAGACCGTCGCCATGGGTTTCCGGAACACCTATGACCTCGCCTTTAATGTCGATGGCGAACTGTTCGCCTATGATTCGGATATGGAATGGGACGCCGGCACGCCGTGGTATCGACCCACCCGTTTTTATCACGTCACCAGCGGAGCCGATTTCGGCTGGCGCACCGGCACCGGCAAATGGCCGCAATGGTATCCGGACTGCCTGCCTGGCGCCTATGGCATCGGCCCGGGCTCTCCCGTGGGCGTGGTCTCCGGTCTCGGCGCGAAGTTTCCCGCCAAATACCAGAAAGCCATTTACTGCCTGGATTGGACCTATGGCACCATGTCCGCCATGCACGTAACGGCTGAAGGCGCCTCGTACACCGCCACTCGTGAAGAATTTGTCGCCAGCTCCCAGCTGCGCATGACCGATGCCGCGATCAACCCCGTCGATGGCTCCATGTACTTCACCGTCGGCGGACGTGGCGGCCAAAGCGCCCTGTACCGCGTCACCTACACCGGCAAGGATAGTACCGAGCCCGTGAAGACCCAGTCCCCCCATGCCGACACTCGCCAGGCACGGCAGGAATTGGAATCCCTCCACAAACGTCAGGCCGGCGCAGCCGCCAAAGTCTGGAAACATCTCGGCCATGCCGACCGCCACATCCGCTGGGCAGCCCGCGTGGCCGTGGAGCATCAACCCGTCACGGAGTGGCAGGACGAAGCGCTCGCCGAGAAAGATCCTCAAGCCTCCCTCACCGCCCTGTGCGCCCTCGCGCGCCATGGCGATAAGGCCCTGCAAGGCAAGCTCATCACCGCCCTGAACCGCCTAGATTGGGCCAAGCTGGATCTCGGTCAGAAAGCCGAACTCCTGCGCGTCTATCAGCTCGCCTTCATTCGCATGGGCCAACCGGACGCCAAAGTCGCCGCGACTGTGGAGAAGAAACTCGACGCCGTGTATCCCGCCCCGGTCCCCGCCTTGAACTACGAGCTGAGCACGCTGCTCGTGTATTTGGAATCCCCCAATGCCGCTTCTAAGACCCTCGCCCTCATGTCGCAAAGCAGCGATCAATCCAAGCACAACTGGAGCCCCGAACTGCTCGCGCGCAATGCCGGCTACGCCCGCGCCTTTGCCGCTACCGCCGCCAGCTCCCCGCAGCGTGATCAGATCCATTACGCCAAAGAACTGCGCAATCTGAAAGGCCACTGGACCGATGCGCAGCGACTGGAATACTTCCGTTGGTACCGTAAAGCCGAGGGCTTCAAGGGCGGCAACAGCTTCGCCGGATTCCTCAAGAACTTCCGCGGCGAAGCCATCGCCAACGTGCCCGAGGCGCTCCTGCCCGAGATTGCTAAGATCCAAAGTGAGCCGCTCAAAGAGGGGCCGGACTTTGAGATCGAGGCCCGCCTCGCCGTCGGCGTGGCTCCACAAATGAAATTCGATAAGGCTGAGCTCAAGGTGAAAGCCGGCGCCGGCGTGGAACTCGCTTTCACCAACAACGATCCCATGCCCATGATGCACAACCTCGTGCTGGTAAAGCCGGGATCCCGGATTGAGATTGTCACCGCCGCCGCCACCATGGGCGCTGCCGGCATGGCCAACAGCTTCGTGCCCGAGAGCGACAAGGTGCTGGCCGCCACGCCGCTCGTGCTCACCGGCAATACCTACAAGCTCTACTTCAAAGCCCCGACCACCCCCGGCAAGTACGAATACATCTGCACCTACCCAGGCCACGGTCTTACCATGTGGGGCACGTTGGTGGTGGAATAGGAAATGAGGCGTTGAAGCGTACCCCTTATTCAGGCGCTCCCTCGTCCTGTTTTAAGCGAAAGACATACTTTGGCTATTGCTCCTAAATCTGTTAAGCAGCTCAAGACGGTCAAAAAGAATGTCCGCAAACATGTTGACGCCGCGCTGGAGGCGACCGGCGGCCTGTTGCGGCTGGCGCCGGCCTGGGTGCCGCGGGTGTTTCTGCAACCGGGCCAGCGGCTCAAGTTGCATCCGGACGACACCTACGCCTACGGCCTGGACCGCGGCGGAATTGATGAGCGTTGGTTCAGCTCCACCACCGAGGCGGCCAATGAAGGGCGTGTGCCGGACGAGGGCCTCAGCTACGTGGTGCACGGACGCAACCGGTTCACCCTGCGCGATGCAGTGGCCGAATGCGGCGCGGATATCATCGGCAAACGGATTTGGAACAAGTACGGCAAGTGGCCGGTGTTCTCGAAGTTTTTCGACAACATGGGCCCCATCCCGCATCACATGCACCAGAACGCCAAGCAGGCCAAGCTGGTGAAGCAGGAGGGCAAGCCGGAGAGCTATTATTTTCCGCCGCAACACAACAGCGTGGGCAACAATTTCCCGTACACCTTCATGGGCCTCGAACCCGGCACCACCAAGGCGCAGGTGCGCAAGTGCTTGGAGGATTGGAACAAAGGCGACAACGGCATCCTAGATCTCTCCAAAGCCTACCGCCTCAAGCCCGGCACCGGCTGGCTCATCCCGCCCTGTGTGCTGCACGCGCCGGGCAGTCTCTGCACCTACGAACCGCAGTGGGGCAGTGATGTATTCGGCATGTACCAGAACCTCGTGGAAGGCCGTGAAGTGCCGTGGAGCATGCTTGTGAAGAACATGCCCAAGAGCAAGCACAAGGATCTGGATTTCATTGTCGACCAGCTCGACTGGGCCGGCAACGTGGATCCGAACTTCAAGGATAACCATTACCTGGAGCCCATCCCCGTGGCCGATACCCGCAGCGAAGGCTATGTCGATCGCTGGATCGTGTACGGTCGCATCAAGAAAGAGCAGCTCTTTACCGGCAAGGAATTGACCGTCGATCCCGGCACCAAGTGCACCATCACCGACAAGGGCGCATGGGGTGGCACCTGCGTGCAGGGCAAAGGCACGATCAACGGCCAACCGCTCAACAGCCCGAAACTGATCCGCTTCCACGAGCTGACCGATGATGAATATTTCTGCACCGAAGCCGGCGCCAAGGCGGGCGTGACCTTCGAGAACACCAGCGCCACCGAGCCCCTCGTCCTCCTGCGCTACTTTGGCCCTGAGGTCAACAAAGACGCCCCCGAGATGGGCGACTACCGCAAACGCAAATTCGATTAATCACATGAAACGTTTCCTTCAAATCCTCACATTACTGGCCATCGGCTCATTGAGCTTGTTTGCCGAAGACAAACAAAAGCCCATCAAGGCACTCCTGATTACCGGTGGTTGCTGCCACAATTATGTGTTCCAGAGTCAGGCGCTGATCGCCGGCGTGGCGAAGCACGCGAAGGTGGATTGGAAGATCGTCAATGAAGGGGGCCGCAGCACCAAGGCGATGATTCCGTTGTACAAGAATCCCAACTGGGCCAAGGGCTACGACGTGGTGGTGCACAACGAATGTTTCGCCAACACCAACGACAAGGCTTACGTGCAAAGCATCACCAAGGTGCACAAGGCCGGCGTGCCGGCGGTGGTGATCCATTGCGCGATGCACACCTACCGCGCGGCGACCTTTGATGATTGGCGCGATTTTCTCGGCGTCACCAGCAAGAAACACGATCATCAGGCAAATTATCCCGTGAAACAGCTCGTGAACCACCCCATCCTCAAGGGCATGCCCAAAGATTGGAAGACTCCGAAAGACGAGCTGTACATCGTGGAGAAACAGCTTCCGAGCGTCACCGCGCTAGCCACCAGCAAGAGTGAGCGCGACGGTAAGGATCACACCGTGATCTGGACCCATCAATACGGCAAAGCCCGCGTCTTCGGCACGACCTACGGCCACTCGGACGCAACCTTCGAGGATCCCGTCTTTCTCGGCTACGTCGCCCGCGGACTGCTCTGGGCCGCCGGCCGATTGAACGAGAAATAGCCTTCAGGCTTACACGACCCAAGCATCCCAATCAGCAATCAGGCCGGCTTTAGGGTTTGATACAGTAGAGGTGCTTCTCTCCGCGGAGGAGCAAGCGGCTGTTTAACGGGACGGGCGAGGCAATGATCCGTTCGCCCATGACGTTTTCTGAGAGCACTTTGAACTCTCCCTCGATCTGCGCCACATACACCGTGCCGTCTTCGCGGGCGGCATACAGTTTGCCATCGCCAATGGATGGGCTGGAGTAATAGCTCGCGCGATCTTTCGGCAAAGCGCCCTGCCAGATTGTCTGCCCGGTTTTGGGATCGGTGCACAACACCTCGCCCCGGTCTCGCACGGTGTAAACGCGACCGCCGTGTGCGGCCGGTGTGGGCACAAAACTACTGGCCTCGGTTTCCCAGGCGCGGTGTGATTCGGTTACATCCCCTTTACCGCCCAGCCGAATGCCGGCCAGTTTGCTGCCGCGACCGTACGGCACCACCGCCATGTCGCCCACTTTCACAAACGAGGAAACAACCACCCAGTTGTTTTTCTTTTGCGGATTAAACCCGGCGCAGCTCCAGAGAATTTTCCCATTAGCCGCATCATGCGCCGTCAAGCGTTCCGCCCCCCACACCAGCAACGCCACGCGACCCGCGTGCCGAATCACCAACGGCGTAGAGTAGCTATGATCGCCTTCGCGCGGGGTTTCATAATTGCGCTCTACCTTCCAGGCCAACTTGCCGGTCTGCTTTTCATACGCCGCCAGCCAAGAGTTGCCTTCGCGCATTAGCGCCATCACGACGTGTTTTTCGGTGAGCACCGGTGATGTGCCGAAATCCCAATACAAGGTATCGCGGCCAAGAGGGTTCAGGTTTTGTTGCCATAAAATTTTACCGGCAAAATCCACTGCGGCGAGTGTCTTACTTTTGAAGAACACATAAAACGCCTGACCATCCGTCACGGCTGACGAATTGCTACCCGAGCCATTCCGGTGGCGACCGGCGTTTTCCTTGCCGAAAGTGGTCCGCCAGCGTTCCTTACCTTTCCAATCATACGCCAGCAACGCGTCTTGTCCATCGACCGGAGCGGTGACCACAATGTGATCCTCCCATACCACCGGCGTGGAGCAGCCCTTACCCGGCAGGGCGACGCGCCACTCCCATTTCGCTTCATCGGTCAGTTGCACAGGATACGTGCCCCCCGTGGCGCTGCCATTTTCATTTGGCCCACGCCAAGTCGGCCAGTTGTCCGCCGTCAGGAAATTGCTGAGTAACAATGTCGCAAATGAGAAGCACGTCACGAATAGTTTCATGTGCAAACTATAAACCCTCGCGGATTCGTGGCCACCGAAATCCATCCAATCTCTGTGAAGTTTCTTGTTTTCCCTCCGCAAATAGGCATAGTGCGCGGCTCTCCGGGAGGGGGCCACATGGAAGATATCCGTAACATCGCCATAATTGCACACGTGGATCATGGGAAAACCACGCTAGTGGATTGTCTGTTGAAACAGTCGGGCACCTTCCGCGCCAACCAAGCGATCGTGCAAGAGGAGCGCATTATGGATTCCATGGATCTCGAGCGTGAGAAGGGCATCACCATCAAGGCCAAGAACGCGGCGTTCCAGTATCGCGATCATCACATCAACATTGTCGACACGCCGGGCCACGCGGATTTCGGCGGCGAAGTAGAGCGTTCTCTGAGCATGATCGATGGCGTGCTGTTACTGGTGGACGCCAAGGACGGGCCGCAGGCGCAAACGCGGTTTGTGCTACGCAAGGCGCTGGAGAGCGGTGCGCGGCCGATTGTGGTGATCAATAAAATAGATCGCGACCACGCTCGGCCGGACTGGGTACATGATCAGGTGCTCGAACTGTTCTTCGCGTTGGAAGCCACTGAGGAGCAGCTGGATTTCCCCTACGTGTATGCCAGTGCCAAAGACGGCTACGCCACGCACGATCCCAATAAGCTCGGAGGCGACATGACGCCGCTCTACGAGATGATCCTCAAGCATGTGCCGGCGCCACGCGCTGAGGTCGGAGATGGCTATCAACTCGCCGTGGCTAACGTGGATTATTCTGACTACCTCGGCCGCATTGCATTTGGAAAAATCCGGCGCGGCTCCATTCGCCTCGGCGATCCGCTGTACAGTTTGCAGGACGACCGCGAAACGGCCGGCGGCAAGGTGACGGCGCTATTTCAGTTTGAAGGCCTGAAACAAATCCAGATCGAGGAAGCCCACGCGGGCGACATCGTGGGTATCAGCGGCCTGCCCGATGTGCTCATTGGCGAAACGCTGGTGGATAATCCAGAGCGCCCCGCGCTGCCGTTCAAGCCCATCGATCCGCCCACTATCAAGATGGCGTTCGCCGTCAACAACGGCCCTTTCGCTGGGCAGGACGGCAAGAAGGTGACCGCGCGCCAGATTTGGGACCGACTCGAGCGCGAAGGCCGCGCTAATGTTTCCGTGCAGGTTGCCCAAACTGACGTGAGCACCGTGTTTCACGTCACCGGCCGCGGCAGCATGCAAATCGCCGTGCTCGTCGAGCAAATGCGGCGCGAAGGCTACGAGGTGCTCGTGAGTCGGCCCGAGGTGCTGAAGCATCAGGATGAATCCGGCCAATGGCTGGAGCCGATGGAGAAGATTTTTCTGGAAGTCCCTGAGGATGCCGTAGGCGATGTGATGGAAGCACTCGCCAACCGCAAAGCGACCGTGGCCGATATGGCCCCCGTCGGCGATCGCATGACTATCGAGGCCATCGGCCCCACGCGAGGGCTCATTGGCTTCGAAGTAGAACTGCTCAATCTCACGCGCGGCGAAGGATTGATGAGCCATCTCTTTCACGAGTACGCCCCCGAAATTGGCGAGATTCCTTCCCGGCGCAACGGCATGCTCGTGAGCATGGAAGATGGCGATGTGACCGCCTTCGCACTCGACCAATTACAAAACCGCGGCAAACTAATGATTGTGCCCGGCGACAAGGTCTACAAAGGCATGATCGTCGGCGAAAACCTGCGCGACAACGACCTGCCAGTGAACCCTGTGCGCACCAAGCATCTCAACAACATCCGTTCCCAAGGCGACGGCAAGGGCATCATGCTCAAGGCCCCGCTCGTACTCAGCCTCGAGCGAGCGCTGGAATACATTGCGCCCGACGAATACGTCGAAGCCACCCCCAGCACCCTGCGCATCCGCAAAAAGATCCTCGACGAGCACGCCCGCAAAAAAGCCGAAAAAGCGCTTGCCGCACAAACGGCCGACGCCTAGGACCGCTGCGTTTTAGGATTGAACGCGCGAGTGGGCTTGTTAACTTATCCGCCGATTCCGCCTGTTTTGGATACAGCCCTGCTGCGTCTATTGGGCGGGCATCTCAACAAACCAGTCAATTTATGAGCGCCCTGAAATTACACAATGCCATGTGGCCCGGGCTCGTCGGCAAAGGCGACGAGGAAGGCCAGGAACCCCCCATCAGCCTCGAGCGCATGCTCGACCTCACCGCCGCCGCTGAAGTGGATGGTCAGAAATATGATGGCATCGATTACTTCCTCTTTCTGCCCCACACCAACCCTGAGGCCAGCGATGATGAGCTGAAAGGTATCGCCGATCTCATTCAGGGCAAGGGCTTCGACATCGGCTCGCTGGTGGCGCCCGTGTGGCCCGGCACCGTGGGCGATTCGGCCATGGGCACAGAAGAACAGCGCGGCAAATTTCTGGAAGCCGTCAAGATGGCCTGCCGCATTGCCAAGGTGTTCAACGAACACGGTGCCCGCAAGCGCGGCGTGATCCGCATTGATTCCGCTGAGTTTGGCGTGGAGAAATGGCGCGAAGATACCGCGGCTAACACCGGTACCATCGTTTCCACCTTCAAGGAAGCCGCTAAGATTGCCGCCGACCACGGCGAACGTCTCGCCGCCGAAGGCGAAATCTGCTGGGCTGGCATGCACAGCTGGAAGGACATGCTGGATGTCCTCGAAGGCGTCGGCATGCCCGATGCTCTCGGCTTCCAAGCCGACCTCGCCCACACCTACCTCTACACCCTCGGCTACAACGCCCCCGAACACGCGCTCGTGCAGGAAGGCTACAGCGAAGAGGAATTTTGGCCGGCGTACGAGAAGATGACTGACGCACTCCGCCCGTGGACCATCGATTTCCACGTCGCTCAAAACGACGGCGAAATACACGGAGCCGGGTCGCACGACAAGACCGGCAAACACTGCCCGGCCGACGATCCCAACGGCAAGCTGGACATCACCCGCTGCGCTAGCTACTGGCTCAAGGACGCCTCCGATCGCGGCATCGATCACATCTGCTGGGACGGCTGCATGTTCCCCAACGCCACCCTAGAGAACCCTGACACTTGGAACACCATTCTCAAGGCAATGATCGACGTCCGCGACGCTCACGGCCAAAACTAAAAATCAAAATTCAAACGATGAGCGAAAAGAAACCCCTCAATATCGGACTGGTGGGCTACGGCTTTATGGGCCGCACCCACTCCAACGGTTACAAACGCGTCAGCGACTTCTTTCACGATCTCGGCCATCGCCCCGTACTCAAGGCCGTGTGCGGTCGCACCGAAGACAAGACAAAGGCCTTCGCTGAAAAGTGGGGCTACGAGAGCCACGAGACCGATTGGCGCGAATTGATCAAGCGCGACGACATCAACGCCATCGATATCTGCACACCGAACGATCAACACGCCGAGGTGGCCATCGCCGCCGCCGAAGCCGGCAAGATGGTGCTGTGCGAAAAACCGCTGGCCCGCACTGCCGAGGAAAGTTTGCCGATGGTCGAGGCCGTGGAGAAAGCAGGCGTTCCCAACACCGTGTGGTACAACTACCGCCGAGTGCCCGCCGTCACCCTCGCCAAGCAAATCATCGAGAGCGGCAAGCTCGGCCAGATCTTCCATTACCGTGCCAACTTCCTGCAAGACTGGACCATCAGTGCCGATCTCCCACAGGGTGGCGAAGGCCTCTGGCGTCTCGACGCCGCAGCGGCCGGTAGCGGCGTGACCGGCGATCTGCTAGCCCACTGCATCGACACCGCCATCTGGCTCAACGGCAGCATCAACGATGTATCCGCTGTGACCGAGACGTTTATTAAAGAGCGCGTCCACACCGCCACTGGCGAGAAACAGAAAGTCACTATCGACGACGCCTGCATCTTCCATTGTCACTTCGACAATGGCTCGCTCGGTCTGTTTGAATCCACCCGGTACGCGCGCGGCCACAAGGCCCTGTACACGTTGGAGATCAACGGATCCGACGCCTCCATCCGCTGGGATCTGCATGACCTCAACCGTCTCGAGTTCTTTGACCACAGCGATGAGTCAATAACGCGCGGTTGGCGAAGCATTCACATCACCGACGACGATATGCCTTACATGGACAAATGGTGGGTACCCGGCCTCTGCATCGGTTACGAGCACACCTTTGTGCATCAGGTGGCCGACTTCCTGAAGAGCCTCGACGAAGGCACGCCGTGCAACCCAACCTTCCGCGATGCCCTTGAGACCGCCAAGGTCTGCGACGCAGTGCTCGATTCTGCAAAGGACCGCGCTTGGAAGGACGTGTAAGCAACTTCAATCTTCACACCGTATCGGCTTCGGCCGGTGCGGTTTTTTTGTGCAAACCGCTACCAAAAACGCCATTTTTAGGCCGTTTCCTGTTTTTTAATTGAATAAAGCGCCCCTGTGTGATGTCTATCCCCCAACCCTTTTTACACCGACTTTTATAAACCATGAAGAAACTGATCAGTAACATACTCGCTCTAACTGCCATGATGGTGGGTTTCACATTCACCCTCGAAGCCGCGCCCGCACAGAAGATGTGTCCTCTTATGATTGAGGATGAAATCGATGTAGAGGAATTCCTCGTTTATAAAGGGGTAAAAGTGTTCGTGTGCTGCGGCACCTGTAAAAAAATGTGGGCAACAAATCCAGACTACTTCGCCGTAGTTTGTCAGGAACAAGCCCCACAGCTAAAAGCCGTCGCCTCAAAAGACATTAAACCAATGACGCAAAAATTTTGCCCGGTGTACACCGACACTCGCGTACATCCAGGGAACCCGTTCATTGAACATGATGGCAAAAAGATTTACTTCTGCAAAACTCGCGCCAAGAGCCGTTTCGAGTCTAATCCTGAGAAGTACCTAGAGAACATCAAGTAACCCGTTCTCAAACACAATTCCCAAGCCCCGCACCCGTGGGGCTTTTTTATGGCACGGTCACCAACCGCGGGAGTCGGGCGAACAACAGGCGACAGGTGATGTGCTCGAACGGTAAACCGGTCATGAGCACCAACACGCGCCGGTACCAATCCAGTTGGGATTGATGCCGCGCCACTGCCGCCTCCACATCCACCGCGTCGCGCACCATGTCCGTTTTGAAATCCACGATCTCTGCGCGGTCCGGCCACAGCACCACCCGGTCAAATACCCCTGAACAAAACTCCCCATCCAACACCACGCCAAACCGCCGTTCCCGCCACACGGCCACTTCCGAATCCGCTGTAAAATGCTTCTGAATCGCCGGTTCCTCCAGGCACGCTCGCACCATCGCGACCGCTTCCGTATCAACATCGAATAATTCCTTCGTTTCGTCCGTGTACCATTCGATCTGTTCGAACACCGCGTGAACCGCGTCCCCGAATTGCGCCGCTTCCTTCGCTTGCGGATCAAACAAACGCGAACCCTGAATTAACGCCCCCTCATGTTCGGAAGGCTTGCGGCGTTCCAGCTTGGGGAAACCCCTACCCTCCTTAACCTGCACGCGGGGTTGCTCATACTGGGCTACCGCTGCATCCGATTCAAACGCCTCCACCCACGTCCATGCACCGGACTCAAACGCCTTCACGGCTGTCGCCCCACCGCCCGTCCATTCCTCTTCCGCGTTGCCGAGCGATTCATTCAACAGGTGAACGAAATTCGGCGAAGGTGATTTCTCTTTCGGCCGCGTACTGATCACATACAACCCATGCCGAGAGCGGCTCAGGGCCACATATAATCGGCACAGATTCTCAAAGCATTCCTTACTGCGCCCCGCGGCCACCGCGCCCTTCAGCACATCATCCGCCGCGCATAAATCCTGCCGCGGCATATCCATCACCCACTCCACGTCGCCGTAGTGATCCGCTTGCGCGTGCAGCGCCTCGCTCCGCCGCGCATCAAGTCGACTCCCCTCGAGGTCCGGCACCAGTGTCACATCAAAGGTCAGCCCCTTGGCCTTGTGCACGGTCATCACCTGCACAACGCCGGAGACGCCACCTTCATTCAAATCCCGGCTCTCAGCAAAGCCAATGAATTCATCCGCATCCCGCAAGCCCGCTTCATCATATTGCCGGGCCAACTCAATAAACTGGCGGCGGCGATGGCTTGAAAAATCATCGGTCACCAACCGACGCGACCATTCGCGCGCGGCAACCTCAAACCCCTCGCGGTACAATTGCTCCTGCAACTGCCGCATCGCCGGTTCCCACTGGTGAGGCTCTCCTTCGAACAGTTCGCGCAACGGCGTCATGGCCACATGCTCGCGCGCGTATCGATCGCCCGGATGCGCCGCCGCCTTGAAGAGCGACACCATCGCGGCGCCCAGTGCGTTATCGATCGCCGGCCGCGTGGCCGATTCCCCAGTCACCGGTAATTCCGCCACGTGTTCACGCAAGTATTCCACCACCCGGCCCGCTTCCTTGTTGGTTTGCACCAGCACCGCGCACCGCATGCCCCGTTGGGTCGGTTGCAATTCCCGCAATAACCCGGCCAACACCGCATACCGATCGTCCGCATGATCCACCGTTAAATGCATGGTATGCCCGGCCATGTCGGTATGAGCCTCTGCGGATTGATGTTCGTTCCAGACATCCGTCCAGCGTTCTGCCGCCACTGGATCAAATTCACGGAGGAGCGCCGGCTGATCGAATACGGCATTGACCAGTTCCAACACTGCCGGCGCTGATCGCCAGGACACGTCCATGGACTGCACCGTGAACTCATGGCCGGCGCCATGCCGGTAATGCGTCTCCACTCGCCCGAACAAATGCGGATCGCCGCCGCGCCAGCCATAGATGGATTGCTTCACATCGCCCACGCAGAAAAAGGACCGATCCGGATCCTGTACCGCCTCATCCACCAGATTCTCCACCACCCGCCATTGCGCCGTGCTGGTGTCTTGAAATTCATCCAGCAGCCAATGATCAAACGCGCCGTCGAGCCGGTATTCCAGCGACAACCGATCCGGCCCCGTTCCGCCCAACACCGGCCGGCCTTCCTCTGGCGCCAACAGCACAGGCAAGTCCGCGAAGGTCAGTAGCCCCTGCCGCCGGATCAATCCGTCATAGCGGCCGTCGTATTCCCGCAACATGGCAAATACCCCACGCGTCCGCTCCAGTAACCGGCTAAATTCAGCCGCCAAACAATGTCGCAATAACGCGCCCAAGGATTGCTGAAATGCCGCGCCGGGCTGAAAATCCTTGCGGTAAAATTGAAACGTCCAGTCGCCGGATTCCAACTGACTCAAGCCGGAGAACGCTTGTTTCAACAGTGTGGCGGAGCCGAGTAAATCCTTGCCCGGCTCCCATTTCTGAAGATGGTCGGCCGCTTTTTGCCACGATTTCCGAGCGCGCGCATCCACGGCATCAAAGCCGTCCTCCGCTTCCAGCGCATCCCGAAAAGCCTGGACTAGAAGCGCCGAATTCCCTGACTGGACCGCCCATGGATTTCCCTTAGGCCAAATCGTTTCCGGTTGCCCCCAAAACCGTTTCTCTGGAGCATTGTGATACATCGAATGGCAATCCCGGAGGTACTGCTCCAGTAAATCATAGATTCGGCGATCCTGTTGTCCGGCGGACATCAGTTCGAACGACTTCAATAACGCCAAACGATCAGGCTCACTGGCTTCAGCCGCCGCAAACAACTGATCCAAAGCCCGCAAGCGCGCGCGTTGAGCGGCGAACTCATCCATGATCTCGAATTCGCCGCTCAACCCGTACTCCAACGAAAACATCCCGAGCACCCGATGAAAAAATCCGTCAATCGTCCCGAGCGTCAGCTGCGGCATCCGCTCCAATAAATTGCGCAGCGCGAGCCGATAATCAGCGGCAGTCAATTCCGGCAGCTCGATGTCCCGGGATAATTTCTTCCGCTGAGCTTCATCCGTCACCGACTCCGCCAGTCGCTTGAGGATGCCCTCAAAAAATTCTCCAGCCGCCTTACGGGTAAAGGTCAACGCGATGATCCGCTCAGGCGCCTGCCCCATTAACAGCAGACGGATGTAGCGGTTCACCAGTCGATACGTTTTGCCCGAGCCCGCTGAGGCCCGGATCATTTCACTGCCGAGGATAGAGCCAGGTTCACTCACGATGGTTCCCCCTCTCCGGTGCTTGGGCCGCTGCTTCCACCTGCCCGAACAGGATAGGTTCGAACTCGTCATAGCGCACCTTCTCCCGGGCAGGCCAAAACTCACCGGCCTGAACACGGTCCACAATGGCCGCCGCGCACGCCATCGCGTTGGCGTGTATGTCCGGCGAATACCCTTCCAGCAACTGCACGCCCGTGTCGGCCCCGACCGTGGGTAAATTAAAATACCCCAACTGCAACCCGTTTTCAGCTTCCGTTTCCATGGCCCAATAATACAACGGCAACTGCAGATCGACCCAACCACTGGGGCGTTCCTTGCCCTTCATCTGGACATCCACCGTCGCGTAATCCGGCGTGTCATCCGTGCGCCTTACCGTGTGCACCTCCAACGGGGATTTGGCTTTCCCGGATGTCTTATAATCCAGCACGCGCAGTGCACCAGTTTCTTCATGACGCTCTACTCGATCAATCCGTCCGCGCACCGTTAGCCCATTGATCTCGCCATCAAACTTACTTTCCGTGTCGATAATTCGCCAGCCCGCCGCATACTCCACCGCCTGCGCAAGAGCCGCTGCTTTCAGTCGGCGTTCAGCAATCTCTGTCTGCACCTGTACGGGCAACGGCGGTTTTGACCCATAGCGCGTTGCAATCACGAAGCGGAGTTGTTCGGAAAAATATTTGTGAATCGCAGTCGGATCCGCTAGCTCCCGGGCGTCGGCGTCCCGGCCGAAATCTTCCACCACCTGATGCACCAACGAGCCGAAATCCAGCGCATCCAATTCGCGTTTCGAGGTGTCAATCGATTCCATGTGCAAAGCGTGTTTGAGATAGAACCGAAACGGACAGGCCAGATAGGAACGGAACGCCGTTACACTCAGGCGCTCCAACGGCGGCACTGCACGGGGAGCAAGCGTCCACGGCAGTGTCCAAGCCGGCGTCTGCGCTGGGGTCGGCAATTCCTGAAATAAACTCGCCACGCGTTCCGGCAATTGTTCGTCCGGGCAACGCAACAGGACGCGCGACGGACGAAGAGGATCACCATTCGCGCGTTGCCGACCGAGGATCAATTCCACACGGCCATACCCGCTTCGAGATTGCAGCAGCAATTCGAGCAAATACACATCCCGCGCCAGCCGTTGCGCATTGGTGGTGAGCCCGAGGCGTTCGCGCAACTGCTCGGGTAGAAATCGGTCTCCCACTATCGATTGCGGCAGATGCCCTTCATTGCACCCAGCCACAATCAGGTGCGGCGCATCTTCCCAAGCTAATTCAAGCCAACCCTGAATGTCCACCGCCGCTCCGCTACGTTCCGGAAACACAGACTCCTGACCCACTGCATCCAGCAACAACGCTAGGGCTTCCCCGGCGGGCACGACAGATTCGCCCATCGCGGATTCCCATTCGCGCAGGCGATCCATAAAGCTGTGAGCGGTCTCGAGATACACCTTGTCGATCGGGTTCCCCTGCCGGAATTCCCGATTGGCGAACACCGCATTCAGAAACGTCGCCAACCCACGGCTCAGCCGTTCCCGATCCAACATCCGCAAGGCTTCGGCCAATCGTTTCAAGGCACCGCGAGCCACAATGCGGTTTTGAATCCGTTCCCCCTCAAAATGCAACCGCACCGCATCCTCCAAACTCGCCGGCAAATGGTCCTTATGGATTTCATCCAAACCGGCCAGTAATCGAGTCGGAGTAAACTGCTCATCCTCGCCCTGCGCCCATGCCCACGCGTCGGGCAACCGTAGAAATGCCGCGGCCTGCGGAAAGTTAGGCTGCAGGATCAGTGCGTGCAGTGTTTTCAAAAAAACAAACAACGGGGTTCGACTGAACGGTCGGCCATCAGGATTAAACACAGGGATCCCTTCATCCGCCAAGGTGCGTTCGAGATGTGGCAACACCGCTGGATCCGCCACCCCAACGGCCACACGGTCGTGCACCTGTTTGCGATACGGTTTCACTCGCGCCACCGCTGCCTCGGCCTGCGCACGCTCATCCAGTGCGGGCACTAAATGTTCCTCCGTCACCGGCAGAGAACGGTTGTTCCAAAATGCCGGTATTGGCCGGCCCCATTCATCCATACCTTCGCCGGGACCAAAACACACAAGCTGCACCAGCATCCCTTGTTCCATTAATCGCATCAGCGCCTGCTCGAATACCGGGGAAATGTCTGTCACACCTAGAATCACCACCCGGCGAATTTCGGCGAGGTTAGGGGCTTCCGCCGCGGCGCGCCGGGCATCATGGCAATCGACCAAGCCGGCTTGCGTTAGCCGCTCCCGATACGCCGCCTCCAAGCGCGCCAAATCCCGCCATCGACCGACCTCCTCCTCGCAATGTTCAGAGTCCGCCAATTGCGTGCAATCCCAGCCGCCTTCCATCAGCGTAGCGCGCATGGCGTGGAGCGCCTCGGCCATTTTGAGGCGCCATCCGAAATCGCGTTGTTCAGGCAAAGCCGGGAACAAATTCGAGCACGTCTCCACAATGCGGCCCTCAAGGGTTTGTACCCAGCACCCAATACACGCAACCTCCGGTGCCACTTGAGTTTCTTGGGGGTGCAACAGCTGAAACGGCGTTCCTGTCCGGGGCGGAAACACACCTCCCCATTCACGGCAAGCCCATGCCAACGCCTCCCGCAACCGCCGGCCCGCCTGGCGTGTGGGCAACAGGACCCAGGTCTCGCTCAGATCCACTCGGCCACCGTCCGTATCACCCACCAACCAATCCACAGCTGCCGCCACGCTCGGCTGATCCCAAGGCAAATAAATAATTTCCGGACGGACTCCCATACAGACCGGCCTACGATGCCATGCAGGGTGGGACATTGACAGTCCCTTTGATTCATTTCCCTTGCCTTGGCGGCAATACGCGGGTTTGGCTTGCGAAACTGACGTGGGTTTGCCCGTTCTGATTTTTGCCGATGATCCGGCCTGCGAGCGTACGCTGGCGGGCTTGTCGGTGCTGGAGCGATTGATCATCGCCGCACATGAAGCAGGCGCCACGAAGATCACTGTTCGGTACGCCAACGCAGAACCGAAACTCACGGCCTTGACCCGGCTGAAGATTAAAGCCCTTCTCACCCGCGAGGAACCCGCCTTTCGGGAGCCGACTCTGTTGGTGGCCGGAAACCTCGCCCTCCAACGAGGCGATCTGGAGCGTGTGATGGAACAGCGAGGCCGACTGCATTCCCCGGGCCACGAGTCGTTACTCTGCGGCGTGGCCACGGACTGGGTCGGCTCGATGGAAGCGTCCCTGCCGCGTCGACCCAAGGTGGAAGCCCGCGGCGTCGCGCAACCTGTCAAGGATGGCCTGACCGCGGTGCAGGCCGAAGACGCCTTGTGGGACACCATGGGATTGGAGACCGACAGTTTCATGGACCGCAACTTCAACCGACCCGTAGGCCGGCTCGCGTCACGACTGTTGATCCACACGCCCGTTTCGCCCAACGCCATCTCAGTGGTCGCCACCGGCATCGGCGTGTTATCGGCCATTTATTTCGCACGCGGCGAAGCACACCTGATGATTCTGGGTGCCGTGTTGTTGCAATGCTCGGCGATCATTGATTGCGTGGATGGCGATTTGGCACGCATGTCGCACAAGGAAAGTCGCACCGGCAAATGGCTCGACCTGGGCGGCGACCAACTGGTGCATCTGTGCCTACTCGCCAGTATCGGCATGGGCCTCTACCGGATGCACGATCAATCCGGCCCATGGTTATGGCTGGGCATCGCCGCTGCCCTTGGCGTAGTGCTATCTTTTCTCACGCGGTTGCGTGCCGAACAAAGTGAACGCCCACTACCGCAAGTCCAGGCTTGGATTGCCCGCGCAGCCAACCGCGATTTCTCCGCCCTGCTTTTGATCCTCGCCATTGTCGGGCGTGTGGACTTGTTCCTCTGCTTGGCTCTGGCCGCCGTACATGGATTCTGGATCTACGCCGAATGGCTCCGGCAGCAGGATATGATTGAAACTTAACCAACCTATTCTCTTCCCGGCAGTTAGCCATTTTTCACAAGGTCGGGCTTGCGTTACAAACCGGTGACACACATGATGACGCCACTCCATTTGGCTTTTGGGATTAAAGTGCACGTATCTATATTGCCATTGCTTATTATCGCAACGGGTTGCGCCAGCTTCCTGCAGGATCCTGCCTTGGAAACCCTGCCGGATCCATCGCACCCGGAAGATGCCGCGCTCATGCTGCAATCCACGCCGGACCCACTGGAACCATTGAACCGGTTCAGCTTCGCTGTGGATGAGGTGCTCTTTGAATACGCGATGGAACCGGCTTCGCGCGGTTACCGCAAGGTGCTTCCTTCCAGAGCCCGCACAGGCATCCGGAATTTTGGCCACAACATTGCCTATCCCGTACGGTTCACGAGCAATCTCCTACAAGGCGAATGGGCCAATGCGGCCACGGAAACCAAACGGTTTCTAATCAACACCACCGAAGGCGTGCTAGGCTTCGGAGATCCGGCGACAAAAAAATATGACATTTATCTCGCGGACGAAGATTTAGGACAGGCCTTTGGCCGTTGGGGATGGCAGCCTTCGGTTTATCTACACCTCCCCATCATCGGAGCCTCCTCAGGCCGCGATTTGGTTGGCAAAACCGGGGATGTTTTTCTGGATCCCGCCTCGTATGTGTACGGCCTGAACGCGGGCGTTCGGTTCAACAATAAAACTGACCAAGCAGAATCCACCCGGGAATTGCTCACCACTGAGTTTGATCCGTACGCCTTGAATAAATTATATTTCTCGCGCAAACGGGCCATTGAAGTGAGTAACACGCAGCCAGCCATGAAGGGCGACGACACGGCGCAAACGCAGACGTTGATGACGGTGTTCAACCGCCCGCAAGATCCAAAGTTTGACGATCGAGCGGAGGAAATCACCGTTCAGCCACATGGCTTTCGCAAGCCATTGCCAGCCTCGGTCTGGAGACAGAACAAGGAGGCACCGGTGGCCTACGTCATTCCCGGGCTCGGCGGACACCGGCTGGGCAGCCGTGCACTGGCTCTGGCTGAATTGGCATTTCTTGAAGGTTATCATGTCGTGTGTTTCAGCAACAATCTCAACTGGGAATTTATCCAGGCCGCCCCGGCCAATTATTTACCCGGTTACCTGAATGATGACCT
>Ga0315320_10000414_pt1 | contig 35210 bp, 27 predicted proteins | sample M140m21515metaG_FD_203458 | JGI IMG/M metagenome (GOLD analysis project Ga0315320, IMG submission 203458) | Ammonia-oxidizing marine archaeal communities from Monterey Bay, California, United States - M1 40m 21515 | ecosystem: Environmental > Aquatic > Marine > Coastal | place: USA: California... | reverse complement strand
TTACCGCAGATCAAATAAAATTGACCAGCAGCAGGCGTCGAGGTGCGAAACGATGAAGCGGTCCGCCGGTTTCGCTCGGCATCTCGCTTCATGGGGTGAAACGCACCACCCGCTGCTGGTCTTAGATCTTTTTTACTCTTACCAAGCAAACTGGAACCCGGCGGTCATGAACCACTCGGTGCCGAGCTGTGGGCCGTCGAGTTTCTGATAGACCGGAGCACCCGCCTCAATCGCGAAACGTGTACCACTCTCGCTGTGCCAGAGATTCAAGCCAAGGGCAAGGTCGAGCCGTGAGCCACCCTGGGCATCTGGGTCCACTACGGCTGACATGGGCCGACCTGCAAGCGGCCCCATAGGAATCACCGGCATTTTGGAATCACTGCCGTCAACATTACTCCAGCTGGTGGCGATGAGCCGGAGAGATACCGCCGACCACGCATTGAGCCTACGACTAATCCAACCTGTCGCGGAAACGCGATCGCCGAGTGAGTAGCCGTTGTCGTTTTCTCCAAGGCGAATCACCGCAGAAAGCTGACTACCGTAGGACCAGTCTTCCGTGTGCCCGAGCCAGGTGATGGAGGGCTTGAGATCCCAGGTGCCCGATCCAAGCTGCATGGGGAAGCCCATGTGGCTACCGTTCTGCATTTTTTCATCGATGCTACCCGTGGGAATCGACAACCCAAGCCCGACGTGCGCACTACTGTTAGAACTCCTGAATAAACTGTAATAGGCAGACAGAGTGGTATCGCCATAGCCTGAGGAACGCATCGTGTTTTTCACTCCCATCATGTTTACCATCGGCATACTGGAGTCCAGATAGTTCCCCATCAGCATCAAGGTCAGTTTATCGGTGGGCGCATACATCACACCTAACATGTGCATCTGCATATCCATGTCTGTGGCATTCATCATGTAGCCCGCGCGCGCGGCGGCATCGGAGATCTGGGAATCGCCGTTATAGTTGCGCTGCATACTCATAAACATGTAGCGGTAGGATGCCATCAGCCCACCATCATGATGCATATGATCACCCATCACACCGATAGGTGCGCGGCTAAAATAATCGTGCTCAGTAAGAGCAGATTGACAGCCGGTTGCACAAACACAGTTATTAATTTTACGTGCGACGCAAGCAGCAGATGATGTTTTTTCACTCGCCTTAATGACGGGTGTATGAGCCGCAACTAATACGGCGGCAAAAATAGAGAATCGTTTCATTTTGAAATAAGTTTTTTATAGATTTAAAAATAGAGAAATATAGACGCCCACGATAGGGCACGCCAAAAAAAAATAGTCAGTGCGTAACGCACTAAATAGAGGTCGGAACATCTATGCCGTCCCGGAGCAGAATTAGTTAACTACCCGACATTCTGCGGAGGCGGCAAAACAAGTGAATGCTCCCCAGACACTAAGCACCAATCAAACTCAGATGCTCTGCGGCAATATGTCATCGCTGGTGGCCACAAAAAGACACTACCTGAATCCGCAATAGGTATCCACTTGGTCGTTGGGTTGGATTCCGGCACAGGGGCCTCTTCCTGCTCCTCTTGGCGTTCCTGCTGCACGGCACAGCACATGGGGCATGGTTCAGCACCATTAAATGTGCTTTCAATAGCCTCTACCATACCACGCTCGGGTGCACGGTCTTGAAGCATCGTACTCCATGCCCAGCCCTGAGTAAACACTAGATGAGCGTCTGTGACAGCGATAACTGTAACCAAACATAGGAATTTCCCGAACCAGTTAAACATTTACGACGTTTGTGTAATACGGTCGCACTTAACAGTCAAGCCATCATCAATTTTGAGTAATATACGCGGATGAAAAGGTTGACGAAGCCGCGCACTTCGCTATGAGTTCCGCCATGCAGAAACCCAACGAGGAAAACGCACAGAACACCGACGAGCCAATCGCCGAGGAGAATGAAGCCACCTCCGCAGAAGACACCCCTCAGGAAGAAGTTACTGAGGACAGTGATGCTCAGGAAGAATCCGAGGAGGAAGTCGATCCTTGGGAAGCGCTGGAGATGGAGGTCGCCAAGTGGAAAGATCAAGCGATCCGCTCAGCCGCTGAACTCGACAACTACCGCAAGCGCATGGCTCGGGAAAAACTTGATGCGGTGCGCTACGGCAACCAGAGCTTGCTCGAGGAACTCCTCCCCGTGCTCGATAATTTTGACATGGGCATGCAGGCCGCAGCCCAAGAAGAAGGTTCGATGCTCTACATGGGCATGAACATGGTGCAAAAACAGCTCGGCGAATTCCTCAGCTCACAAAATGTCGAGGAAATCCCAGCGACCGCAGGTGGGGAGTTCGATCCGAACCTACATGAGGCACTAAGCCAAGAGTCCAGTGACCAAATCGAGGCAGGCAATATCGTGCGTGTAATGCGTAAGGGATACCGTATTGGCGAGCGACTACTGAGACCCGCTAATGTCGTTGTAGCAGCGAGCGCGGAAGAATCTGAATCATCTGAAAGCGAGTAAGCCATGTCATCGAAACGCGACTATTACGAGATCCTCGGAGTATCCAAGGACGTCACCGCAGCGGAGCTGAAAAAAGCCTACCGCAAACTGGCGATCAAATTCCACCCGGACAAAAACCCAGACGACCAAGAAGCTGAAGACAATTTTAAAGAACTTGGTGAAGCTTACGAGGCTCTGAGCGATGAGGACAAGCGCGCAGCTTACGATCGCTACGGACACGCCGCCTTTGAAAACGGTGGAGGCGGTAGTCGTGGAGGCGGCGGCTTCGGTGGATTCCACGATGCCTCGGACATTTTCTCGCAGGTATTTGGCGGAGCCTTCGGTGGCGGCGGATTCGAGGACATCTTTGGTGGTGGCGGTCGCAGACGCCGCGATCCATCTGGTAAAAAACCAGGCAGTGACCTGCGCTATGATTTAGAAATCACTCTGGAAGAGGCCGCAGAAGGTGTGCAGAAGGAACTTGAGATCGAAAAACTTGAGGCCTGCTCAACATGCAATAGCACCGGCTCAAAAAGCGGTAGCGGCCGAAAAACCTGCTCAACATGTGGCGGTCAAGGGACTGTAACGCGTCAAGCAGGTATCTTCATTCAGCAAACAGAGTGCCCCGAATGCCACGGGGCCGGGCAAATCATTTCAGACCCATGTCCTGACTGCCGAGGCGAGGGACGCCGCAATGAGGACACCCGAATCAAAATCAACATCCCCGCAGGCGTCGACGATGGCACGCGATTGCGTTCAACAGGTAATGGTGATGCTGGAGTGCGCGGTGGTCAGCCTGGCGACCTCTACGTGTTTCTGCACATCAAACCACACGATATCTTTCAGCGCGAGGACGACGATCTATTTTGCGAAGTCCCAATGCCATTCTCTACCGCCGCGCTCGGCGGCGAACTGGAAGTACCCACCCTCGAGGGTAAGTCATCAATCAAAATCCCAGCAGGCACTCAAGGCGGCACCACATTCCGCCTGCGCAACCGCGGTATCAAGGACCTACGATCTGGCGGCAAGGGCGACCTTCATGTCGAGGTCCAAGTCGAGGTCCCCACCAAACTCAAAAGCGAGCAGAAGGAAAAGCTCGTCGAGTTTTCTGATTCCATCGGTGAGGAAAACAACCCGATGCAGGAGTCGTTTTTTGAGAAAGCTAAACGCTTTTTTGGCTCGTAAACTATTTGCCTAACAACCACTTCCATGAACCGCTACTTTCTTGAACCCGGTGCATGGACCGAGCGCACCCTCCTCCTGACTGGTGAGGAGGCGCATCACGCAATGCGTGTGATGCGAGTTAAAGAGGGCAAACACATTGAGGTGTTCGATGGGGAAGGAAAATCAGCCGTCTGCACTGTCACCCAAGCTTCGCGCAGCGCGATCGAGTGTCGTATTGAAACCGCCACCACTCAAGATCATCCAAAACATCCAGTGACTCTCTGTCAGTCAATCCCCAAGGGTGGCAATATGGAGCTGATCGTGCAAAAAGCGGTAGAACTCGGCGTCAGCACCATTCAGCCACTGATCACAGCCCACACCGTGGCAAGACCTGATGCCGTATCCAAGAAGCAAGCCAAGTGGCAACGCATCGCACTTGAAGCCTGCAAGCAGTGCGGCCAAAACCACCTTCCCAAAATCCAGGAACCTCATGCGTTTTCCGATTGGATTAATACAGGAAAATCGACAGACTGCAGAATCATCGCCGCACTCGATCCAGCGGCAGTGCATTTTAAGGAATTGTTAGAAAAACATCCCGTCACTGGCGGCGTGGAGTTACTCATTGGCCCCGAGGGCGATTTCTCAGCTGATGAATACCAACTGGCATTTGCAGCTGGCTTTAAACCAGTGAGCCTTGGTGAAATCGTTTTACGCGTTGAAACCGCCAGCCTCTATGCTCTTAGCGTGCTAAAGCATAATCTATCACTAGCGTGAACTCAGTTTAATTTGAGTATTTGACATATTGGCGCAATGGGGTATTTTATTACTCCCTCCCTTCACGGTTAATATATATTATCTGATGGGACCCTTACATTTCAAACCACTCACTGTAGCTGGATACATCGCTAAAAACATATTTGGTATTGCGCTCGTTGCTCTTTACCTAAGCGTAGCTGCATCTGCAAGTTCACCAACGGCTCCCATCGTAGGCAGCCATTCCGACAGCGCTGACAACGGCGCCGCTCAAGTCGTTGATAATACTAATTCAGGATATCAACTCATTCAGTCGAGCACAGTCAATCACGGCGCCAATGCGTTTCAGCTAGCACACTACAACTTTGACGATTTGGATGATAACTTTGTCTTATTCCCAAGATTTTCAATCACCTCTGATACCAAATTATATTTCCAGGGTAGACTGCGATACGCGACAATCGCACAACGCGGGAAAGTAGAGGTGTCCACAGACAATGGAGAAAATTGGTCAGAAGTTTACAACATAACGGGTGCGAACGCAGATACAGAGGTAGCATTTAGCCTGAAGACGATAGATCTCTCTACCTATGCAGGACAGAACATCTGTATCCGCTTCACATACACACACACGAGTGGCAGTATTTATGCGCTAGAAGGACAAACCGCCTCCTTTATTGGCTGGTTTATCGACAACATCCAGATCGGATCGTCATTCCAGAAGGACTTCTATGATTTTGGCACACCAGGAAATGACGAGCAGTTGTATATTGAAAAAATCAATCGCGCACGTGCCTCAGCCGAGGCCGAAGCCACTCGTCTTGCTAATCCTACCAATAGCGATGTATTGGACGCGTACACATTCTGGAACATCGACACCAACGATATCAGCACCCAGTATGAATGGGCAATAGAGAACAACCACATGGACGCCATCGCACAGCCACTTGCACCGAACAAGATTCTTCAGCAAGCAGCAGAGCTTCACTCCTTAGACATGAAAACTAATTTGTTTCAAGGACACGATAGCTCATCAGACCCACCACCCCCCTTCTCATCTGGAGATACTTTGGGAGTCCGAGTCACTAAGCTTGGATACGACTACTTCGGGCTGTCAGAAAACGTCTATGCCTACGCAAAATCTGTCCAACACGGGCATGTGGGTTTCGCAACCGACTGGGGAGATACCAGCAACACCGAATCACCAGCTTACAACCCCGAATTTGTTGGGCAAAACATGCAAAACCCTCCCGGTCACCGTTTAACAATCCATAATGACTCCTTTAAGGAAATCGGCGTGGGGATTCACACCGGAGCCATTAATGAGTTTGGCCCTCAGTTTGTCACCCAAGACTTAGGAAATCCTGCCAATACTGCCGCCTTCGTGACTGGAGTTGTATATGACGACTCTAACACAAATTCAGAATATGACTCCGGTGAAGGGCTTTCTGGTTTCCAAGTCGATGTAGATACATCCAGCAACTACACCAGATCATCAAGCTCAGGGGGCTATGCGCTGCCAGTATCCATTGATGGCTCAGCAGTCATCACCTTTTCAATTGGGGGTTCGGTAGCACATACAGAAACGGTCACGATTAGTGGACTGAAAAATATTAAGGTCGATTACCGCCCAACAGGTTATGCCCTCTGGGTCAAGAATAACCACCCCACAATCACTGGCGGCATGACCGGTGATGACGATGAAGATGGTCGAATTAACCTGGTCGAATACGCCTTCCATGCTAACGCGGAGGATGCATCCGATGCAGAAATGGCAATTGGAGTAGTAACGACTAACTCATCCATGGATCATACCCTCACCAGCGTCCTCCCATCAGTTCGCGAGGACATAACTTACACAGCACAATGGTCCACAGACTTTTCTACATGGCACGATATTACACCTACTTTTGCCAATGGACAAATCAGCGCCACCATCACTCGGTCTGATGCTGCAGACCAATTATCTGTTAGCGAATCCAGCATAACCACCATGTTCATGCGCTGGGAAATTAGCCTCTAGATAGCTGAAGATCAAAATTCACCTTCCAACTATCGACTTACGATACACCCTGACCGCCCTAACAATAGCAGCAGCTAGAGTTTTTTGGTACGATATAGAATGCACCTTGCGCGCTTCTATTCTGTTTGAAATAAATCCTCCTTCTAATAAGATAGCTGGAATCCGGATTCCAGTCAGCACATTGAAGCGTGCACGCTTAATACCTCTATCTTCGATCTGATAGTTAGCACCCCACTTCGGATCATTTAGATACAACAAGGCACGGCTATGTGCTGCTGTAGCAAGCGCAATACTTGCAGAATCAGTTCTATTTCCAGGCACCACACGAAAATCCCGCTGCTGCACCCCTCTGCCCATGTGCGGCACCCCCACGGGAGAAATAGTAAAAGTCTCTATCCCGTTAGCCTTACCATTTCCTCCAGAGTTAAAATGGATACTGATAAAAACCGCGTCAGGGTATTTGTTCGCTATGCGCACACGGTTCGCTAAACTAACAAATACATCACTGTCACGCGTCATAACCACACGATAGCCCAGTTTCTGCAAATCATCTCTCACCATTTGGGCAATCTTGAGCGCATAATATTTCTCATGTACCTTGTAGAAACCCAAACTCCCAGAATCTTTTCCTCCATGCCCTGGGTCAATCACCACTGTCGTAAACGGTTTAGCATTTTTTATATGCGATGGCCGCAACACAGGATCAACTAACTTAACAAGATCTGTCCTTGAAATTAGATATTTACCCCCATTATTGATGACAGGATGACTAAGTTTAAAAAGCACACCGTTCATCGTACAAGAATAAGACCCCGATCGAAACTTCATCTCAATCTCTGGAGTTTTTTTCCCCTGCCTTATACTTGGGGCACGGTAGAGCACGATGTCTGCACCATAGCTAATCTTGTCGAAAAAGTAAAAGCTCTTCAAACTTCTTAACGTCACATGGTCTTGCCCCTTGTGCTTGGCAGTCTCCCACTGAAACGCCTCAACATCCGAACTGATTCCGATAAACAGAAGCAGGCCATTAAAGAGCGAAAACAAGAATTTATTGGTAGCAGTATCTAGCGCAGGTCGATTCACAATTGGGTTAACGTAGGTCGAGGTAGGTTAATAAATATACGCTAAATGACAACCGTATTTCTTGCTGCGACATTTTCCCATTTCCAACCGCCTTACCATATCACACCTTCAAAGCCCCCACGGTTCCTCCCGCCACAAACTCCGCCTTGGTAAAACTCTGCCTCCGGTCTTCCTTGCCATGCGCCACGTTGTTCGCCCAGCGCACCACACGACGCCTCACCAGACGGTAGTCCCAGCGGATATAGGCGACGGTAGGCCGGCACCATTCAAAACTCCAGTCATCATCGGTGCAAACCAACGAGACGTCCTCCGGTACCCGCAATCCCATATTGCCAAGGAGTTGCTGTGCCGCAAAAAACATCGGTGGTTCCGAAAGAATAAGTGCCGTCGGGGGTGTCTTTTCAAACAACGACACCAGACACTGCTGAAACCCCTCCGCAGTTCCCTCCCAGTCCGGCAGGTTGTAAGAACTGATCTGAATCCCGCTCATTTCAAGCTGCTCGAGGAAAGAACGCTCGGCCCGACCCGGCTCCGGGACACGCCGCTCCGGTCGAGTCAGCAGAACAATCCGCCGATGCCCCAGACTGATGAGGTGATTTGTGGCGACATTCAGCGCAGTCGCTTTATCCGGCTTTGTGCCCGCAATCCGCAGCCCTTGCTGACGACCGAACAGGGCAAAGACCGGTTTCCCCTGCTCTGTAATCCACTCCAGCACGTCCCGTGAACCAGCACACACCACCCACGCGTCCGCCTCTGTTTTCCGAACCATCCGCGCGACCTTCCTCACATCCATCTGCAGTTCCATCAGACTTTTCTCAGGAAAAAATGCCCTGCACCCGGCCTCCAGCAGCAGGTGCTGCATCTGCACGATCCAACCCTCGGTCAGCTCGAGCGGTTCATAAAGCAGGATAGCCACGCGCAACCCGGTCGGCGTGTGACCCTTCGGTAACACGATCCGCCGTCTCTTCCCGGGCCCCTGCCCCTCGAGAAGCCCCTCTTGCTCAAGCCTTTGCAAGGCTGCTTCCACCGTCTTGCGGTTCAGTCCACACTCCGATGCCAGCCGGTGCACTCCAGGCATCACCCCCGTCCATCGCCCCGATAATATCTCGGAACGCAGGTGCGCCGTGAACTGATCAATCGTCGAAAGCCTCTGCCATTGTGCCATGGCCTATTTCCTACCCCAATTTGACCATGGATGCAAAATAAATAAATTTTGACTCATCCATAGGGGGAGAGGCAGGATGCGTAACGTAACTGACCCAACCAATTATATATCATGAAAACTATCACGACATCAACTAAACTAGCTGCACTCGCCAGCCTCGGCCTAACTGCTATTTCAACCGACGCAGCCGTCCTGCTCGGCGGATTCGATGGCACAAACAACGCTGGTCCAGCGATTCAAGATGCCAGTGTGGCCGGACTGGTCACCGTCACCCTTAGCGGTGCCGGTGCTCCCGGCAACTTAGGTGACCTCTCGGGCTTGTGGGGGGCGACCGATTTCAATCCAGACCCATCGACGGCTGTGACTGGTGAAGCGCCGAATGGGAACAGGGCTTGGAACGTGGTACAGGACGAGACCTGGAACATCGCTCTCACGGTCACCAACAACTCGGCTTTTGATCTCACGCTTGAGCAGCTACACATCAACGTCAGAATGGACAATTCAGCATCAGACATCCTCCACGATGTGACCTATGTATCGGGTGATCTCGCCGAGACGGATGGCACGCTGATCACCCAAGTCAATACTGGGCCGGCTCCGAACTTTAATATGGTTGGATACTCGACCTCGCTGTCGAGTGGTGGCATCACGGATCTCACCCTCGCTTCCGGGGAGTCGGCCACCATTAGCTACGCGGTCAGTAACACCAACGGATCTGCTTGGGTTCGCGCCGACAACTTTGCCATCTCCGGCTCACTCGTTCCCGAACCCACCACCACCGCCCTTCTCGGCCTCGGTGGACTCGCTCTGATCCTCCGTCGCCGTAAGTAACCCGGCCCCGGAAAACAAACCATCCTTCCAACCCCACTCCCCGATCACACGGGGCGTGGGGTTTTTTCTGTGGCTGAATATCCAACAAGCTAGTTCACACATCCTCTGCTTGCGGACAGGATTGTTCCGCACTCCTTATCACAGCACGCTCTCGACATTCGACCCGACCGCTGTTAATCCAGCGCCATGGAAACAATTGAACTCGCTGGAAATTACGCCGCTCAATGGGGTGAAGGTCCGATCTGGTGGCAGGGGCAGCTTTTATACGTGGATATTGAGCGCCATCTGGTGCTGCAATACGATCCCAGTACCAACGAGGAAAAAACCTGGGACCTGAGCAGCAGCGTTGGTCGCGTGGGCACCGTGGTGCCTCGTGCCCATGGTGGACTGGTTGTCGCCGGTGACACCGGCCTGCATTTCCTCGATCCCGAAACGGGAAACACCACACCGATCAATGACCCTGAGACCGACAAGCCCGACAACCGCTTCAACGACGGCAAATGCTCACCGGACGGCCGTTTTTTCGCCGGAACCATCAGCCTGGTTAAAAACACCGGTGACGCCACACTCTACCGCCTCGACACCGACCTCTCGCTACACACCGCCTACAGCGGCGTGACGAACTCCAATGGCATCGCATGGAGTGCGGATGGCTCTACCAGCTACTACATCGACACCCCACGTCAAAGCGTGTTGGCATTCGACTACTCAGCAGAAACAGGTCTCTTAACGGGTGAGCGTATTGCTTTTTCAACCTCCCACATCAGTGCTTCACCCGATGGCATGACCATCGATAGCAACGGCAACCTCTGGATTGCATTCTGCCACGGTGCCTGTGTGATCTGCTACGATGCCACGACAGGTAAACAGCTGCACCGGGTCGAGCTCCCCTGCCTGGAAACAACCGCCTGCGCCTTCGGCGGAGAAAATCTCGACGAGCTCTACGTCACCACCGGCATCCACAAGGAACAGGTCGAGGAAGACGCCGGCAGACTGATCCGCATCAAGGGACTGGGAGTGACAGGTGTGCCGTCGAATTCCTTTGGCGGGTAAAAATGTCATCCGTTCCGCTCGCCAAAATGCCCTGACTATATTATGTAACCTCCCTCATGACCCAAGAATCTGTTAAAGAAGTCCGCGTATTTGCCCCCGCCACCGTTGCCAATGTGGCATGTGGTTTTGACGTGCTCGGTTTCGCCATAGAAGCACCGGGCGATGAAGTTGTTGCCCGGCACTCCGACAAACCCGGACTGCGCATTACCAAGATCACCGGAGACAATGGCAAGCTTCCCAAAGACGTGGAGAAGAATACCGCAGGTGTTGCTGCCCTTGATTTACTTCGCCACCTAGGTATGAGCGACCGCGGTATCGAAATGGAAATTCACAAAAAAATGCCATTTGGTAGCGGGCTAGGATCATCAGCCGCATCAGCCGTTGCAGGTGTTTATGCCGTCAATAAACTCATTGGTGAGCCGCTCGCCAAGAAGCAGCTACTGCCATTTGCGATGCAAGGCGAGGCCAGTGCCGACGGCGCTTGGCACGCTGATAACGTTGGACCCAGCCTGCTCGGCGGCGTCGTGTTCATCCGTTCCAATCAGGAGCTCGACATCTCCCAACTGCCAGTTCCCAAGAACCTCTGGGCAGCCGTGGTGCACCCTGAAATGGAAATTCTGACCAAAGTGGCACGCGAAATTCTGCCCACGGAAATCCCAATGGTGAACGCCACCCAGCAAATCGGAAATTTGGGCGGATTGATCTGCGGACTGATCCAGGAGGACTACGCCATGATCGGCCGCTCCATCCACGATGTGATTGCCGAGCCACGCCGCCACAAACTCATCCCAGAATTCTACAATGCCAAACGTGCCGCGATGGCACAAGGCGCTCTCGGGTTCTCCATCTCCGGCGCCGGACCCAGCGTATTTGCACTTTGTGAAGGTGAGGAAATTGCCCACCGCACGGGCAAAGCAATCTCAGAAGTATTTGATCGCATTGAACTTGAAAGCCAATGTTACGTATCGCGTATCAATCTGGATGGCGTTCATGTGATCGAACAATAAACATTTGGCAAATATCACTTTTAGCAACTTGCTGACAAGTTATTCACAACACTTCGATTGCAAAGCTAAGTTACCGCTACCCGCCAACTTTCGCGCGCACTCTATAGGAATTAAACAATCCACTGATTTGCAGTATTGCCAGTAGCAGGCTGATGGATAACCCCTATCTATAAATCACTTAAAATCATATAGATAGATCGATTTCCGGCGTGAAAAAGTATCATATCCCACCCTAGTTAGATAAGGTGTTAATGATAATCTTAAGAACATAAACATGTTTTTGAACTCCTCAACCATCAACGAGTTAAGAGGTTTTTCTGTTACTAAATACAGTGTATTTACCTGATTGTTAGGAGATATTCTGATGTTATTCACATTACGTGTTTTTCTGGTTATTAGTCAATAAACATTAACTATTAACTGGTCAAAATGGTTTTAATATGTATGATACGCGTTTAACAACACTTCCACTCCCATGCCAAAAACAACAGAACATCGGCAGCAACTTAACGTGCGTGCCACTCAAATGGAGATGAACCCGCGAGGATCCGTGGGAGAATCCAGTCCACTTACAGAGGATTTTAATGGCAAACTCCAAGACGCCCAGAACCAGCTAGAGCAACTTCAACAGCAGCAACAAGAAGTTGAGCGTCAAAAACTCGAACTTCAAGAACTCAACGAGGCCAAGGAGGACTTCCTGCATGGCCAAGTAGATCTGCACGAGAAAGTAAGCACAGCGGTCACCGCAATGGATCGTGAGATTTTCGCCACCAAGCAGGAGCTTGATGAACTGGAACAGGCACGTATCTGTTTTGCCGATCACTTGGACAAAATTAATGCTCTCAATCCCGATGGCTGGAACAATGAAAGCTTACGACAAGATCTTGCACGTGCGATTTCAGTACTCGATCTGGCGGAGGATGAATATGAGCAGGCTGTCGCACATTTTTCCGGGGGTCGCAGCGCCTCTGTATTTGGTGGTAGGAGTAAGACCAAAAGGACAAAAAATTCATCAGCACGTGACAGTGAGTTTGGTGCCATGCTTCGCAATGGACTCGCCTTTAACCTACCCATCATCATACTAGGAACCATCGCACTAGCCCTCTATTTTCTGAAGTAAGAGTATCGCTACGCGCACCCGAGCTATGGCAAAACTAGGCAAAGCGCCAGACGCCTCCAAAGGCCCAGATCTTGACTTATTGAGTGCTCGTGAGCGCGAACTAAGTGAACGTATCGAACAGCTACAAGACTTTGTCGAACACGGCCCAGAACGCGAAATCCAAGCGGAGGAGGAAAGAATGCGCACACTCCCACCACCAACGGAAGTTCAGCAGCGACAACGCGAGAAACAATTTATGGAAAAGCTCAGCCGTGGTGAGCTTAAAAACGAACGCCGCAACCAAGCCAAGAGCGGCTTACTCATACTACTTCTGATTCTTGCCATGTTGGCGATTGGTTATTGGATCTACGAAACATTACAGTAAGTAGTCGTTTTGTGGCTTACTTCAATTCTTGCACTAAAGTTTCTGAAGTCCGTGAAAATTACTTTAATAAATTTTTGCATACTCATTGAATTAGCCCGTCAAGGTGCTGTGTAACAAAGTGTGTGTGTGAATTCCCTCACGTTTCAAAAAACATGAGGGAAACATATTTTGGGTATTAGATCCTGCTAACGTAATCCATCTTATCTAAAAGATCTGGTTGCGTTAGCAGGTATCCTGCTTTAGGTTAAATGACTTTATATGCACCGACAACACTCAAAACGTACTGTCAAGTCACTCCACTTAGGTGCATTACATTTTTTGCTTAATTCGTGTCTCGTTGCCATATCTACGGGGTTTCTCATTTCAGGGTTTGTCCTCAACAATGATGATTTACTCAAATACGCCGCTGCTTCTGGCATCACCACTATCGTATCTATCGTGGCTTTTTTCATCGCTAACATAGGTTGGCATTGCCCATTGTGTATGGGCAAAATATGGGCTGGATCCAGATGCCGCAGACACCGCAACGCCAAGAAAGCATTAGGAATTAGTTACAGGCTCCATATCGCAAAAGCCGTTTTGTTTTCCAAATCCTACAGATGCCCATACTGTGGAGAGCTCTTTAGCACCCGCAGGACACGCAGGTAAATCTCCCCGTGTCATGAGTTTATGCATCCGTGCTTGAAACTTGGCCAACACCAATGCAGTTTCACCCGCATGAACAAGGAGCAGATAGATGTCCGCTACGTGGCAAACTTAGCCCGTATGGACCTCAGCGAAGAAGAATGTACTATCTTTCAGGGGCAGCTGAATGCCATTCTAGGATACATCGAGAAACTCCAAGATGTCGACATCGAAGGAATTGATCCGACCGCACACAACTCCCCAGTATTCGCAGTTTTAAGAGAGGATACTTCACGTCCAGCCCTTAGCCAAGACGACCTACTACGAAATGCACCAGAGAGTGCACTGGGACAAATTCGTGTGCCCAAAGTTGTGGATGCCTGACCTTTCCATATTCATCTACCATGTCTCTTAACACACAAACCATTTCCTCGCTCCGAGAGCAGCTAAGCGCAGGCGATATTTCACCCGCAGATATTCTCGACTCCCTAGCGGAGAACATCAGTAAAAGCGACGTAGGAGCCTATCTGGGCCATGACTTGGATTGCGCAAAACATGAAGCCACTTCAGTAGATCTCACCAAACCTCTCGGCGGCATTCCAATTGGGATCAAGGACAACATCAACGTGAACGGACAACCATGTTCGTGTGCCTCCAGCTTTTTAGAAAATGCTTACAGAGCCCCATATGATGCCACCGTTATCCGTAAGCTGCGGGAGGCTGGCGCCATACCATTTGGTCGAATGAATATGGATGAATTCGCCATGGGATCCACTACGGAAAATTCAGCACTAGGAAAAACCATCAACCCGCACGATGTTTGTCGCGCCCCCGGCGGCTCATCAGGTGGTTCCGCCGCAGCTGTGGCATCAAACACCGCAATCGCAACACTCGGCTCAGATACCGGAGGGTCAATCCGCCAACCAGCAAGCCACTGTGGCGTGGTTGGTCTGAAACCATCATACGGTAGGATTTCACGTTACGGACTAGTAGCATTCGCATCTTCACTCGACCAAATTGGCCCACTAACCCGCAGTGTGGAGGACGCCGCACTTGTGCTCAATGCTATAGCCGGACATGACTCCGCTGACTCGACATCGCTCAAACAAGATGTTCCTGATTTTACTGAGGGGCTCAGCGATGGTATACAAGGTATGAAACTTGGCCTACCCAAAGAATATTTCGGTGATGGTATTCACCCCGCAGTACGCGAAAAAATAGATCATACCGTGAAAGGCCTCAATTCAGCAGGGGCAGAGATTGTGGAAATCTCATTACCTCATACGGAATACGCCGTAGCAACCTACTACATCCTCGCGACGGCTGAAGCCTCGTCGAACTTGTCACGCTTCGACGGTATTCGCTACGGCAATCGTGTGGAGAACCCTGATGACGTTCTTGATCTATACCGCCGTAGCCGAGCACAAGGGTTCGGCCCAGAAGTTAAACGACGCATCATCCTAGGAACCTACGTTCTTTCCTCTGGCTACTATGATGCCTACTACAATCGGGCACAAAAAGTTCGTACACTCATCCGACAGGATTTCCTCAATGCTTATGAAAAAGTGGATGCCATCATTTCGCCTGTATCGCCAAATGCAGCGCCGCTTCTAGGCGCGGACAAGGACAATCCACTGCAGCAATATCTCGCAGATATTTATACCATTTCTGCAAACATCGCAGGTATCTGTGGCATTAGTGTTCCATGCGGAGCAATCACCTCAGAAACTGGTAGCAATCTCCCAGTCGGGCTCCAAATTCTAGGACCATCAATGGGAGAACAATCCCTGCTGCGTGTTGCCCGTGCTGCAGAAGTAATTCAGCAAAGCTAGGCGACTTTTCACACAACGGTTAGAAGCAAATAGCTACTATATCGCTGCATCGCTGCTACAAAGTGCACACTAGAAACTGCCCTCTCGCATGGTGGCTCTCAGCGCCCCAATCACAATGGAAGGTCATAGCTGCGCCCATCAGCACCCTCAAACCACTTCACATAGGCAAGATTGACAGTAGCAAATCCTCCCGGAGTGGGGAAATCACCCGTAAAATACCAATCTCCTATGGGCCCCTTGATGCAGGCACGCAAATTCTCAATCGTCTGATAGATGACTTCAACATCACCATGCCAGCCGGTTTCCTCAGGATAGACCATACGACTAATCTCAGCGGAAATTTCTTCGTCTGCAAAGTCAGCGTAAATGCGTTTCACCTGGTTTACACGTTCCTCAGCAGGCTTGGTAAGCTCCACTTTGCAGGCTTGGTAAACCTCTTCTAACAAACGGGCGTTGTTCGCTCGTTTAATTAGGTTAACCGCTGCCTGAAAAGCAATAAATTTACCCAGTTCTGACATATCAATCCCATAGCAATCTGGGTAACGAATCTGCGGAGCCGTCGAACATACGACAATCTTCCGTGGTCGTGTACGAGCGAGGATTTTTAGAATCGACTCCTTGAGCGTCGTGCCTCTCACAATTGAGTCGTCCAGCACGACAAGTGCATCATTTTCCTTCACCAATCCGTAGGTGATATCATAAACGTGGGAAACAAGCTGCGCTCTACCCTTTTCCTGAGAAATGAACGTGCGCATCTTGATGTCCTTGTGCACGGCCTTCTCGCCACGCGGCCAATTGCGCATGACTAGTTTATCAAGCAACTCATCTGAAAGGTCTCCTTTCTTACAAGCATCCATGATCTCTGCCCGCACCTGCTGACGTCGTAACATGCGCAGCCCATCAAGAAATCCGTAGTAAGCAGTTTCCGCCGTATTGGGTATAAAAGCAAAAACAGCATTTTCGAAATTCCCATCAATCGATTCACAAACCTGATCCACAAGAGAAGCCCCCATCGCTTTACGCTCACGGTAAATCGAGGGATCATTGCCTCGAGAAAAATAGATTCGCTCAAAAGAGCAAGGCGTCTTGGGTCTCTCATCATGAAACCTAACAGTTTTTTGGCTGCCGTCACGGCGAACAATGGACACATGACCTGGCTCGAGCTCCTCAACAGCCTCTTTGTCCGCCTCAAACACCGTCATGAGAGGCACACGTTCGGAAGCAAAGGCAATCACTTCATCATCCTGATAGACATGGCACGGCCGAATACCGCGCGGGTCACGCATCACGAACATATCACCGTTTCCGACCACACCAGCAATGGCATATCCCCCATCCCATGATTCTCCAGATTTTCGAACGACCTCAGGAAGATCCATCTGCTGCGAAATCAAAGATGGTATTTCCAGACCATCAATCCCCTGCTCTTTAAGCTTGTGATAAAGATCGGTATGATGCTCATCGAGGTGAAATCCAACCTCTTCTAAAACGGTCTGGGTATCGGTACCAAAAACTGGGTGCTGTCCACGATCCATCATTTTTTTGTTCAACGCGCCTGTGTTAGTCATGTTGAAATTCCCCATCACCATGAGCGTACGTGTAGGCCAGTTCGAGCGCCGTAAATAAGGATGGCATGAGCCAGCATCAAATTCACCAGATGTGCCATAGCGCAGGTGACCCATAAGCACCTCACCTCCGAAGTCGAATTTACTTTTTACCGCATCAGGATCTTCGGGATCCAGAATTCCTTTACGCACCATCCGATTGAAGCTTTTAAGTTCCTTGCGGAACACATAAGCCATTGAATCTTTTTTGGCATCTCTGCGCCGAAAGATATACGGTTGACCAAGCGGCATTTCAAGCTTCACGCAACCGATACCAATTCCGTCTTGTCCCCGGTTATGCTGCTTTTCCATCAGCAGGAACAGCTTGTTCAGGCCCCACAATGCAGTACCATACTTGTCCTTATAGTATGAGAGTGGCTTACGCAGCCGCACCACCGCTATGCCGCATTCGTGTTTGATAGGATCGCTCATTTTAGTGGCTAAGTTGGTATTTGGAATTTAATACTTAGAACTTAATCCGCCATACTCACTCGCACGCTTTCGCCGTCGGTGATGGTTCCTATTTTCACTCCACCCGGCCCCGCTGCCAATATGTTGTCAGCTTCGTCGGGAGAAACAATCACCACCCAGCCGAATCCCATATTGAAGGTGTGAAATTTGTCTTCAGCATCCACATATTCAAAAATTTTCAGCATCGCCGCGTTGTCCCAATTAGGAATTAATACATCCGCACCATGATTCGGCAGCAGTCGCTCCAGATTTTCAGGAAGCCCACCACCCGTAATGTGTGCCATCGCCTTAGGTTTCACCCCTGTGGCTTTAATGTCATTAACCACATCATGATAAAGCCTCGTGGGTGCTAGCAGGCTGACAATTTCTTCCGTAGAAAATGCATCACCATGCTCTGCAAGAACACGGCGGATCAGGCTCCAGCCGTTCGCGTGTGGGCCGTCTGACCGATAACCGATCAGCACATCGCCCGTCGCAATTGTTGTTGGGTCAATCAGATCCGGTTTCTCACAGCAACCAATGCAGAAACCTGAGAGCTCAATCACATCCTCTGGCACGATACCAGGCATCTCCGCGGTTTCACCACCAGCTAAGATGCAGCCACAGTCTTCAAGGTAATCGCACATGCCAGCAATTAGCCGCGTGATTAATGGCTTATCCAATGCAGCGATGCCAATGTAATCAAGAAACATCAGCGGATCACCTCCCGTGGTCAGAATGTCGTTCACGCTCATGGCGATTAGATCCTTACCCGCGGCCTCTAACTGATCGTGCTCTAATAAAATCTCAAGCTTGGTGCCCACACCGTCACATCCGGTAACGATGACTGGCTCCTTCCAATCGCTCAGATCATAGGCCGCGGCAAAAAGCCCAAACGCGCCATAGAGCTTGCGATGGTTTTGCGTTCTGCGCACGTGGGCCCCAATGTCCCCGACAAGGGCGGCGGCTTCCCTGGTATCAACGCCCGATTCCTTATAGGTGAGTTTTCCCGACATAGCTCGTGAGGCAGGTGTTTTAACACCCCATCCACACGTGGCAATGGTTTTTTACCCGATAGGCTATAATGATGACTTTATTTCACAACATCTAGTGTTGGTGGCGGTTAAATATTAAGCTATTATATCAATAAATAAGCAAGCCACAGCTGAACCACAGCTGAACAATACCGATTTGCATGGAACAGGACACCTCACCAACTCACTTTATTGCGCCCACTGTGGAGGCATTGGCCCCACACTTCCCTGCCTATGAAGTTGAACATTTCATTGCCCAAGGAGGCATGGGTGCAGTCTACCAAGCGAAACAGATATCGCTCGACCGGCAAGTAGCGATCAAGATTCTTCCACGCGAGTTTGGTCAGGACGAAACATTCCGCGCATCGTTTGAGGCTGAAGCCAAGGCGATGGCAAAGCTGAACGACCCCAACCTAATCAGTGTCTATGACTTTGGTGAGGCAGACGGGATGCTTTTCCTCGTTATGGAATATGTGAACGGAAAGTCACTTTACCACTCCTCGCATGGACAAGCTATTGATCCCTCACAGGCTGCGGAAATCGTCGGTTCCATCTGTAAGGGGCTCGATCACGCCCATCAAGCTGGCATCCTCCACCGAGACGTCAAACCAGCCAACATTTTGCTTACACCTGAAGCAGTGCCTAAAATTGGCGATTTTGGGCTCGCGAAGCCAATAGATGAGGCAGCAAGCCCAGACGAGGTAGTGTATGGCACCCCCGGATACACAGCCCCAGAGGTAATCAACGGGCATATGGTAGATCGCCGTGCAGATATCTTTTCGGTCGGAGTTATTCTGCATGAGCTTCTCACAGGCTCACTTCCAGACGAAGCAAGAACGCCGCCATCTACATTAGCCGGCACACCGATTGGCTTTGACTCAGTAATTGATCGTAGCACCAATCCTAATCCAGAGATGCGATATCGCACCGCTGAGGAATTAGCAAATGCTATCGAATCCGCAGCCAAAACAAATCCTGCAGCCGCCCTTAATCTGTCTACGGCACCCGATATTCATCGCTCCCAAATCGTTACACACACAGTCAAAAAATCCAAAACAGGACCCATTTTTGCTGCAACCCTTGCTTTAGTAGTTTTCGTAGTCGCCGCTGTAGCCTTTTCATCCAAAGACAAATCCTCGGCTAACGAGCCTGTAAACAAACCTGAGATTATATCCGACAAGACACCGAAGCCTGGCACCACGCGCCCTGTCGCTCTGATTCCACCAAAACCCAAAGAAACAGACAAACCAATCGTCACCAAAAAGCCCAAGGAGAGCGTCTGGCAGGCCCTCGCACGGCTCCGAGCTAAACTCGCGTCAGGAAAAAGGGACGAGTTCCCCACACAAGCTGTCGAACACGAGGGAGATCACCTCATGCTAGTTGAACAAAAAATGACGTGGTCAAAGGCACAAATATTCGCTGCCGAATATGGTGCACATCTAGCTGTCCTGCCAACTCAAGAGAAACGCAGAAAACTCGCACAGACACTCGGAATCACAGCACCCGCATGGCTGGCAGCCGGTATGGCAGCCCGTGACCAATGGCAGTGGATGGACACCTCCATGTGGGAAACACCGGGTATACCCAAGCCAGCCACAACCAACGATCGTGCCATACTAATAAACTCAGGCGGTAACCTCGTGGCACGCGCACCCAACACCGAACACCCCTTTATCCTGCATTGGCGCAAAGACGCATCAAACCCTTGCTCTTTGGATGAACAGCTCAAACGCACATCCCAAAGCATCAAATCCTCCGGCATCGACAAAGCCACCTACCCCGTCGGCACGCGCACATTCGTAAAATCTCATTTCCTTCTCACCAAAAAATCTCTCAGCTGGGATGACGCGCGTGAGTTTGCCAAATCACAAACCGCTCACCTAGCTGTACCCTCCACACCCGATGAACAGCAATGGCTCACACAAACATACACAGAAAAAGGCATCACTGCATGGCTCGGCGGCTATCTAATAAATGAGAATTCCCCATGGCGTTGGATCACCAACGAAGCTTTCTCGCCATATGGATGGAAACTTGGCGAACCAAGTTCAGATATCTCACACAACCGCATTCTCATGAGCGCCGAAAATTCCAGGGCGGATGCCACATGGACCAGCAGCTTCGGGGAACAAGGTGAAGCTACCCATATTTTGCTAGAATGGAGTATACCTACGAAAACGATAACCAACAGGACCAACTTCGACTTGGATAAATGGCTGACAAGCGTGAATCGCAAAATTGCTGATCGCGTTAGCCCTCTGATCGAAACATACAAAAAGGAACGAGAAAAAGAGATTGATAAATATGTGCGCGATATGAAGCGGGCAGCTAGAAAAGTCAAAATTCCAGAGCTTGGCCGTCGTGGCGCAGGTCGATTCTCAGAATATATCGAAGACCTAGTGGATGATTCCATGGACGAGGTCAAAAATGCTGGTGAAATAACTGCAAATATCCCTGATAGAGCACCTAAAGAATTCCACAAACTTAACAGACAAGCTAGAAATTCTATTGCAGCCATGGACAATGATCATCAGGAAGAAATGAAAAAACAGCTAGATTTTTATACGGATGGCTTGCTCAAAAAAGCCCTGAATCTTGAAGATGATGGTTACACTAGGCAGTCATCCTCACTCAAAGAGTTAGTTGAGAGTATAGGCGATGATACAGCCGCATTTAAAGCCAAAATCGGACTTTAATGATTGAATAACATTGCGGTCATAAAATCATACATTTGTATATTTGCTTGGCAGAGTTTGCTTACTTGGTTATGCGTCCAAGCAAAATCATCTCAATCCTTGTTGACTAAAGTAACATATCCCTGTGTATGAATATATTGCTCAGATGCACCTTCGCTGCTCTCTCCCTTGCCTTTATTAGTAGCTTACAAGCAGCCAAAAAACCTAACATCGTATTTATTCTGAGTGATGACCAGGCATGGACGGACTACGGCTTCATGGGGCATAAAAGTATTAAAACACCCTACCTCGACAAATTAGCTGCTCGTAGTCTTGTGTTCACCCGAGGCTACGTCGCTTCTCCCCTCTGTCGGCCATCGCTAGCGTCAATGATAACCGGATTGTATCCGTTCCAACATGGAATCACGGGCAACGATGTTGACGGGCCCAACAAACGTGCCGAATTAGATGTGCCGCTTCGCAAGTCGTTTCACAAACACCCCTCATTCATCAAACTACTGACCTCCAACAGCTACCTCGCCCACCAGTCAGGCAAGTGGTGGGAAGGCTCATGGAAGGATGGAGGCTTCACCCACGGAATGACCCATGGAGACCCAAAACGCGGAGGCAGACACGGCGATCTTGGCTTAAAAATAGGACGCAAATCGATGATGCCGATCACGAATTTCATCGACGAGGCTACAAAAAAGAATGAGCCATTTCTTCTGTGGTATGCGCCGTTCCTCCCCCATACACCCCACAATCCTCCAGAACGTCTACTAAAGAAATACACCCAACCGGGACGCGCCACGGACGTCGCGAAATACTATGCCATGTGTGAATGGTTCGACGAAACCTGCGGAGAATTACTCGGCTATCTGGATAAGAAAAAGCTCACCAAAAATACAGTCGTTATCTACATCTGCGATAACGGTTGGGTAGCAAAAAGTGAGAACTCAAACGATCCCAACCAAAAACTTTGGAAAGGATATGCGCTACGCTCAAAAGGCTCACCATACGAAAACGGCATCCGCACGCCGATCATGGTTTCATGGCCAGGGCGAGTGGCTCCGTCTCGCTCGCCGTATTTAGCTCACGCAATCGACCTTTTCCCTACCATCGCAGCCGTAGCTGGATTCAAAACTCCAGACAACCTAACAGGAATAAACCTACTCGATAAAAAATCTCTAGAGTCTCGTAAAGCCGTTTATGGAGTTACGAACTCAATCTACAACATGACTCCAGACAGCCCCGACGGCACCTTGCAATACCTCTGGTGTGTCGAAAGTGATTGGAAGCTGCTCCTGCGTTTCAAGGGTAAAGACACGACAAAATATAAGAACACTCACATCTGGGATAAGGTTCCAACCCAACTCTATAATCTGAAAAATGATCCTCACGAACACATCAATGTAGCTGATAAGCACCCCAACATAGTGAGCCGACTGAGAAAAATGATTAACGCTTGGCATCCTGACAACCGGAGATGATTACCCGTGCCATATTATAAGTTTTCAAAATAGTGAACCTACACTTGCTTGATCAGTGGGCATCGCGATGATGCATGAGTGCAAGAGTCCAGCAAGGGAACATTAGCGGCGATCTGTGCCTTCTCGTTGTGGGGCGCACTCCCCGTTTTTTGGAAGTTGCTCGAAGACATCCCCGTAATGGAAACAACCGCCCACCGGATGGTGTGGACGCTCGCCCTTCTCGTAGCGTTTCTCTCATGCAATGGCAGAACCGACAAGATCATCGGCGCTCTCCAATCTCCTCATACAGTGCTCACTCACGCACTCGCGGCACTGTGCCTGACAAGTAACTGGTTGATCTACGTATGGGCAACATTTAACGACCGAATCCTCGAAGGCGCCCTCGGGTACTACATCAACCCCTTTCTCTATATTCTGTTAGGAAGTATATTTCTGGGTGAAAAACACAGCCGCATGCAAATGGTTGCCATTGCGGTGGCAGCTGCCGGTGTTGCCTTACAATTTCCTGCGGTGAAAGGCATACCATGGGCGGCGCTTGGATTAGCGATATCATTCGCCGGATACGGTATGATTCGAAAGAAATCGCCGTTAGGATCATTCGATGGACTGACCCTGGAAATGGGCATCATGTTTCCATTCGCATTAATCTATCTATGTTTGATAAATCCCCATGATAGTGCCTTCGGTAGTAACTCAAATGCCACCTGGCTACTCGTTGCAACCGCAGCAGCCACAGCAACACCCCTACTTTTCTTTGCACACGGGGCAAAATCCATCAGCCTATCACTCCTCGGAATCCTTCAATTTATTGGCCCCACCGGTCAATTATTAATCGGTTGGCTTGTTTACAACGAACCAATGCCGCTGTTGCGACTGCTGTCATTCACTCTAATCTGGGTTGCCGTAATCATCTACATCATAACCATTAAACATCATGCCCTCAAAAAATAGCCTTTCTACAACAAAACTATATCATAATCTCCAGTAACCATAATCACTTAAACTGCATGTCTAATATACTTTATCCTAACTTCAATCGCTCGGTAACTCTGTGCGTTTTATTTTTAACCATGTCTTCAATCAGCCACGCCTATCCCGTTCCAGAAAGCCCATCGTGGCTCACATACCCTGGCGGGAAGGGCCTAGGAAAAGGAAAACATATCGTGCTTATCGCTGCAGAACAGGAATACCGCAGCGAACAAGCCATGCCCATGATGGCAAAAATACTTAGCAAGCACCATGGTTTCGACTGCACAGTCCTCTTCGCCGTTAATGAAGAAGGTAAGGTGGATCCTACCATGCCCGTCTATCCAAAAAAAGGTGAGGAAGATAAATTCAAAACACACAACATCCCCGGCACCGAGCATCTTGCCAAGGCAGACCTCGTCATCTTCCTGCACCGGCTCCTCACCCTACCAGACGATCAACTCAAAAACATCGTCAGCTACCTCGACTCCGGTAAACCCATCATCGCCCTGCGAACCGCCAACCATGGATTCCGTGGACACATCCCTTATGAAATCAATGGTAAGCGCATCAGATTCGGCCAAGACCTGTTAGGCGGCGCATTCATGAAACACCACGGCGGTTGGCACAGAGAAGCCACACGAGGCATCATCGAACCCAAAAACAAGGACCACCTCATCTTGAAAGGCGTCAAAGACATCTTCGGCCCGTCCGATGTTTATCGCACCTACAAAGAAGGTGACCACTTACCCGCCGATTGCACCAATCTTGTCTGGGGACAGCCTCTGGTAAACCTTGAAAAGAACGCTAAACCCAATACCAAAAAAGAACCACTTCCCGTGGCATGGGTCAAAAACTGGAAAACAACCACTGGTAAAAATGCACGTGTGTTCAACACCACCATGGGCAGTGCAAGAGACCTACAAAGTGCCGGCCTACGCCGACTCGTTGTAAACGCTTCACTCTGGTGCATGGGGCTTGAAACATCCATCACGCCCGACTTGAACGTGAAGATCGTCGGCGATTACCAACCAAGAAAAAGCGGCTTCAACTACGAGAAACTCGGAGTCACTCCACAGTTACCATCTCACTTTCGGTAGCCGGAACAGGTAATCACCATCAGGCAAATACACCCTTCACCGCCTTACCCTTACCGTCCTTAGTAGCGTAAAATGGTCGATCTTCGATATCATAAGCCGTTTTCGGATTGATTCCCATCGCAGTGAACATCGTCGCATGCATATCTTCAATGCTTACAGGATCCTTGATTGCCATGCATGGGCGCTCGTCGGCTGTTGCACCATACAGCGCTCCTTTTTTCATCCCTCCACCAAAGGTTAGAACCGATGACCCACCGGTGAAGTGACGGTGCAGTCCGTAGTGCTTCATTTCTTTCAGCACACTGGTTTTTGCACGCGACTGATCACGCGCCTTACTACCTGGCACACCCTCCATAATCATGTCACGGCTAAACTCACTGGCGACAACCACTAACGTGCGGTCAAGCATACCACGTTCTTCCAGGTCTTTCACAAGCTGCGCAATCGGCGCGTCGATCTCCTTGTGGAGGCGTTGAACAGTCGTATGACCATTCTCATGCGTATCCCAATGATAAAATGGCACGTATTCAGTAGCTACTTCCACAAACCGCGCACCTGACTCCACTAGCCTGCGTGCCAACAAACAACCACGCCCAAATCGTCCTGTATTGTATTTATCATAGCTCTCTTTTTTTTCTAGAGACAGATCGAAGGCGGCGCGATCCTTAGAACCCAACAAACGATGAGCTTTATCCATTGATCGTAACATCGATTCCTGATGGTAGTCGCTTAACCCCTCACCCTTTGGCGAGTTTTTCATGGCTTCCTGCAGCGCTTTGTAGCGTCTCGCAAAACGGTTCGCGCTCATCCCCTCTGGCGGTTTGACTGCCTGTGATGCTTTCTCTGGATAAGGCAGATTCATCGGCCCATACTCACTGCCAAAAAATCCACCTGTGGTAAATGCTTTCAATTCCTCGCTTTCGCCATGACCCTCGAGGCGTTGACCGATCGTGATAAATGGCGGCATTACATCGCTTCGCCCACCCAAGACTTTGGCCATCCATGCACCAATGTGTGGTGCCGCCACCGTCACAGGAGGCACATATCCCGTGTGCCAATGATATTGATGACGCGAGTGCAGGATATGCCCCAAATCCGCTTGGTAGTGAGAACGAATCAATGTTGCGCGATCCATCACGGATGCAATATTCTCTAATCCCTTAGCAATCTTTATGTTGTCTACAGCCGTATCAATTGCCGGAAAAGTGCTGATGACTTTCTCGACAGGTGTGCCCACTTTGAAAGGCTCGTAATGCTTAGGATCAAACGTCTCCGGCGCTGCCATACCCCCTCCCATCCAAAGCAAGATACATGCGTCAGCTGTAGCCTCCGGATGCCCCAACTTCTCACTCGCAACCACTCGGGGAGCCCCACCTAACATGGTGGCAGCACCTGCCGCAGTTAGTTTTTCTAAAAATCTACGCCGGGTCACCCCTGGACGTGATTCATCATACCAATTATCACTCATATTAGTTTACGTAATTAAATTCAGGTAGCATAAAGACCATCCATAAAAAATCCTCAGTTCCATCAGCCGATAGCTTGTCTCCCATCAGGGATCGCGCAACACCCCATTCCTGTTGGCTCGGCTCTCTTGTTAGCGCAACCGCATAGACACGGCGAATCAATTCATCAGGCTTCCCATACTTCTTCATCATGACTGTAGCACCCTCTCTGAGAATATTGGCTAAAGCATCACCATTTGCTAAATTCATGGCCTCCAGCGTAGTGAACAATTCAGGTCGATTGGTCACCACTTGCTCCCGGTGAGGACGACCCAATGCTGCCTGTAGTAGATCCCTCGGGGTGAAAACAGATCGAATCGGCCTGTTGTCCCACTTCTTCAGTCCGTGAGCCTCCATCACCACACGCAACTGCCCTCCCCTAGCGCCTTTTTTAAACGCATTACCATCAGGCTTGGGCCACACACCCGTTGTAGATCGAATCATATCAATAAACTGCTCTGCCGACAGCCTGCGGCTGACTGGACCACGGAATTTTTTTCCTGCCTCCTTCTGTTTCACCAGCTCCGACCGCATACGATAAACATCAGAATTTAAAATCACACGCATCACCGCCTTGATGTCGTATTTCTCTCTAACCAATGTGTTCGCCAGAAAGTCCAACAATTCTTCGTTCCAAGGTTCTAAATCCATGGTCTCGACTGGGTGCACGATGCCACGCCCTATAAGCTGTTTCCATAGCCGATTGACAATGGTGCGCTGCATTCGGCCGTTCTCAGGGTGTGTCATCAGCTCGGCAAGACGCGCCAAGCGTTTTCCCCTAGGTAGATTTGGGTCAATATCACCTAACTCCGGATAAATCCAAGCAGCCTTGGCCACCTTACCAGTGGGTTTATCACAACGAAACATTTCGAGGGGCTTTTCTGAAGTAATAGCAGCTAGACTATAGGCATCTTTGAGCGTCCATTCGTTAACGAAGCTATCGTGGCACGATGCGCACTTCATGTTGATACCCATGAATACCTGCGAGATATTTTGTGAAAACTGAATTTCTTGAGTCTGGCTGGCGTTGACATTTCCCCGCCATTTAATGCCACGCATAAATCCACCCGATCCTTCGACAGGAGAGATCAGCTCACTTACAAAAACATCATACGGCTTGTTCTCTAACAATGATTTGTAGAGCCATCCTGTTATCTGCTTGCGGCCACCATCAATAAATCCGGTGCCTGCAAATTCATTTCGAAGTAAATCATTCCAAAACACCATCCAGTGCTCAGCATACGCCTGATTGTCGCTCAAAACGCGCTCAACTTCCTCAACCCGATCCAAATCCCCTGTTGCTAGGCGTTTTCTCGCTTCATCATTTGGCGGCAGACCAGTCACATCCAGGTAAAGCCGACGCAAGAACACCGCATCATCTGCAGCCGATACCGCCTTCGTCTTTTCTTCATCCATGGTTTTCCTCACCAGATAATCAACTGCGGCAGCGCCGTCCACGCCCTTGGGGAGTTTCACTTTACGCGGTTTTAACGGCGGTTGGTAACGTTCTTTAGCAAAAGTTATACCATCAGCCCACGGCACACCTGCTGCAATCCAACGACGAAATACATCGATCTCTTTTTCTGATAACGGATGCTTTTGTTTCTTCGGCGGCGGCATCCGCTCATCCTCATCATCAGTTAGCATTAACTCAATTAACAAGGATTCTTCCGGCTTACCCAGCACTAGCACATCTCCCTCCAAAACAAGAGCACGCGTGTTCATGGAGAAGCCGCCCTTCGATTTGTCACCTCCATGACATTCGATACATTTATCTTTAAGCAATGGAACGACTTCATGTGCAAAATCCACATTGGCACAGAGTGTCGGCGTAATCAAAACCGCCACCAGTAGATGTGATAAAAGCATGGTTTTAGTCATGGGTAATCAACGTCAACTGTAACGCCAATTTTTCAATTCTTTTTTGTTGAAAAATAGTTCTTATGCAGGGCTGGACAAAAACCTATACCCCGTGACTATTATTCTCGTGAAATATCATGTCAGGAACTCATCGAAGGGCGTAAAAGTGATTACAAACTGAGTTTTCCCAGCGCAATCTTCTCCACTCTGATCTGCACTAGCGTCTCGTGCATCTGATGAATCACGCGATTTAAAGCTGACAGAACTCTTAACTCATTTACGTTTTGTGAACACACAACACTTTAACTGCCCATCAAGCCTTTATCGCTAAATTAACTTTATTACACACCATCTTCATCATGATCAAATATATAAGCCTGCTTACCCTTTTCATATGCACAGCTGCGCACCTCACAAGCGCCCCCCGTGGCACAATACAGAAACCCAATTTCATCAAGGGTGATAAAATACCTCAAGGCGCAAGTCACGACTGGACACTCGGCGCAACAGGTGCCCGCGGATGGATATATAGCAACCGCTTGGAAACCTCTCAGGCACGCCAAATCTACATCACCAAAGTCGATAAAGGCTCCCCCGCCAACCAATCACTCAAAGTTGGCGATGTCATTCTTGGAACCTTCGGAAAACTATTCGCATATGACCCCCGCACAGAGTTCGGCAAGGCTCTGACAACTGCTGAATCCGATGCTGGCAGAGGAAAGCTCTCCCTGATTCGCTGGCGCGCCGGAAAACAGGAAAACATTACCGTCAAACTACCCGTATTGGGAACCTACAGCGCTACCGCCCCCTACAACTGCCCAAAATCTAAACGTATCCTTGAACTCGGATGCAAAGCCCTCGCTAAAAAGATCTCCCAACCCGGATATCAGGAAAACCCCATTACACGCTCACTCAACGCGCTCGCCCTTCTAGCCAGCGGTGAACGCAAATACCTATCAATTGTCAAAAAAGAAGCCAAGTGGGCATCCGAATATTCCGCAGACGGTATGGCTTCCTGGTATTATGGCTATGTCATCATGCTTCTCTCCGAATACCACATCGCAACCGGTGACAAATCCGTGATGAATGGATTGAAACGCCTTGTCCTTGAGGCATCCATCGGCCAAAGCGCCGTTGGCTCATGGGGACACAAATTTGCTAATGAAAAAGGACGACTGCTCGGATACGGTATGATGAACGCCCCAGGCGTCACCCTCACAACCTCTCTCGTTCTCGCCCGCATCGCAGGCGTCAAAGCCCCCGAGCTCGACCTCGCAATCAAGCGAAGCACTCATCTCCTTCGGTTTTACGCAGGTAAAGGATCAATTCCCTACGGCGACCACATACCGTGGATAGAAACCCATGATGACAACGGCAAAAATGGCATGGCCGCTGTGCTTTTTGACCTGCTAGGAGATAGCAAGTCGGCCGAGTATTTCTCACGAATGAGCCTAGCATGCCACGGCCCCGAGCGTGACACCGGCCACACTGGAAACTTCTGGAACATCACCTGGGCAATACCTGGCGTAGTGCGGTCAGGCCCACACGCCACAGGTGCATGGATGAAGGAGTTCGGCTCCTGGTATTTCGATCTGGCACGGCGATGGGACGGCACCTTCCCCCACCAAGGACCACCCGCCATGAGAGGTGATTCAGCAAGAAACTGGGATTGCACCGGCGCTGATCTACTCGCCTACGCCATGCCATTGAAAAAAATCATGCTCACTGGTAAAAACCCCACGCAAATCCCTCAACTCAAGCCCAAAGAGGCACAGTCGATCATCATCGACGGCAGAGGCTGGAGTAATAACAACCGCAACGCCGCATACGATCAGTTGTCTGTTGATCACCTGTTTCAGCAACTAGCAAGCTGGTCACCCGTCGTACGCGAGCGCGCCGCCATGGCACTGGCTCGCCGCAAGGGGATCAACTCCCCAGTCCCCGCACTCGTCAAGATGCTCGACCTACCCAACATCCAGGCACGCTACGGAGCCTGCCGCGCTCTGGCTCAACTCAGAGGCAAGGCAGCCCCAGCCGTCGCAACACTACAAAAAAACCTCAAGCATGATGACCTCTGGATGCGAGTCCACGCGGCTCAAACGATCGCTGCCATAGGCCAACCCGCCATGTCCACTCTACCGGAACTCCTCACCATGGTAGCCAAAGGCGCCACCAAGGAAGACCCCAGAGCTATGGAACAACGATACCTTAGCTTCGCCTTATTCAATGCCCGCGGCGGCATGCTCAGCCGCTCACTCAATGGCGTCGATAGAGAACTTCTCTATAAAGCCGTCAAAGCAGGCTTGAAAAATGAAGACGGTCGCGCCCGAGGAAGCTACAGCTCCATCTATACAAAACTCAGCCTAGAGGAACTCAAACCCATCCTCCCTGATATTTACCGCGCCATTATCGAGCCCTCACCCAGCGGCATCATGTTTGCCGACCAAATTCAGACAGCAGGCCTTGAACTTTTTGCCAAACACCGTATCAGTGAAGGTATAGAACTCACTGCGGCATACGCCAAAAACATGAAGCCTCATGCCAGTGAACATCGTATCAAAACCGTCATGACTCTGATGAAAAGTTACGGTGCACATTCACAACGCGCCATCCCCATACTTGAGAACGCCATCGATTATTTCGATAACAGAGAACCAGACTTCCCCAAAAGACTCAGCAAACAAAAAGCCCAGACCGTTCGCGATACCATCAATGAAATCAAGACCTCCACCAATCGCCCAAAATTAATCAGCATCAAATCATTCCTCTAGCATGCTCAACTCTCGTCATACCGCTTTCATTTCATCGCTTCTGCTTTCTCTCAACCTGGCAAATGCCTCGGAATCTGACATCCGCTACGGCCGCGATGTCCGCCCTATCCTCTCCGATAAGTGCTTTTTCTGTCACGGTCCAGACCCAGAAACTCGTGAGGAAGGCCTGCGGCTAGACATCAGGGAGAGCGCCATCAAAGGTAAGGCATTCGTTCCAGGACACCCGGAAAAAAGCGCACTTATTGAACTAATCAATACCGACGATAAGGACAGCATAATGCCTCCCCCGGAAAGCCACAAAAAGCTGACCAAAAAAGAAAAACAAATCCTCCACGACTGGATCAAGGCAGGTGGCGACTACGAACCCCATTGGGCTTATCAACAGCCAAACCAAAACGCAGACGATACCATCGATTCCCTAGTAGAAAAGTCACTCAAAAAGAAAGGCCTCACACTCTCCAAACCAACATCCGCACACACCCTCCTTCGCCGACTCCATTTCGACATCACCGGTCTCCCTCCCACTCCGGCAGAAGTCACCGCATTTACAGATGCCCATAAAATTGACCCCATGGCAGCCGTTGCGAAGGCAACTGACAAGTTACTCTTATCACCCCACTACGGCGAGCGTATGGCCATGAAGTGGCTCGATGCCGTCCGCTACGCAGATACCGTAGGCTACCACGGCGACCAAAATACCGAGGTCTCTCTCTTCCGCGATTACGTCATCAATTCCTTCAACAACGACCTGCCCTACAATCAATTCATCATCGAGCAGATTGCAGGCGACCTCATCCCCAATGCCTCCATCTCCCAGCGTATCGCCTCATCTTATAACCGTCTGGGGCAAATGTCCCAAGAAGGAGGGATTCAGGACAAAGAATACGTCGCAAAAACCCAAGCAGAACGTGTCCGCACCACATCCGCCGCATTCCTTGGATCCACCATGGCATGCGCCGAGTGCCATGACCACAAATTCGATCCCATAACAGCCAAAGACTTCTACTCCTTCGCCGCCTACTTTTCAGATATCCTCGAAAAAGGAGCATGGACAGGCGACGGCAAGTACCAGGAGGACATCCAAAAATATCTTAAACCCAATATTGTCGCCTCAATCAATTCCAGAGAGAGATATGGCCCCTACCTCAGAATCCCAAATAAGGATGTCCTCGCAAAATCCAAACGCATTGACACCGAAATCAATTCCCTCAAGACCACCCTCAAAGCATCTGCCACGGTAGAAAAAAACTTTGCCGCATGGCTTGCCGAGCTTCGCAAGAAATTCAAATCCAAATCAAAACCTCGACTTCCCAGAAACATCAGCAATCTCGTCACCACAGCCGATAGCGATAAAAACCCCGCCAATAAAACCATCCTTTTCGACTACTTCCTGATCAAATCCTCTGCAAAAACACCGCAGCAAAGGAAAATCCAAGAACTCACAGCACAAAAACCCAAACCAACCGACGAATATCGCCATATTGTTACCACCGTATCCGCCAAACGCCGCACCGTGCGCCTACTCCCGCGTGGCGACTGGACAGATCAATCAGGCGCGGTCGTGCAACCAGCACCACCCGCATTTCTCAACAACGGAGAAAAAATAGGCACCACCCGACTCGATCTTGCCAAATGGATCGCATCAGAAAAAAATCCACTCACCGCACGCGTTTTCGTCAACCGGATCTGGGCTCAATTATTTGGTAGCGGATTATCCAATAGCTTGGGTGACTTCGGCTTCCAAGGCGAGTATCCAAGCAACCCAGAATTGCTCGACTGGCTAGCTATTGAGTTCGTTAAAAACAACTGGAGCGTCAAACAGCTCATCCGCACTATCGTATTGTCTAAGACCTATCAGCAAACGAGCACCCCAGGTGGTGAATTCATCGCTCATGACCCAGACAACCGACTGCTCGCCCGCCAAACCCAACTCCGCCTGCCAGCGGAACTTATCCGTGACAACGCTCTCTCCGTTTCAGGATTACTGGCAGAGGACATCGGTGGTCCAAGCGTTCGTCCCTACCAGCCGACAGGCTACTACCGCCACTTAAATTTCCCTAGACGCAAATACCAAGCCGATTCAGGAAAAGACCAATACCGTCGCGGCATCTACACCCACTGGCAACGCACCTTCCTCCATCCAATGCTCAAAAACTTTGGTGCACCTAATCGCGAGGAATGCGCCACAGAGAGAGCTAAAGCAAACACCCCGCTGCAAGCACTCACCCTACTCAACGACCCAACTTTTACCGAAGCCGCTCGCTCGCTCGCCACCAAACTACTCATAGTGAGTAAAGACAACCTCGTACAACGCGCCATGATGAGTTGTTTGAGCCGCCCCGCCACCGAGCAAGAGCTCAAACTACTCGATAAACTCTATCAGGATGAATTATTAAGGTTTAAGGCAGATCCCGATGTCGCGCAAAAATTCCTCTCGGTTGGCCTAGCCCCGTACCCCACAGACATCCCCGCTCACGAACTCGCTGCAGCCGCCTCAGTCGCACGCACGATCCTCAACCTGCACGAAACCATCACCCGCTACTAAAAGCCATGTCTCCCATTACACGCCGCACCTTTCTCAGCCACGGCCTCGCCGGCATTGGCTCGGCCGCACTGTCACGCCTCGTAGCGGCGGACAGCCCGCTCGCTGTCCCGCATTACCAGCCGAAAATCAAACGTGTCATCCACCTCTGCATGGCAGGTGGCCCGTCACATCTTGAATGCTTCGATTACAAACCCGAACTGGAAAAACTCCATGGCAAGGCGATGCCCGAATCATTTACCAAAGGCCAACAACTCGCCCAACTCCAAGGTAAAGATCTCAAATGCATGGGGCCACAGTGGAAATTTAATAAACACGGTGAGAGCCAGATGGAAATCTCCGAGATCTTTCCAAACATCGCTAAACATGCCGATGATATCGCTATGATCCGCTCGATGCATACCGAGCAAATCAACCACGATCCCGCTCACACGTTCATGAACACCGGCTCAATTATCCCGGGCCGGCCATCAATGGGCTCATGGGTGCTCTACGGCCTAGGAAGCGAAAGCCAAAATCTCCCAGGCTACGTCGTCCTTACCAGCGCAGGCGGTGGACAAGGTCAGCCAATCTCATCCCGCCAATGGAGCAATGGCTTCCTCCCAGGTCATCTACAAGGCGTCGAATTCCAATCTGCTGGATCTCCCGTTCATTATGTAGAAAACCCACCCGGAATGACCGATGCATCCCAACGCGATGTCATCAACACCATCAACCAGATGAACTCGATCACTTCCACACGGACTCAGCACCCAGACATCGCCACCCGTATCGAACAATACGAACTCGCATTCCGCATGCAAACCGCCGTGCCAGAACTCATGGACACCAAAGGCGAGTCCCAAAAAACTCTCGACCTCTACGGCTGCCAACCAGGCGACGGAACATTCGCATCAAACTGCCTGTTAGCACGCAGACTCGCCGAACGCGGCACCCGCTTCATCCAGCTCTACCACCGCGGTTGGGACCACCACGGAGCCGTCAAAAACGGCACCGAAAAAACTGCCAAACTTGTAGATCAAGGCACCTCAGCCCTAATCACCGATCTTAAACAACGCGGCATGCTCGATGAAACACTTATCATCTGGGGTGGCGAATTCGGCAGAACTCCCATGGCCCAGGGCGGTGGCGACCGCGCAGGCCGAGACCACCACATCAAGGCATTCTCCGTCTTCCTTGCCGGCGGCGGCATCAAAGGAGGAACCACCTACGGCGAAACTGATGAACTCGGCTATGGCGTCGCCAAAGACCCCGTCTCCGTCCACGAGCTCCATGCCACCATGCTCCACCTACTCGGGCTGCAGCACGATGCTCTTACCTATAAAGCTCAGGGCCTCGACTTTAAACTCACTGGTGTGGAACCCTGCGGTATCATAAAAGATATCCTCGCCTAACAAAGACACCCACCATGAAACACATTCTAACTCTTTGCATCGCTCTTGCACTCGTCTCTTCCACCCAAGCAGAGACCATCAAAAGCGAAAACCACAGCGACACCACCATATCGCGCATCGCCTTCGGTGCATGTAACAACCCGAGAAGAAATACCAATGGAATGTATCAAGCAATCCTTGGCGAAGAACCAAACGTCTTTGTTTTTCTCGGCGACAACATCTACGGCGACACCGAGGACATGAATGTCCTGCAGAAAAAATACGACGAACTCGGAGCGATCGAAGGTTTCCAGAAACTCAGCAAACAAAGCAAAGTGATCGCCACTTGGGACGACC
>Ga0315320_10000413_pt1 | contig 35216 bp, 19 predicted proteins | sample M140m21515metaG_FD_203458 | JGI IMG/M metagenome (GOLD analysis project Ga0315320, IMG submission 203458) | Ammonia-oxidizing marine archaeal communities from Monterey Bay, California, United States - M1 40m 21515 | ecosystem: Environmental > Aquatic > Marine > Coastal | place: USA: California... | reverse complement strand
AACTTTTTCTGTGAAAACAGAATCGCACCTTGAACCGAGTTCCCCTTCTCTCTGGCATCCTTCGCCAACGCAGTCGCCAGTTCACGTTTGAGCTTTACAGTCAACGTCTCCGGCGTTGGCGACTCCGTCTGCGCGGTGAGAATTGTTTGCCAGCACATTCCGGTCAGGATGGCGGCAACTATCAAAACATTTCGAAACACGCGTGGCCTCTCCGTAATCAAATAAGAACTTCTCAGCTCAACGTCCTTCGGCTTGTTTAACCGCAGAATCGCCAACACAGTTCAACAGACATGCTAACGATGCGATAGCTCTCCGACGGTTACTTCGCCTTTTTGCCGACAATCCCTATCTCCGCTGCCGACCCCCACTGACTTCCATTGACCTCTTTCATCGACCGTACGCGGACATAACGGCCTGTTACCGGATTTGGGCAGTCAGCAGCCTGCGACTTTTTGGTCTTCTTGAATTCGGCAATCACGGTTGGATCGCCAAAGTCCTCGGCTGAATCACTGACAGTGAATTCTGCTTTGGCAAAAGCCCCGTTCCAGCCATTGTCCTGCCGCGCCAAATACCGAAATCCAGTGATATCGTAGGTCCCACCCAAATCGAGAACCAACTCATGAGGTGGGGCAGCGACACCGCTATCGAAACGTGAATGCCACAAAGAACGTGGGTTCCCATCCACTGCGTTGACGGCAAGTTTTCCATTACTTTCGTTCTGACTGCTGAAACGCAGCACTTTGATCTGTTTGGCGGGAATCAAATTCTTGGCCTTGATCGTATTCACCTTGCCGGACGTCCCATTCGGATTGCCCTTGGACCCAAACTTGGCCGCACGATCCCGATCCTGCAGTTCTTTGGTAAAGAATGTTCCCGCTTGCCATGGCTCATGCGACGCATCAGCGTGAGCAATCATTTTGCTCAACACTTCCGGATGCTGACCAGCTAGATCCTTCGTTTCACTAACATCACTGGCAAGATCGTAGAGTGCCCACTCACCATCTTTCCGAGCACGAATCGCTTTCCACTGTCCCATGCGGACTGCGGTTTGATTTCCGTATTCCCAGTAAAGAAAATCGTGCTGTTCCTGCTTGTGGCCAGTCGCTTCCTCACCTACTAGTTCTGTCAGGATTGAGATTCCATCGAGATCCTCGGGAGCTTTTGCATCAGCCAATTCTGCAAGTGTAGGAAAGACATCGACTTGGCTAAACAACAAATCGCTAACGGTATTCGGCTTGATTTTACCTGGCCACCGCACCAGATAAGGAATCCTAAGTCCACCCTCATACAAATTCCCCTTGCCTCCCCTGAATTCAACACCCGTACGCGGATTCAAATTCGGGCCGAAATAGCCTCGCGGATACTCCTTGCTACGAAATCTATCCTGCCCACCATTATCACCTGTGAAGAAAACAATAGTGTTGTCTTCCAGCTTAAGATCACGCAGCAAGTCAAGAATGGTTTGCAGGTCGTTATCAACCATCGTCACCATCGCAGCGTAATTTTTTACATCTTGTGCAATTTTAGGATCATTGAACCACTCATCATCTTTGTAGGCATCAAACGCAGGATCATCTGCCGGAATGTCATACATGCCGTGCGGCGGGGTGATAGGAAAATAACAAAAGAACGGACGATCTTTGTTCTCACGAATGAAATCCAAACCACGTTTCATGATTTCGTAGTTCGCGTAAGTTTCCCCACTGCGGCCGCCATCGTTTCCAGCCAATGCAACTTCTTTGCTATTATGAACCAAGTACGGCGGATAGAACGAGTGAGCATGAACCTGGTCGTAGTACCCGAAAAAATCATCGAACCCATGATCTTCTGGAACACCTGTCGATCCTCTTCCACCAGCCCCCCACTTTCCGTAACCACCGGTTGCATAACCACGACTCTTGAGCATGCTGGCGATCGTTGCCTCACCAGCACGCAGGGGTGTACCACCTGGATTGTCCCGCACTGAACAATGCCCCATATGCTTACCCGTCATCATGCATGCCCTCAGTGGCCCGCAAACAGGTGCGGCGGCGAGTGCCTGAGTGAAACGAATCCCCTCCGAAGCCATCCTGTCGATATTGGGAGTACGGATCCGTTCGTTGCCCATATGCGACAGTTCGTAGTACGCCAGTTCATCGGACATGATGTAGACGATATTCGGTGGCTGCTTTGCATTGCCTGCCTGCTCTACAGCGTTAGCCGATGAAGCACACAAGAAAAAAGCGTAGAGACACGAAAACACAACACTCACGATGCGTTGCAGAGAGCAAGGGGCGTTCAACAGCATGGATTTTTCCGGAATGGATATACAGTGACATGAAAGCGGCTCATTCACGCTTCCTGCCCGATATCTTACCTGCAAAAACCATCTTCGTCAGACACAAACGAATGGGAAAGCCCTTCCTGCTGCGCACATGCCTGAACGCAACAGCAAACCCACAACATTTCACAATTCACAGAACGGGAGTTCCGTCAAATTGCAGTCCCGTTAAATAAAGCGGGGAAACGGCCAGAAGCAGTCGCTACGAGGAACGACCGACGGTCTCATTGCTCAGTTGTCCGATTTATCTTTGCTGCTAGCAGAAGTCAACAATTTCGCCATGCGTGGCCGGGCATTCTGCATTTCCTCGAGATCAAGATTCAACCTCAGGCTTCGACCGACCCCGGCGTAAAAGCGGGACAGCCCATCGCTCCATTCCGAGCTTACAATATCAATGGGAGTTTCCCCTCGGTCGTTTTTGACCGACGGCGAAGCGCCTTTTTCCAGCAAGATTTGAGCAATCTCGAAATCACACATGAAGGCAGCAAGATGCAGCGGCGTATTCCCATCCTCATTGGTACGATCGATTCTTGCTCCTCGGCGTAAAAGCAGCTTGAAGGCTTCGACTTGTCCGTTCAACGCGGCATCACTCAAGGGCGTGGATCCACCGGATGGTTTTCTTTGATTGACTCGGGCTCCACGAGCTACCAGAATTCGAATTCGATTAAGATCTCCTTTGGACGCTGCCTCATTCAAAGCGCTGCGACGATCGACATGAGCCGAATCAATACCAGCTTGCAGCTTGGCCGCACCCTCTTGGGTATCAGTCACATGAAATATGAAATCATTACTGAAGAGGCCTTGTTGATTCTGAACTTGCAACAGATGCATGCCCACATCTGGCAATTCATCCAAGCGGAGTTGAACGGTTTCGCCGTCGATGCTGATACTTCCATCAACGCGCCGACCATCGACAAGGACATTTGCATCCTCCTCAAGATGACGACCACTGAGAGTCATTTCCTGGCTGCCTTGAAAAAGAATCGGGAACTTCTGACGGCCGCTTTGCCGTTCCAACGAACCGAGTGTCCAAAGAGCTGGCTGCGGAGTTTCAAGGTCGGCCTTCATACCATGCCTAGCAGAAAACGTGCCCACAAACTCACCTGAATCGGCCAACTTGACCAACTGTTCCCGTGTGAATCGGCGAGCATTCAAGGTGCTGATGTAACCGGCATCCGACTGTTCTGAATGGTACTGAAGTTTGATCGGAGTCACCGCCTGGTCTGAATCGATCAGCACACCTTCGGCTTGCAGAACGATGCCGCCCTCTGCAGCCGATTGTTCGAGCGAGTCCAACAGATCGCCGGTGATTTTCTGGTTTGCTGTCTTGCGGTTCAATGTGACTTGACGTGCGAATGCTCCAGAAAAACCGGTGCTTCCTTCGAGTACCATGTCCCAGATGGGATCAAAGCGTCGACGCCCGCCCCACGAGAACTGCCACATCCGCCGTTCGGGGATGCCCTGATCTGCAATGGCACGATAGAAATCGAAATCGATGATATTGAGTCGCCCCTGTGGCAGAATCAAGAATCGGTCATAGGCTCCTCGCCAAGTTGGCGCATCCATCCCCGTGCCCGGCGTATTGGTGCTGACCAGAAACGGCATCCTGTGACAATTGCCGCAAACGTTCGGTCTGGGTTTTCCGTCGTAATCGCCATCGATGTGAAAGAGTTTGAAACCTTCCTGTGCCCGATCCGAGACAACATTGCTGTATGCCCGCTTTTGCGCTGGAGGATAAGGAACGCTCAGCAGAAAATTTGCCATGTCATCGCGTTCAGCCGCACTCAACGCTCCTGACTTGCCCTCATCATTGACAGTCGTATCTCCCACGAGGCTCATGGTGTTGGCAATTCCCCCGTCAATCAGATGCCGCGTGGTACTGACAGGGTCATCCCGCTTGCTGTTGGGAGGATCCGATCCATGAATGTTGGCGCTGTTGTTCCCACCATAAGGGTCGCCCGGTATCCCATCCCAATGGTAGGGTGCGGTGTCTCTCAAACCTCGAATTGGCATGGTAGACCGAGGCATAATCTGATTACCTCCCGTCACCACAGGGGTCTTCAGCACCCACAGCAACTGGTCCGTGTGACCGTCTGGATGACAGCTGGCACAAGCAAAGGTTTTCGTTGTCGAAGCTGCCGCCGTATTGAAAGCGATCCTTCCGCGTTTGACCGCCGGATGAGTGGGATCTTCAAGCGTAATCGTCTCCACGACGCTGGGTGCGGCAGGATCGGAAACATCCATGAATGAAACCGTATTGGCCACCGCATTGAGCGTCCACGCAGCAGCAGTGTTACCGCTGGCATCGTTCTGCAAGGCGATTCCCCGGGGGACCGCGTCAACCCCAACCCGCCCCAGCACTTTGCCATTGGTCGCATCTACGGTGAAGAACTGATCAGAACCTGCGGCAGACACAAACAGAGTTGCGTCGTCATCACTGACTTCAATTGCAAAGGGCGTTGCAAGTGCATCCTGTCGATCAGGATGCTCAGGAGGCAACGGCTCGAGATCCATGAAATGGACGTCTGCTTTGTATTGCTCGGAACGCGAGAGTTCATTGGTGCGAGGCAGCACGCTTGTGATGCGATTAAGAAATGCCCGATTTTCCAATTCAGCCAGCCCATGGTCTTTGGTACCCGCCCTTCCATTGACTTCGTTTCGGGCATCCGTCTGTGCGATATAGACTCGCCCTTTGGAATCAACTGTCATCCCATACAGAAGCGTGCCGAGCGAATCGACGGTTTCGACCAAACGATCAGATTCGGTATCAAAGACAAACAAATCACGATCGGGCACTTTCGGATGTTTGATAATGTCAACCACCGCCCCAAGCGACAGCACATTATTGTTCGCTATTGCATGCTCATGAGCATTGAACGTCACCAGATCGCCATCGAGATCACCAGTGCCACCAGACAACTGGGTTTTGTTGTTGGACTCAAACGGAATCACATACAGCAAGCCATTGCGAACAACGATCTGCCGGGGATCCTGCGCTGTGATTCTCAAATGCCCTGTGACCTCGCGACTTGCTACATCAACGGTCGCAATTTGGTTCTCCGATGACAAAGCAACATAGGCTTTCTCGTTACTCGCAAACGCAATCCCAACGGGCTCGTCAAAACGAGTCGCCCTTGTCTTCGGATCAAACTCCTGAATCGTTCCAACGACCTGCAAAAACGTCGGACTGGAGGCATCCGTGTCGATCACACTGACGGAATCGGAAACATGATTGGAGACCCATAATTCTTTTCCATCCGGACGAACGGCAAGACTGACAGGATCAATGCCAACGTTGATTCGTTTGGTGATTTCACGCGTATCGGCATTGACTACATCGACCGTGTCCGACGGTGTATTGACTACATAGACGAATCGATCAAGCAACCGAATCGGCGATGCGTGCGGACTTGCGAAGGTAGGATGCCCGACTGCCTGCATTTTGCTGGACGCTGCATTGGCAGCGTAAACGCTCTCAGAGCCAACAAGATCCCTTGCCTGACGCGAATGATCGATCCAGACATAGGCGAGCAGACTGCAGAACAAAACAAGACTGATTTTCTTTTTCATGAGACTGTCCTGATCGAAAGCGGGAAACTGCCTGACTCGGGCAGCCGAAATCAACTAGAACTGCTGAGCAGTTGCAAGACAAGCTTTTTGGCGATGGTAGTTACGCAGCGATACCAGCGAGTCGTCAAAACTGCGCGACTGGTACATGAAGCGTGCGTTTACCAAAATCAGCAAGCCCAGAAAAACCAAACCAACAAACGACTCCCCCCACGCTCACGTGGGCTTTGTAGAATCCTGAAGGACTGCTTCTCCGCACGATACTTTTTTCTTCAAAGCCCGCCCTACTGCCGGACAGGTCAACATTCAGGACCAGGCAATTCAGGACAGGCAAATTTCTGCAGCGCCGATCAAAATGAACGCAGCACTCGACACTTGAAGCATCGCAAGACTTGAAGCATCGCAAGACTTGAAGCATCGCTGATTCGAGCAGTTTCACGTTAGAGGCAGGCATCCACCGACGAGCAAACCCCCATTACCCTCGCTAGGCGGGTTGCCGGGATATCGCTGCCCCATTGCCCTCGATCCATTGCCCTCGATCCATTGTCCTCGATCCATGGCCATTCATCATCGAGGCACCAAATCGGCATGAGCCAACAATGATCACCTCTGGGATCACCTCTGGGATCACCTCTGGGATCACCTCTGGCGAGCCATGACGATCCCTACAAACTCACGTTCCAAATTGCACAAAAACCAGCAAATTCGCCGAAACTTAATCAAAAAAACAAATTGATTGAGGCGACGTTTTATCGCAAAAACGCTTTCTAAACATGCCTATACCGGCATCACACACAATCTTTACCGATCATAAATTCACAAATTGCAAACAGGGGGTGTTTTTTATCTCCTCTCGATTTGCTACCAAATGCGTCATTAGGGTGATCCTGCCCGACTGAATTTATCCGGTAATCACTTCGCGCGCCCCTGAGGCGACAGCGAAGCAATATTGCATACTCCACGGTGGCAACTTGGAATTCGACGCACTGATAAAGTTGTTGTTCGGCCTTATGGGCGGATTGGGAATTTTCCTCCTCGGCATGAAGAACATGTCCGACGGTATGCAAGCGGTTGCCGGCGCAAGCCTGCGGAGCTTGATAGGGATTGTCACCAACAATCGATTTCTTGCCACGATCGTCGGCATCGTGGTCACATGCGTTGTCCAATCGAGTTCTGTCACAACCGTGATGGTCGTCGGATTCGTCAACAGTGGCGTCATGGGACTTTCACAGGCGATAGGCGTGATCATGGGTGCCAACATTGGTACCACCATCACGGGCTGGATCTTGGTACTGAAGATTGGCAAGTACGGCTTACCACTTCTCGGGATCGCCGCCATCTTCTTTCTATTTTCGAAAAGCGAGCGTTGGCGTTACTGGGCCATGGCCATCATGGGCGTGGGAATGGTCTTCTTTGGCCTCGAACTGATGAAAGACGCCTGTGCGAGCATCAGGGATTATCCGCAATTCGAAAGTTCGTTCCAGTACTTTACAGCTAACACATATCTGGGTGTTCTCAAATGCGCCTTGGCAGGCTGTCTACTCACTACTTTGGTTCAGTCTTCTTCGGCAACACTCGGCATCACGATCTCTCTGGCCTATACGGGAGTGATCGGTTACGAGACCGCTGCAGCCTTGGTCCTTGGTGAGAACATCGGAACCACAATCACAGCACTGCTTGCTTCCTTGGGAGCAACTACGAATGCTAAACGGGCAGCCTATTTCCACATGATTTTCAACCTGATCGGGGTACTGTGGATCACGTCGATCTTCTGGTGGTACATCGGATTCATCCAGCAATTTATGGACTTTTGCCAATGGATCCTACCAGACTGGTTTGGCGACAAGCCACATTCTATTTCTGAGATGGTAAAGACAGATGAAGGAAACGAGATTTACCCTTATACGACAGCGGCAATTGCCCTGACTCACTCGATTTTCAACGTCGTCAACACGCTTCTGTTCCTGCCTTTCCTGCCCTTCTTCGTTCGCCTACTGGAAAGAATGGTGCCCTCCAAGGACTTCAAGGAAAAGCCGAGCTTGACTGACCTGGACGTGCGACTGCTTGAGACACCTTTGTTGGCAATCGAGCAATCACGTAAAGAGATTGAAAAGATGTCCATTGGCTGTGAAAAGATGCTCGTTTGGATCGATGAACTCTATGACCAAGATGAAATCGACAAGAAGCTTGCAGACAAACTCATGCATCGCGAGCAGGTGCTTGACTCAGTTCAGGATGAAATCGCGAAACATGTAACAAATTTGCTATCGAATGATATCCCGCACTCGGTGGCCGTTGAGGCGCGACAACAATTCCGCATGGCCGACGAGTACGAGTCGATCAGTGACTACATCGTTAACATTCACAAGTTTGATGTTCGATTGCGACGTGATGACCAGCGATTCACAACGACGCAGCGAAGCGGAATCAAGGCCCTCAACAAGATGTCAATAGAGTACCTCGACCTAGTCAATCAGGCGTTAGCTGCGAACGACCCAGGTGTTGTCACCAAAACAGAAAGTGTCGCCAAGCGGCTACGAAAACAGATCAAGCAACTGAGACGCGAACACCTTTCTGACCTGTCAGAGGGATCCATTTCGCCGCAGGTAAGTGTTGCTTACCTTGCTGTGCTTAACGCCTTCAGCCGAGTCAGAGATCACATCGAGAATGTGGCAGGCGCCGTTTCCGGTGAGAAATAGCCGTGTTGTACTGCTCGCATGAGTCCGTCGCCATCCTCGGTGATGGGCCCCCGGCAGTTGGGCCAAAAGCGAATTGATGGCACGATATCGTTGCTGCTGTGACCCTTGTCACAAAAGCATGCTGACGGTGCTATCCGTAGCATGGGCGTTTGAATCATGCCAAGTGGGAATTGTCGGGAAAATTGCCATGGAATCTGTCTGGCATGCCGGGGTGCTCAGCATCAATCAAACGCCTTCGATCCTGCCGGTTGATTTCGCATCGTGCAGTGTTCGACACATTGCTTCGTTGTGCACGTCCGCAATTGCACGCGGCAATCAGCCCCAACCCATGATTTTAAAGGTATTATTCCGTGCCTCGCACAAATCTTGTAATTCCTGACGCGAATCTTGTTAACGATTCCAACCGACTGACGGCATACTGTCAGGATGGAAAAACAAAGCATGAATCGAGATCAATCTGAGAATGATCGCCGCGAAGCCTTCACGCAGCACTGGATGGCTGCTGAGCCATCGGTATCAGCCTATGTATTTGCGGTGATCTCAAGTTTCCACGATGCAGAAGATCTTGTGCAACAGATCGCGCAGGAAACGGCTCGTAGATTCGACCAATACGATCCGGAACGACCTTTCCTCGGCTGGGCACTTTGGATCACAAAATCACGTGTCATCGATTTCTACCGTCAAAGCAGTCGTGACCGTTTGGTTTTCTCCGATGAATTGCTAAGTCGGCTTGGAGAGGTCATTGCAAGCAGAGAGGCGGGGCGCAACACGCGGCGAGAAGCTCTCGAACACTGTTTGGACAAGCTACCAGAACAATCAAGAAAACTGCTGGATCTGCGATACGTGGAGAACGCTTCTTCGGACAGAATTGCGAAATCCATCGGTTCCACCTCTGCTTCTATCCGCGTCACGTTGACTCGCCTACGAGACCGCCTGGCAGCGTGCGTTCAACAACGACTTGCCATGGAAGAAGCAAGATGACGCCCCACCAAGAAAAAATAGATCAATATCTCGACAGTGGGCTGGGTCCAGAGGACGCAGCCCAGCTTGAACAGTGGCTGCAAGCGGATCAGAACTTGCAACTGTTGGCAGCCAGCGCCGAGCTACACAGTGATCTACGTCGCTCGCTTCAACGCCGTAGCGTCCAAAAGGAAGCCATGGCGCATTTTCGTGAGTTGCCTTCTCAGTCCACTGAAATCGAGCCTGACACACAACGACGGGAACAGACATCATCGACTAGGGCAAACCTGGCGACTTCGACAACCAATGCCAACTGGCATTCAAGAACGTGGTTCATTTTGGCAATGACAACCGCTGCTATCTTCCTGTTTGCATTCTTATCGATTCCTGAATCCGACTCACCGAACCGGCAACAAGCCGCAAGCAGCCAACGCATCGCCAGAATCGCGTACCAGCAAAATGCTGGATGGCTATCAGGTTCACGTACGACCGGTGATGAGATCGGCGGCGGCATGGTGCAACTGCAAGTTGGTATTGCCCGCTTGGATTTTTCCAATGGAGCCACGGTCACATTGCAAGGACCGGCAAAGTTTGAAATTCTTTCTGCAGACCGAACTCGCCTGCACCAAGGCATACTTACAGTCCATGTTCCTGGGACCGCGATTGGTTTTGAAATTGAAACTCCGGCAATCGACGTTGTCGATCTGGGAACTGCATTTGGCCTCGCTGTGGGAGTCGATGGCGAAACAGATGTTTGTGTTTTTGAAGGCGAAGTCCAAGTGAGCGCAAGCGGCCAGACGTCACGTGGCAAGACGTCAAACAGCAAGCGTCGCCTACTTCACGCAGGCAATGCCGTACGTTCCAAGCCGTTGGATGGAAAAATCGAATCTGTTCTGTATGAAACGAATCGTTTTAAAGATGGTTGGCCAGTTACCTCCGGTGTTCTTCAAGCCACTGGCTTGATGAAGTTTGTTTCACCGGGCCCAGACTTTGTGCCGGGCAGATACGAGGACAACGAACATATTGTCGTCTTTGCCGAGCGGCAGGGAATCACACTGGAGTCCGAAATCCCTGTTGATCTGGCATCACCCGGACTGTATCAGCGACTTCATCGCCACAACGATCAAAAAATTGCGACGGGGACCACCGTGCGAAGCTACCTGCTGCAATTGGATCCGCTTGGAACGAGAGAACGAAATTCCGAAAACAAGCCACGGGTGACAGGCCAAATCACCTTCGACAAACCGGTCATTGGCTTGATTGCCGGCACCGCACGACTGACCAACACGGACATGCTACTGGGCCATCCCGACGGCCAATACAAAACCACACGACGTGGAATCGAACCCACACGGAAAGAGGAGAACCTTGGAATAAAACGTGATGCAGTAATTTTGAGCGAAGATCGACGCACACTGTCTCTTGACCTGTCAGCAGGATCTGCAGTTGATCAGATCCGAGTGATTGTCGAGGAAACAGAACCGAAACCAAACGGATAACAGAGCACAGAATGAGACGACGAGCATTTTTACGAGGTGTCAGCGGGGCAACCATGGCGTTGCCCTCCTTGGAGGCAATGGCCGCCCCAACGAATGCAACTGCAACACGCATGGTTTGTGTGGGATTGAATTTTGGCTTTGTCCCCCGATTATTCTTCCCCACAACCACAGGCAAGGACTACGAACTCACTGAGCGTCTCGAACCGTTAGAGAAATTCCGTGACGACGTGACAGTATTTTCTGGACTTGATCATGGCACCGAGGCACAAGGCGGCCATGGCGGAGTACACGCATACCTATCGGGAGTTCTGTCAAAACACTCCAGAAACATGCCCGAAGCAAACATATCAGTGGACCAAAAAGCCGCCCAGATCGTGGGTTCCGAGACACGTTACCCATCCCTGCAAATTGCCAGCGGCAACGATCCCAATAACCAGATTTCATGGAATGCCTCAGGGGTATCCCTGCCACCCATTTCCAAAGTGGACGTTCTGTACAGTTTGCTGTTTCAGAAAGTAGACCCAAAGCTTCAAAAAACCACGCAAGCAAAACAGGCCGCGCAGGCCAGCATCCTCGACCTCGTGAAGACTGATGCTGAGTACCTGCAACGCAAAGTGGGCGCGCAGGACAAAGCAAAACTCGACCGTTACTTCACTTCTGTTCGCGAAGTTGAAAAACGAATTGCACAATCAAGCGAATGGTTAACAAAACCCAAACCGCACGTGGACTATGAAATACCAGGCGGAGCCAACACCATGGACTTCATCGATCGAGTGCCACTGTACTACGATCTGATGGCACTTGCCTTGGAAACGGACTCCACACGTGTAATGACGTTGGGACTGGCTGACATCGGAGCCAATTATGGAGGCTTTGACATTAGCCGCGGCTATCACCAACTGACGCACCACGGAAAAGTACCGGAATACATCACTGAATTGTCCGTGATTGAACAATTTCACACGGAGCAACTCGCCCGGTTCTTGAACAAGCTTAAGTCCGTGCCAGAAGAAAATGGGAAAACGTTGCTGGACAACAGTATGGTTCTATTTGGTTCAGGCATGGGCAATGCCAGTTCGCACTCAAACAAAAACCTCCCTTTGATTCTGGCAGGCGGTGGGTTCAAACACGGAGAACACAAATCGTACTTCAAGGACGAAAATCAGAAGATTGCGACGCCAGCAGGCCGCCTGTTTGTCTCAATGCTGCAACGCTTTGGTGTTGAAACTGATCACTTTGGTACGGCAAGTGGGACTCTGCCAGGCTTGGAGGTGCGGGCATGAACAAGCACTGCAAACCTTCACCCACGACAGTTCGAACCAACCGAAGTGCACCTTCCCGACGCAATGGCGGCGGGGCGATGAGGCCGTTCGTGGCGTTGTTAATAACTTCCATTCTGCTGTCGGCAGTGCAGTGCTCAGCCACTCATGCAGCACCCGAGGAAATCACCACGTCAGCAGCAGGCAGTTTACCCTCGCACGTTCAGAGTTATCTAAAACAGCACTGCCACCAGTGCCACGGCAAAACGAAGCAAAAAGCTGACCGACGACTGGACCAATTCCCGACTGAACAGGCATTGGATGAAGATGCACGAGATCTTCTTGAAGAAGCGCTGGATGCAATGAATCGTGGTGAAATGCCACCACGTGAGAAAGGCATCCCTGAACCACCCGCGCAGCAAACAAAGGAAGTGATTGCGTCGATCACCAGCTATCTGAATTTGGCGACGAACGCTGATAAATCATCGACCACGGTACTTCGTCGACTCAACCGATTTGAGTATGTCCGTACGATCCGCGACCTTCTGGGCGTTGACATCGAGTCGTTTGATCCCACCGGAGACTTTCCTCCAGACGCCAAGAGTCATGGATTTGACAACAACGGTGAAACACTGACTTTGTCGGACTACCAGTTGCAACGCTACCTGGAAGTCGCTGAAGCGTTTTTGGATCAAGCCTGTTATTTCGACCGTCCAAGCCCTGAAACGGCAAGTTGGTCTTACACTGGCAAAGACTTCAACGGAGTGTTGTCGTACGAACGCGCCCCAGTCACATGGCGCCTAATCATTCCTGCTGGCTCACCCGCGGACCGGATGAAACTGGGAGACTACGTTGAAATAGGGCATGGCCAACCATCAGAACGCCACCCAAACTTTGTGACTCACTTTGTACGCCAAGGTGGTGTCCCCGCTGATGGCTGGTATCAAATCAGCCTCAAGGCTGCAGCAGCCAACCGTCTCAACCATGGCTACGAGCATGCAGAATTTGAACGTTATCAGCAAGAACCGCTGAAACTCGCACTGTGGATCGCTCCCGACGCCAAACTCTTGAACAAGAATGCGGCTGACCAGCGTCGCCTGACGGAAGTATGGGACTTACCGGACGGTCAACCTACCGAACTCTCAACCAAGGTCTGGTTACGCAAAGGTGCAGTTCCATTTGTAAGCTGGGCCAACGGAGTCAGTTCAAAGGGAAACATTCGCCGAGTGGCTGAAAAGCACCACCCAGAAGTCATCCGCGCCACGGCGACCCAACGAGATGCAGCCAATCTTGGCGACCCGGAAGCCCAGGCCTTAGTGCAGAAGCTGAGTCGAAATGAAAACAACGCCGTATTGTCAGAACGCTATCACGGCCCGCGTATTCGGGTCTGGAACATGGACATCAGTGGCCCGATTCACGAACAATGGCCACCAGCAAGTCACAAGTTATTGTTCGGGGAACAAATGGATGCCAGTCAGATTGACCTTGATGAACTTGTTTTGCGATTCACAACCCGTGCATTTCGACAGCCGGTTAAGTCTGAGGAGATCCAACATTACGTGCAATTCATTCGCAACCGCTTGGCAACGGGCAACAAACCTGAACGAGCGATCAAGCTGGGGCTGATCGCGATTCTGACATCACCTCGCTTCCTCTATCTCGACGAAGGCAACGAGCAACTCGGCTCAGCTTTGGCACCCCATGAGTTGGCTGCAAGATTGTCCTATTTCCTCTGGAGTTCGATGCCAGATGAGACTCTTGCTGAAAAAGCGAATGCAGGACTCCTGACAGAGCACCAACGGAGCGTTGAAACCCATCGGATGCTAGCCGACCCCAAGGCGGACGCATTCATCGAACACTTCACGGATCACTGGTTGGGAATTGACACTTTGGGTGCCATGCCACCTGACCCAAAAGCATTCGAGGCTTATTACAAAGATCGTTTGGAAGCTTTCTTCAAACAAGAAACAAGACTCTTCTTTGCAGACCTGTTGAAACAGAATGGATCAATTCTGAACCTGCTTGATAGTGATTACAGTTTCCTCAACGGTGCGTTGGCACAACATTACGGCGTTGAGGGCGTAGTCGGCGAGGAATTTCGCAAAGTCCGCTTCAAACCCAAACACCATCGTGGCGGACTCCTGGGGCACGGAAGTGTATTAACGCTGACAGCTAATGGAATCGAAACTTCTCCTGTCGTTCGTGGCGTCTGGGTCATGGAAAACATTCTCGGGACTCCCCCTTCCCCGCCACCGCCTGACGTTGAGCCACTGGAACCGGACACACGCGGAGCAGTGACCATACGGGATCAATTAAAAAGGCATCGTGACGTGGCAGCCTGTGCAGATTGCCACAACCGAATCGATCCTGCTGGGTTCGCATTGGAATTTTACGATCCGATTGGGGGTTACCGTTCGCACTACAAGTCGCGAGCCGCCCGCAATCCGCCCGTCGACGGGTCTGGCAGTCTTGTTTCTGGCGAAACATTTCAAAACGAACAGGACTTTAAGAAGCTGTTGCTTGCTCGCAAGGATCGATTCACCGAAGCGCTCACTGCCAAACTGCTTTCCTATGCAACCGGGCGAGAACTGACGTTCCGAGATGATGCTGAAATCAAGCAGATCGCAGCAAACTGTGCAAAGCAAGGATATGGGCTGCGAGACCTGATCACCGGTGTTGTGAACAGCAACCTATTCCAACAACGTTAATCGCATTCAACGTTTACCAACAAGGATTCATGATGGCCGGCCTACCCAGACGCGACGTCCTGCGTGGCCTTGGCGTTGCAATCGCATTGCCAAGTTTCGCATCCTTGCGAGCAGAATCGGAGAAATCATCAGAAGAGGCGACAAAGCGATTCGTCTGTGTTTCTCCTAACTACGGCATGAACCCGGGTGGCTTCTTCCCGACCGAAACGGGGCGTGACTACAAGATGCCTTCATTGCTTGAAGCGCTACAGTCCCATCGCGACTCGATGAGTCTTTTCACCAATCTTGATCATCCGGGTGTTGGCGGAGGACACGGTTGTTCCAACACATTTCTGAATGGTGTTGAGATGAAGAGCACCAAGGAAAACCCTCAGCGTCTTCTGTCGCTCGATCAGCTACTTGCCGAGCATCTTGGACAAAACACACGGTTCCCATCCATGCTGCTCGGATCAGGAGGTTTTTCGTGGTCACGGGCGGGCATTCGACTGCCAACTCAGTCCGACCCTGTCCGCGTCTTTACCAATTTATTCGTCGACGATGCGGCCAAAGCCAAACAGCAGACACGTCAGTTCCTGCATGAGGACACAAGCATTCTGGACGTCGTCCGAAAAGATGCCAAGAGTTTGCGAGTACGATTAGCGCAGGCAGACCAGCAAAAACTGGATCAGTATTTCACATCAATTCGTGAAGTAGAACGAAAGCTGAATCGTCAGGCTGAATGGATTGACGTCCGCAAACCAACCATCAAAGACGATGTGATTCGTGGCCGCGATGATGACGACACCATTGTTGACCTTCAGTACCCCTACAACACATCGGTCATGTACGACCTGATGGTACTGGCATTGCAGACCAATTCAACCAACGTGATTTGTTTTGGCCACCCCGGAGGAAATCGACTATTTCCATTCGACGGAATCACACTGGGTTATCATTCGCTCACCCACCATGGCAAGCGACCGGAATTACTGCAGGAGCTATCCATCATCGAGCGTTTCTACGCCAACCAATTTGCCACGTTCCTGAGCAAATTGAAAGATACAAAGGACAGCACTGGCAGGCCTCTGCTGGATTCGACCGCGGTCCTGTTTGGTAGCGGCATGGGGAATGCAAGTTCGCACTCCAGCCGTAATCTTCCCGTTCTCTTGGCCGGCGGTGGATTCCAGCACGGAAACCACCATCGCTTTGAGCGTCAAAGTCGCAACGGACGTCCGTTAGGCGACCTTTTCGTTTCGATCCTGCAACAATTTGGTATCGAACAGGAACAATTCTCGAACAACAGTAGCAACCTCAATCACTTACTGACATGAAAAACATCTTTTTATGCGGATTGATTCTTCTACTGATGACGCCGGTCACCGCAGCCGAACCGTCGCCCTCTGAATTATCACCCTTTCTGCGAAAGTACTGCACCGACTGCCATGGCGCAAAAACCCAAAAAGCTGATCGTCGATTTGACCACTTGGTGAACGATTCGTTTACGAACAAAACAGCCCCAGGCAAGACGAGCGATTTTTTACAGCAGGCTGAGTTGCTACAAGAGATCCTTGACCAACTGAATCTGGCAGCCATGCCACCTGAGGAAGCAAAACAACCTCAGCCAGAAGAAGTCAAGCAAATGGTTTCTTCGCTCACGCAGATGATGTCAGAAGCAGAGACAGCCCTGAGAGGGAATGCTGGAAAAGTTATCTTAAGACGACTCAACCGCAACGAGTATCGAAATACGATCCGCGACCTTTTCCAGTTGCCGATGGTCGACTTTGATCCAACCACCACCTTTCCGAGCGACGATATCACAGATGGTTTTGACAATATAGGCGAGGGACTCGTCACATCTGATTATCTACTGCAAAATTACCTGCGTGCTGCGAGACAGGTAGCAGACAAAGTGATCCGGCCAGGTCCTCGGCCCACGATGATCCACTACGATTCGAACGCGGACCCCCAATCGAAACAAACGCCCGTCACACTCAGTGGCGTCCGCATCGATTCCGCGAACAACGACAAAGAAGCTCGAAAAGATGCCGGGCGAATGTTCATCAAGTTTCGCCAACCCCTCGGACTGCGGCAACTTGACAAACGCAAAGGAGTTCCCGCAGACGGAGAATACGTGATACGGCTCGCAGCTCAGGCCGTTCGCCGTGTATCCCGCTATAGCGACGAAGATCTACGATACGATTCGTCTCAACCCATGCGGTTGTCGATTTCGATTGATTCACAAGCTCTGGGTGGCACGGCACACCGAATCATCGCCGAGTACGCCATCCCCGACAATGAGGTAGTGGAGATTGAGCATCGAGTCTGGCTTGAAAAAGGATTTACGTTTCATGTCCACTGGGCCAATGGTCCCAACGGTTCATTCAAACGCATCCTTCGAAAAGTCCTTCCAAAATACAACAAGGATGCGTTGTTTCCTATGCGGAACCCACCCGAAATGTATTTGGGTTCGGGACCTGAATTGCATGTTCAAGACTTGGAAATCAAAGGCCCGTTTTATGACTCATGGCCACAACCGGGCTTTGCCAGGTTTTTCCCCACCCCCCCAAAAACACTGAACGCAGCTTATCTGGACGAATCTTTGCTGAGACTTGCCAACGCCGCCTACCGTCGCCCCGTCAGCCACACAGAGTTAGCCCCCTACCTTCAGTTGGCCCACCAGCAACTTGAGGCCGACCATGACTTCTGGAAAGCCGCCAAACTGGGAACCCGCGCCATCCTGACATCCCCCAACTTCCTCTATCTCGCCGAAACACAACCAACCGCAACGAACTCAAATCGCGTTACCGACCATGAGCTTGCCACGCGTCTTTCGTATTTTCTTTGGAGCTCAACGCCAGATCATGAATTACGAACATTGGCTGACCGAGGTGTGTTGAACAATCCACGTGTCCTCAGAAAACAGGTCGAACGGATGCTATCGGATGAACGCGTCACCGCGTTGGTAGAAAATTTTGTCGGCCAATGGCTGGGGCTGAGGAAGCTCGGTGAAATGCCACCGGATCCGGAAACCAACCGTGTTTATTATGAAGACCATCTTGAAGATGCAATGCGTCAGGAGACCCATCTTTTCTTTCGCCACATTCTTGAAAAGAATCGCGGTTTATCAGACTTCATTGATTCCGATTACACCTTTGTGAATCCAGCCCTGGCTCGGCATTACGGTCTGCCTGCACCACCAGAAGATCGTTTTCGCAAGGTGCAGCTTGCCGCGGGTAGCCACCGTGGAGGACTACTGGGCCAAGCCAGTATTTTGACAGCCACTTCCAATGGCGTGGAGTCTCAACCCGTGGTCCGAGGCGTATGGGTACTGGAAAACCTTCTTGGTACGCCGCCCAACCCACCACCACCCGACATCGAACCGCTTGAGCCCGACACACGAGGAGTTTCCACCATTCGTCAGTTGATGGAGAAACATCGAAACAACCCAACCTGTTACGAATGCCATCGGAAAATTGATCCACTGGGTCTGGCAATGGAACACTATGACCACGTGGGACGATGGCGTGACCGCTACGAGAAGCGTCTGCCGATTGACTCGGCGGCTGAGCTTGCCAATGGCACCGTCATCAAAGGTCCTGAAGGTATCAAAACCATTCTGCAACAGAACCCTGAAAAGTTCAGTCGATGCCTGACAGAAAAACTGCTGGTTTACGCGTTGGGTCGCCGCTTGAGCTTTACCGACCGAGACGATGTGGACCGCATCACGGAAGCAATCCAGAAGGAAGAACTTGGATTGCGTGACCTGATACACCAAGTCGTTAACAGCGAGGCTTTCCAATCAAAATAAAATTCCTGACCACGTTACTCTGCATTGGCCTGCCTGTTGCTTTGGGCAACACCGTTAGTCAATCTGCTGAGCGTCCGAATATCATCCTGATTCTGATTGATGGTCTGGGTCGCGATTCCGTCTCGAGCTACGGAGCCAAACAGGCAACCCCCAACATTGATCGCCTTGCCAACGCCGGTGTCCGTTACGAAACGGCATGGAGCATGCCGGCGTGCGTCTCGAGCCAGGCCACAGTGCTAACTGGCCAATACCCATTTCGCCATGGCTGGACCGAGCACCACGAAGTTACAAAGCTGGGAGGCGTGGGCTTGAACTGGGAACAATTCACAACAGTTGCAAAAAGACTAAGTGATGGTGGCTACCAAACCGCCATCGGAGGACATTGGCAGATCAATGATCTGAAGAAACAACCCAATGCTTTGCAACGACACGGCTTCCGTGAATCTTGCGTCTGGGATCAATCAGGCGAGAAAGAAAGTCGAACCCGCGGAAGCACAGTAGGCGCACAGTTGCTTGTCAACGGCAAGCGTGAAAAGGCGGCCCATGGAGCCGAACGGATCAACTCATTTCTGATTGACTTCACGAGACGAAATCGCAATCAACCGTTCTTCATTTTCTACCCAATGTTGCTTGACAGGCCGGCGCATGGCAAAGCGAAACGGAACGAAAAAAAATCGCTGTCAGACAAAATGAACCAGCATGCAAACAACGTCAAACGCGTTGACCTACTGGTTCGCAATCTGATCGACGCTGTTGACACCAGTGGCTTACGTGAAAAAACAGTCATTTTGCTCGCGGGAAAAAACCCACCATCCATCGGCAAAACACAGGAAAAAGAACACGAGGCTGCATCCAATGACAGAATATCTGACCAGAGAGTTCACGTGCCACTGATTGTGCGAGCAGTGGGAATCACCCACGGTGAACGCGTATCGCATGACTTGATCGACTTCAGCGACTTTTACCCAACGTTCTTGGAACTGGCCGACCTTCAGACACCTGGCCATGTGGTGTTCGATGGAAGATCTTTTGCCCCCAGCCTACGAGGCAGCGAAGATCCTTACCAGAAAAGGAACTGGATCTACTCACAACTCGGCAAGACTCGGATGATCCGTGACTGGCAACACTTGATTGACACCCACGGTAGCTTCCATGACCTGCAAAAGGATCCCCTGCAACAGAAACGAGTAAGCCCATTAGACAAAATCGCCCCAGGGCGTCGACAACGCTTGCAGATGATCTTGGATCGTTTTCCCGAAGATTCACAACACCCCAGATAAGTCCGCTTGAAAATACCGCACCAAGTCTTCCTTTTTTTGATCAATCCTCACGTGAACAGACTTTTTTTGCGGATTATCTGCTAAGTATTTCGTGATTCGGAGCGTGGATCGAATCCTCAGTTTGTAATGTTCTCCATCGGTTCTTAGAATACGAGTGGGTAGATTTCCAGTGTGGCTGTGTTGCTCGCGATAATCGGCTACTCGCGACAAACTGCACCGCTAAACCTGTGCGTGAATCGATCGGCCAGTCACGTACGACTGCTGCGTCTTCAGCCCTTCCCGAACACTGCAATTTTCTCCTTCGCTGCTCACCACCTGCCTCAACCAGCGCCCTCCGATGCTGCTCCGTTTTACTCTCGCACAGTTGATCTGCTGCACCATGCTCCTCGTTGCTCATGGTGAGTCGGCGGACGTTTTGTTTGAAACAGACATCAAGCCGCTGTTCAAAACAAAGTGCGGCAAATGCCACCGCGAAAACGAACGAAAGGGCGGACTGGATCTTTCCAGTATGCAAGGTATTTACAGGGGTGGTGAGACAGGTGACGACTTGCTTGCCAAGGATCTGGATGAGAATGCACTTTGGCATCAAATCGACAACGGTGACATGCCACCCTCAGGAGAACCATCGCTCAGCCAGCAAGAACAGGATCTGATTCAACGCTGGCTTGTTGCTGGATCACCATCCAAAACAAACCCAATCAAAGCACGGGAATCAAACGTGCACGATGTGCTTCCCATTTTGCTGTTGAGGTGCAATTCCTGTCACGGTCCACGTCTACAGCAAGGAGGGCTCGATCTACGAACCCGTGCAAACATGCTCGAGGGGGGGACAAGTGGGCCTGCTTTGATCCTCGGCGATCCAGACAATAGTCTGATGATTCAGCGAATTGAATCAAAAGCCTGTCCGCCCAGTAAGTCATTGCTGAAATTCTTCGTTCGACGTCCTTCCTCAGCTGAAGTCAAACTGCTGCGTGACTGGATCACCGCCAAAGCCCCCCAAGGCAATTTGAAACCCGATGTGGCGACAACCCAGCCGGATCCCCTGGTCAGCCAGACGGATCGTGAACACTGGGCTTTTCAACCACCGCAATGGCCTACGTCAGGAAATTCAATCGATGACTTTGTGGGTCGAAAGTTGAGGAATTCAGGTCTCACATGGTCAAAGCGGGCCGACCGTTTCACCTTAATTCGTCGCGTCTACCTTGACCTGCTGGGTCTGCCGCCTGAACTCGATGAACTGCAGCGATGGTCCAACAGCACTGACCAGAACTGGTACAGCAAAATGGTCGACCACGTTTTGGCATCACCCCGTTACGGTGAACGTTGGGGCCGGTACTGGCTCGATTTGGCAGGGTATGCCGACTCTGAGGGCGGCACTAGCGCCGACCCTTTGCGACCTGTCGCTTGGAAATACCGTGATTACGTCATCCGGGCATTCAATGCCGACAAACCGTACAACGACTTCCTGACTGAACAACTTGCGGGCGATGAATTGCTTGGCCAGGCTCAAACAACAACCATCACCAACGAAACCGTCGACAAACTGGTGGCGACAGGCTTCCTTCGCATGGGTATCGACGAGACGGGCTCCCGAACCATGAACTTTGTTCCTGAGAGGCTAAAGGTCGTCGCGGATGCTCTGTCTGTCGTCAGTTCAGGGCTCATGGGCTTGACGATGGAATGCGCCCGCTGTCATTCGCACAAATACGATCCCATCCCACAGCGTGATTACTATCGGCTCAAAGCTGTCTTCCAGGGTGCTTTAGACGAACATGACTGGAGTAGTTTCAAGCAACGCAAGTTGAATGTCGCTACCCAGGAGCATGCGGCACAAATCGCGAAGACCAATCCGCCTCTGGAGAAACAGCAGAAAACTTTGCTGGCACGACAAAAACAGGTCGAAACTGACATTCGCTTGAATCTGTTGCGGCACCACCATCCAGAACAATCTGACAAGGACAACTTGACGACGCTGCAGGCCCTCAAGAAAGCTGATAACACACGGACGCTTACCGAAAAGAAACTGGTTGAACGCTTACAAAAAGCAAAAGTGCTTCCTGATGCCGAACAACCTGCGTCGATCCTTGATCGCAGAATCGAAGCCGAACAGATCAAGAAACGGTTGCACCGCCTGAGGCAACAAATGGTTCCACCTCAAACCATTCGTGCTCTTTGGGACATGGGACGTCCTTCACCCACTTACATCCTGCGGCGTGGTGAGCATGACAAGCCCGGAACACTTGTCGGACCGGGAGTGCCAACCGTTCTCACCGATGGCAAAACCCCTTTCCAAGTCACCCCATTGAGAGCCTCATCTCAGGTAGGCGACCATCACACGACAGGCCGTCGGCTTGCATTTGCATCGTGGCTAACTCGAGACGACCATCCGCTTACAGCACGAGTCATGGTCAACCGTATTTTCGCAAGACACTTTGGAGCAGGATTGGCGGCTGACCTCGGGAACTTCGGTCGACAAGCTGAACCACCGTCACATCCACCATTACTGGATTGGCTGGCCTTAAAATTTGTTCACAGTGGATGGAGCATCAAAGCCATGCATCGGCTAATGATGAATTCAAGAACATACCGACAAACAAGCCAGGTCACAGCCCAACACCAACAAATCGACCCGCAAAATCGACTTCTAGGTCGCATGCCGCTTCAGCGTTTGGACGCCGAAGCACTGCGGGACTCACTGTTGTTCGTGTCTGGACGAATGTCATTCGCTTCTGGGGGAGTGCCCGACGCGGTCTCGGTCAATCGTGACGGGCTTGTGAGTGTCTACCCAAGCTACAGCGGCCCTTCCAGCGGCCCGTCCACCCCAAAACAAGCCCCCAGCGAATTACCTGCCTTGCAAGGCTCTGCGGAGCAAAGCTCTCGCAACTTCGAACAAAGCCAAACCGATTCTTATTGGCGTCGCAGCATTTACCTGCAATACCGGCGGACCGAGATAGCGACGATGATGGACACCTTTGATTATCCTCAGATGGGGCCCAATTGCCTTGACCGCCCGATCTCAACCGTTTCACCGCAAGCGTTGATGTTGCTCAATGACAAACATATCCACGACCTGTCACTGTCCTTTGCCAATCGGATCATGAGCATCATCGAATCCGAGAAACTCGATGACCAAAACCGAACACGTGTCGATCTGGTTTACCTGATTGCGTTCAGCAGACCTGCAAGCCAGACAGAACTCGAACTTGGCGACATGACTTTAACCAAGCTTGAGCTTGCTTGGCAAGGAGACAAAACCCAGGCGCTGGCAACTTTCTGCCACACGATTTTCAATACCGCTGCTTTCCTTTATGTGGACTAGGTAACCTTGGCACCGCTTCCCTCAACTTCTCGACGGGACTTTTTCGCACGCACCAGCGATGGTCTGCTGGGTGCTGCGCTAATGCACCTGATGACTGATGACCTGTTCGCTGACCAACCAACATCGATCCGACCAAATACAGAAAACGATTCGCACTCGGAAGACTTGGGCAGCACCTATGATCTACGTCCAAAGCCGGTGCACCACCCAGCCACCGCTACCTCGGTCATTCAGCTATTCATGAACGGCGGCCCAAGCCAGATGGACCTGTTCGATCCCAAACCGGCATTAGCCAAATTGGATGGCAAGCCGTATCCGGGAAGCGTGGAAGAAATTGGCAACACAAGCGTTACCGACATCGGGGTAATGATGGGAGGACAGTATCCCATCAAGCGACACGGCGAATCTGGCATGTGGATGGCGGATACGCTTCCTCATACTTCAAAAATGGTCGACGACATATGCCTGATCAATTCGATGTGGACCGACCACCCGAATCATGACAATGCGTTGTACAAGATCCACAGCGGCAGACTTTTCATGGGATACCCGACGCTGGGTGCATGGACAGCCTATGGACTTGGCTCAGAGAACCAGAACCTACCGGCCTACGTGGTGCTGGGAGATCCACTGGGATTGCCCAAAAACGGAACACGAAACTGGACAGCAGGCTTTTTGCCTCCCGTTTACCAAGGCACTCCCTTTCGCCCGACGGGATCGCCCATCCTGAATCTCAGCAAGCAATACAAACAACCTGCAGACGTGTCTGCCACTGCCAGCGAATTGTTAAAAACACTTGATAAGATCCACCGTTCAAAACGCCCTCACCGCCAGGACCTTGATGCACGGATTGAGTCATATGGCCTTGCTGCCCGGATGCAACTGACAGCCAACGAAGCCTTGGACTTGAACCGCGAAAACGCAGAAACCCTGCGTTTGTATGGCGTGGGCGAAGCGCATACCGACTCGTACGGCAAACGTTGCCTGATGGCCCGACGACTCGTCGAACGCGGCGTCCGGTTTGTGCAAATTTTTCTTGAAGAACAACCATGGGACAGCCATGTGGACTTGGGCGCGAACCACAAAGCCATCTGTGAGCGAACCGACAAACCAGTTGCAGCTCTGCTAGAAGATCTAAAACGAACAGGCCTGCTGGACACCACGCTGGTCATCTGGGGCGGGGAATTCGGACGAACACCAACATCACAACGGTCAGGCGACATTTACACTGGACGTGACCACAACATGCAGGCGTTTTCGTCGTGGATGGCTGGAGGAGGAGTCAAAGGTGGATTGTCGTACGGTAAAACCGACGACTTTGGTCACAAAGCCATTGAAAACCCCGTCAGCGTCCATGACTTTCACGCCACCATTCTGCATCTGCTTGGTCTCCACCACCAAGAACTGTTCTTCCGCCGCAGTGGACTCGAAGAACGACTGACAGGTGTGAATATTCCCACTGTGGTGCATGACATTCTGGCCTAGTTTTCAGGGAACCGCTGATGACCTTCCATCGACGTGAATTGATACATGGAGCTTTGGCAGCAGGAACGGCTTCCATGGTGGCAGCGAGCGAAGGAGAGAAATTGGCGACCATGCCTGCGCCACCCAGCATCAGTCCCGCGTTGTCCATGCCATCGAGGGTTATCGACACGAACGTCAGCCTGTTTCACTGGCCGTTCCGACGCCTTCCTCTTGATGAGGTCAATGAGCTTTGTGCGAAGTTTCAGCAACTGGGCATTACCGAGGTATGGGCGGGTAGTTTCGAAGCCCTCCTGCATCGCGACTTGCGAACTGTTAATGAACGATTGCTGAGAGCCTGTCAAAACCGAGAGGAACTCATCCCTGTGGGCGCGGTCAACCCAACTCTTCCTGATTGGAAACATGATCTCAATCTGTGCTTGGGCCGATTTGGCATGCCCGGAGTCCGACTGCTTCCCGGTTACCATGGCTATGCATTGGGTGACGCAGTATTTGGTGAGCTACTTGAAACCGCAACTAAACTGGGCGGGTTCGTGCAAGTTGTGATTGCAATGGAAGACACACGCACCCAATCCAACTCGATACAGGCTCCCAATGTGGATCCTCGAGCTCTGCAGCAATGGATGAAGCAAATCCCAGATGCAAGAGTACAAATTTTGAACTGCCGCCCCTCCGCATCTGACCTGAGAACTTTTGCGTCGATTCCCCGGCTCACCGTAGACACATCAAGAGTAGATGGAACGGATGGCGTTGCGACACTAGTGAAAGCAATCGGTATCGACCGCGTGCTTTATGGATCTCACTCGCCATTCCTGATCCCGGAAGCCGCCTGCATACGAATGATTGAGACGGGTATCCCCGGCGCTGAGGTCAAAACAATCATGCAGAAGAATGCTGAGCATTTTCGAAATTCGAAAAACCCCTCGCCCCAAAATCAACAAAGGCAGGGCCAATGACTTTTGGATTACCGCCCACAGAGACCCTTCGCGATTACCGAATCTGGGATTCCTACTTCACCCCAGCTTTCTCACACCCGGGAACCGACGGCACTCGTGATTTGATCAAAGACATTGAAAGATCGATGACAGCGATCCAATTGGGGCATTTTGAAAAGCTATGCTACTTTGCCCATGTGGGAATCGGCACGACCACCGACCCGGCGTTAGAAAACTTATTGGGGACCCAGCCGCAGCTCGTACTGAAACCATTGGAGCGATGGCCCAACAAATTACTGGGGATGATACAGCTCAATTTACAGAATACAAAAGCCTCACTGGAAGCTCTGAACCAATGGGTAAAAGATGGACCCATGCTGGGAGTTTACTTTCCGGGAAGTGGACCTGGCGCAGCCAATTGCCTAGATCCCAAAGCAATCAGACTCGTGGAACGAGTGTCGGAACTGGGGGGTGTAATCATGCAACACACGTGGCTTAAAACGGGTGGTAAACGCTCGCCACATGAATCAACACCGATCGAGCTTGCAACCTTGGCCTCCCGTTACCCGAAACAACATTTTCTCTGCGCGCACGCCGGTGGCGAATGGGAACAAGGCATCCGTGCTGTCCGCGATACACCCAATGTGTTGATCGAAACGTCTGGGTTCGATGCAACCGCGGGTTTCATCGAAATGGCCACTCGCGAATTGGGATCAAAACGGATTGTATTCGGCAGTCACTTGCCATCTCGATCAATGGGAACAGAACTTGCAAAAATCATCGCTGCCCAAATCAGTGAAGAAGAAAAAAAAGACATTCTGGGGCGAAATTACCGTAAAATTTTGAGCGGGACTCAATCAAGCAAATGATTGCCTGCCCCAAGAATATCCAGACCGCCCCCCACGGAGGAAACCAAACTGGAATCCGAAGCACACCCCGAAGGCTTCGGTATAGAAAACCCTAAGCGTCCCAACCAACTGCTCCACAAACGAAACAACTGCAGTGACCGTACACACTGGGACCGTACACACTGAGACGTCGAGTGGCCTGTGTGCTTGCTCAACGTTCCAACTGGCTGGATTTTCCTGCAAACGCTAGACTGGCGATCTCCAAAACCATTTCCTTGCTTGGGCAGTTTGGCAACGCATTTGGCCTTAGCCAACGCACACTGAGATATTCACGTTGTGTTCTGCCTTTCATGTATCCACCAGCGGGAGTTGAATTTAAAATCCTGCACGAAACTTTTTTCGCCCATCATGCAACGCTTGATTACCCGCACCTATCGCTCGATAGTCCCATTAGCCACGGTGTGTCTCTTGACGCTAATATCGACCGTCAGCGTCGATTTTTGGTCACTGGCATTTGCCGTCGAAAATCCATCACCCCGGATATCAAGACTGGAAACTGGCCCCAACGTCCAGTACGAACTTCAGTCAAAACTGATTGATGCGATGCCGGGCGATGTGATCGAACTGGCAGAGGGACATTTTCAATTTCATCGTCAACTTGACATCACAACCAGCCATCTCACGATCCGCGGTGCCGGCAGCAACAAAACGGTTTTGTCATTTAAAGGTCAAGCATCAGGTGGAGCAGGTCTGGAAGCCACAGGTGATCAATTGCTGCTGGAGGGGTTTGCAGTCGAAGACACCGCAGGCAATGCGATCAAAGTGCTGGGTGCTGACGGGGTGACTTTCCGTGACGTACGCACCGAATGGACGGGGCCTGCATCATCGACCAATGGAGCCTATGGGATTTACCCGGTTCAATGCAGCAATGTATTGATCGAAAGGTGCACCGCCATTGGTGCATCAGATGCCGGCATCTACGTGGGGCAGAGTCGCAACGTCATTGTCCGTTCGAACCGTGCTGAAAGAAATGTCGCGGGGATCGAAATTGAAAATACAATTCACGCTGATGTCTACGACAATATTGCAACCAAAAACACCGGTGGCATTCTTGTTTTTGATTTACCTGGCTTACAGATCAAATCCGGCCGACAAATCCGGGTACATGACAACCAGGTCACCGACAACAACCATTTGAATTTTGCCGCCAAGGGGAACGTCGTCGCATCAGTGCCGCCAGGCATGGGAATCATGGTGATGGCGACAGATGAAGTCGAACTCGATCACAACACCATAAAACATCACCAAACGACAGGTGTAGCGTTACTCGCCTATCAGGCCAGCAGCAAGCGATTAAAAAAACGTGACACGACTGAATTTGATCCCTATCCGGAATTGATCTCAATCCACGAAAACAAAATCAGCGACAGCGGTTATGCCCCTGCGGGTGAGATGGGACTGCTACTTGCTCCATTTGTGGGAGGCGTCTTTCCAGACATTTTCTGGGATGGAGTGGGTGACCCGACTCGAATGAAAAACGAATCATTGACGGAACGGCAGATACCCGCCATTGAAAACAATATCGGAGCACGATTTACGAACTTCGATCTTTCTCACATGACCCCTCGAGACCTGCTTACGGGACGACACAGCATTGCCAGTGAACTGACTCCACATCAAATCAAACGTGTTCAAATCCCCAAGGTCGTCTTACCCCCACCCAAATCACCAGGCAAGGATGCATCGAACGCAGTCCTGGTCTATCGAACGGCAAAGCAGAAGCTTTCGGAATATGAATTATTTAAGGGAACCATCGCAGATCACGTACCAGCCAAACACGTCTATCCCTATGAACTCAACACACCGCTGTTCAGTGATTACGCCAGCAAGCACCGGTTCTTTAAAATTCCCGAGGGAAAACAGATCCGTTACTCCAAAGAGGGGACGATTCAATTTCCAATTGGAACTGTGATTTCAAAAACATTTGCCTATCCCATTGATATGACTGACCCTTCTCAGGGCGAACGATTGCTCGAAACACGGATTGAATTTCGTCGGGACGACGGTTGGTTTGGTTTTTCCTATCTTTGGAACGAACAGCAGACCGAAGCAACCCTTGCCCTTGGTGGAAGTGAAATTAACGTCAGTTGGATTCACACGGACGGCAAGCAACGAAGCAATCGCTACCAGGTTCCCAACGCCAACCAGTGCCTGAATTGCCACCAGCAGGGAGACCAATTTGTTCCCATTGGACCGGTAGCAGCAAACCTGAATGGAAACTGGGACTATGGGCATGGTTCACGGAATCAACTAGCCGCGTGGACAGAACAGGACTTGCTGGCGGAGGCACCGTCGCCAGCATCCATCGATGCGTGGCCTGTATTCGGGGACACCCGAGAGCGGTCCATTCCTGATCGCGCCCGCTCGTGGTTACATGTGAATTGTGCACACTGCCACAATCCACGTGGATCTGCTCGCACCTCCGGCCTGGATCTGCGCTTGACCCAAATGAATCCGGCAAAGTTTGGCGTCCACAAAGTACCTGTCGCAGCGGGACATGGTTCAGGAGGCCGATCATTTGACATCGTGCCGGGCAAACCAGATGAATCCATCCTGCTGTACCGCATTGAATCAGAAGATCCTGGCATTGCGATGCCCAGCGTCGGCAAAAATTTAGTACCGATCGAAGCTGCCGAACTGATACGTGCATGGATCGAACAACTTGATTGACCTCAGCACTTACAGGTGAGATGTGATGAACAGCCAAGCCTCAGCCAACTTGCCTGCTGCAGAAAGTGACGAGTTATTCGAACAACTTCAGTTGGGCGCGAATTTCCTACGCACTCTATCGCTTGAAGAACGAATCAAATTAATTGATCGCTGCACTGCGGGCGTGAGCGATATTGCCCGCCATTGGGTTGAATCAGCATGCACCGCGAAACAAATCCCCCGTGACTCACCGGCACGGGCGGAGGAAATCACAGGAGGCCCCATCGCAACCGTGCGATTCCTCCGTTTGCTGGCACAATCACTTAAGGATATCGCTAACAGTGGCACCCCGCGCTTACCCGGACCAGTGACGCAGCAACACGGGCAGTATCGCATCCCGGTGTTCCCAACAAGACAACTGAATGACTCGCTGCTTTTCTGGCCAATGAAAGCTGAAACATGGCTTGCTCCATCGATTACGGAACCAAATATTTTCTCTGATGCAACCGACCAATTTCGCACAGGCAGTGCGGAAGCATCTATCGCCGTGGTACTGGGAGCCGGGAATGTTTCTTCCATTGCTGCGACCGACATGCTCAGCAAGGTGCTGACCGAGAATCGCGCCGTGTTACTAAAAATGAACCCCGTCAATGACTACCTGACTCCTCATTTTGAAACTGCATTCAAACCTCTGATTGAAGCAAACGTACTGAGGATTGTCCGCGGTGGTAGCGAAACGGGTCAGCAACTGATCAACCATCCGATCGCCCAATCCATTCACATCACAGGCTCCAACCATACCCATGACTGCATCGTCTGGGGACACGGTGATGAAGCTGAAAAACGCAAGCAAAAAAGAATTCCACTACTGAAAAAAACGATCACAAGTGAACTGGGCAACGTCAGCCCATGGGCAGTCATCCCAGGACGCTACTCGACTGCGGAATTGCGTGCCCAGGCAGAAACCATTGCCTCGTCGATCATCAACAACGCATCCTTCAATTGCATTGCAACAAAACTCATTGTCACCTGCCGCCAATGGTCTCAGAAAAAACAATTCCTTGATTTACTTGATTCAATTCTTGCAGCCACCCCAGCTCGATATGCGTACTACCCTGGTGCTGCGGATCGCTTTAACCGCTTCAACGGCGAGCCACCAGCGAATCGTGATTTCCTGCCTTGGACCCTAAAACGCGACATCAACCCCAAGGCAACACCACACTTGGTCAAGGAAGAATCATTCACATGCGTGTGCGGTGAATTGACATTGGACTCAAAAAATGAGGAGGAGTTTCTCGGACAGGTTCAGGACATTTTCAATCAAGATATCTGGGGCACTCTGGCAGCCAGTCTTACTATCCCCACTGCGTTTCGCCACAAACATGCAGGGCTTCTTGACGAGACGTTGCGCAAGTTGCGATACGGCACAATCGGTATCAACCAGTGGACCGCCATTTCCTTCGCCCTGATGTCGCCGCCGTGGGGCGGATTTCCAGGAGCGAATTTAGGCAACGTCCAAAGTGGCATTGGTTTCGTCCACAACACCTTTCTACTAAACCGCCCCGAAAAAACAATCCTTACTGCGCCCTTGAGAATGCACCCAAAACCAATTTGGTACTCAACGCATCGGCAACCGGAAAAAGTGTCATGGGATCTACTGGACCTTTACATAAACCCCTCTGCCCTAAGACTGCCAAAACTGCTCTGGCATGCCGTCACCGGCTGAGTGTGGCTTTTCAATGAATACGTCCTGTTACACAAAATGGTGTAACATACGCACCTTGTATTGCACCTTGATTTCGCATCTCACCAACGGTCCCCCCCACGACTCGCACGACCGCAGGTCACACGAAAACAAAGCTGACATGACTGCGCAAAACAGCGGTGACCCCCTTCAAACAACGAAACCCACTCAATGCGACTCGAGTGGCAACACTGCAGCAGCCTCATCACGCGATCAACTTGACAGCGCAGGGATCCGCAATAGCGAGCAAGTGACGGCAACACCAAGTGGCCCGGAAACACAACGGGCCATCGACCAATGGCTGAATCAATACTCACTGTATCACCAGAACACACTGAACAAACAAATCCACTTCATTTGCGTGCCACTGATCGTTTTTAGCATTCTTGGGCTTCTGTGGTCGATTCCGGTACCGCCCCCAATCGCCCAATGGGGGGCATGGGTCAATGTCGCAACCGCTGTCGTACTGCTCGGCACCCTCTACTACACACGCCTCGCACCAAGCCTTGCGATCGGCATGCTGATCATCGCGTCAATATCGATTTTCGTTCTCAGCCACACCGAGCAGTGGACTGGCCTCAAAGCATGGCAATGGGCAGTCCCGTTATTCATCCTGGCGTGGATAGGCCAATTCATTGGGCACCACATTGAGGGCAAAAAACCTGCATTCGCAAACGACCTGCAGTTTCTCTTAATCGGTCCACTTTGGATCCTTGCCGACCTCTACCGGCGTGTTGGGATCGTTTATTGACAACGTCGCACATCAAAATCATGCACAACCACTTGCTATTTAAAAAACTGGTAAGCCGCTCATTCAATTTAACAAAGACCCAATGACAGAAATCCGTTTCCTAACCACTGTGTTTTTCATAACCTGCACTTTCGTGTTATGTCCTGAAAAAAATCCTGCGTCAGCGGACGATCACATACTAAAAAGCGAGCAGCATGCATCCACCAGCAGACTGGCTCAACAAGTCACGATCCACCGCGACAAATGGGGAGTCGCACACCTGTTTGGCGACACGGATGAAAGCACACTGTTCGGAGCTGGCTACGCGCAGGCAGAGGATTATTTCTGGCAACTTGAGGACACCACCATCCAAGCCATTGGAAGGTACGCCGAGGTACGCGGCAAAGATGGACTGAAAACGGACTTACTGGTACGCAGCTTTGAGCTTGCGAGACGCTCAGAAGCCGACTTCGCCAAATTGCCCCCTGAAAGCCAGAAGCTTCTCCAAGCCTTTGCCGCCGGTGTGAATCATTTGCTGGAAACAGACCCATCCGTCAAACCACGTCTGCTAGAGCGGTTCGAAGCGTGGCACGTGCTGGCCATTGACCGGTACCTGATGTTAACCATGACGTATGGCGGTAGCGGAGCCAGAAAACCTCGGCCAGAGGATGCGAAGCTAAGTTTTCGAGATCAAAAACTTCCACGATACAGCTGGGACTGGTTCGATCCACCCCACCAGTTTGAGACAGAGGTGCGCGAGGCCATAGGCTCGAATTCATGGGCCATCGCTCCGAAAAAAACCCAGTCCGGTGAGGCGATGCTGTTCATCAATCCACACCAACCGTGGTACGGAATCGGCCAATTCTACGAGATGCATTTGCACAGCAAAGAAACGCTCCGCTTCTCCGGTGCATGCTTCTTTGGAAACCCCATCCCTGTGCTCGGTCACAACGAATACCTGGGGTGGGCTTACACGGTGAATCAACCCGATGTCGCCGACTCATGGCGAATCGAATTCAGTCACCCCACTGATCCTCTCCAGTATCGCTTCGGTGATGGTTATCGCCAAGCAGAAGAGTGGCAAGAATCGATTTCAATTAAAGAAAACAATGTGGTCGAAACCAAGATCGTCACGTTTCGCAAGACCGAAACAGGACCCATCATGTCCTACAACGGCAAGCAGGCTGTCGTCGCAAGAGTGGCCCGTCTATTTGATGTGGGACGTTTGGACCAGGCAGTAGAGATGGTTCGTGCCAAAAACTTCCAAGAATGGAAAAAAGCATTTTCACGGTGTGCCATTCCCATGTTCAACGTGACATACGCTGACCGCGACGGGAACATTTTCTATGCCTACAACGGCGCGGTGCCCATCAGAGATGAAGGCTTTGATTGGACACGCACTGTTGATGGCAGCAACCCGGCAACCCAGTGGAAAGGCATTCATCCTTTCAAGGACTTGCCGCAGGTCCTGAATCCCAAGTCGGGCTATGTTCAAAACTGCAACTGTTCGCCTTATGTCACGACCGATGCTGGAAATCCAAATCGTGAGGATTTTCCAAAGTACATGGTTCGTGATTGGAACGTAGACAAACGTCGCAGCAAGCTTGCAAGAGAGCTACTGTCCAATGCTAACGAAGTCAGTTTCGACTGGTACCAGCAACTGTGCTTTGATTCAACGCTTTATTGGCCCAAAACGGAAAAGCCGAATTGGCAACGTCAATTCGCGTTCATGCAACAGACGGAGCCCGAACTAGCTGCCAAATTGCAACCGTACCTGGAAGCACTCATCAAGTGGGATGGGAAAGCGGACAAGAAATCGAAAGTCGCACTGCTGTGCATCAGTTGGTACGAAGAGCTTTATGGCACTTCGCAAGCCGAGAGGATCAAAAGTGAATACAAAGGTGATCCGAGAAAACAGTTGATTGCGTTGGGGAGAGTTGCAAAACGACTCGAGGAACTCCATGGCGACTGGAGACTACCGTGGGGTGAGGTTCATCGCCTACAAAGAACCGCGTACAGTGCCGACACCATGGAGGCCGGTGTCTCATTGCTGCCGTTCGCTGCCAGTCAAGCGTGCGCGGGTGCCCCCGGTCCACTGGGAGTCGTATTCACGATTTACTCGACGCCCAGTGTCCCCCTGCTACGTCCACAGCGCTTTGCGGTGGTCGGGTGTTCGTACATGTCAGCCATCGCTTTTGGCAAGGACAAAGTACGTGCGGTCTCGTTGGTACCCTTCGGAACATCAGGAAGTCCCCGTTCTCCCCACTTTCGGGATCAGGCAAACCTGCTTAGCAACCAGGAGTTCAAGCGAGCGTGGTTCTATGAAGACGATGTAAAAAACGCGGCACTCCGTTCTTATCACCCCGGTAAAAAAACGACCACGATGCAAGAGAAAAAATGAAAACACTTACACTGAAAACAGCAATCGCAATCTGCTTTCTTGCCTCCACGGCATCGCTCGCCCGCGGTGAACAGCCAAATATTCTGTTCTGCATTTCAGATGACCAAAGCTATTGGCACGCCGGTGCCAATGGTGATCAAGTTATCGAGACCCCTGCATTTGACAGGGTTGCCAAGGAAGGGATCCGGTTCACGCATGCCTTTTGTGATGCTCCTACATGCGGTCCTTCGCGCAGTGCAATCCTGACAGGACAACACATTTGGCGTCTTGAAGAAGCTGGGAACATCCACAGCACACTGCCCGCTCATTTTGCGACCTACCCCGCCATACTGGAAGAACGGGGTTACGTCACTGGTTTTACCGGGAAAGGCTGGAGTCCAGGCCGCCTTGAAGCGGGTGGAAGAACAAGAAATCCAGCGGGGAAAGAATACAGCCGTAATCGACTGCAACCCTCCAAACCTGGAATTTCAAACAAGGATTATGCTTCCAACTTCTCAGACTTCTTGGAACAGCGCCCGAAAGACGCGCCCTTCTGCTTTTGGCTCGGGACACATGAACCCCACCGGGGGTACCAGCAAGGCGCTGGGCTAGCCGCTGGTAAAGATCCATCCAACGTCGTGGTGCCGCAGTCTCTTCCCGACACTGCATTAGTTCGCAGCGACATCCTTGATTACTACACCGAAGTAGAGCATTTTGACCAGATGGTTCAACGTGCTCTCATCCTGCTTGAACAACAGGGAGAACTGGACAACACCATTGTGGTGGTGACCAGCGATCATGGAATGCCATTCCCACGAGCAAAAGCAAGCCTTTACGACACGGGAACTCATGTGCCCCTTGCTATCCGCTGGGGAAATGGCATCCAAAACCCAGGGCGAATCTCGGATGCCTTCGTGAACCTCAGTGACTTGGCTCCAACCTTCATCGAAATTGCCCGCCTTGTCCCGCCGGCTGAAATGACGGGACGTA
>Ga0315320_10000412_pt1 | contig 35265 bp, 17 predicted proteins | sample M140m21515metaG_FD_203458 | JGI IMG/M metagenome (GOLD analysis project Ga0315320, IMG submission 203458) | Ammonia-oxidizing marine archaeal communities from Monterey Bay, California, United States - M1 40m 21515 | ecosystem: Environmental > Aquatic > Marine > Coastal | place: USA: California... | reverse complement strand
GAGACACATCAAGAGGGAAACTAAGGTCGCCACTGTTGCGATGAACCAAACCACCGAAGGATCCTGCTGTCTCATCAAAGCTCTCCGCTGACAGCGTCAATGTGAGAACAGCAGCATCATCATCCTCCACTGTCAGTACCGCAGCAGCACCAATGTGACCCACGGCTTCTGCCACAATCGAAACGACCTGATCACCATCTGCAACACCGTCCGCAGCGATGAAAACGGGAACCTCAAGCGAACTCGAACCCGAAGGAATCAGCACCTCGGATGGCAACTGCACTTCAGTCGAGTCAACGTTCAACTCAACGGCCAGTGGCAAACCAAGATCCTCGCCACTGCGAGAAACTGTCAACGAAGCAGGCGAGGGACGGGAGTCTGCCAACACAAGCTGATCGATTGCAAAGTACGCTGGAGTATTCATTCCATACGCACCACTATCTGAAGAGGTCAAAGAGAAGACCAAGCTACTCGCCGAACTCAGAGATGAAACATCGACCAGGGACCAATCACGCACGAGGTAATCTTGGCTATTGTCCGCAAAGCGATAGTCAGCAAGATAAAAATCCACCGTTCCTACCGAATCACTGGATGAATCAAAACCTTCGATCGTCAGGAGAAAATAGTCCGGGTCATCACCAGTTGCACCACCAAACTTCTTTGCGAACGCGTCACCCTCCTGAATCGAAAGCCCGGCGTAAGTTGTGTTCGTCACCAACAGTGAATCGACAGCAAATCCCTCAGACACAGTGATCGTTGGCAAGGAAGGATAACCATAAGCACTGGCAACAAAATAAGTGGATGAATCAAGAGCCCCACCACCACTGATCGCACTGTACTGGTTCAAATAACCAGGCGTCGTCACATCAGTTGAATTAGAAACGGACCAACCTGACCAACTGCCATAAGTCGGATTGAAATCATTATTCAAAAACACTGGACCTGAGGAAAAACCACCGGAACCGACCGAACCATTATCTGCAGAATCAGAAGCAATGCGTGCACCAAGATCCTCAGCATGAATCGTGACCCGAGAATCAATTTCGCTTACCACATCACGACTGAGCGAAAGCGTCACCTCAACATCATCATCCAGCACCAATACCGAAGCACTGCCAGACCCGTACGCCGCCTTGGTTGCAAGCAAGTCAACAACGCGGTCACCATCAACCACTGCATTATCGATCACGGCCACATCAAATGTCTGTGAACGCTGACCGGCAGGAATCGTCACACTCGCAGGAAAATCCAACTGCCCAGCCGAATCTGACTCAAGAGACACATCAAGAGGGAAACTAAGGTCGCCACTGTTGCGATGAACCAAACCACCGAAGGATCCTGCTGTCTCATCAAAGCTCTCCGCTGACAGCGTCAATGTGAGAACAGCAGCATCATCATCCTCGATTAGGATTGTCTGCTGCGCATAGTCATAACCTTCAGCGAGTGCCGTAAAAGTCACGGGTCTATCACCATCGAAGACCGAGTCATCAACAATTTCCCAAAACACATCAACAGATGCCGCCCCTGCGGGAACAAGAGCACTGGATTGGATGACAGCTTCGGAGTAATCCGAAGTGCAAATCTGCACCAACAAATCTTCCGTCTGATCGGTGGCATTACGCGTGACCGTCAGTACCTGCTGCTTCTCGCTCCCCACAAATTTCACGTTATCAACTGCAAAATAAGCGGGAGTGTTCATGCCATACGGACCAACATCCGAGGACAGCAGTGAAAAAGCTAACGAGTTGGCAGACCCAATTGATGAAATATCAACGCTGGTCCATGCATCGAGAATATAGTCTGAGCTCTGATCTTCAAATCGGAAATCAGCAAGTGGGACTTCAACACTCCCGATCGAAATTTCGTTCGCATCAAGCCCTTCGATGGTAAGAACAAAGAAGTCAGGATCATTCCCTGAGAGACCCCCAAATTTCTTGGCTCCAAATGAGTCACCGGCCTGCATGGACAGGGCAGCGTAAGTTGTATTTGTGATATCCAAGGTGCTGAATGCCCCATCATTTCCTGGCTCTCGCGTGATTCGAGGCACAACAAATCCCGGGTAGGCATTACCCACGAGATAGGTGTCCGAATCCAACGTGCCGCCGCCAGCAAAACTGCTGTACTGATTCAAGTAACCGCTCGTGGTCACATCGGTGGTGTTGGAGTACGCCCACCCAGCCCAGCTACCGTACTCTGGGTTGTATTCATTGTTAAAGACCAAACCAGCAACTGCAAACTGCCCAGCACCGTCGGACCCGTTATAGGCAGTCTCTGAGGCCAAACGCCGACCCAACAACTCAAAACCCACGGTAGGATTGGCGTCCTGCTCAGAAAAAGTTGATTCGGAGAAGCTAAAATCTAGTTTCGGTGTGTCGTTGTCCAAGACAAACAGTGTTTCACTGCCGGTCTCATAACCATTGGCTTGCGCGGTGAGCAACACAGTAACATCACGATGGTCGACCTCATCTTCGGGCGCAGCGATATCAAAGGAAGCTGTTGTCTGCCCAGCTGCTATCACCACCGAGGAATCGAAACTCAATCTCCCATCGACAGAAGCGTTCAACTCAATCGTCAGCGTTTCATCGGGGAATGCGTCATTACGCATCACTGTCCCGCTAATCACGCCACCCTCGTCTATCTCTGTTGCAGACAATTCAAGCGACACACGAAAAGAATCATCGTCGCGAATCTGCAGAATCTCCGCAGTCTCAGCATAACCATCTCCTGTAACCCTGATAATTATTTCTCGATCACCGTCTGCGGTCGAATTATCAACAACACCGACAGGGAAATCGACATGGAATGCCCCGGCAGGAATGATCACGCTGCTGGGCAAGACAGCCTGCGATTCATCGACAGGATCAAGTGCAAATTCAAGAGGTTCAGAAGAATCTGCGTCTGCTCGACTGAGACGAGCCATGGTCGCGTTTGCACCACCGCTCTCGTCAACAGATTCATCCATCAAGTCAAGTGCCACCGTGGGGGTCAGCATCACAATGTCATCAACAGCGAAGTAAGTGGGCGTATTAATGCCAAAGGCGCCAACATCGGAGGAACTCAACGAGAAGGTCAGGCTCCGAGCACGTGCAACAGGGCTTAAATCAACCGTCACCCAATCGTCCAGAATGTAATCCAAAGAATTGTCAACGAACCGATAATCAGCCAAGAATACGTCAACGGTTCCGACGGACTGCCCTACCGCATCCACTCCCTCGATCGTCAACGTAAAATAATCGGGATCGTTCCCTGTGGTGCCACCAAATTTCTTCGCAAACGAATCACCCAACAACATTGACAACGCGGCATACGTGGTATTGCTTACTGCCAAAGAACCAAAGGACCGCAAGTCGGAGTCGTCGCGAGTAATGCTAGGTAAATCGTAGAAGTCACCCTGCGAAACAAAGCCAACGCCGAAAGTCGCAGAAGCGTCGATGCCTCCACCGGTGTAAACGCTGAATTGATTCAGGTAACCAGCAGTGACGGTATCCGTCATATTGGAATATGCCCATTGGTTCCACGAATCAAAGTCGATTGAGTAGGCATTATTGAACGTCAATAACTCGGATTGAAAATCGCCTAGCACCACGACGTCGTCATAGGGTCCTGTAACAATCGTTCCGTCGGGGTCCGGACCGTTAAAGACAGACTGCGTTTCCAAACTTGCACCAACATCTTCAAAACCAACAGCATCGCGATCATATTCGAACTCATGCAGAATCCCGACACCATCCAAGTCGAATCCCGCACTCCCAACGGTTGGACTTGGATCAAAAATCACATCACCGCTTGTATCCAACGCGGACCCATCGCCTACAACATCGATCACGCGGACATGGGTGACAGCTGCGGTATTCAACAGTGGACTTACACCCTGCAAATCTTCAAGATCAAATGGTGTTCCTTGCCCCCTGCGATATTTCCCAGCAAGGTTATGCACGTTCGTGGGATCCACTTCGCCAAATGCACCGACAGGCGATGCAGTGAGCGAATCATTATCAAATCGGAAGAAGTTCACACCATCGGATGAAACTTCCACATAGGCAAGCTCCAGAAATGTGTCGCTGAAACTATTCTCATAAACAGCAAAGTCACTGCCGAATCCGTCACGAATCGGCGCCGAGAAGTTCAAGGTAATCTGCCCACCACGACCAAGCGTGACAGCATCAGACGTTGTTCCCTCCGCCTGCCCAAGTGCATTTTCAGGCACTTGGAATGCCAAATCAACGGCAGACCCAGGCTGGTAATTTTCGTATCCACTCGCCCAACCAACAATCGTAGCGGCATCATTGGCAATCGCAGTGGACCCAACTTGTCCTGCAGCAGGTGCGTACGGACCGGCCAGCAGTCGGCGGTCTTCGAGTTGCTCTGCCAGCATCCTTCGTTTTCTATTTTCAATCATCACGCTGTTACCGCTAATTATATGATCTTAAATTTTTCTGGTTGCTTCAACGTTCCAGCTCAGGATCGTGCTCATTTCCATTCCTCGTGCAAATGGAAGCCAACAGTTCGAGTTCCATACTTTCATTCATGAAGACAACAGACCCATCTGCAAACAGCCCATTGGCGCCTTGAGGATGCATGCTTCGAATGTCATTTTCGAAACTCGGTGCGCGGTTAATAGGAAATGCCTGATCAAACAGGTTCCACGCATTAATCCATTGGCCGTCACGAAAATCGGCATCCTCTGAAATCATCAAAGTCCTCGTCAGGCCATCAGTGATATCTCGGAAACGAATCGCTTGATCGTGTATCAAGACTCCGCGCGGCGGGTAATTCGTCGTCAAGATCCGCTCACCGTAAATCCCGCCATAGTCAGTTGCCCCCAGCCCCCGCTTGAGCGGATCTGGTCGGGAAGTACTGGGACAGAGGTAAGCTTCAATCGGGGTTGCCGCCACCTCGTGATTGACCGGATGATCAAATGCATAATTAAAATTGATCTTGGAGTAGACGGCGGACTGTTCGAGGAACGGCAGCACCATGGCGGACCATGCAATCTGTTTGCCGCGTGGCGTCTCTGGGCGTACTTCGATTCCACCGGGAGGCAATTTCCTAAACGCAGCGTGATAGTTGTGCATGGCAATTCCGATTTGATGCAAATTATTCTGACACTGCATACGACGCGCGGTCTCTCGAACTGCCTGCACCGCAGGCAGCAGCAAACCAATCAGCAGGCCGATGATCGCAATCACGACCAGCAATTCGACGATAGTGAAACCTGGTCGCGACACCCCTTTGGGTTGCTGCAAGCAGCTCATGGTTTACCCCATTGCGCAAACACATTCTTTTCCGATTCATGAAGCATGTGGAAAAGGACGTTGATCAATCGAAAACAAGCCTACACAGCAATCGCTGTACATTGCCCTCATGACAACTCAGCTCTCAGCACGGACCTCACCCAAGAAAGTCACGTCGCGCCCGGCAGGTGGTAGGTCTTCTGACTCTCGATGTACCCATCGCATTGCCTTCTCGTGAGTGACTTTCGACCACGCAAGGTGGCGTAAAGTTGTCTCAACAATGGCTGAAAGATAATGCGATAATCCGACAGGGATCGTTCCCCGCCACATCGATTACAGCGGCCGGGCCGTCCCGGAGTTTCACCGGAGTTCCCTGTACATGTGCTCGCACCAGCGATACACATCACCACAAACCGTTTGGCTGGAAAGCGTAGCTACCGCACCTTACCGTGTCAAACACCAGAGCAGGCTCCATGGCACGTCTTTTCTGGATCGACATTGCTGCGAAGGGACTGGAACGCCACAATTCTCAATCGAGTGGCACAAAACACGCTCTTAAGAAATTTCTCATCGCCGCAGCAGAATTTTCCACCCAGCATCTTCGGAACCCCTCTTTCCAGAAAACTCGACACAGCCATGCAAAATCGTTGTCAGATTGTGCTGCCCGCCCGCCTCGCCTCATCCCGACTGGCAGAGAAACTGCTACGCAAAGCGGGTGGCAAGACCATCCTCCAACATACGTACGAGGCCGCTTCACGTTCCTCATTCGGCGCAGAAATTGTCGTCGCGGTAGATCACCCCAAACTTGCAAAGGAAGTCGATGCATTTGGTGGACGTTGGATAATGACAAGCGAGAATTGCGCAAGTGGTACCGACCGACTTGCCGAAGTCGCTGAAGCCCTCCCGTCAGCAGGCGTTTTCATCAACGTCCAAGCTGACGAACCAGAAATCAATCCCGCTTCGATTGATCTTGTCGCTCGCACGCTGCTAGAGCACAACGGCGCGGACATGGCCACGGTGGGAACTCCCATACGCGACAGGCAGCAACTTGAAGATCCGGCGTGCGTCAAAATCCTAATGTCGGTAAGTGAAGGGCAGGGAAGGGCAGTGTACTTCAGTCGGGCTGCACTTCCATTCGTACGCGAAGGGGTAAAAGAATCACACCTCATTGCTGAGCCACCAATCTTTTGGCATCACATCGGGCTCTACGCCTACCGACGCGAGTTCCTTAGCTGGTTTGCATCACAACCGCCGAGCCAATTTGAACAACTCGAAAAACTCGAACAGCTACGTGCGATTGAAGCTGGCAAACGCATCGTGGTAGCACGCGTCAAATCAGCTACACCTGGCATCGATACTTTGGATGATTTCCAACGTTTTGAACGCAAGTTTTCGGACTGAAACTCGATACGAATCTTGCGTTTTGAGGGCACCAAACCAAACGATGCAATATCGTTAGGTCTGGAAATTCAGCGTCAGCAGACAAAACACAGTACGCTCACAAATTCGCGAGCACTGCGACTGGATCGAAAGCTGCCCCCAGGACAGACGGCACATTACATTTCATCCACTGCTGCAAAATGGCTGCATAGACCTGTCGAAAATCGACAAGATGCTTGAGATCACCATTCTGCAAGTCATCCAAACGTGGATGTTCACCGACAACACCAGCGTTCACTCCGTTACCAGCAAGAAAGACAGGACCTGCGGCTCCATGATCCGTGCCGTCACTGGCATTCTCGGCAACCCGACGCCCGAACTCACTGAAACACATTACCAAAAGGCGATCACCGTCACCCTGAGCGTTGACATCGCGAACCAGTGTTCCCACTGCATCACTAACGTTTCGCAATAACACGGCATGTGCTTCTGGCTGATTCGCATGTGTATCGAAGCCATCAATCCGGACATAATAGATACGTGTATCGATCCCTGAAGCGATCAGCTTGGCGACGGTTTCAAGCTGTCGTCCCAATGTCGTTTTGGGATACGCTTCTGACGGTTTATACTGAACACCAGCGGACTCCATTCGTTCACTCGCCTCCATCGCATTACGTGAACTAGCTTGAACGAATCCAAGTAGATCGGATGCATCTACTCGGCTTTGACTTGATAAAGATCGAATGGCGTCTCGCAGGCCTGGGGTATCTGCAGCTCGCAATCGAAACTGTTCGAGCGACTGTATCGATGGCACCCTCACGTCCCGCGACATCAATGCAAAAGGCTGTTGCCTCTTGCCGAGATGTAGTGCCGGTGGATCAGCAAGATTTCCCAGCTTGGCTGACTCGAGATAACGACCAATCCATCCACTTTGTCGTGGCTCACCTTTTCTTTGGCATGAATGCCAAATGTCCATGGATTCAAAATGCGAGCGATTTGGATTTTCGTACCCAACCCCCTGCACGATCGACAATTTTCCATTTTCAAGTAAGTCCGCCATCCCTCGCATGGAAGGATGCAATCCCAAGTTGTCGTTGACAGACAAAGCCTCATCGCTGCCAATTGCTAGATTAGGGCGTGCTTTCCTGTAGAGTTCATCGCGAAAAGGAATCACCGTATTGAGCCCATCATTTCCGCCAGCCATCTCAACCACCACCAGAACTTTCTGTTCTATCGATAGCGTTGCAGCATCACACAGGACGCTAGGAGCCGTCAGCCCAAATGTAAACAGAGAGGTGCTTTGCCCAGCATGACCAAACAATCTGCGACGTGATAGTTTCTTCTCAGCTAAACGCAAATTCAAATCAGACTCCATGATCAAGCCACCTGAAATTCAGGAAGGGTACAGAAAGCGTGTACAGCAAGGTTCACCCAATTTGAATCCCGGTTTGCAACCTCCAATGTCTTCAATCGCTCGATCGCGGGCTTCGGAATTGGCACTGCAAACAGCGACCTTTCCATATTCTCCGCGATGTCTGCCACCGTATCGATCCCATTCGCTGCAAAGTAGCTGGGCAGTGGTCGCTTTCCAAAACGAGTCTTGCTTCCATTCAACATCCGGTGAATCAAATTTGCTCGCCCTAATAAAGTTGACGAGTTGATCCAAGTACGCCCGCCATCCCAACCCTTGACGCTTGGCGGCTGGTAGAGCCCCTGCCCCAGTTGATCCATCGTATCGGCAAGGTGTAAAAAGTCAGTTGTTCCTTCGAATGCACGTAGAAATCCAACGCCAAGTTCAACGGGTGAACGGACCTTTCGAGCGCGGGCGAACGGAGAAAAGAACAGATTACTGCCTAAGATTCGTCGCACCGTTGGACCGACATTCATTTGATCGTCAATCAATTGCCTTGTTAGAGGATCCAACAATTCGTCTGTCGGCTCTGGTTCATCCATCACAAAAAACCGGAACAACTTCTGGGCGATAAAGCGAGGTGCAGCAGGATGTTCAGTCACGATTCGAATGGCCTCCTCACCAGACTTTACCCCCGCAACACCAAGCACCGTTTTCGTTCCTGCGTCATGCTGATACTGGTTGAACCGATATCGCTCACGCTTAATCTCCCATCCGGTAAAGCACCGCGCTAATTCCTTAACATCCTGTTCTGTGTACATGCCTTCACCGAGACAGAACAGTTCCATGATTTCACGAGCATAGTTCTCGTTGGGATGTGATTTTCGATTCGTCGCCGAGTCGAGGTAAAGCAGCATGGCGGGATCGCGGGATATCTCGAGCGTCAGTTCCGGAAAGTTACCCAAGGCATATTTTCTGAGCAATTCATTTTGCGTCTGCATCAATCGAACTTCACCCACTTTTACGGCGCTGGTTGCAAAATGCCCGTGCCAAAAGAGTGTCATTTTTTCCCGCAGGGGCGCAGGCGTATGAAGCATTCGGTAAAGCCACTGCGCTGCCAATTGCCTGACATTACCCGTAGCGATTGCCGCACGAAGCAGTGACTGCATGTCGGACTGAAAAGTCTTTGGTTCTTCGGCACTCACCAGAGACTCAACAACCTCAGCCGGCGAATGTTCAACGGCCTTCACCAATTGCTGCCGAGGTGCGCCAAAACCACCACGGCGAAAAAGATGAGCCGCAGCATCCAGATCCCACGGCGAATCCAGGGAAGGCTCATACGCTGCCCAAGCCCATGTTGAGTTCACATCCATCAAGTTCATGGTTTCAACCTAACCTCCCAGGCAGCTTGCAACTGTTTATCGTCCTGCACCAACGTAACGGAGGCTTCTTTGAAATACCCAACAACAGTCAATAACAGGTCGATCAGCGCAGTCGCTTCATCCCGAGTGTTGCCATCCTCCAGCATACGCTGAGCAATCAACTGCTCCCGATTATCCTGCAGCACCTGCCGCAGTGCCTTTGCATGCAGTGTTGCATCAGTGTTCTTGCTGCCATGATTTGGCTGACCCCCCGATTTGGTCACGAGCTGCCGTGCCAACGTTGTCGAGCTTGCAATCACAAACTGCTTGCCACGGAACGCTATGGAAGGTGAAAAATTAAAAATCAGCTCAGCATCGTAGGCCTCAAGGTCACCCTCTTCAGGCACATAGAACGAAGTAAACAACTCCGCAGTTTCCCCCAAAGTTTCACCTCCCAATTCGAGTTGTTTCTGACCATTCATTGCCCCAACGACATTGAGAAATCCAACGAGACTCTGAAAAGTTCGGCGCAATTCCCGTCGCATCGAATCAGGCTGTTTGAGTTCAAACACCGCGGCAAAGGCTGGTAATTTGATCGTCGGTTGCGGCTGGGTGTCAGCAAATTCTTGGCGTACCGCAACGAATGCAACCTCTGGCTCGAAAGCTGCCAAAATGTCTTCGCCAAAATCTCGCCCTGCAAATAACGTCGTCAAAGTAGCATCAGCTTGAGCAATCCCATCATTTACGTTGGCATCAAATAAATCGCCCGCCCGAAGCCACACGTCCGAAAAATCCCTATGGGTACTCAATGTGAAAAGAGTCTCGGGTAAAGGTGGCAAGCTAAGTCCGCGCCCGCCACCATTGACACCAAAATAGTACTCTCTCTGCTCCGGGATCGTCGCCAGTTCAAATGGTGTGGAGAGAGCCAACTCCACTCTTTCTTTATCCACACTCAGTTGGGCGGAAGCCCAAGCCGAATCAGAAAGAGCACTCTGAATTCCACCCACGAGCAATTCGACAAGCGGGTTGTTGATCTTCGACTGCAAGGCACCCGAAACGGCAGGTACCTGACCGAGCACTTGCAAATCGAGAAACGCCTGTACTTGCGATTCTGATCCAACTGAATCTCGGAATGCCTGATATCGCGGGTTGTCCAGCAACGAAAGAGCATCCTCTGTCTGCTTTCCGGACACGGGGGACTCTGCTGACTCAGTCCCACGCGAATCAGAGTGATCGATCATACGATCGAGAATCCACTTTCCCGTGTCACTCTGGTTAGTGATGAGAAGTCGATTTTCATAGACAGCAAATCGGATAGCGTTTAATTGAACGGCCTTCACGCCTCGATATTCACCTTCGGTGATCTGGTTTCCATTTCCGGTCAATCGACCAAATTCCAGCATCCGATCACGAATCAAAGCGACTGAATCGGCGTCTTTTCCATGCAAAACAACAGCAAATCCATCCGTCTTGGCATCAAATCCAATCACGACCCCTTGTCCCAGCAGAGAATCCAGAGCCTCCCGCCAAGGCATCTTCAATTGCCCTTCAAGCATCAAGAGTCCAAGAGAAAATTGCTTATAGGCAGCAGTGGCCATCGCAGCTTTAAAAGCTCCCAAGGATTCGATGCGTGGTCGCAGGGAATGATCGAACACGAGGTCCATGAGACCTTTAGGGTCACTAACCTCCAGAAAAAACACGCTCGAAGGCGGAAAAAGAGATGCATCTGACGTCGTGCCCGCAGGGTGAGCCTGTGAAACCGTCGTGCTCTGGGAAGCATCATCATTGGGTTCGGCGAAACACGCTGGAACTGCAGTTCCCAAGCTAAAACCCAAGGCGAGACCACAGACAATGATCGATTGCTGGCGAAATACGCCGAGATAAGTCATCAATTGGATACCAGGTAGGAAACGAAAGCGTTCCAGTTTTTTTGCGGCCACAGGAATGCACGCGGCAGAACCTGCATGGTCACAACGAACAGAACGAATGGAAAGAAGTGACTGAAAGGCTTAGAAAGCGGCCGAGGTTGGCGATTTTGTCGACCACCAGTTTCTCCCCCCACCGAAAATCCGGTAATTCAGAGCAAGTCTGTACCAACTCCATCACTCCTCATCGTGGGGGTACACCATCGTAATGGATTTCGCCCACCTCCATATCCACTAAAAATCCTTTTAATGCCTCTGAATCGCATGACAATTGGCTTACCCACCCACAATTCTGGAAGTCACGCTCAGCTCTGAAACCGAGAATGCGGGGATGTTTTTTGGGCAGGCATTTTTTAGTTTCGGAAACTGTGTCTGGCAGACGCTTCCGAAATCATCGAATCGTGGTATGATCCCACTCCATGACGAAACATATTTTTGTAACCGGCGGCGTGGTAAGTTCCCTTGGCAAAGGCTTGACCAGCGCATCGATCGGGATGCTGTTGGAACAGCGTGGCCTCCGAGTACGGATGCAGAAGCTGGATCCGTATATCAATGTTGATCCGGGTACCATGAGCCCTTACCAGCACGGCGAAGTCTACGTGCTGGACGATGGTAGTGAGACTGATCTGGACTTGGGTCACTACGAGCGATTCACCTCAGGTGCACTCACACGGGATTGCAATTACACGACTGGGCAAATCTATCTCTCTGTAATTGAGAAAGAGCGGAAAGGCCAGTTCCTTGGCAAGACAGTCCAAGTGATTCCGCACATCACTAACGAGATCAAGTCGGTGATCAAGCGAATGGGCGGAGATGACGTCGATGTCGTGATCACCGAAATCGGAGGCACGGTGGGCGATATAGAAAGCCTGCCATTTCTGGAAGCAATCCGTCAATTCTCGCTCGACATTGGTCGCGAGAATTGCCTGTACATGCACTTGACGTTAGTGCCCTATCTAAAAGCTGCCGATGAGCTGAAAACCAAGCCGACGCAACACTCTGTCGGGCAGCTCCGTGAAATCGGCATTCAACCTGATGTTTTGGTTTGTCGATGCGAGCACTCGATCAGTCGCGAAGATCGGGAAAAAATTGCTCTTTTCTGTAACGTTCCATCCGAGGCCGTGATCGAGGAGAAAGACAAGGATTTCTCAATTTACGAAGTCCCTTTGTCGCTGGTCGAAAACAAACTTGATGAACTGATTGTCAAGAAACTAAGTTTGACAACCGCACAGGATCTCGACATCACACCATGGACAGATCTGCTGCATGGTTTACGTAACCCACGACACGAAATTTCAATCGCTGTGGTCGGCAAATATGCTGAGCACAAAGACGCCTACAAATCGATCTACGAAGCGATCGATCATGCAGGCATGCATCACCAAACTCAAATTCGAATCGGTCGGATTCAAAGTGCCGACATTGAACGGGAGGGTGCGGAACGTTTGCTGAGTGGCTATCACGGAGTTCTTGTGCCCGGTGGTTTTGGTGAGCGGGGCATTGAGGGAAAAGTTCAGGCCATTCGTTTCGCAAGAGAGCGGGGCATTCCCTTCTTTGGAATTTGCCTTGGTATGCAATGTGCCGTTATTGAGTACGGACGGCAGGTTATTGGGCTCGAAGGAGCACACTCTAGCGAGTTCGACAAAGACACCGAACATCCAGTGATCTGCTTGCTTGATGAACAGCAAAACGTCACACAAATGGGTGGTACCATGCGACTGGGAACCCAACCTACTGTGCTGGATGCTAACAGCATCTCCCGCCAAGCCTATGACGTCGAAAACATTGACGAACGACATCGTCATCGCTACGAATTCAACAATCAGTATCGCCAACAATTTGAAGCAAACGGATTACGGTTTGCAGGTACCAGCCCCAACGGCGGCTTGGTCGAAATTGTTGAAATCCCTGACCACCCATGGTTTGTCGCAGTACAATTCCATCCTGAATTCAAAAGCAAACCGCTGAAATCTCATCCACTGTTTGCGGGCTTCGTTGGTGCCGCTGTCGAACGGCGATCCGAGCGGCAAAACAGCGATCAAACGACACCCGCTCCGCAACCACGCTGAACAGCAACCACATCGCAAACGGAATGTGGTTTTCAGGGCAACGCATTTCCAAATGCTGAGGCTCGGGTCTCAGCCGAAGGATGATTCTCACATACTCAAACTGGTGCATCGTCCGTTAGCTCTCATGTTTTCGTGAAGCAGAGGGAAAGCTGGCATCGATCTGACCTTGTACTCGCCGAACCGCATTGCGATTCCATCAAAGATTCGCGAACCAACATTGAAAATCGTTGAAACAACCGCAACAGTGAATCCCCGCTTGCCAACATAAGAGACGCACGATCATGCTGGTTTCGGTGGTTGAGCGTTAGCCTGACAAGACAGCCCTGCTGAACATTTTCGTCACTTGGAAATCGGAGAACTAAACATGAGCGACCACAATAAAACCGATGATGATGCACGCAACGACGAGCCTGAGCCAAGCATCAAAGTCGACGGTGACTGGAAAGATCAAGTGGCTTCAGAGAAAAACACTGAAGCCAACACTGAAGCCAATGCTGAAGCCGAACTGCAAAGCTCCGCAGATAGCGATCAATCGCCTTCCGACGTAACCGATTCTGAAAACGATTCCAACACCAACTCCATGTCGGAACCACCACCGGCTTCCTTCTCGGTCTTGGTTACCATGCTCTTTACCCAAGCCATGGCAATGCTTGGTCAAATGCCCGACCCCAACACTGGAGAAGCGAAAGTGAATAAACCTTTCGCCAAACACTACATTGATACGTTGGAAATGCTGGAAACAAAAACCAAAGGTAACCTCGACGATCAAGAAGCAGCGATGCTTAATGAAGCATTGCACGCTTTGAGGATGATGTACGTCGATACAAGGGGCGAGTGAATCCGCGAACCATCAATAATGCACAAACCCTATATCGATAGACCATACCTAATTATGACCAAACATCGATTTCAAAAGCGTGACGGGCTGGAACAGGTATTCCGTAACGTATCGTTGCATTCGCGCACAATGAACTTGCAGAATCCCTTCGAAATCGACTCCCATCGCATTAAGTTGCAGCCCTTTGATATTCGGCAACTGAGTCGATGATGGAATCTAGATTATTTTTGGGCTGGTATTCAATCGCTTCACGTATTCGCGTCAAAACTGGTACTCGCCTGCGGATATCTTCAAATGATTCATCGTAGGCATCTGCGTAACTGGTGAACTCAATCTTTGCGGCTGGATTGACTCTTGCGATCACTCGTTCAGCCAATTCAAGGATTGACACAGGCACATCGCTTCCGATGTTGTAAACACGTCCAACAGCCGTGGGCGTGTCCACCAGGCTGACTACGGCCGAGATCACGTCATCAACGTGTGCGAAGCAACGAACCTGCGCTCCATCGTCGTGAACCACCAGTGAATCACCTTTAATTGCGGCTTCCACAAAGCGTGGCAACACCATGCCATACGCACCAGTTTGTCGTGGCCCCACCACGTTGAAGAAACGCCCTACAACGACAGGCAGCCCACAATCTTTGTGATGGGCGAGCGCCAAAAATTCATCGATGGCTTTCGATACGCCGTAACTCCAACGCGGGCGAGTCGTTGCTCCGAAGACGAGATCATCTTCTTCCATCCACGTCGCTTTAGGATTCTTGCCATAAACTTCACTGGTGCTGGCAATGAAAGTCGGCACATGATCGCCCTTGGACGCCCGTTTTCCAAGTCGGTCCAAAATCAATTGAGTGGGGTAAATGTTCCTCTCAATCGTCTGGATGGGCTGCTTAGCAATCAGTGCGACACCGACTGCCGCAGCAAGATGGTAAACACGATCTGCCCGATCCACGACGTCTCTGACTAAATCCTCGTCCTCAACGGTTCCCTGAATATATTCGAGTCTCTCGTGCTCCATGACTCCCGACAGGTTTTCTGCCTGCCCAGTGGACAAGTCGTCCACCACGATCACTCGATGCCCTTGGCTGAGGAGCATCTCGGTCAGATGAGAGCCGATAAAACCAGCCCCTCCTGTAATCAAGCAGGTTGCGGAAGAATTCACGATGATGGGTGCTCAAGAAGAAGTGGAATCAGTTGATTCGGATAATCCAGAAATTGGCCAGACAAGCTGGGGCGGCCCTGACCGTTAGGTTTTTGTATCGGACGCCGTTCGGGGCGTACCGCGTATAATCGCGAGTTTACGCAACAAACCACCCACCGGTTCGTCTAGATAGTCGATAATCGGTTACCGTACTCGTTGAGCTGGGCAAATCACGCCGGTTGGCGAGTTTTCCGAACAGGTAACTTATCCTACGAACTATCGACTTTTTCGATGTATCGCTAAAATACACAAGTTGAATTCTCTTCACAGGCCCTCGGTGGGTACACTGGAAATCTTCGCTATTTGCATGGGAACAGGTTAGTGAATAGGCAGTTGGCTCCAATCTACTGGCCCTTCATGGCACAGACAACGCAACCCCTTTGGTCTTGCGTTGTGAGCTTGTGTTTTATGGTTTGCCTGCAGCCGTCTCAGGTCCATGGGCAAGTGGACACAAACGATGCTGCAATGGCAGCTTACGCCGATGCAGCCAATTTTCAAACTGGCGGCGCCATCAACTTGGCCATTGATGGCTGGCAATCTTTCTTGGCTAAGTATCCCAAGCACGCCATGGCTGCCGATGCTGCTCACTACCTAGGTGTTTGCTACATGCAAAAGGAGACACCGGATTACGTTGCTGCTGCAAAAGCTTTTGGCAAAGCACTGCAAAAATCAAAATACGATCTGCGTGAAGAGTCACTCGCGAACTTTGGCTGGTGCAACTACATCGCATCCGGCGAGGGTGAGCAAAGAGATAAGGCAAAGCTAAAACTTTCGCTTGATGCGTTCCAACGACTACTCAAAGAGTCGCCCAGGACACGCTTCATGGATCGCGCTCTGTTTTACAGTGGAGAAGCCGCCTACGGCATGGGGAACAGCAAACAAGCAATCCAGTACTACGATCGCTTGTTGAAGATGCCCAATGCCAGCGCATCGCAACTACTTTGCGATACTCTGTACGCGAAAGGGGTTGCCTATGAAGAGTTAAAACAATTCGACCAAGCGTTGAATTCATTCACGCAACTGTTGAAAGTCTGCGACCGAGCTGAACTCATCACAGATGTTCATCTACGGATGGGTGACATGTTGATCATGGAGAAAAACTACCCAGCTGCCGTGCAATCATTCGATGCTGCATTGGAGTCAACCAAAGTCGCAGACGATCTCGCTTACGCACTGTTCCGACAAGCCTTTGCGCACGTTCAGACCAATGCGCCGGCTAAAGCGGCAAAAAACTACGACCGATTACTGGCTGAATATCCAAATACAAACTACGCCAGTTCCGCAAGCCTGGCATCAGCCCAAAGCACTTACCGCAGCGGCAACATTGATGAAGCCGCCAAACGCTTCCGGCAGGTGCTAACTCAGAACAATCGTGTTGCTGCCACCGAAGCTGCACACTGGTTAGCAAGAATTGAAATCACGAAACGCCGTCCTGCGGACGCGGCTGTTATTGCACGTGAACAGATCCAACGCGGTGCTGAGGGTAGATTCGCAATTGATTTGCGACTCGACCTCGCAGAAGCACTATCGATGAACCCAAAAACGCTCAAAGAATCAATGATGATGTTTGAGCAAATTTATCGTGAGAACCCTGATAACACGTTGGCTTCAAGAGCTCTCTACAACGCCGCTTTTTCTGCATTGCAAATCCAAAATCCCAAAAAGGCGTTGAGCCTTGCACTCGAGTTCATCAAGCGTTTCCCCAACGACACCCTCGTGCCTGACATTAAATTTGTTGCAGCCGAGAGCCAGCTTCTCACCAACCAGAACTCGGCTGCTGCAGACACCTACACCCATCTGCTGGAATCAACGCAAAAGGACAACATCCAACGTCCCATCTGGGTACTCAGAGCTGGCGCGGCTTTGATCACAGCGAAACGTTATCAAGACGTCACACGCATCCTCAATGCTGAACTCACAAATCTCCCTGACTCTGTTCAGAAAGCGGAAGCTCTCCTTCTCATTGGGCAAGCCTTTCGCAAAGCAGGAGACAACAAACAGGCCGCGAGAGCCCTCAAGGCCAGTGTTGCTGCCGACGCCAATTGGGCACGCGCAGATGAAGTGCTGTTACTGTCAGGCCAGAGTAGCAACGCACTTGGCGATACAGGCAACGCAATCAAAGATTGGCAGCAAGTTGTCAAACGCGGAAAAACCCCAGCAATGATCGCTCAGGCAAGATACCAACTTGCGCAATTAGCCAACGCGAACGGGAAATACCAAGAAGCAATCGGGCTGTACGATCAGGTACTCAGCGACAAATCAAATTCTGAACTCGTTCCCTATTCGCTGTATGGGAAAGGAAACGCGTTGATGCAAACCCAGCAATTTGAGGCAGCAATCGAGCCCCTGACTCAGATGCTTCTTAAGCACCAAGGTCATCCACTGCAAGCTGAAGCCATGCTCGCTCGCGGGATTGCAAGACGAAACATTGGGCTGGGCGCAGAAGCAAGCAAAGACCTGGAAGCGTTTCTCCAAACCAAGCCCACAGGGGTCAGCTTGGGGCACGCACTTTACGAAGCCGCTCTGATTGATCAAAAAAACAAGCAACCTGATAAAGCTGCAACAAAACTTGAAGCACTCATACGCCAGGTTCCTGACTATCCCTCCATGGCCGAAGTCCTTTATGAACTTGGTTGGTCACTGCAGGAGAGCAACAAAGAATCCGACGCTTTAAAGTACTTTGCAAAGCTGGTTCGGGACCATCCCGACTCACCCCTGGTAGCTGAATCCGCGTACTACATTGGCCAAGAGGCCTACTCGAAGAGTCGCTGGCAGGATGCCGCCAAGCAATTCAGATTAGCGTGTAAAAAAGCGGCAGATGCGACTCTTGCAGAGAAAGCATACTACCGACTTGGCTGGTCCCTGTTCAAAACTCAGGATTACGCAGCATCAGAAGGGGTATTCAACGAGATGGCAATCAAATACCCGAAGGGGCAACTCATCTTTGACGCAAAAACCATGGTTGCGGAATGTCGCTTTAAAAGCGGCCAGTATCAATCTGCGCTTGCTGGATACGAGGCAGCGAGGGCTGGTATCGAGTCACGCAATGAAAACTCAAAAAATGTTCTCGATAAAGCGGAACGTCAGGTACGCGAACTTGTTTTTCTACATGGAGGACAAAGTGCTGCACAGCTGAAAAAGTGGCAGACCGCAATTGATTGGTATAACGAATTGAGAAAACGTTTTCCGACGTCTGAGTATTTGCCACAGATTTTTTACGAAACTGGATTTGCCTTCCAACAACTTGAAAACACTTCCAAAGCTCTCGAGTTTTACAAAGAGGTGGCCGACAATTATCGCAATGCAACCGCAGCACGGGCGAGATTCATGATGGGCGAAATACATTTTGCAAATCGTGCCTACGACAAAGCGATCCCTGAATTCCAGCGTGTGATGTACGGATTCGGTGCAGACAAGGCTTCAGCAGACATCAAAAACTGGCAAGCCAAAAGTGCTTTTGAAGCAGGAAGGTGCAGCGACCTTCTTCTGCAGGAAGCAAAAACAGAGAATGCGAAGAACAAAGCGAAAAACTATGCAAAGGGCTTCTACCAGTACGTTTTGGAAAAACATCCGAATCACGAATTGGCTGCCAAGTCCCGTGACCGCTTGGAGAAATTAAAATAGTGATGCACTGCAACAACGATCACAAACTGGCTCGCTACTCGCTAGTCCTGGCACTCCTGCTGGTCTTTTCGGCTTGGCTCAGCCCACCTTGGTCACTGGCTCAGGATACATCCCCTGAAATCAATTCGGATGAGATACAGGCGGTCATGCAGGACGAGCCGAAGGCGTCCGAAGCTCCACCCAAAACTGAAACTCCGGGGATCGACCTACTGACTTTGGTCACGCGTGGCGGAGCTTTCATGATCCCAATCGGGATCATGAGCCTGATGGTCGTTGCTCTGGCATTTGAGAAGTTCATGAGCCTTCGGCCAGAAAAAATATTGCCCTCGGAGCTGACAAACGAACTAGAAGGTCTCGCGAAACCGCTTGATCGCTTCAGTCCCGGCGTAGCTTTGCAGAGCTGTCGGGAATATCCATCACCCGCTAGTCGCGTTGTCACGGCAATGCTGTTACGGACGGGGCAACCGTTGGCAGAAATTGAACGCACGGCCCACGAGACGATGGAGCGTGAAGCCGACCAACAAGCCTCCTCAATCCGTTGGCTCACGCTCGCAGCGGCAGCGACTCCGTTAATGGGTCTGCTGGGAACCGTCTGGGGAATGATTGTTGCTTTCCACGAATCAACAGCCCTGACGGCAGACCGTAGCCGGAGCGAACAACTTTCTGAGGGTATTTACACTGCGTTAGTCACTACTCTCTCAGGCCTGATTGTTGCGATCCCTGCTGCGATTTTGGCTCTTTATCTCGAAAACCGCCTCGCAAAGCTATTCCACCAGATTGAGGAGTTCGCCTTCCGCATTGCGCCGGCATTGGCCCCTTATGCAGGACTGCAACGACTTGATGAGGACGGTGTTCTGCATTCACTGGATCGAAAACAAAGCGTTGTGCCAAATACACCGCAGCCACCACCACCGCCACGTTCGGTAAAAGAAAAACGCAGTGGAGTTAAGGCAGGTTAAACATGGCCAAAATCAAACGTTCCAGCATCGCCAGCACACTGAGCCTGACACCACTCATCGACGTGGTTTTCCTGTTGCTCATTTTCTTTCTTGTTACCAGTGAATTCGAGGAAGAAGAGAGACGGCTGGACATCGTTCTTCCTACGGCAACCAGCGCGGTACCGATGACGAGCAAGCCTCGCGAAGTTGTGATCGACATTGACGATGAAGGCGAACTCTACCTGTCAGGAAAAGCGACGGACTTGAGTGAACTGCAATTGTTTCTTGAGGCCGCGGTTTCAAATAACCCTACCAATCAGACTGTCATCATCCGAGCAGATCGAACCACCGCTTTTCAACCTGTTGTAAGTGTCATGGACGTTTGCAACCGTACCGGAGTCACCGACTACAGCGTCACCACCAAGGAAGGCCCTGAAAGTTAATCGCTCTTCCAGCATGTCTCACACTGAATATTCAATTCTGTGAATTCCACAAAAGCACCACCAATCGAGAATCAGACAAGCGAGTCTGAACGCACATGGCCACTGGATGTGTTCATCGCTGCGTTTGCCGGGTTAGTGTTGTATTTGGCGGTCACCGAATTGCGATTCGATGACCCACGTTGGTTGCTCAATGCGTGGACCTATACAATTGGTGTCCCAGCAATTGCGTTGTCGATGGCTTTCTTTTCTCATGGCTTCATTTCACGTTATGTGAGGCGAACCATACAACTGGGTGTCTTATTCAGCCTCTTTGTTCACCTCTTGTTGATGATGCTTGCGATCAACGTGATCATTTTCAGCCGCTACTTTCCCGAGGCCTTTTCCGGAGTTCAAAAGCAGCGTTCCCCCGTGAGTCGCACTGTTCCGGAATACCTGTTCCAAACCCCGACGGAAACAGCAACGGTACCCGACTGGTCTAAACCGGTGGACGCTAAGACGGCATCCCGGGTGACGCCACTGGAAGAGCGACAATTGCCGCCAGTGGAGAAGACAGCTCCCCGACTCGAAATACCCAAGACTCGGGAGCCTCAACCGGAATCTTTGCAAGAATTCCTACTCAAGCGTCGAAAGCCGAACGAATCAAAACCGCAACCGACTGATTCGCCAGCCAAACTCGCACGGCAACGGTATACAGAAACACAGCCTGCTACCTGGAACACGCAAACTCCGACTGCTCCCACCGTCCCCGTTCAACCAACGGCCTCAGCTAATCCCGTTGAACAGCAAATCAACCCCCAACCACGTTCGAGGCCAACCTCTCGGTCGACTGCACCATCAACAGCATCCGTTGAACTGGAATTCAGCAAACCACAAGAACAATCAATCGCTGGCGCAAGGAACCGTAGCACTTCACTCCCGAACGTGGGACAGACAAACCAACAACAGCAACGGAAACGCACTACACCGACTCGCAACCTGGAACCAGCAGGATCTGCCCCCGCCGCTCAAGTAGTGGCCGTTGCCAAGCAAAGCCCTGTTGCCGAACGAGTCATCGGACTCGGTGAGCTTGCTGTCACTCGACAAAATCGTGCACGGGGTGTAAGCCTGAGTGCATCACAGTCGACGTCATCCGATCTTCCAAGCACATCAGAATCCCCAACGACCACGTCAGCAGCTCGCAACAACGGCGCGGCCAACAGTGGTGTTCCCACCATCAACGCTGGATCTGCTCAACGCGCTCCCGGTCGCACGCGTCGACTCACAACAGGTTTTGGAATGGCTGCAACAGGGACTCCCACTGCACCCAAAGTAACACTGGGTGATGCCTCACTTAGCGAAACCGCCCCCTCAGATTCTATTGGAGACCGAAACTCCGAGGGCACTCCAATGGAGCGAGTCACGAGACCCACGAGAGGCTCGACAACGCCGAGAATTGCATCTGCAGGCGGACCCAACCTCGACGTAATGCTTGACGAAGGACCTGCAGGCATAGCGACCGTTGCGGAGGGTCGGGCTGGTATTGTTCCATCCAACACCCAACCTGAAATCACGGTCGTCGATTTTTCTCGCGGTCAACGACCCAGACGAACGCTCGGTGGACCGGCAACTCCGTTTGGTACGAAAGTCGCTTCTGTTGAGTCATTTAACCGTCGGGTGATGCGTACGAAGGGTGGAACACCAGCCACAGCAGCTGGAGACGTTGGTCCTGAAACAGAAAAATCCATCGAGATTGGCCTCTCCTATCTTGCAAGCACGCAAAATGACGACGGCAGTTGGTCGCTTCAAGGGCATGGTGAAAATGTTTTGCTGCGTAGCAATACGGCTGCAACAGGACTGTGCCTACTGGCGTTTCAAGGAGCCGGTTACACCCACCGAGAACATCAATACGCAGGTACCATTAGCCGCGGCATTGAATACCTGATGAATCGCCAGCAAACCAATGGTGATTTGTACATTCCAGAAGATGCAATCAGCAATCGAAATGTTGCCTTTTACAGTCACGGAATAGCTGCATTGGCGATGTGTGAAGCCTATGGCATGACTCAGGATCCCCAACTGAGGGAACCAGCTCAACGCTGCCTCGACTACATAGTCAGCACTCAGCACGATCAACGTGGAGGATGGCGTTACACAGCACAAGTCAGTTCAGACACCAGTGTTACTGGTTGGATGATGATGGCGTTGAAGAGTGGTCAGCTATCAGGACTGGAAGTGCCGGAAAAAACCTACCAAGGCATTCAACGCTGGCTCGGTTTGTCCCAGGTACCGCAACAGCCAGACAGATATCGGTACAACCCGTTCGCTCCGGACACACCAACACAGCGACATGGCCGGATGGCTACACCAACAATGACCGCCGTAGGCATGCTAATGCGGATGTACTCCGGCTGGCGTCGCGATAATGAATCGATGAAATCAGCTGCCGAATACCTGCTGCAATATCCACCCCAAATAGGCAGCGTTCAATCACCCCAAAAAGACACTTACTACTGGTATTACGCCACCCAGGTCATGTTTCATATGGGCGGCGATTACTGGGATCGTTGGAATCAGGCTCTGAACCCGATCCTGATCCAAAGCCAGGTCAAAGAGGGAGTGAACGCCGGCAGTTGGGATCCCGCCGGTGCAATTCCAGATCGCTGGTCTGCTCACGCAGGACGTCTCTACGTCACCACCATGAACCTGCTGAACTTGGAAGTATACTATCGGCACTTGCCGATATACGAGGAAACCGCCGAGTGAATGTTCGGCAGGCATGTACGACAACTCGTTTAAATTAGCGTCCAGTATGCAGTGTGAGTACTGGCAGAGCCCCAAGCCCAGTCACATGTCGTATCTGGAAATAGAAATCAATATCAGGCAGATGAATCTTCTTTGGGTGATGTGAATTTCAGGAGTAACCAGTCACCCAAGCGTGGTGATGCGTGCCCCAGCATGATCAGCAAACGAAGATACCTCGGTAACACCATGTCCGCTCTGCGGTGTTGAATTGCGGACAGAACGGCGTCAGCAACCCGTTCGGGTGGGAGACCTTTGACTCTTGTTCCTCCACCGGGTCGAGCTGCCTGCGATGGAAGACCATCGATTGATTTTTGATATCGTTGTCCTGCATCCTCGCGACGAATCGGTCCGGGGCTAACCAAACAAACGTGAATCCCTCGTGGCTTCAATTCCAATCTCAGTTGCTGAGTCATGCCAGCCAATGCATGTTTGGCAATTGCATAGGCTCCGATGTACCTTGCCCCCACTTTGGAGGCGAGAGATCCTATATTCACGATCACGCCCCCAGTTGCTTCCAAGGCGTCAAGAGATTTCTGTGAGCAGAGTAGGGCAGTGATCACATTTTGCCGAAAGAGAAACTCGGCCCGTTCGACTTCCAGCGTTTCGATCAAGCCTCGATCACTTGCCCCAACACAGTTGACCAAGACATCTAACCTTTCGAATATTTTCAGCGTATCGGCGACAAGGTGCTCGACAGCGGTCGCATCGGTGAGATCACAGGAAAAGCAAGCCAAGCTTTGTTCCGCTTTGCCTGACCGCGTCCCCAGCACTCCCTCTGGATCCAAGCGGCCCACCGCATCGTCTAGTCGGCCAGAATCGCGTCCTACGATCACAACGCAATAGCCCGCGTCCAAGAGTTTTCTTGCAATCACGAATCCCAAACCAGCTGAACCGCCAGTGACGAGTGCGACCGGAGGTCGATCAGAAACCATGAATCCACAGTAAAAGAGGGCCGAAGGGATGAATGGGCAATGCCTGAGGGCCAAATTTTAGTACGATCAGACGCCGTCCGGTATCACTGCTTTGGGTTTCTTCCCGGAATCCAGCGTGAAACCTCATTCATCGGCACAACCACGAATCATTATTCCTGACCATCAACTGTCGAGATAACTGATGCCCCGACCCTCTCTTGATGATGCATGCACAAAAATCATTGCCACAGTTGGCCCAGCCTGTGACAGCATCCATCAGCTCGAAGAATTAATCGAAGCAGGAGTTGATGTGTTCCGCATCAACACAGCACACGGCAACCGCGAACAACACGAAGTCATCGTGAGCCGCATCCGGGAAGCCTCCACGAAATCCGGTTTTCCAGTCGGAATCCTACTGGACCTCGCTGGCCCTAAAATCAGACTCGGCCAACTACACCATGATCCTCTGGTCTGCGAAGAGGGTATGAAGATCACCTTCGTCACTGAAGCAACAGATCAACCAAGAGAGCTGACAAGTACCTATGAACGCTTGATTGAAGAACTGCAACCGGGCGATCGCGTGATGCTTGCTGATGGCACCGTATCTTTGAGAGTCGAGCAGGTGCAAGCTGATCGGGCGGAATGTATTGTCACCGGGGGGGGAAGTGTGCGTAGCAGACAGGGCATTAATCTGCCGGGTGTCCAATTGTCCGTTCCGGCATTGCTTGAACGTGACGTAGAGAACGCCATTTGGGCGGCGCGAAATCAAATCGATTTCATCAGCCTGTCATTTGTCAGGTCCCCCGATGATGTGCGACAACTCAAAGGGTTGCTTCACTCGCATGATTCAAATGCATTGGTGATCGCAAAAATCGAAAAGCCCGAAGCACTCGAGCACTTAGAAGACATTGTCGACAATGCAGATGGCATCATGGTGGCCAGAGGTGATCTGGGTGTAGAGATCGACGTGGCTAAAACTCCCGTCGCACAAAAACGCATCATTCAGGTTTGCCGTGAAAAGATGAAACCCGTAATTGTTGCGACGCAGATGCTTGAATCCATGCATACCAGCACGAGACCGACCCGTGCTGAGGCAAGTGACGTTGCCAATGCCATTCTGGATGGGGCAGACGCCTGCATGCTAAGCGGAGAAACTGCGATCGGCGATCATCCCGCCCTCGCAGTGACCATGATGAGCCGCATTATGAAATGCACCGAACAGGAAATGATGCGTGATCACAACAGGAATCACCAACTAAGCTACCGGGTTCACCCCATCACCAGCGCCGTCACTCAGGCGGCAACCCATGTGGCTGAAACAATCGAAGCCAAACTGATTGTCATTGCAACCCGCAGCGGCAATACGGCATGGGTCAATAGCCAAAGCCGCAGCCTCATTCCCACGGTTGGCGCAAGTGAATCCCAAGCGACTTTACGTCGCATGAATTTGCTTTGGGGCATCAAACCGCTTGCATCAGAACACCTTGAAGACACCTCACGTTTCATCGATCAAATGTGCCGCTGGGGACATGAACACACAGACCTTCAGCAAAACGATCACATCGTTTTTGTCACTGGCACAGGAGTGGTTGATAAAGCACATAACTTAATGGTAGTTCATACCGTCGAGTAAGCCTGAAGCATGCGCGGCGACTACGATTTCAATAGGCGACATCGACCCTAATCTTCCTGAATCCTTAACACCACATCACCCGTCAAGCATGGCACCTCCCCTGACTCCGACGTGAGTGTTATTTCAATCCTGTTGAAGCCTTCGAGGATCTTCGAAAGATCGACTACCAGAGGTGCGTGCGCTGGCGAAAAAACAGTCCCATTCACCTGAACACTTTCCAACTTTCCCTGCCACGCACCGACACACAAGCAAATCGCGTCTGCCCCCGCCAAACCGCTGGGTGAATTGAAGCCTCGCTGATACCTCACCTGATCGCCTGCGCTAATCGACGTAGCGGTCAGTGGAATCGCATCGGGTACATCAACCACCACTGGTGGTTGCTCCAGATCGACTGTCCGATCCCAAGGTCGCCTGAGTTTGATTACATGCATGCGACAAGTTCCAGCCATGTGCAATTCAGCTATAAAAAGAGCCCGAAACAACCGTTTCGGGCTCACTGGGATCATGTAGCCAAGCAAAGTCAGCGGTCTTCTGCGAACGCAACCAAGCCTGCTCTACCGACACTCGTTAACGCGTCTAATCTTGAACGTTATTGTCCTGAAAATCCTCGACAGCAGTACGTGTAGTATCGAAGTTCGTGCCGTCAACTGAACCGGCTTCCGAGAAGACATGGTCGTTCAATCCGCCGAAGAACTGAATTCCACATTCATCACTACTCAAGACAAAGTAGTCATCGCTGAGAACTGCCGCAAGCAGGAGCCCTTCATCAGTCAGGAGTGTCAGCAAAGCAGCGTCCTTCGCTGCGTTGAGTTCCAGTTCGGCAAACTCAATATTTTCAAAACCGGACCCTAATACCAAGAAACTTTGCTGTCCACTTGAGTCCAAGCAGACCAAACCACCCTCACGTCCCCCATTTGAAATTTGGGCGATGGTAGCGTCCGTGCGGAGGTAGCTTGAAGCGAGCAAACTTACGTTCGTCATCGCTGCTCCCTGAGTCCCAATCAACCCGAAGTTGAAATCATTACGTTGAACGTCTCCCAAAGCGGGAATCGTCAAATCATATTCACCCGAGCCTTCGTACCTGACCTGCTCTGGATGTTCGTAAACAACCTTATACACGCCGGGCACTACATCCGTGAATTCGAAGTCACCCTCTGCATCGGTCAGCACTTCGCGTTCAATTGGACTACCGGTGTAATTGTTCGTTGAAACCAATTTGATTCGAACGCTCGCGAAACCTTTCTCATCTTCCTCCTTGATCCCGTTCCGAATCGGATCGGCACCCTTGTCGCGCACATCGCGGAAATTCTCGACGTGGTCGACAAACACACTACCACCAAGCGTGGAAGGTACAAAATCAACCACCTCAACCGTCAAGGTCCCTTCCGCCGTAAGACCACCAGCATCAACGATTTCATAGGTGATCGTTGCGGTACCTTCAAATCCCGCATTTGGTGTGTAACGAATCTTCCCATCTTCGATTACAGCAGAACCACCCGCTCCACCAGCAGTCGCAATTTCTGAAAAGTTAGTGATACTGCTGAGGTTGATGGTCTGGATTTCCAAGCCGCCGGCTCCCGCGTTATCGTTGGCCAGGACATCAACCAAAATCCCTACCGTATCATCTTTCAAAGCCAGACGTTCATCTACAACTGTCTCGGGAACATCGTTTGTACCAAAGATTTTGATGCTGACGATCTGGAATTCACTTCCATCGAGCGAAGTGATGGTGAAGTCTTCTGTAATTTCGTCATTTTCCAACAGGGCTTGTATCTCAGGAGTTGAGTTATCAACTTGATAAGTCCAGTTGCCGTTGATATCAATCGTTAGTGTTCCAAGCGTCACGCCGGAGGACACTGTGGTATCAACAAATGACTGACCGGTATCCACATCACTGATCGTCAGCAAACCTGCGGTCATCAGTGTCACACTATCATCTTCTTGAACATCGCCTTCAACATCACCGCCAAAGACTGGAACATCATTGATTCCGGTAATGGTCACGGTGACGGTTTCTGTTGCACTCTCATCGAATGACTCGACTTCGAATTTGTCCACTAAGGTTGCACCAGCTGGCAGCGACTGAACAGCGGGTAGTGTGTTATCAAGCGTATAATTCCACGCACCCGCAGCATCGATACTCAGGGCCCCCAAAGGCGAGTCAACGTCGATTACCTCCGCGTCGAAAACAGCCTCACCAGCATCGACATCAGTGACGCTGAGGTTTCCTGAAGTGGTCAGAGTAGGATTCGAATCATCCTCGGTGACTCCACCCTCGTTATTTCCAGAGATCGTTGCGGCGTCGTTCACGCCCGTAATCGTAATCACAATATTCTCTGTCGCGGTGCCATCGAACGATACGACGGTAAATGAATCCGTGATCGGGACTCCCGCTGCCAACTCCTGAACAGACGGCAAACTGTTGTCCAGAGTATAGGACCACACACCCGCTTCGGTGATGACCAGCGATCCGAGGTTACCTGCCTGACCAGTTACCGAAGTGGAGAAGATTGCCTGCCCTGCGTCGACATCATTCACTGTCAACGTCCCGGTTTCCGTCAGCTGACCGCCGGTTAACGCAGTATCTTCGACAACCGCACCGGTCGCTTCTCCTGTGATTGTGGCATCATCATTCAAACCAGTGATTGTGATGGTAGCGGTTTGCTGCACCGTCTGATTCCCAGCACCATCATCGATGACATAGTTGATTTGTATTGCTGTCTGCTGACCAGCATTAAGAGAGTCATAGGCAGAGGGCGTCACTTCCACCGAATCGTCGTTAACGATTTGGAATCCGGCCGGATTCTCTGGGGTGAAGGCAACATTTGCAACGGTCAGGGTGTCCTCATCGGGATCAGTTGCCCCTGTGATCAGACTGACGGTCGAAACAGGGTCGTTCTGAGTGAAAGTTTCTGAAATGGATGGTCCCGGTATGGGGGGATCATTGACGCCATTAAACGTGAGAGTCGCGGTCTGCTCAATGGAACCACCATTGCCATCATCGAGTGTGTAGGCGATCGTGACGACCACTGGAGGATCGGTGGGGGTAAGAAAGGCATAAAAGGATGGGGTTACAGTCACTAAGCCGCTGGATTGATCGACCGTCACTCCGCCCGCATCACCGCCGCCTAAAACGACAGAACCATCTTGAACACTCAGCACATCGCCATCTACGTCAACTGCGGAAGTGGTCAAGTCGATAGTTTCAATCGGTAAAAGTGAGTTAAAAGTCCGGTCGATCGGATCTGCACTTTGCGGCTGGTCATTCTCTCCATTAAGCGTGATAACAACCTGCTTGACACCCGTGCCGCTACTGCTGTCGGTCACCGTTACGTCATAAACCTGTTGTTTCACTTCGCCCTCGGCGAGTTCGTCTAACTCAGCATCAGTAGCAGAGAAACTCCAAGCGACTTCACCATCGAGACCACCCACTGCCTGCGTGAGACTTGCGGAGAATGTTCCGATGTATCCCGACTCTGTTGCCGCGGTGGCGACCATATGCGTGTCAGCAGGGTCTTGGTCGGAGAAACTCAACGTGCCTTCAGCCGTGAGCACAGTGCCCACGTCACCAGTTGTGTCTTCCTGCTCATTGACTTCACCACTGTCTCCGTCACCCACCTCAACAGTAATGACAGGAGAGAAGTTGGAAACACCCGTGATAGTGATGGTTGCGGTCTGTCCCACCGAACCACCATTACCATCGACGATATTGTAGTTCAGCACAATGACCTCAGACTGGCCATCTTCCAGCGCCCCATAAGCTCCGGGATCAACATCCACATTGTTGCCGTTCTGGGAAACACCCGCAGCGTCTCCACTTGCGACCGCGTAATTGGCGACACTGAGAACATCACCCTGATCTACATCTGATGCCCCGGTTAACAAGTCAACCGAAGTGACTGGTTGTTCCTCGCTGAAGGTCGCTGTCACAGGCGCGCCCTTGGTTGGGGCATCATTCGTGCCGTTGACCATGACGATCACGTCAACCGTGGCTGCCCCATCTTTTGACAAAACAGCAAACGTATCTGTTGGTGTTGCACCGGCGGCCAATGCTTGAACCACCAAGTCAGCATTGTTCAGTGAGTAAGTCCAAGATCCGGAAGCGTCGATGGAGAAAATTCCATAAGTGCCGCTAACATTTGTTTGTGGCTGCACTTCATCGTCACCGGCATCAAGATCTGCGACGGTTAGTGAGCCATTGGCAACGAGTGTTCCATCCTCAGTGACGCTGCCAGTTGTATTTCCAGTGATTCCCGTCGCCGGGTCATTGAGTCCAGTGATCGTAATCGTCGCAGTTTGGGCTACCGAACCACCTGCACCGTCAACGATGTCATAACTGATCGTGATGACTTCCTGCTCAGAAGCAGCCAGATAGGCATACAAAGTGGGGTCAACAATGGCCTCGTCACCAGAGACCAAAATTCCCGCAAGATTACCATTGAAGCTCACTGTGCTGGCGTCAACGGACAACGTGTTATTGTCGGGATCAGATGCAAATTCCAGCAAGTTAACATTCGTTTGGCTGTCGTCCTGCGTAAAGGACTGCGTAATCGGACTGCTGACCTCAGGGTTACGATTCTCACCAATCGCATTGATGATGACGTGAGCCACCCCCGCAACGCCGGTGTCCACGGGACTACCAGTGCCATCGTAAGAATCTAAAACCACTTCTGAGGGTAATACTGGTTCCCCCTTTCCATAAAGCAGCAATGACTCATTGTCTGGGTAATCGAACGACGGCGCCAGGTTCAGAATCAGACCCTGCACCGGCTGTACGAGCCTAACAGGCAGGCTGAACGCATCATTGGGAGTAGCACCCGACCAAAATGGGTCAACACTACTCGCCCCTGCCCCAGCATTCACACCAATACCACCCGTTCTTATGAAACCTGGGAGGGATGGAACCTCATCTCGCCGGGTGTCAAACTCCCCAGTATGCAACCCCGTGTAAAATGGTGTATTCGGTGGTTCAACGAAGCCACTCCAAGTGCGGACATCCAAATCGAGGTTGTACTTCACAGCGTCAGAATTGGGAATATCGTCGGAAGTTCCCAGCACTCCATCAGTCCCACTCAGCCAGGGAGCGAACTCAGTCATGCTTGCCTCTAACACCGCGCCTCCATTTTGCTGGATACTTACATCGATGTTCGGTACATCCAAGTCATCAAAGTCATCGCCGAACCAGTGAATGAGGTAACCGAAATCTCCATCAGTGAATGTGACGCTTGTGTCCAGTGTGTAATCTTGGTCTGGACCAAAACCCGATAACGTGTATCCAAAACTACCCATGGCATTCAAGACTTCGAGATTCGGGTTTGCTTGCCAGGCAGCCGCCGTCGAAACATAACTCAAACCCGTTCCCTCTTGCGTGAAGGTTACGCTCTCCAGGTTTGCTGATGTAGCAGTGGCCTGATCGAAACGTAGCCTTTGCGACTCACTCATTACGGGCACGAGGTAGTCAGGCAGATTTGCCGTCACATCGGCCCTGATTTGATAGGCGCCATTCGCCTCAGTTGGCGTCCTCAAATCACTGTAGGCAATCTCAAGAAAAAACTTTTCATCAACCGGAATGTTGTACTCACCGTTGATAGGTTGAATGGCTTGATCATCTGCGTCACGGGCAGACAGGAACATCTCGACAAGTTCGCCAACTCCCTCCCCGCGTCCCATTGCGTTGATCACCCCAAGTGCATCCGAGGCGGTCAAACGCCCATCGTTATTGACATCGGGATACGTCAATTTCTCGTCACTGCTGGCAGCGGATTCACCAGATACAAAAACCTGCTCGAGCTTGTTGAGCACAACGAGTGCATCCATCGCACTGATCTGGTAGTCTGCGTTAACATCGTAGGGAGTGTGGAAGTTGTGGTACCCGTTCTCCAAAACGTCACCAGCCAGCAGCTCACGTTTTTCCAAGGACTCGCTAGAAAGCTGACGTCCCGTAGAAGCTAGGCTCCGCGAACGCGACGCAGATCTGCGTCGCTTTTTGAATCCGGACTTAATACGATTGGAAAACAAGGTACGCAGATTTCTCATCAATTTTCTCGAGAAGACGCGGGTTTCGTGTGTGAAATTGTCGGCAAGCCGAACCTCGATGCCCTGAGCTTAAGGTCAGCTCAGAGCCTGATATATTGTAAATCATGAGCCCTTAGGCTCGATCTATAGTACTTAATCTATCCATTCTCTCAACTTGTGGCTCCAATTGCAGCGGGAACAAAACCCCGTCTGGCCTTTAGACCGACATCCTGCAAAAAGGTTCCGATTATTCTAATAATTGCGGGCAGTCTTCAGATCAAATTGAACCTCAAGAGCTTCTCCTTCAACCGTTTTCGAAGGCGTCTCAAGCAGCTTTTCTACCTTTGGTAACGGTAAAACTGGGTGTTTGCTCAGGTTCGATGGTCTCTGCACTGGCCCATAGACGGGATTATCGGCATTCTTCCTATCGATACTTTCAGAACCCCTGTGGGAATCCGCATAGTTCAACACCCCCCCTGTAGAGCTATCATGGAGTGAGTGACTCATGGTCATCGCGAAACACGGTGCCATGGCCTGATCGGCAAGACTCGCACCGACATCATTGTGAGCCGTGCTACTCGCTTCGAGCGATTTCCTAAAACCTGGGGCTTCACCCTCACCACCAGAAACCAGAGCCATTTTATTCAGCACGATGAGGGCATCTAAGGTAGAGACTCTGCCGTCATTATTGACGTCAATGAAAGTGGTGTGCACCTCATCTGCCTGCAAGATCCTTATTCCGTCGCGGCTAATGTCATTGAGGACGGTCAAAGCATCAAGCACAGTTACTGCGCCACTGTCATTGACATCCTCGGGCAGTGCGGCATTGTAACGAGGGCAGTCCACGCGACTGGCAGGTGATTGGACAAAACTGCTGCCGCTCACCGTAACATCGATCGTGAAACTCGATTGATCAAACTGATGAACCAACAGTTCTGGAATTAGGTCAACGGTATATTGGCCGACAGGCAGATTATCAAAACGCCAACCACCACCAGAACCAATACTGAACACAGGATTGGTTCCAAAACTAAGTCCACGTATCAAGGCATCAGTATCGGCATGGCCAAAAATCGCAACGCTTGCAATTCTTCCTAGTGGGTCATTTACTCGCACCGTCTCGGACATTCCCGAGTTAATCAACTCACTGGTGCTACGTTGCAGTAGGTTGCCTACCGCATCCATCGCCTCGATTCTTACATAACTACCTGCGGCGGATCCATAAACATCGACTGCAACCTCTCCCACTGGCAAATCGAAATCAGCCATAAGCGGTTGCTCCTGCGTCCACGAATCTCTCAAAACGAGGTTTCCGGAATTCGCATCAAACTGCTGAAACACCCGCACACCACTTGATGCCAAATCACCAACCAATACAGAGTTAAAAGTTGGATGTTGCGAGGTCAGGGAGACATTTGGGAGATTCGACGGCAGGAATCCAGACTCATAGTTGGATGCCTCAATCTCGTTAAAAACGAGATCACTTCCGTCTGCATTCTTGAGGCCAGCGGTTGTACCGACGAGCACCTGTTCAGAGGAATCACGTTGGCCATTACTATCAGCATCAAGGAAAACAACACCAGAGCCACTGGTCCGTGAATAGGCTGGCAGAATCTCGTTTCCATCAATCACGGCACTTGTCACACCTGTCACATCATCAATCACGCGCCACTGGATTGAAGAAAACGCCTGTCCGATTGTGACCGTCAAGTCAAAGTCAGCTTTTTGCTGATCGGGCTGCGACACAGTGACCCAAACTCCGCCATCCAACCGATACTGAAGGCGGCTAATACGATTAAGCGTAATATCGCTTTGCGGGCCTGACGAGTTCTGATTGATCAGGGGAACCGCAGAAGCAGAGCCAGTGAAGTAGTAAGTCGACGAAGGGGAATCAAAATAACCTTCCCCATTCAGCTCCAATGGCACATCCGCAAGATCAAAGATGCCGTCTCCATCGGTATCTCTCCATCCGATCATGGCCAGAGTAACATCTGGACTTTCGTTCGCTGCATAAGCACTCGCCAACACCATACCACTGCTCATGACACTATCTTCCTGAACAAATCCTGATGTCGGATTGTCAGCGGCATTCAGATTCTGTGAATTGTAGTAGCCTCGACGATCTGTCCACGACGCGCCACCGGCGTACTCATCCTTCGCCCAGAATATGTGCCCCATTTCATGGGCGATGGTGGAAGCTGGTCGGGTCGATGGAGTGACTACGAACAGACCACCCGCGTAAGCAAAAGCCGTTTGAAAAAAGCCACCCGGCAAAAATTGACCATCTGGGTCGTCGGATGAATCAACCATGAAGATGGTAAAAGCCCAATCCGTGCCCATCTGCTCTCGTTGGTGGGCATTGAATTGCTTCACCCCCTCCTCGATGTTGCTTACATTCCCAAACCCTTGAGCCGTCAAAAATTCTCCGACATAGAGATTGAAATTGTTGCTGGTCCGATCAATCGGCTCGTAACTCGTCTCGACCGGATTGAGCGCGAAGGCATTGTCGAACACAAAATCAACACTGTGCACAGTGTTGAGATCATCGAGAGTATCGCTCCACCAATTTACACCTTCGCTAACCTTGGCAAGCGCATCATCTATCTCCGCCGCTGTCCAATTTTGCGATTCGGGATCGACTGTTCCGTTGCTTTCAAAAAGCACAGGAGTCACAGCAACACTACCAAGCAAGAATTCGCCGGTATCAAGGCGTGTCACTCCAAGTGGAGTCGCGGCCAACAGTCGACGATGCTCAAGCGTTTCCATTCGCAATCGTCGACCTGGCAGCCGATTGTCGCCTTTCGATTTTGAGCGATGTCGTTTCATGGATTACCGAAATACCGTGACCAGAGAATGTGATAGGAATACGAGCGGTACTCACTTTGGCGAACGATGTTTAGATTCAAAAACTTGTTTTTTGTCTCGCAAAATCCCCCCGATTTCCGAAATGCCGACAAAAAACCAAGAAAAGTCCATTCCACTCAGCCTGCTGTGGTGATTTTTTGCATTGACAGCCCTCAATGCTCCAACCCCCCATAACCACTGCCTGATCCATCACAATCAGTTATCACCCAGTGGTAAGTTGAAGGATCTCCGAATCAAAGTGATGCAAACAAAGCGTCAATCGAATTTGTGTCCTCGATGTCCCGTACACTCGCGGCGTCGACCGCCAGCGACTCAACAACCTCGTCAAGGTCGACTACTGCCGGGCTATCAAAGACACTCACTGAGGGCTTTGAGGATCCCACAGACGACAAACTAGCAGCCTCATCAGCCTCATCAGCCTCACGGCGGAGCAAATCATCTCCAAGGACCGTTGTTGCGGATGCCATAACACCCCCGGCAATTGGCACGTAAGCACTTGATTCTCCCTCACCACTGCCCGAGTTGTAGAGTTCAGACAATTTATTGAGGACTAGCAGCGAATCCAACGAGCTAATCTTTCCATCACCGTTTACGTCCGGGAAGGTAGGCAGGTTCGCAGGTAACGGCAGTACATCAAGGAAGATGTTATCTCCGGCATTCCTCGCAAGTGCGTTGATAATCTGCAAACCGTCAATC
>Ga0315320_10000410_pt1 | contig 35335 bp, 25 predicted proteins | sample M140m21515metaG_FD_203458 | JGI IMG/M metagenome (GOLD analysis project Ga0315320, IMG submission 203458) | Ammonia-oxidizing marine archaeal communities from Monterey Bay, California, United States - M1 40m 21515 | ecosystem: Environmental > Aquatic > Marine > Coastal | place: USA: California... | reverse complement strand
CCAAGGAGAACAAAAACCCCAAAATCCAATGGGAAATCCCAGAGCCAGACAAGGTCTTTTTCATCAGCGATCAGGCCCATCTCATTCCAGCGCAGGGGCAAGTGGAATACAAGTACTTTCTGGTCGACCCCAAATTCAAAGAAGACAAATTCCTGCAGTCCGTGCAGGTAAAACCTGGAAACTATGCCGTCGTTCACCACGCTTTGGTATCACTCGTGTTGCCCGGTGATGAATCCTTAGGCATTGGCAACTGCGGAGTGCTGATCAATTATGCACCAGGCATGCAGTCAACGAGCCTTCCAGCAGGCATGGGAATTCATGTTCCGGCAGGTGCGAAATTTCTATTTCAGATGCACTACACCCCCAACGGGACCACGCAGCGTGATCGAACTTCACTGGGAATGACCTTTGCCGACCCCACCGAGGTGACTTCGATTGTCCGCGGGGGTGCGATTGCAAACGTCGGGATCAAAATCCCAACCAACACTGATGACCACCAGGAGGTTGCTGAATTAAAAATCGACCGTCCTGTTGAACTCTTGAGCCTGTCACCCCACATGCACTTGCGAGGCAAGGCTTTCCGTTATGAAGCATTCTTTCCCAATGGTCGCCGCGAAGTGTTGCTGGACATACCCAAATACGACTTCAACTGGCAACTGCGTTACCTGCTTGAGACACCTTTAACTCTGCCACCCGGAACACGAATTTGCTGCACAGCATGGTACGACAATTCCTCTCGCAACCCGGCGAATCCGGATCCTCAGCAGCAGGTCCGTTGGGGCGACCAGACTACCGACGAAATGCTCATTGGGTTCTACAGCATCATTGAGACCCGATAACGCTTTGTGCTCCCGAGGTCTCAGCGGTCGTCGTCTTGGGTGCTTGCACTGGGAGCCGACGGGATGATGCCCCCATCACCAATGCATCTCCGCTACATTAGCATCCAGACCCCAGTTGCCCAGACCACGAGAGACCTGATGGACACGACTGACCAGACACTTTCTGAAGAATTATCGCTCTTGTTTCGCGAGGACGTGACTGTGAGTGATGTCACCAGCCACAAGATGGGCGACACTCAAATAGCGCTCGCCAACATGTCTTACTGGAAGTTGGATGAGAACCAAAGTCATTACAAACAAACCGTTTTGGTGCTCAGGGACTCGCATCTACAGGTACCTGATTTCATCCTGCAATCGCGTTCCACAGGTATCTTTTTCAACGTCTTGACCCAACTGCTGGGACCAAGCCCTATCGAATTTCGGAACTCGCCCAAATTCCAAACCAAATACGTACTCTCAGGTCCCACAGAAATCGCAATTCGTGCGTTATTTACCAAACCCGTACGTGATTTTTTTGAAGAAGCGACAGAATGGACCATTCGTGGCACTGAAAGTTGTCTCGTTCTATGCCACCAAAACAAAATTCAAACAGAACACGAACGAGAAAACTTTACCGAACAGGGACTACAGGTTCTGACATTGCTACAGGAAGCAGAGGAGCGTTTGGACCAGCAACCCGAGATTCGACGGCAAGCAACCCTTGAAGAACTGAATCAGTCAACCAATCAGTTGGGTGGCATCGCGGGACTGATCCTTGAAGCACAGTTGAAAAGACTCGCAATCAAGCGTTCAGATCTCGAAGAATACCTTCAATCAACGCCTCCCCGACAACCCCCAGCTGCGTTGACCAGACAACTCTATAGCGATCAATTCAAGTTCCTTTTCGTAGGTTTAGGCTTTCTCATCTTTGGGATTGTCGTGGGCACCGTGCTACTACTAACGATGAAAGACAACAGCAGACTGGTAGCTATTACCGTTACCGCCACCGTTCCAACCATTGGTTTATCGCTGCTGCTTGCAAGTCTTCGCTTTCACCGAAAGACTTCCAGGACATTGCGTTCTGGACGGGTGGCTACAGGCTCCATCCAAAACATCAAAAGCACCACTTCCAACGTGAATGGGCAGCACAAATTCCACATATTCGTTCAATACGAACTGAATGGAACAACGCACGATACAAAATTCAACGCCTACGGCTTCGAAGTTGACTTCGCGAAGAATCTCCTCTCCCGGGGCGAACCGACACGATTCCTGATTGACCCCAAAGACCCCAACCATGTCATTTGCGTTGACACACTACGGGTCACCGAGGATCCTTGATCGCTATTCACCGCGTCAGACGACAAAGCTACAAGTTCAAACTAAATTCTGGTATCAGTCTGCAAGTTTCGCCATTTCGACGGCTGTCTGCTGCAGGCTCTTTGGCCAACTTTCGAAGGTGAACTTCCTTGCTGCCGGGATGTTTGGAACCGTGATATTATCAAGCAGTGATTCAGCAGGTTGAGCGTAGATGAACTGCACATCATTTTGGCCATAGGTGGCATTGAGGCTGCGTGCATAGATTTCCACTTCAGCTGCGTACTCGGCTGGATCGTAGCCAATGTTACTTTCCGATGGGACCCAAATCACACCTGCGACCGCCATCGGCGTCATGGGACTGACACACCAGTTGTAGGCGTAAGTCGGAATGGTATCACTTGCAACCTCACTACCCTTCCCTGCCTCGGGAAAAGCTGGCGCTGCAAGCGGGGCCGAAGCAAGAGCCTCTGGCTTTCCGTGATCGAGTTTTTCAAGCGAACTCACGAACTGTTTCACCTCCTTCACGTGATTTGCAACTGCAGTCTGTGCCACCTCGGTACTCGGATACTGCATGAACAATTCATCCAAGCGTTTTTTGAACAACGGATTCTTCACATCCTTCACCCCTGCGAAGGATGTCCAAGAAAGTGGTGATGCCATTTGGCTGGAACGCCCACCCCGTCCCGACGACATGGTGATGAAGCCTTGGGGTACACCTTTGCGATTGAGTGTTTTGGCAAAGTGATACGCGAACATCGTGACGCCCCGATCGCCTTCCCAATGATCCGTTCCCATCCATGAGGAACGATACTTACCGCCTCCGGTTTCAAACTTGCGTTTTCGGGGGGTCGTAAAAGTGCTCGCGCTGGTCTTGCGTCTGAATTCGCGAACCAAAGGCAGTTCCCTCGGTGGAGTCGCCCCCTGAGCACGTGAATTGAAGGCCATTTCTCCGTTGAGCAACGTTGATCCCGTCAGATACCAGACATCGCCCACAAGGATATTGTTCACTGTCTTGGTGTGACCGTGCGTCGAGACCACCGACAGTGAAACTGGAGTGCTAGATGCCTCACGTGCGGGAAACTCAACCGTCCACTGCTGTAAATCATTTGCCACGGCGGTTCGCGTCACCCCCCCTAAAGTTACCTTTACCTCGACGCCCTTGTTGGCGTGTCCCCAAACCGGAATGGGGCGATCACGTTGAATGACCGCGCCATCCCTGAAGTATTCAACAACTTGCAAAATCGGGTAGTCAGGATCGGTGTACTGGGCATAACGTGCTTTGAGTGCCGCAGCCTTTTCAAGATCGTCCTCTTCAAAAATCAGTTTGCCATCAACAACAGCGAATGGCGTCGCCGGCAACCCTGCTTTGTTATAAAGATTCGAATTCTCAGGCACAGCGTTATAAGCATATTGCACACCAATCGGCTCGGGGACACTCGCACAGGTTACAACCACGTTGTCACCCGAAATCACTGCTTGGGCCGCGTGCCAAACCTTGTCTTTGCCGCAAAGTCGAAAATGGTTCAACTGCCCCTGTGGGTCTGGTTTCGCAGGCTCAACATACTGACCTTCTTCGCGGTAATCCTTCGCCATGCCTTTGCTACCGATCATCAGACCCCCAAACAAACTTTCCTGTTCGAATGAAACAATGACTTTGTTTCCTTTCACTTTATATCCGGTGTAGATCGGGCCGGTATAAGCAATGTCGCGTCCATACTGCTTTGCGAGAGCCCAGCGTGCCATTCGCATTCCAGGATGTAGCTTGTTGAAATAGTGAATCCCCTGGGGGCGTGCGGAATTCAAATCTGATTGCACGACCATTCCGACGTGGTTCCGATTTTCCATAAAAAACTTGTGTTGAACCTGACGAATATCGGCAAAGCCCACATTGTCAGCGTCCGGTGAGCCATAGCACTGCATCTGGGTAAAGTAGAAAGGCATTTCAGGCATCCCCCACGCGTTTCTCCAACCATCGACGAGTGCTTCCATGCGAGCGGCGTAAATCCTCCCGTCTCCCGAGTTACTGGTTCCCTGACACCAAATAGCACCGCGAACTGCATAAGGAATGACAGGATTGATCTTCCCGTTAAAAAATTGCGACGGCCCCCGCCACATCCCGGCGATGCCTGGTAATCCCGGACGCGACGCAATGCGTCCACCAGCGTCAGCAGCCTGTCCCGCAACTTTTTGCCACGATGCCAGATCTTCGTAGTAACGATCAAACGCTTTGCGTCCTTGTTCACCCGTCGGGTCCGCGTCTCGAATCAAGTCAGCATCAACCATTAACCCCGCATGCTTCGTAATTGCCTGACGCTGAGTGAACGCCTCGATCCGTGTATTGCTATGCGCGCTGAGAAGAATACCGACCGGAACATCCAACTCCTTGTACAGTTCATAGGCAAACGCCAACGACAGGGCAGAAAACCCACTGGCGCTTTGATGTGTTTGCCATCCTTGCTCAGACGTTGCCTTTTTCTGCGGATACAACGCTGAAACAGTACTGATACTGATCTCACGGATTGGGATACTGGTCTTTGAACCCGCAATCTCACTTGCAATATCTCGGCACATACTGCTGCCGGCGGTCCACACCATGTTGGATTGCCCTGATGAGAACCAGACTTCTCCCACTAACACAGCTTTGAGAGAGATAATCTCGTTTCGTTCGTTTGCAACTTTTAAGATTCGTTCCTCTCGCGAGGCGGTGAGAGGATCAAGACGAACCATCCAATCCCCCTGTTGATTCGCAATCGTGGATTTTTGCTGCCCAGCAAATTCAACGATCACCTTGGTGCCGGGCCGATCAAATCCCCACACAGGAACCTCAACCTGTCGCTGTAAAATCATGTTGTTGCTAAACGGCACTGCGACTTCAAGCGTTTGCTCCGCAGTCGCAATGGCAGGCGATGACAGCACTGCAATCAACAAAAGTACGATCGATGAAAAAAATTTCCTGATTTCTAGCGAGAACATCATTTACAAGTCATTCAAAAAAAAACGGGACAGACACAACCAGCAATATTGTACCGGTAATTTGCCGCAAAGATTGCTGAGAAAAATGCCAACCCAATAAAGGGGTGTGCATCAGCAGCCACCTCAATCTACCGCCACGCCGACCGGATCGGTAAAGCTTAGTGTTCGGGGTTGCCCAGTAACAGGATCAGTGCTCACCATTTTGTGTTGCAACGTCACACCTGACGTCGTGAGCACCCAATTCACACATTGCCCCGCTACACAAGAACAAACGATCGGCCGCCCCCAAACCGCACACAGCAATTTGAAAGGGCACTTCACGAAAAGTGCATGTTAGTTCCAAATCAAAATTTTCGAACGACAAAAATTGAACAAATACCGACCGACAATCAATGCCCCAGGTGTCTCATACAACATCCACCATCGCGTCATAGAGACGGTCCCGCAACCTGTTCTTCCTCCTTTGGTACACCATCGCATAGAGCGCACCAACCACTCCACTAAACTGCATCGTCAACACAAGACGCACACCATCTGATTCCCAAGCACCATATCTCCGCGAATAACCGAAAAAGGCAAAACCAAAAGCTTCCCACAAAAAGACGCTCACAAACCCCATAAGCAGCCCCGCACAATACCCCCGCCACCAACCACGATGCAGAATTGCCGTCATTGCCAAGCAAGTGACCACAGCTGCCATCACAGCTCCCAGCCCCCAAGCAGCCACAGATGGAGAGAACAACCGTCCAACGAAAAAACGGAGTACAAACATCGATGGCCAACAGAGCACGTTTGCGAGCAGGAGCAAGCCCAGCTGACCCCAACCACGATACCAACGGCGAGCATTAACCGAACCGCCGCCTCCAAGCACCGACCGTCCTCGCACACGACCATTTACAGCGCGTATGCGATAACCGATCAGAATCAAAACACCCCCAACCAAAATCAGAACCCCGGAAACTCGGTGCATGACGCTACCACCTGCTTCCAGAGATCGCGCACCTGAGAAGATACCGAGCAACGCCGCAGTGACGAGCAACGAAACGAGACCCAGCAAAAAGAAAAGGACTCCGGCTCGAAGAACATTCCCTTGAGGCAAACGAAACTTCGGTTTTTCAGACGAAATCGTTTGTGTGTAATCTTGATCGAGTGGATGAACCTCATCATCCGAATCGTCGTTCACCGTACCGTGCCCTTTACTTTTCATATTTCCACCCTACCTCGATGACATCACTTCAAAAACAGAACAGACCGACGACTGAGAAGAAAGTCGAACAGAAGCACAAGCTCATCTGGTTGCTTTACCCCTGCCTCGTCGTCGTGACTGTTTTGAGAAGGATAGAAGTATATCGCCAATCGACCTCCATGACTTGGCATGAACAAATTCCTCCAAGACGGAAGGACGGCGTATCTGGTCACCATGAACTCAGTTGCACAGGTGTAAACCACCTTGGTAGCGATATCACTGCCTACCAAAACGACTCATTTGTGAGTCGCCAAGAACGAGCGATTTTCACTTTCAATTGAGTTCGGCTTGCATGTGCTGTTGAGCATGGATTATTTTTGCACGTGGTAGCGACGAGACAATGCCATGGTCCACTCATTGGCCGAAATTTTACCTAGAAGGTAACCTCTCCCTCTGTTCTGCTTTACCTATTTAATTACATGCAACTACCAAGATCAGCTTCAAGCCCTGATACATGACTCACTGTCCCCATCGCTTGTCGGCAATTTGCCTGCACGCCCCCTTCCAGAACATTTTCTCTTGTTTTCTAAGAAAAATGCCACACCAATCCACTGCCTTCCGTCAGATTTCCCCTGCAGGGCTGGCCAAATGCATCCTGATCGTGGGCATGCTTGCAAGCAGCAACACCACGCTTGCCCAAAACCACAGAAAGAATGCTAAGCAGACACGTAAGCCCCCGCCCCACACCTCACAAAAAACACACCGTCTCGGCCTCCAAGACAAGAGCACGCGAGAAACGCAGACGACACAAACGCAGACTACAAGCAGCAAGGCCGCTGGCGAGCACTCGGTCATGCCGAAGACTGCCATCGCATACGCTCACCTGTGCGAACCCGAACTAGGCGTACCTCCCAAGATCATTTTAGACGAGGCCGTCGAGATTCCAGTTTATCGCAGTGGCGAGCAGGTTTACGGGAACTTTTCAAACTGTGACAACCCAGCTTTGATCGGCAAACAAACGGTATCTGGATCTGTGTTGCAGCGTTACGAAGGACGAACAGCCGAAGGGAGAAAACTTCCTCACGTTGTTTGGATCGCATTTGGACGCAACTCAAGTTCATCGCCTGCAAGCATTGTCGGTTCAGTGCAAATGATCGGCTACAACAAACAAACCGGGGCCACGGCATTCTTCGAAAGCTGCGATCGTCTTGGTCCGTGGGTTACCATGGACAAGGACACATGGCGCATGCGAGGAAGCATGCCATGGATCGATGATCCCAGTGAGTTCAACAGAGCGTTTGTTCCTGCTCCTGGGCAGTGCGTCCAATGCCATCAAAGTGACCCATTCATTACCAATTCGTTCATCACCGCTGCAAAAATCCCGGGGACCGAAACACCGGTGATCCCACTGCTTAACGCCGACTCTCCCTATTACGTGATCGGTGGGTCCCAGTGGGACATGAGAACAATCGACCTCAAAGACAATGCATGCTTTGATTGCCACCGTGTCGGCATGAAGACTATCGAGCTTTTCACACGTTCTGGCTGGGATGCCAATGAGCACATGCCACCGCATGATCCCGGCAGCCTCTCAAAAGCTTATGAGCATCTTTTGGCTGCATGGAAAATAGGTCCGAGCCAAGTCGCAGCGGCTAATTGGATCATTCCACCCGCACGCGGAAAGCCATCACGAATCGTGGGGCCTGATTATCCACACCAAGCGGCCTTCAACCGGAATCAGTTCCCAAACACCGAATCAGGACAACCGCGACACGCTAACACGCTAGAAATTTTGAAACAACGTTATTTTGAATCCAGCCAAGAGTTCCAAAAACGGATATCAAAAGGAACCATGACGCCGAATGAAGCGGATCATGAACTTACCGAATTACTGAAGCAAATACTCTCCGCAGCAGAGACGAAGTGATTGCAAATGCAACGTCCAGAGGCGAGCTGAAAATTGGCGACCAGTGAACACGTGGTGCTCGCTGTGTTCCTCAGAGAACATCCGTGACTCCGACTCACAACGCCGCCAAAATTGAAGCCGGGCGTTTCTGACCGAACACTTTTTCTTGAAAGTCCACCCTCTTCCAGACCGGAAGCAAAAGTCAATCCATTACAGTTGGCCGCCTACTTGGAGCGAGCGTTCGGCAGCAACCGGCTAGAGTAAGCGTTCGGCACCAACCTGCTAGAGAAACGGTCTTCTACGTGATATCGTAAACGGCCTCCCTCAGGATTCTGCGGGCGGGAGTGTCGTGAGGGTGAAGCCATTTTCACCAACCTCGTTTGAATACGATCGAACTCTTCCTCACCAACGTTTATCAACCTCGAAATGTGAGTCCCAGCCCATGACCGACAAGCTACTTTATCGCATCTTCACGGTTTTTCTGTTCAGTCAGCCAGCCATGTCTGTGATTGGGCAACAGGGCCCAGACCATATCACCGTCAGTGGAACGGCAACAACGGAAGTCACACCTGACGTGATGAACTGGAATCTTCAGGTCAAAAACGAGGATCAAAATCTTGAAAAGGCCGCTGAAACGCACGCGACTGCTGTCAGCCATGTGCTTGACTTTTTGAATGCACAAGACTTACCGCAGCATGCGATTCAAACATCGGGCATGAAATTTGGCCAGAACTGGACCTACCAGGATCGCCAACGAGTCCGAGACGGCTTCTTCGCATCGACTGACATCTCATTCAAAGTCAAAGACTTAGCCAAATACACGAAGTTGTGGGTAGGCCTCTCGCGTCTTCCCCATGTTGCTTTGACTGGGGTCTATTACGATCATTCCGAACGGATTGCCTATCGGAATAAAACACGAAAAAATGCGCTCATGGCTGCCAAGGCCAAAGCCGAAGGACTCGCAAAAGCTCTGGGTTCGGAGATCGGCCGCCCCCTCTCCATCGAAGAAGTTTCCGATAGCTACGGCCTGAGAACTGGCAACTTCAATATTAGCAACAGTATGTCAGGAAGCGGAAACGGCTCCGGAGAAACCGCGAACCTCGCTCCCGGACAGATTCCAATTACCATGCGGGTGAAGGTCTCTTTTTTGCTGACCACGGATTGAATCCGTTTTGATGTATGATGAGTGTCTCAAGCAAGCTCCGCCAGTTGTCGCGATGCGACACGACCTGTCGCCAAGAACTCCGCTTCCGTCATCAGGTCAGGCACCAAGCGTTCCCCCCTTCCCTCTCAGCCCACGGCATTTGGAGCAGTCAATGTACCGCATCGCTCTCTGGTCTTTCCTGATCGTCCCTTTTCTCAGTGTCACACAACAAGCTGCTGCCGATCCAGCCTTTGGGACACAACCGAACATCATTCTGATCATCACGGACGACCAGGGATACTACGATCTGTCAGGCCACGGGAATCCTCACCTCGCCACTCCGAACCTCGACCAACTGCGAGATGAAAGCCTGCGTTTCACCAGATTTCAGGTCAGTCCAACCTGTGCACCCACGCGGTCAGCGATCATGTCTGGCCGTGCTCCATTTTACGTGGGTGTGACGCACACGATTCTTGAACGTGAACGCATGAATCTCGGCGTGCCGACGATGCCCGAGATGCTTCGTGACGCGGGATACACAACGGGCATTTTCGGTAAATGGCATTTGGGAGACCAGGATCCTTACCGGCCCGACCAGCGAGGTTTCGATGAAGTATTCATCCACGGCGCTGGCGGAATCGGGCAATCCTACGGAGGCAGCTGTGGGGACGCTCCCGGCAACAAGTACTTTGACCCAGCAATCCTGCACAACAACACTTTTGAAAAGACCCAAGGTTTTTGCACGGACATTTTCTTTAACCAGGCGATGGAATGGATGGGAGACCAGAAAGGAAAAAAGCCTTTCTTTGCCTATATCACCACCAATGCTCCGCACGGTCCGTTCATTGCTCCAGACTCTTACAAAAAGAAATTCATTGAAGCGGGCATGAGCAGCAGCACTGTCGGTTTCTATGGAATGATCGAGAATATCGATGACAACGTAGGCCGGCTAACCAAGCAACTTGCAGATTGGGGCATCGAGGATGACACATTGCTGATTTTCATGACGGACAACGGTCCCTCGGCTTCGAATTACAACGGAGATCACAAGGGTAAAAAAGGAAGCGTTGACGAAGGTGGAACACGGGTACCGAGTTTTTGGAGATGGCCTGGCGTGCTGAAACCGGGAACCGACGTCAACACCATGGCCAACCACTACGATATCCTGCCAACGTTTGCTGAGATCACTGAAGGTACCCCGAAACAGCAGGACCAATTGCAAGGACGAAGCCTTGTTCCACTTCTTAAAAATGCCGACGCACCATGGGAAGACCGCTTTCGCGTATTCCACAAAGGACGCTGGGGAAAGGGAGCTGCTGAAAAATCCCGCGACAACGGATTCGCGGTTCGCAACCAGCGATTCCGGCTGGTGGGTCGCGAGACACTCTACGACATGGAGCAGGACCCCTCTCAGAAAAACAACGTGATTGACGAACACCCGGAACTTGCGAAAAAGATGAATGCTGCTTACGACCAATGGTACGATGGAGCACTACCCAACATGCTCAACGAGGACGCTCCATTGACTGGGCACAATACATTCCACCTCATGTTTTGGAAACAATATGACATGGAAGTACCTCCGGTTCGCGTTCGAAAACCCCGCACACCAAAAAAGAATCGCAAGAAGAAGTAAGTTGGGATGGGCAGCATCGCAACGAGTATACAGAACAGGGATGCAGAACAACGGCCAGCGGTCCCACACTCGATCTGGCAATTCTTCGGCAGTCAACAAGCCATCATCGTTACCATCAAACCGCTCAAAGAGGTCTCGACGTTGCTGGTACTGCAATTTTTGTTGCTCGTGCATTTCCTGCAATTCATCCAGTGACACAAATCCGTCTTCGTTGATATCAGCATCACCAATTCGGTCCCAAAGTCCCTCAGCAACTTCGTGCTCACTGAGCAGACCATCCTGATCCGCATCCAGGGATTCAAAGTGGGGCCTTGCATCGGTCGGCAACAACTCAAGCATATGTTCGCTTGGGCGAGCCGCCTTTACCTCATCGCGGGTGACCCTGCTGGTCGCATCTGAATCTGTTTCAGGAATACGTCGCCAATGAACATCCCGAAGCTCATCCTCTGTGAGTTCACCATCGCCATTGCCATCCAGGTGATCAAACGCACCGCGGCGCAGTAGCGGGGTGTTCATTTTCTCATGAAGCTATTCGAACCACTGATGGGCAGTGCGAACGTGCATACCAGGCGGCAGATCCTCCATCAAAATTGCCGTCGCAAGCTTCGCCAGCCCCTCTTTCCCCTCCTCAACCCGCGTGTCATCACCTTCCCGACCGAGCTGATTGACCACTTGCAACGCATCGTTGAGCGATAACTTGCCATTGTCATCTACGTCCAGCAACCGTTCAGTGCTAGCAGAGGCCACTGCAACAACTTCAACAGCAGAGTAGTCCACGATCAAGAACAATTGATTGATCAAAACAACGGCATCAAGTGCACTGACGTTGCCATCAAGATTGGCGTCTCCAGCTTCGACGAAGTTGTGGCAGATATCGCCAGCTAGCAGATTCCGTTGCTCTAATTGCTGCAAATGTAATCTAGACCGATGCAGAGGACGATTCTGAAGATGCTTGAACTTCACAGCCAGACTTCTTGTCGGAGAAGGAAATCGAAGGCAGTTGAGTCGCCGCATGATAACCGAGCGTTGATCGCACTGATTGCCCAGACTGCCAAAACTGGGCTCTTTTAGCTATCTCAACATGCATTTTTCTTCGCTGCAATCGGTCAGCAGCAATCAAATCACTCCCGTTCAAACGTAATCGGCGTGCATGAAGAACCTTATCACGGCTTTCAGACATATTTTTCGCATGAACCAAGTGAATTAGTCCGAAAGGAACAGAGAAAAGGCGAGTCCAGTCGGATGGTCTGCCAAACACATAATCCCGATCGCCCAGTGCAACTCTGAACGAAAAGAGTGCCCCCCTACCAATCGAAACAATATCCACTCAAAAAACGTACATAACGTCAGTCAAAGCTGATCGAAGGCTGATCGAAGACCGTTTCCACCGTTCCGCCTCGCCAAAACCCAGTTCAAGCGGCAGTGGGTTTGACGTACAAAGCTTCCTGCCCCATCCTGACGCCCCAAACCCCTCGCTTTTTCTATTTTACCTCTAGAAAGTTAGGACTATTATCGTCAACGTAACGACAGATCACGAAACTTATGTGAAGATGGGGACGTCATAACTGAACAGTCTCCATGAACGGTGACCGAGAGTTACCGGAGCAGGACTGGCGAATGAACGCTGCCGAAGACAAACGCAGAGCGAGACCTTTTTCTATTTCTATCCACACCCTCGACAACCAACCCACGCAAGCAAGAACATGACAACTCAAGCCCTGATTTATGATGAACTTCACGCGCTCGACCGTGAGCGTCACAAGAACTGGTCGATCAAAGCTGGAGACGACTGCAGTTTCGCCCGCGAGGTAAATTCGGTTCCGCTTTTGGCTGCCGAATTTGCGAAAGCCGCTGAAAACTACCCGATCATTTTCGCTGGTACCAAAGAGAGCGTTCTACCCTGCATTGTGTTGGGTTTGCAAAAGAACCAGAACCTCTTTGTCACCGAAGAAGGCAAGTGGGACGCCGATTATTTACCTGCCTTCATTCGTCGCTATCCCTTTGTCTTCTCCGAGTCACCGGAGAATAAGCAGTTCATTCTCTGCATCGATGAAGACTTCTCCGGTTGCAACGAAGAGGGTCGTGGTGAGCGTTTGTTTGACAGCGAAGGCAAGCAAACGAATTACCTTGAAGGAGTTGTCAAGTTTTTGAAGGACTATCAACTCAGTCACCAAGCTACGACACACTTCTGCAATCAGTTGATCGAACTTGACTTGCTGGAAGAAGTGCGTGCAACCTACACCGGTCCGAATGCCCAGCCCGGCGTATTGACTGGATTCTACGCGGTCAAGCGAGAGAAGATCAAAGATCTGGCAGATGAGAAGCTGGTACAAATGGTCAAGTCAGACGCTCTCGAATTAATCTATTACCACATCCTTTCGCTCAGCAACTTCAAGTCGCTCGCCAAACGCCTACCGCACGACGCCGGCGCGAACGCAAGTGAAGAAGTCGCAGACGACGCTGAAGCATCCACGGAAGCTGACGGCTGATCCAGCCAACCAACTTCGGCTAACGCTGCATGCTCCAGATCACATGCTGACGGCCGTTGCATTTTGGCTGTTGCAAATTTGGCAGAACTATTTTCGGTCGCGTTCTTTCACAGAACGCGACCGTTTTTTTATTTCCGATGGCTATGCACCCTCTAAATGCTGAGCCTCATCGCAAGACCACCAATAAGCCCTGATCCTTTGCTTGCTGAACTGATAACCAAGCAGGACCAGTTCACTGAACTTGAGAGATCAGTCCCCGCCTTGAACTTGACTCGTTGATGAGTGGCCCCCCCATCTCCGGATTCCTCCGTGACCTTGGCCCATCCGAGCCCCCTCCGAGCAGAATCGATTTCCCGCTAGGCAGATACCACCAGATGAATCCCACTGCCATGTCTTCCACATGTGCAAGAGTCACACCAGGCTCGGTACCAACCCGTTTTACATGCACTGGGTTTTAAATTCACTGGGTTTTAAATTCACTGGGTTTTGTACTCACGCGTTTTGTACTCACTACGTTCAATCCTTTCTTACCCTCCTGCAATTCCTATTCGGCATTCGCGATAAGCGGGGCAGCAGCAAGATTCAGAGCTAGGCTTTCAGTCCCGCAAGAGAACTTTGGTACAGCAACGAAGCCCACCCCCGTACATGGAACTGGTAGAGAAACCGGGGACCGGCTTAACGTTGTATCCAAGCGAATTCCATGTTTTCACAGCAGCGTCATCAAGTTTCTGAAAGCCATACTGTGGCAGGTACACCACCGATTGATTTTGTCGTCTTTCGACTAACACGTTGCTGTAGGACAGAAATGGATACCTGACAGCCTTGTCGATAGATTCGTCGCCGGAACCAGATTGGTCGGGAATCAATGCCGGCACACGGACAACGGTGTAGCCAGCATGTGACAACTGCTTAGCGATTGAATCGAGATCAGGTGCGATGCGCAAGCTTGCCGCCATTACCTTGTCAGTTTGCCCACTTACTTTTGGACGGAGCAAAAGGTTTCCATCCCGATCCTGCAATTCAGAGACATCATCGCGTCCAAAAAACATTTCTTCGCAACGATGCTCAAAATCCTGAACCAGTCTGGGATTCTCATCAATCGCCGCACCTGCCAATCGGGCTCCCGCCCGACTGTCGGCCACTGCCACCCGGTGATCGCCAAGGGGAGTCACAATCAAATCGATATGCCCAATCGCCTGACTTGATTCTCCCACGACCGTCACCGGTCGCCCGAACAGCTTTGAAAAACGCGTGACAACCGTCTGGGGGGACGCATCCAACAGAACGGCGTTATGCGTAATCGTGTCGTGCCCGATGAACACCGAGTCCTCGCTGCAAACGATATTGCCGCCCTCAAAATGCATTTCAGAATGGACAACTTCCAGATTGAGCATCCTGGCCAGTTGCTTCGGCATGCGTTCGTCATCTTCTCGATTGAATGAACACGGCGTGATTAATTTGGTAGTTGATTTCCCTTGCACAACAACAAATGGATCCTGCGGCCAAATTGAGATGTCGCTGTCCGGCGGCATTTCAACGAAGGTAAGTCGACTATTATTTGCGGACGTCGCGAATGCGGAACGATCGTTCACGAGCAAAAGCACATGAACGTCCTGAGGCAACCCGTTGACAATGTTCGAAACAAGCTCAGCATTTCGCAACGACGATGTTCGAGCACTGGTTGCACTACACGCGACTAAACGAATCTCTGACCCGACATCTGACAAAATCTTTACACGCTCCTGCGGCAGGATCGTAGGCAGAAAATAGGATGCCGACAAAATTGAAAGCGTTGTCGCCGCTGTGAAGAAAAGATTTCTCATGGATGATTCCAACAAAATGAGACATCAGCCGATCGATTGAAAATTTGTGATCTAGTAATGATCCAACACCACCAAACACAACAATATCAAAGCATGGATTCGTTCAGCAAGGAACTCGTCCGCAGCAAACAGGCCTCAGTTTGAAAGAGGCCCATTTTCGTGTCGCAGTCACGATCCTTTCGCGAGTCATGCACTTGGGAACTGGATTTGGGTATCAGCTGTGCGTGACCTGCAACCAGAATTCGGTGAGTCATTGCCCACACCTGCTCAAGGAGACTCAATCGCGGTTTGCCATGCGTCTGACGAGTTCGGCCAAGGCACGGTGTTGTGCCTGAAGAACCCTGCTTCGCTTTTCTACCTCCTGTACCCGTGAAGCAACTTTGCTGATTCGTCCATCCTGAGCCCGGATGTCAGCATCGTTGGCATTGATTCTCGCGTTTAAGTCCGCAAGTGTTCGATCCACAAGTACAAACTCGATGTCATTCTCATCTTGGAGTTCTTCCAAATCAGCAACACGTTGCCTGAGATCTCCTCCAGCAGCGTCACCTCGCTGCTCGGCATTTGCAGCCCCATTGAACATGGCTTGGGTCATCATCACGGCAGCCGCAACCATGCAGACGGTGGCAGCGTTGACGAAAATTTGCTTGGCTTTCATATCTGTCTCGCTTTAAAAAATGTGTTGTGATGGGAGACGTGGCGTTTCCAGTCTCAACGGAGTGATTCCGATAATGCGGTACCACGCAAAGAGTGTGCCATTCACCAAGAACACGTTTTTCGACGTCAAAGTCGTTCCCAAGGTCCCGTCATGAGATGCGTGTATCATTCTGAGATTGCCATGGCGAGGCTCCGCACCAAGGGGTTGCAACCTTGGCAATCGCGTTGCACTTGCCGGGTTTTCGTCCAGAGAACGCTGCTTCACGGCCCACATTTCACGACATGCAGCCCGAATTCGCAGCTATTGTGCTGAATGAACGAGCGAGGAGCGACGCTATTTAAGGGGAATCGTAAAACGAGGCACCGGAGGCTCCGGCTTCTTTGATTCGGTGCCGGAGGAGCTGGCATGCGACCACCGCACGCGAGAGCGTGCGATCTCTCATGGGGCGGCAGTGTTGCTTGCACTTGGCTCCGCAGCTGGGTCGGGCATCAAAACGCCCAGATTTCCTTCCATTCTCACTTATTGCAGCATTGCGCACAAAAACATCGTTGAATTTCTTGACATCGGCATTATCAGACCAATCTTTCCAAAGGTAACAGGAAGCAAAGACCATTCGAGGGCCCCAGCCGCGCATGACAGACACGACACCAACACTGACGTGGCTCCCTCGTTGACATCCCTGCGAGCCTCGCAGCCTCAGACCTCGACGATTCAAACGTCTGCGCGTTTCAGTGGTGAAAACATCTCTGACACTCAGGAACAGGGAACACGCTCACGGTTCAGCTACTTCGCAACCCAAAACCCATTTTCGGATGGACGTAATGACAACTCACTGGTCACCAACAACTCCAACGGATCTGAAATTATGAGTCCCGAAGATCATGCTTCAGAAACTCACAACTCCGAGAGTGAAAATCGGGCTACCAGTGTTCTGCCTAGCACCCACTCAATGGAATCGACTAGCAGCGACAGCGCGAAGGCCATCGATTCATTCTTCGCACAATCGTCCGAGGACGTCAATTTTCGAAACTTGGCTTGACTTACCGTTGCATGGAAAGCTTTCAGGTCAGGGCAGACAGCGAAGCATTGAATACGCCAAGCTAACCAGCCACTTGGATTGATCGGTTTCCTGCGGTTCCGACGTCAGTTCTGCCGCCAGCTACCAAGATAGAGGACGGAAGGGGTGCAATCGATCACTCTTCCACAGTTCCTCAAGTTCGGAAGCTACAATCGCAGTGGTGCTGGCAAATGGAATGCCATGTGATTGTGCAAGGGATCCGCTAAGATCAAGGGCATCGCTCAACGACATCTCGTACTCATGCCTGTCTCGATCCACTTTCTGATGAACAAACCAAGCCTCGTTTGCCTGCACTGGCTGGCTGGCGCGCTCGTGTCAGCCACCACATTAGCCACCGCACAAACTCCGACAGTCTCATTCACGATGGTCACTGCGGGGGATTCTCCCTACCCGATGAACGACCGAAAAAACTTGAGTGTCAATTGTGGGGGTGGCAAAGGTATCCTGATATCGCCTCACTGGGTGCTGACGGCATCGCACTGCATTACCTCACGAAAAGCCAAAGCTGGTGACGTGAAAGTACGCTTCACCAGCTCCAAAAAAAAAGCAACAACCATTGGTGTCAACAAAGTTCTAAGGCACAAGACAAAGGATCTTGCCCTTCTGCGTTTAGTACGTTCAGTCAAAAAAGAAGATCGCCCTGCCGTCCTGTTGCTGCGACAGAAGATCACTCGAGAAGACGGAAAACTATCGATCAAGAAAGTTGCGGGAAACGAAATATGGCGTGACATTCCAGCGACAGGCGGCTCGGACAACTTGCGTGTGCCTAAGAAAGAGGATCGGCGTGGAAAAGCGGGCAGTAGCGGCGGCCCCTGGTTGATTCATTCACAGGAGGTGGGTGATGTACTGGTTGGCATCACTCACGGAGGCGGTTTTGCTCCTCAGGTGGCTTTTGCAGCAACATGGATCCAGGAATCAGTTTCCAAACACAGCAATGACCGATTGATCTGGGCTACGAAAAAGCAAACACTAGGTCACTGAACTGACGTGATTGCATGACGGTGTGCCACGTCACTTGCTACCGTACTCTACCGTCCCCATCATTTCACATGGTCTCGGAAACAGCGACGCAGCTGGTCCCCAGACGCAAACTGGCTACTCGTTCATTGCTCCCGTTTTTCACATCTGATTGAACTCATGCATCGTTCTCTTTCTATTCTGGTTCTGTTATCCGCGGCAATGATCACAGTGAACCTGATCGCCGTCGAAGCAATTCCCCGCCCAGCAAAGGAAAAGCCAAACGTCATCTTGATCATGGCTGATGATGTCAGCTGGGAAGCATTTGGATGTTATGGTGGCGAAGACTACAAGACACCCCACATCGACGCATTGGCGAGGCAGGGGATAAGGTTTGAACATTGCTACTCAACGCCGATCTGCACTCCCAGTCGCGTGAAGTTGATGACCGGCCAATACAACTTCAGAAATTACACGCATTTTGGATATTTGAACCCGAACGACAAAACGTTTGGCCATTTGATGCAGTCAGCGGGTTACAAGACTGCAATCGCGGGAAAATGGCAACTCAACGGACTCTACAACAGCTTGGCAGGATGCAAAGACAGCATGCGTCCGCACAAGGCAGGTTTCGACGAATCCTATCTTTGGCAAGTCACGACAGGTAAGCAGGTCAAATCTGGCGGCGGCGAACGTTTTTGGAGTCCACCACTGGAACGCAATGGCAAGATGGAAACGGTTGCCGACAACGCGGGAAAATACGGTCCCGACTTGATGTGTAATTTCCTTTGCGACTTCATGGCCCGAAATCAAAACACGCCATTCTTCGTGTACTACCCGATGGTGCTGGTGCATGATCCCTTTGTAAAAACGCCAGACACCATTGGTGCCGCTCCACGCACACAAGAGGCCAACAAGGCCCCCAAGAGCAAAGCAGCTCAGAAAGCCAATTTTGTAGCGATGGTCGAGTACATGGATAAGATCGTTGGTCGCTTGGTCGCTCAGGTCCGCGAGATCAACAAACTTGAAAACACCATCATCATTTTCACCGGTGACAATGGCACCAACACGCGCATCACGTCAAGCTGGAAGGGCCAATTGATCACAGGCGGAAAAGGCGGCATGACCGACATGGGAACACACGTTCCCTTGGTTGCCGCATGGGCAGGCACCTCGCCCGTCGACAGGGCATCGAACGATCTGATTGAATTTACCGATCTGTACCCAACTCTTGCCCAAGCGGCAGGCGTCGGCCTGGGTCAAGGCGACCCCATCGATGGCCGTAGCTTTTTGCCTCAACTCACTGGCCAACCAGGCACTCCTCGGGACTGGGTATTGACGCACTACCAGCCTTATTGGAACAAGATACCGGGACAGTTTGCACGCACCCAGAACTTGAAACTGTACCGCGACGGTCGTTTTTTCAACGTCCCCGTTGACCTTCTGGAAGAAAATGATCTGAGCAAAACGATTCAAGGAACAAAAGTGCGCCAGTCGAAGAACGATTTACAAAAGGTGCTCGACGCCAGTCCGCCGGCCCCGGTGAAGCCAGGTCAAAGAACCAGCACCCTTCGCCCGACCTATCCCAACTGGCGAAATCTAGTCGACCCTAACGATTGACCGGCATTCGTCCAATTCACTTTGCACGCGATGATGGCAGCAACGGGATCATCGCCCTACCCATGGCATCTCCAATCAAAAAGTAGCTCTCAGCATTGCCGAACCAATGATGCCCATGGCCTACATTGGGTGAAAGCTCTTTAGGACGTGCAAATTCAGTTGTGGAAACGCACACGGCAGACCCTTGGGGCTTGATGTCGGCTGCTGCTTTCGCCTGCGATTCACGAATCGCCAACATATTCTGACCGGCTTCAGCCCCCATATTTCCAGTCTCGCCTATGACAACGGGTAGCTCAGGTACACCAAATGTTTCTCGAAAGTCATCGATGAGCTGCACAAGGTTTCGGGCGTACTCACTTCGTGCCTGTTCATCAAACATGTCATTCCATCCTTGAAACCAGAAAAACCCGGCCAGCTCTAGTTTCGCACCTTTCAGCGTGGGCATTTCATCACCAGCGTGAGCCATGACATTCTGAACCGCTTCCACCATTTCCAGGTAGAACTCGCCCGTTTTTCCACCAGCCGATGGTGGCCGAAAGTCTTTGTAGAGACTTTTCCCGCCCCAACATGTTTTGACCAGTAAAACGGGCTCGGCAAAACAGTCTCCTAACAAATGACCGATCTGCAATTCAGGGCCAATATGGTGTTTGCCTGGATAGACTGCGAACCCAATTCCAAGGTTGCCCACCTTCAATTCGTGGGGCGTTTGATAACGCACCAAGACATCATCTCTGACATTCCACTTTCCTGAGGCATCCCTCAGATGCTTCATCTTCGCTTTTGTTTTGCCATTTTCCATCGACCAAATCAAAGTCCCTTTTCCTCCGTTGTAGTGCTGAGGGTGGTCAAGATCGACAACGCCCTGCCCCTCCATGTTCGATTGGCCAGCGAGCACAAACACTTTGACGACCCTTTCCTCAGCAACCGCAACAGACGAATGCACCAAGAACGGTAGCAAAATTCCGAGTCGCCACATCAAATCACCTTTTAAAAACTATCATGCCGGATCGTCTTGAAACTGGCCAAGACGCGTGGGTACTGTCGCCCACGTGCGTAGCGCCTAATCATGATCAACCAGCCGTGCAATTGCTACCGGAGCGTGCCTACTCACAACGAAATAATCTCATGGCTGTCAGCGAATAGCTGACGCGGACCTCATGGCTTCCGTGCCGGTCATCGGTCGCAGCCTGCGGTCAGCCCAATGACCAAAACCATTCAGATTTCACGTACCTTCCGGGCTGAGTCATGTCGTTTTAACGCGTGTCAGCAGGATACATTTTGGTTAGAATGCAGGGGCCACAGCTACGACACTAGTACTCTGGGCATCTAGCAAAATCAAAACAACTCACCGACTAACGAGCGACGAACACGTGCGACCCTTACGATTCCTTTTTGTTCTGACGACGTGTTTCAGCTTCCTTAGTCATGCTCACGCGGAGCAGCGTCCAAATATCATCTTGATTTTCATCGACGATTTGGGATGGAAAGACATTGGATGCTACGGCAACGATTTCATCGAAACACCGCAGATCGACGCCTTGGCAAAAGAGGGGATACGTTTCACTGACTTCTATGCCGCCGGTGCCGTGTGTTCTCCAACTCGATGCGCGGTTCAATCAGGCCAGAATCAGGCACGGATCGGCATCACAGCGCATATACCAGGTCATTGGCGTCCTTTTGAACGAGTCATCACTCCCCTGACAACCATGGCTCTTCCGCTGCAAACGGTAACCGTTGCCGAATCATTGCAGCAAAGCGGATATTCAACGGGTTATGTGGGAAAATGGCATCTAGGCACAAGTCCCCAGTCCCAACCTGAATTTCAGGGTTACGATTTTTCAGCAGTGATCAATGGTCCGCACCTACCGGGCAGATACCGAGTTCAGAACCAACCCAAATTGCAACCCAAGCCTGGCCAGTACCGAACGGACTTTGAAGCTGACTTGGCGATCAAATTCATTGAAACGGAGAGCAAAAACCCGTTCTTTCTGATGGTGTCACCTTTTGCGGTACATATCCCTCTGGGCGCCATGTCGGAACGAGTGAACAAGTACGAGAAGAAATCCAAAGAGACCGGAACCAAATTGCCTCATCCTGTCTATGCGGCGATGGTTGAACACTGCGATGAGATGGTCGGCCGCATTGTTGAGGCTGTTAAAGAATCGGGGATCGAGGACAACACCATGATTGTGTTTACCTCGGACAATGGTGGCCTTTATCGTCGCTACGATTATCAGGAAGCCGCTGATGATGATGTCACAAGCATGGCCCCTCTGAAGGGAGAAAAAGGATCTCTTTACGAGGGTGGCGTTCGCGTTCCGTTGATCATCAAGTACCCTCCCCTGACGACACCAGGAAGCGTCAGCAACGAGCCGACCATCAGCTATGACTTCTATCCGACTTTCGTCGATCTGGCCGGTGGAAAGCTTCCTGTGAATCAAATCATTGATGGCCAAAGTCTGGTCCCGCTCTTAGACAGTTCAGCGACAGCGCTCGATCGGGATGCCTTGCACTGGCACTATCCCCATTTTCACCACGACCGTCCTGCGAGTAGCATTCGGGAAAGAGACTGGAAGTTGATTGAATACCTTGATGGCACTGGCGATCTTGAACTTTACCACCTCGCCACCGACATGGGCGAAACCAATAACCTGAATCAGAGCAAGCCTGGCCGCGCGGCAGATCTTCGCAAGAAGCTTCAAAATTGGCGCACCGAAGTACTTGCCAGAATGCCCATTCCGAATCCTCACTACTCGGCCGAGCGAGCCCACGAATGGTGGAGCATGCGAACCGGTCGCCCCGTTCCCAGTGAAACAAGGAAACGCTTCCCACCCACCGAAAAGGGTCTTTAATAGGCTAAACCCAGCATTTTCACAAATGCAAGATTAAGAGCCTATTTGTGTGGCATCACATCACACATGGTCCCTTAGCCCCCCCTCATGGGCACAGGAGCCCTTCGACTGCGTCATTGCAACTCTCAGATTCCCCTGTCAATTTCCACACGTCCTCAAGATACACTTTGCGGTTTTACATCGTCACGCCGTATACTTGGATGGAGGACTGATGCATTGCATCAGTAAAAACATTCAACCATGGTTCGTTTCCAAATCCAATTGGTGTTCACTGATGACTAACGGTTCGAACCAACCGGACCCAATCGACAAGGGTGACCACGGCGAGGACCACCTGCCCCAGCACCGGCAACCAATGCCTTCAGAGTCCGACCGACATGTTTCCAGCGGATTACCAGACGAAGAGTCCACCCCGACATCTTTTGCATCAGCGGAACTGATCGAGACCCCGATTTCATTGGGTGGTGTTCGCCCAGGTGACCGGAACCCCCGAACGCTGAACACTAAAGTCCTAAATCCCAAAGCGGATGGAAATCCGAAATATCCAACCATCAATACACGAGCTCCTTCAATCGAAGGCATCAGCTCAATCATCGGAACCCGTCTGAAAGATGGTGAGGCGGTCGAGTTTGGTGACTACCAGTTATTGGAAGAGATTGCCCGTGGAGGCATGGGAGCCATTTTTCGCGCACGTCAGGTAAGCCTCAATCGCATTGTTGCTGTCAAAGTGATTTTACTAGGGCAATTCGCGACGGTGAATGACGTTCGCCGTTTCCACGCCGAAGCTGAATCAGCAGCAGTCCTACGTCATGAGGGAATCGTTCCCATTTACTCGTCTGGCGAATTCGAGGGCAACCCTTATTTCTCAATGCAGCTCATTGAAGGCAGCACGCTGGCCAACTTGATTGCGAGCAAGTCAATGAGCGGCAGAACCGCAGCACAGGTTCTTTCATCCATCGCAGACGCTGTCACCTACGCACACTCAAAAGGAATCATCCATCGCGACCTGAAACCCAGTAACATTCTGATCAACAAACGCGGCAATCCCATCATCACCGATTTTGGATTAGCGAAACGAAGTGACACCGACCCAAACCTGACGGGTACAGGTCAAATCATCGGTACTCCCCATTACATGTCACCAGAGCAGGCCTCCGGCCTGAACCACTTAATCAGCACGCGATCTGACATTTATTCGCTCGGAGCGATTCTTTACGCGATGTGTGCGGGCAAACCCCCGTTTGAAGCGGGCACCATGATTGAAACGCTCAAACAAGTCACTACCGAACTGCCTGCCCCGCTGCAGCGTTTGAACACTAGAATTGATCGAGATCTGGAAACCATTGCGTTCAAGTGTTTGGACAAGACCCCATCGAGCCGGTACCAGAGTGCTTCAGAACTAAAAGACGACCTTGATCGCTATTTGAACCATGAACCGATCAAGGCGAGCGCAACTTCACCTACGACTCGCGCGTTTCGATGGTGCCGTCGCAATCCCGCATTAGCTCTGCTAAGTTCGATCACTGCGAGCATGGTAATCGCATTGGCTATCGGCGGCCCGATCATTGCCTATCGACAAAGCAAACTCCAAAAAAGCACAAGAGAGTCACTGGAACAGCAGAACAAACTCGCCCAAGAACTTCGAGTCACGACTGCATCGATCAATGCTAACTTGGTGAAGATTTACACAGAACGAGGTGATGCAGCGATCAACGCCGGGAATCCCTTAGCAGCCTTGCCCTCCTACACGGCAGCCCTACGGGGAAGCATCGAATCTGGTCAGCGGGAATGGGGGCACCGTTTCCGGGTGGGCTCGATTCTACAGCAAGCTGCTGTCCCTGTTTCGATGTGGGAAACGCCAAGCCAACCTGTGATGGCTGCCATCAGTCGCAACAAGGAATACGTTGCTTGCACCACGCGAAATGGCGACTTATGCATTTGGAATATAAGAACCAAGGAACGCAGCTATACTCAAAAATCAGCACGCCGCGTCGCCAGTTCCAACTTACAGTTCTTTGCTGACGATGAGAAATTGTTACACACGACCGGAACCACGCTCCGTGTCGTCGATCTAGCTTCGCCGGCAACTCCATTGCTGGACATACAAATGGACGCAATGATCCGTGCGGTTGCCGTCGACGAGAACGACGAATTCTGTGTAGTTGGCGAAAGAAATGGGAATGTTTCTGTCCTCAACATTAACTCAGGGGAAGTCATCTACCGCTGTGAAAAGCACAAAGACAAGGTTAATTCGGTCGCGATCTCCGGAAAATCAGGCCGATTCATTTCGGCGTGCGAGCGTGGCACGACGAAATTGTTCAATCTGAAAACAGGAAAACTGATCCGCGACATTAATCAGGATGAAGAGATAAATCATATCGAGTTCTCACCCGATGGAAAAAAGTTTCTGGCTGCCTCAGATGATAACACGATGCTGATCCTTGAGTCAGAAACAGGCCAACCCTACAGTGGGACCATCAGATGCTCGTCCAAGATCCAGGTTGCAAAGTTCAATCATGCCAGTAACAAGATCGCCACGGGAACAAGCAACTCAACTGTACAAATCTGGGATGTGGAAACCTCGATGCCGCTCGTCCCTGCGATGAAACACAAGTATTCCATACGCTCTCTGGAATTCAAAGAAGACGACACTTTACTGACGAGTTCAAGCACAGACCACACCACTTGTGTGTGGGATACACAGACGGGTGACGCCATTTGTCCTCCGATGCCCCACAGTTACATCATCGAGGCCTCATTCTTCATACCGGGCCACTGTGTCTTAACAGTCTGTGGTGACCGGATGATCCGCAAATGGCAATTAGCCCCAAAGCCCCAGACTTCGACGAAAGCAACAACAGAGACGATCAGCAACACTTTCGCGCTCAGCACAAACGGTTCACTATTAATTACGGGGGGTGCAGATGGCTTGGCTAGAATCACACAAACCAACCGTCGCAATGCAACGCCCTTACTCGTCGACCACGGTGTTGAAATCCAATGTCTCGCGATGAGTGCTGACCACAGCATGCTTGCCATTGGTGATGTCAACTCCAGAACCACGATTCATTACATCCCTGCTCAAGGACCACGACTCGCAGCAAGTCACGCTCCCATTACTTCAACAAAACGCATCCCCATTGAGGTAAAAGATGCGGCTAAGACAGCCTTGCTGTCACTCCAGTTCAGTCCAGACGGAACAAAGCTTCTTGTTTTGCATGATGGTAAAGCTGCATCCGTATTTGACACCCAGGAGGGTGAATTGCTCTACGCTCTAAGGCACAGCCGCGGGCTATTGAACGCAGTGTTTTCAAACGATGGCGCTCACATCCTGTCGTCCTCGAGAGATGGAACAGCCATATGGTGGGATGCCGCAACGGGATCCGCAACCGGAATCGAAGCTGTCCACACGGACTATGTGGATGCCTGTGCCATATCGCCCGACGGCAAATTCATTGCGACCGGCAGCCGAGACCACAGTGCGGGAGTACTGAACACGCAAACCGGCCAACCAGTTGGGCCACCTCTACAGCATCATGGTGGAATTGTCAGCGTTTCATTCGCACCGAATGGAAACAGTGTTGCCACTGGTTGCAGGGACGGGTTTGCCCGAATCTGGCATCTCGACCAACTCGACAGTCCAATAACCATGCAGGCAGGTTTGGGACGAATCCTTGTCAAATACTCCCCTGATGGAAAAATTTTGCTCACCGCTAACGAAGAACAAATACGGCTCTGGGACACAGCTGATGGCAAATCCCTGGGAACCATCCTGCAACACCACGCTGAGGTCACACAATTCACGGTCGGTCCGAATTCAGACTCGGTGATCTCGTGTGACGAGGATGGGAAAATCACAACATGGTCTCTGCCTTCGCTCGATATGAGCCCCATCCACGAACTCGAGTACAAAGTGGAACTGGTAACGGGATGCCGCGCTGACTTTCGCAAGGGCCTCGAAATCCTTACACCGCGCGAATTGAGCGAACTGATAGAACACGCCGCACACACTCCTTGACCCAACGTCATGAAGCGCGATCCACGAAAACTCGAAAAAATCAAATCCTGCTCGTCTCAATTTCGCTGCTGCCGCAAAAGCCAGTCATAAAATTGTGGATTGGAGTAGGCTGCTGTCCACGAATCATGCTTGGCGTTGGGGTAGATCGTGAATCGCGGCCTGCCGCCGGCAACTTTCAGAGCGTCAACCATGTGCTGCGATTCTGAGATTGGAACGGTCGGGTCTTTGGCACCATGAAAGACCCATGTCGGGAGCTCGGCAAAAGACTTGGCCGTTCCCGAATCCCCTCTACCGCAGATAGGCGCGATCGCAGCCAACCTGTCCGGATCGCTCGCAGCCAACGCCCAAGTCCCGGTGCCCCCCATGCTTAAACCTGTCACATAAATCCGATTCCCATCAACGGGATACTTCGCCTCAAGCTGACTGAGCAGAATCCCCAGTTGCTTCGCGTCCCACCTTTGATCACGAAGACACTGGGGTGATACCAAGATGAATGGGAATTGCCGACCTGCAGCCACTAACTTGGGCGGTCCGTGCTTCTTTACTCGGTCAATTTTCACGCCGCGTTCTCCCGATCCATGCAGAAACAACACCAGCGGCCACCGCTTTTTCTCGCTATATTTGTTAGGCAAATAAAGTAGATACTGCAAAGTATCCCCACCTCCGCTCATCCTTTGCACGGTCTGCTGCCCTGCAGCATCGTCCCACCCGACAGCTAAGCATGGGAGCAATGACATGCAAGGGAACAATAACAAGTAGATCGTGAACATTAGCCGTGTCATCAGTACCCTACCTCTTTCCTAATTCTTGATTCATCTGTCTGTTCAGAAGCAGTCTATCACAGGGTTGGTGCAAAATCCTGACTTGGTTTGACGCTTACTTGCCCTTAACGCGATGGTTTGGATAACGCGACTTCTTGCTTTACATCTGCACAACGTCGGGCTCGATGAACGCCGCCACCATGCAAAGAACGTCTTACCAAGCAGCAACATTTCTTCGAAGAACATTCTTGCTTCTATCCCACAGGATTCACCACGCAGCGGGTTGCTTGAATTGCCCCGCAGTGCAACGCTATCGCTGATCAATTTCAACAGCCACCGAGCCCTCGACCGATTTCAAGGCGACAAGCTCGCAAGAAAGCAGAAGATTCCCTTGCCATGAACGTCAAGTCTAGCACCACTCAGGAGCTTCCGACCATTTCTGACTGTGATTCATGTGGGATCTGTTGCTTGCACATGGGTTACCCGAGCTATGTGACAAGATCCCAATCTGACAAGGACCAAGCGGGTTCCGATGTTACTGAACAGGCATGGCTGGACATGCCCGACTCCCTGAAACAGGAATTACGACACTACATTGAGAACTATCAACCACCAACCGAGGGCGAACTGGACGGTCCCTGCGTTTGGTATGACGCAGCAAGTCGCCGCTGCAAGCACCATGAACACCGGCCTCAGGTGTGTCGGGATTTTTCGGTGGGTGGAAAGGGATGCCTTGAATGGCGAAGCCACTATCGACTGCACTATCCCAATTACTTACCCTGACCAAAATCCTGCAAGGGTGGCCGCACACGACACTGCAAACCACGCAGCTTGAGGCAGCATCGGGGTTGGGGTATCTGTCCAAGCGATGCAAACGAATTCCAAGACGCCTTAACTCGCCATCAAAAAGACGAAGGTGGTCAACTCCCCCAATGCTGGTGGATTTTTCGTCGGAGGAACTCGGCACTTCTTGCGAGCTGATCCATCCCCTCAACGCCATCCTCGATACTGACCCAGTTATCGTCGAACCCGACTCTTTTCAGTTCAGAAAAGATTGCATCGTAATCATTGAGTCCTTTGCCAACTTCACCATGACTTAAGCGTTTTGCATATCCCTCGACACCAAGTTCCTCATTTCGCAGATCTTCAATCGTTCCTTCTATGAGATAGCGATCACTTGCGTGCATCGTCACTACTCTGGAAGAGACACGCCTTAATAGCTCCAAGGGATCCTCTCCTGCCAGGATCGTATTGCTTGGATCGTAGTTGACTCCAAAGTTTGCAGCCTTCACTTCGCCGACCAGTTCGCAAAACACATCCATCATTTGTGCAAATTCGGGATAGGTCCAAAAATCGTCTTTGTAGTGGTTCTCTATGACCAATGTCACACCCCGCTGCTGTGCATAGGCAGCACAGACGTCGATGCACTCTGCAGCAAATCGAATCCCATCCTGGCGTTCCACCTCAGGACGTCTCTGCCCTGAAAGCACCCGACAGAACTGACCTCCCATCGCCGCAGTCATGTCGATCCAGAACTTCTCTTTTTCAACCTGTTGGGCACGAAAACTGGCATCCGGATGAGTGAAGTCGGGAGAGCAGCACATCATGGGAATGACAAGGCCCCGCTCCTCAACCTTGCCGCGAATCGCCTTCCAATTGCCCTCATCCTGCATCTCCAGAAAACCCGCATACCACTCCAATCCGTCGATTGGCAACTCAGCTGCCAGATCAATCCATTCGGCTAAACTCATCGTTCCATCTTTACACAACGCCTGCATGTACAGTTTTGGAAAGGCAGCAAGTTTCGGCATGATCGACGCAATACGATAAAAAAGGAATGGCTAGTAAATGAATGAAATATCTTCTTCATGCAGACAGCATGGGCAAACACAAATCGCAACATCATCTCCTTCGGATCACACGAGCGAGGCGTTGGACTCCTTCTCACAAGTCCCAATACTCCCTGATCGTTTCGGCACGTGGTGTGATCGGTAGTCTGGACTCTGGCCCGCTCCTAACCGCCGAGATGTTTGCCTCACGCTGATTTTAAAGACCTGGCTTCAGGATCGCTTTGACAATTTCTCCCGCATGCATCTGCTCAAAGCTTTCATGCCAATCATCCAAGCCCCAGCAGCCCCCAATGATTGGCTTCACATCAAGCTGTCCATTGGCGAGTAATGCAAGCACACGTTCCCAAATGGTCCAGTGGTGACTGAAGCTACCCTGCAAGGTCACGTTTTTCTGCACGAGCGGATCGATCGAGAAACCGAGTGGTTTGGGGCCCCACCCCACTTTAGTAATCCAACCGGCCGGACGCACCATTTCGATTGCCATCTTAAGCGTTTGCGAGACCCCAGCAGCGTCAATCACGACATCGGCACCTAAACCATCCCGCTGCCGACACCATGCTTCCGCCTGAGTTAATGTTGTGCACCCATACTGTTCTGCAACGCGAAAGCGTTTTTGGTCTGTTTCAAGTCCAAGCACTGCGACATCCCCCCCTCGCAATTTTGCTATCGCAGCACAGAGAATCCCAATAGTACCAGGCCCTATGACGAGCACACGATCACCTGGATTTATCCTTGTATTTTCGACGACCGAGTTATAGGCAACGCAGCATGGTTCAGTCAGCGCGGCATGATCCAATGGCAAACCGACGGGCACACTGTGCAAGCAACGTGCGGGCACCCGGGTGTACCGTGTCATCGCACCATCAACTCCATACCCGAAACCTTTTCGTGTAGGATCGAGATTATAGAGACCTCGTCGGGACATCGGATTATCAGGATCGATTACCGCGGCGGTCTCACTGGCAATTTGATCGCCCTCTTTCCAGTTGCTGACCGCTGCTCCGACCTCCACAATCGTTCCAGCAAACTCGTGCCCCAAAACCACAGGATAATTCACGGGCCAGCTATGGGACGCGCTCCATTGGTGCAAATCACTTCCGCAGACCCCAACCGCCGCAACTTCCACCAAAACATCATGGGATCCGATCACCGGCTTGGCAAACTCGCGAATCTCAACGCTTCCAGGTTCGGGTGAAAAATTAACGACAGCGGCTGAACTGCTCACGAGTTGTTCTCTCTGTGTGTTTGCCAACGAGGGCAGAATGAAATAGTGAAGAAGATAAAGTTTTCGGGCCTAGCCTTGGGACTGTTTTTTGAATCAGCCTGCCTGTTCCTGTGCGTGCACTTGCTCACAAATCAACCGCAGTGAGCCTTCAAGATCTCCATCGGCTGTCTTGAAAGCGTCTGCATCGATTGTCAGTGGTGCTCCCAACACAACTAAGGGTGCTCCATACCGAGGACAAGCGATGGCCTGCTCAATTGACAGTCCGCCAACCGCTTGCACTGGAACCTCCACCGCATCGACCACGGCTCTCAAGTCATCCAGCGGACTTGGCATCCGTTCACCGCGGGCAGCAATGCCGCGTCGCTCGTCGTAGCCAATGTGATGCACGATGTAGCCGCACCCCAAATCCTGCAGTCGCTTTGCGCCATCAACCATCGTGGTGTAACCGAGATTGTCGCCCATCACACCGATTCCATAATCGCTGCCCGCTTTGACAACGCACTTGATCGTTTCCTCATGAGCCTGAGCCATCACCACGACATGAGTGGCCCCTGCTTTCGCCATCATTTCCGCTTCAAGATACCCCCCATCCATTGTTTTCAAATCCGCAACGATCGGGACCTCTGGAAAACGTTCTCGGAGCCGCTTTACGCCGTGCAACCCCTCGGCCAAAATCAGAGGCGTCCCAGCTTCCAGCCAATCAACCCCCGCCCGAATTGCCAACTCGGCCGTCTGCAGCGCTTCTTCAATCGTAGTCAAATCAAGCGATATCTGGACAATAGGTTTCATGCTGAAACGGCACCATCAATGGAGAATACGGAAATGGCCAGCGAGCATACCATCGACAACCGGCACACAAAACAAATCACCAAACAGGAATGACATTTACAAACGAATCTGGTTCAAGCATCAATGCGCGACACAAAGCAACTCCCGGTTTTTTCAAGCCGACGATGCGTCCGAATCATGCACGTTCACGGGGGAACCGCTACCTGCTGTACCCGAACAGTGTACCGTCAAAACGCATCTTCAACATGAACCATTACGATCTTGGTTGGGCAGCAGATGTGTGCCCAAGCTCCAAGCACGTCCTCGGCCTCATCGAAAACAAGCTACCGGCGTCAATCAAAATTGAACATGGCACAAGTTGCGTCAACCTATCGCTGAGGGTTTCGTTTGTTGGCCACTCGGTCAACACCCCTTATGTCGCAAAATCATGCAGTTTGCGGAACGCGAATCGTGCAGCAAGCGTTCCTTGTCACGTTCGCCGCAATATTCGTGCCTTGGCCCAAACGCCACCCAAGCAGCATTACTGCGAGTTATCAGAAATTGCCACCAAAAATTCCTGCCTGACCCCATTCTTCGAAGAGGCATGCCGCAAAAACAGCTTTCCTTCCGCATAGACTGGCGAGGCAAAGGAACTGTCACCAGTAACGTTTTGTCCCAACAAGTCAAACCCCTGCGGTGAAGCACGAAAAACAAAGGTGACCCCGCGTTCGTTGGAAGCGTAAATTCGATCACCCACTAGCAAGGGAGAGGCGCTGACTGGGCCACCGAGTCGCTGTTTCCACATTTCCTGTCCATCAGAACACCGCCAGCAGAACGCTATTCCATTATCGGCAAACCCGTATAAATACTCGCCTGCAACCACCATCGACTGCTCATAACACTTCACCCGATTCTGCCAAACCACTTTTGGCCCCTGCTCATTCACAAGGACACCGTAAGTACCGGACTCGGGAAATCCGCCGCTAGCGAAGACCATGTTATTCTTCCAGACCATGGTCCCGCAGGTGGTTCGGCTTGTTGCCTTGACCTTCCAAAGCAATCGTCCATCCTGCGGCTGATAGGCGGCGACCTGATAACCACCACTGATCAGAATCTGCGAGCGACCCGCAATTTCTGCTAATATTGGAGAAGAGTAGCCCGTCTCTTGCGGTCGTTTCGCTCGCCACAACGGGCGACCATCACGTTTACTTAGCGCAAACAGTCCGCCTTCTCGGTCATCGGTCTCGACGGGAACCACCAATGCATTCCCAACCAAAAGTGGCGATGCGCCGTATCCGAACCAACCATCGCCTGCCCGATAGGGTGCTACCAGCCGCTGCCAAAGCAGTTGACCTTGAACAGAAACCGCAGAAGCATAGATTGCGTCCCCCACCTGCGCAAGTACGTAAACAGCCTTTCCATCACTCGAGGGCGTGCTGGAGGCAATGGTGTTTTTATTGTGCAGATAGGACGGTGGGACCACACCTCGGTGCAGCACCAGCTTGCCCATTGGCACGCCATTCTGGGCATTGTATTTCAGCAAACAGATTGTCTGATGCTGTTCTTCGTGAGTTAGCAAGAAGACACTTCCCGCCACAACGATTGGAGAGGCATGGCCTTTGCCGGGCACGCTAGCACGCCAAGCAACGTTTTGAGTGTCCGTCCAAGTCACGGGCACCTGTCCCGAGGCTGTTTTCGGAGCGTGGCCATCCAACGTGGGGCCGCGCCATGCTGGCCAGTCTTGAGCGAGCGAAACCGAGGCGTGCAATGACACAAAAATAGCCACCCCCCATAAGCTCCACCGACACCTACGCTTATGGTTCACATCCACTTCCTTGGCACAATTCGAAACAACACGTTATTTCACAAACAATTAATTCGCTTTGGCATTTTCGGCAGCAACTTCAGCCTTCTTCTTCGCTTGCTCAAACTCCCGCAGTTGTCGCTTCAAGGGTGGAGAGTGGGGTTCCAACGCGAGCGCCCGTTTCTGCACACGAATCGCATTATCAAAATCACCGACTGCGAAGTAACACCTTCCGCACGTATCAAGTCTTGCGCTATCGGCGCGAATCTCAACTGATTGAAGACTACATTCCAATGCCTTTTCAAAATCTCCTTCCGTATTGCATACCAACCACGCATAATTATTGAGGGCCTCAGCGAGGATCCCCTCGCCCGTCGCGTCCAACCGCCCTTGGGCACGTGCAAGCTGTAACTGCTTAATTGGCTCAAGACTCTGGCTCTTCGCCTTGACAAGCTGCCCTTTCACCCTGTTTCGCCACGTGGCGTCTCCCTTTGTCCTATACATTTTGATCAACACATCGATATCTCTCGGGTTGGCAATGTAGGCAGCAAACATTCGCTCGCGTGCTTTATCAAGAATCGCCTCCTGCTCAGTGTCGCCGTCCGTATGCTTCTCGAGATCAAGCAATGCCGAGTGGTACTCCGATCGTGATCGCCAGCTTCTGATATAGTTCCCAATATTCTGATTCGCATTTACCTTCGCACGGAACTCATCGTCCTTTGCAATTCGCTCGATCAATGGCCCTAGCAAATCAATGACATCTTGGTGACGATCCAATTCGCCATACATGATCGACAGCTCACTGCGGCATGAAACTGAATCTAAAGAATCAAATGGCAACGAATCAATGACGTCCTGATATTCACGCGCAGCCCATTCGAACATCCCGCGGGCCCGCAAGCTTACCGCTATCTCCCGACGAAGCTTGGCAATTTCTTCAAGTTGCCTGGGCTGCAACGATTCGGCTGCATCTTTCGTCTGCCCCAAGGGACTCAGCCGGTACGCATCATCAGCAACCCGCACTGCTGCCCTTTCATCCCCTTTACCACGCAAAGCGAACGCGTAGCCATATAGCAAGACCGCCGACCGATCAAACATTGGCCGATTTTTTGCATAGAGTTCAAACACGACAGGGTACAGTTGATGGTCTGTTGCCCAGTTACTCGCTTCCACCAGGTCATTGGTAGTTGCAGGAACGAGATCCAAATTTTCAGCTGCCAACCGCAATGCCTCTTCATCATCGCCCAAGGATGCAGCCTGAACAGCACAGCGACGAACGAGGCTCAATACGCTGGCCCTGGTGATCTCATCGGATGATAAAGAGTCGACCGCATCGCGCTGCTTCCGTATCAGACTGCGCCATTGATTTGCTGAATACTGACCGCTAGCCAGGTCATTTGCATAGACTTGAAGCCACTCGGTTGCCTGCCGCGCGGCCAACCCTAAACCGTTCCTAATAGTAGCAGCATTGGCCTTACGTTTTGCTGGAGCTCGATCGATCGCCTGTTCCATAATTTCAATCGCTGCTCTTCGACTTAAAGCCATTGAGCTTTCGAAACGGGCAATGCGTACCAAAGCGGCCAAGCCAACTCGATCCGGAAACTCAGCCAGCATCGAAATCCGAACCTGTCGTTCAGCAATGGACTCCGCTCCGTACCCTTCAAGTACTTCACAAACAACTTCTGGATCATCTCTGGTAAACCACTCGATTGAATAGCTGGCAACGATCGCCTTTGCGGCCAACGAAATTTCAGAATCCAGATCACTTGTACCCCGACGCAATTCATCGATGGCTTCCAGTCCCATCCGCTGAAGCTTGTCGCGAGCCTGCATGCGAGTCGCGTAGCTGTCGGAGCCTAATGCATCCACCAGTCGTCTTGCCTCGGCTGACACGGCAGCGCTGGTTTTTCCATCCCCATCCACGCCCCCAACAGACTGACTATCTTGACCACGCGAGACTGGGTTCATCACCCACCCCCATACCAAAACCAGACCGAATGACCTGAGCAAGCTTGACATTCGGCGACTACGTCGACCGAGAAAAACAGAAACAGTGGGCATGGTACTGATACACCTGAAGCAACCTAGAAATCCCTACGTCTTAATTTAACGACTCCCTGCACCATCGGAACAGCCAAGTCGAGAAATTCGGGTGAAGAGCCGCGCTTTTTCAATGATTCAGCGCCAAGGCAGCCGCGAAGCCGTGAATTTCGTCCCGCACGCCTGCAAAGCAGAGCAAACCCCCGTGTCTTTTCAACGCTAGCTTCTTCCCCTTGGACTACCACATCACTGTGGCTGTCAGCACACCGACAACAAGTCGTGGTCACGACTAGCCCTTCGACCGACTAGCCCTTCGACCGACTAGCCCTTCGACCGACGGGCGCCCCCTGCTGCAAGCTTCCCAACAATCATCTAGATCAGCCGGACGCACTTCCATATGCTTCCGCCATCT